>Ga0256407_10001227_pt1 | contig 55672 bp, 45 predicted proteins | sample RumenRJG_04DNA_FD_193489 | JGI IMG/M metagenome (GOLD analysis project Ga0256407, IMG submission 193489) | Bovine rumen microbial communities from Lethbridge, Alberta, Canada - RJG_04 | ecosystem: Host-associated > Mammals > Digestive system > Stomach > Rumen | place: Canada: Alberta... | reverse complement strand
GTTTGTATACCATTGTTTGTTTTCAGTTTTGATGGACTATATACACCAAGAAATTTTACTCTATCCATTCCGAAACTGTCTCTGATATGCATAAAAATAACACGATCAACATCATGCCAATCACCATCGGGAACATTTTTTGTATCGCATTTTTCCATATCTCCAACAACTTCAAAGATTGTTGATTTATCTTCACTTAAAGTATTTTCCCAGCCATTTTTAGTTTTTACGGTTCCATCATCAAGTTTTATTGCAAGATATGGAACCCATAATTTGTATGAAGAATTCAATTTTACAAAACATCTACCTAAATTTTCTACATTATGACCAAGTAAATTATAGATTTCGGTTACACCTTCATAATCAACATCATCTGTAGTAGAAAAGAATCCTTTTTCTAAAATTGCTTTTTTTCTCTGTTCATTATTTTCCCAAGAAATACTTTTACCATCTTCTTTTTCTTTTTTTGAAATTAATTTTTTTATGTAATTTACTTGTTCGCAAATTTGAGCATTTACTTCATCATAAGTTTTTGGAGAACCATCAGAATTAAAAATTGCAATTCTTCCTTCTTCACATTGAATTGCCGATAGAACATCTTCTGCCCGGATTTCATCTAAAATTATATTTTCTTCTGCTAAATGATGACTTTCATCAACTTCAATTCCATATTTTAATTGTGGAAAATACAAATCAAGCAGATAATACTTTTTTTTATTTGATTCTGAGTAATTTGGATTTTTGACATATTGTTGAGTAATTGGAATTAAATCTGGATTAGCTATTTTTGTATAAATTGAATTTATTACAAAATTTTCGTATTTTTTACCTTTTGTTCTACGATTTAACATTAATGCTAAGTGTTCTAGTTTTTCCATCTTTCTCCTAAGCGCCCCAGTGCGGGCGTCCATATAACAACTGGTTGTACCGCACGCGGCTTGACCGCGTGTCGGTTACGAACCTTTGTTATGACAAAAATATTTCTTATACAGAATAAGATTTCTTAATTTTTTTTTATTTAGCAGATTCTGCACGACCATTTGCAGCGTATGCTTCTATTATTAACTTTTTCTAAGCGGCGTAAAGCCGCGTATTACCGCTACTTTGCGTAAACCATATAGTTCAATTTCATTTAATAAAGCAAGCTTGACTTGCTTTATTAAATATTCCTATTACTCAGTAACAGTAACTTCTTTTACGGTTTCTAGTAAAGTTATATAAGCATCTGTCAAATACCAATAACCTGAAAAAGAAATTGTTCCATTATTATTTTTCTTTATTGTTATTAAATAACCTTTTTTATTTTCGCCTTCTACCCAATCAAAAGTATATGCCATCATTGGATAACTTTTTTCATCGAATTCCCATTTTCCATCGAAAACTTCATTATCAACAGTTTTCTTGAAGGTTCCATCTGAATTAAATTCATATTTAATGGAATGTCCAGAATTTTCACCTTCAAAGGTTTTTCCTTCAATTTCGGTAGGTTTCGGAAACTGATCATTTTTTTTGTTCTGATTCTTTGGCTTTGCAGACAGATTCATACAAAGAAGGAATCCCATTAAACTCAGTAAAAATACTTTGTTTACTCTTTTCATTTTTTACTCCTTGGCAGGCCAGTGGCCCGTCCGTATAACAACTGGTTGTACCGCAGCGGGCTTGACCCGCTGTCGGCTACGAACCTATGTTAGACTGTCTTTGTTATAAACCAAGTTTATTACACAACCAAGCTGCAAGAATATTGATAGCCAATGGAAGAAGTAAATATACAAAAAAAGTTACACCTAAATGACTTTTTGATTTGTTTTCATCGAACTTCTTCTTCGTATAATCATTTAAAATTATCCAAGAAGTATTATTTGATTTACCTAATAAATTAAATAAACTTTTTCCAATAAATTCTGCAAAAATTTGTGTAACTAAAAGAAGTATAAATGATATTGAAAATAATTTAATGATATAATTGTAATCATTCGTATTAAAAAATATAAATGTAATTGGAATTATAGCACTAATTTTTAGTAATATTTCAATTAACATTCCAAGTCTTCTTCTATTTTTTTAAAGAAACTTTCATCATTTTTTGATGTTCCACTAATTCTATCAACATAATCACTGACATGTTGTATTATTTCATCTGCAAATACTTTATTACTGTGATTAACAGAAACTTGTATTATACCATTACTATCAACAGGATATCCATTAAACATATAAAAAGCTTTATCCGCAAAATTTTCTGGAGGTACTGAAATATTAACATTTATAGAATGTTGTTCACCAATTTTTGAAATTAAAGGATTTCTCCCTTCAAAAAATATTTTCATTTCCCATGATAAACTGATATTTTTTGCACATATTGGTTTTACTTCATTATCATTAAGAAATTCATCAAATGATGGAAACGTCGTATATGAACCATCATTATACAATACAGAAATTTCGAAACTTTTTTCATCCGATTTATAATCACGAATTTTTGTCTCAATCGTTTGAAATAAGTCAGAAAGATTATTTTTGTTAATTACAAAATTTGCGGGAAACACCTTTTCTTTTGTTGTAGGATGATTCAGTATTTTATTTGTTAAAGAACTCATTTCTCTAATTAAAGACAGAAACTCTTTATCAAAGCTTTTCACATTTGATACTTCTTGACTTGATGGTTTGTTTATTTCACTTAAATGATTTTCCATTTTTAAAATCTCCTTTTTTTTGTATTTTCACGCCAGTGGCGTGTCAGTCTAACAACTGGTTGTACCGCAGCGGGCTCGACCCGCTGTCGGCTACGAACCTTTGTTACACGTTTTTTTTCAATTCCGATATTTTCTTTTTAATTCCTATTTTTGGATTTATCGAAATGGCTTTTTCAAGAAATATTAATGCATTAGTCTTATCATCAAGCATTAATGCAAGTTCTCCTAAATGTCTAAATGTTAAACTTGCTACATTGGGAGTGAATTCAGAATTAGAAATTCTATAATACTCATCATATAATTCTTTTATTTTATTAATTGATGTTTTATTTGATATTTTTTGAAATTCTCTTTCTAAACTATAAAAAATTTCATAATTTGATTTCTTTGGAATTGGAATTTTATTAGGTTCTAAACATTCGCCTTGTAATGAATATTCTATTGTGTTATCTGAATAAATGAACTGAATTTTATCCTCTTCTTCACAAAATTTATAATCGTCTGCCCAACCTAATGCAGAAACAAACTTCGAAATTATTTTCTGATTTACAACATCAATTATAAATAATTTTCCACTATCACTTTCAGATGTCATACTATTAAAATTCTGAACAACGCAAAAATTTCCACTTTCGGAAATTGAAAGATTATAAATTTTAGAATTTACTTTTTGGGAAAATATTTTTTCGCCTAACTTATTACAGATTAAAATTGTATCACTTTTTGATTCTTTATTATAAGAACCTGAAACTATTACAGTTCCATTTTCAGCAATGTCTGCGTTTGTTACGTAAAATAAATTATCAATGGTAAAAACATATTCTTCATTTTCTAATAAAGCAATTTGTCGTGTATCTAACCCCCAACATAATTTATACTTTTGGTTGTTTGATGTAATACAATTACCAAATAATCCAATATTTTTTAATGAAATGTGTTCAATTTTTTTTACTGATTGATACATATTTTTTTCTCCTCCTGCACCCCAGTGGGGTGTCCGTGTAACAATTGCTTAAACCGCAAACCGGCTTGACCGGTTTGTCGGCTTTGAAGCTTTGTTATGTGTTTTCTATTTTATTATCACACTTTGTTTGGATTTTTTCTATAATATGAAACAAAGGTTTTTCTAATAAATACTGTCGAAGTAAATCAAATGTCGTACAAACAATATAGACAGTACAAATTACAATAATAGCATGTAAGAAAATTTGATTTGAATTTATAAATACTGCATTTCTAAATAAATCTTTCCACAAAAAAGGTCTGGCAAGATGATTATCGTGAATTAAATAAATTCCGAATGTTGCAGATGATAAAATATTAATTATCTTTTTACTTCCTAAAAAAATTTTTGAAAAACCAATAAAAAGCATTATCGATGATAAAAAAATTAAAATACTGTTCATTGGTAAGAAATAATCAAATTTTCCTTGGAATCGTTTATCTATAAATCCCAACAAATCAAACGTTAAAACTGACAATAGAACAAGTATATAGATTCCTATGCCGAAAAGAAGAAATGTTTTATTCTTAAAACTAAAATCTTCAGGATAAAACCTAATATAAGCAGAACAAAGATAAAGAAAAATAAACCATCCAAGATTTGACATTTGTAGAGCACCAACTTTTGGAAGTACAGGAATCAACACCCACAAAACAGACATCAAAAACAGAATTTTTTTTAAATCTGTCTTTTCTAACGAAACAAGACATTTATTTATAAACGGAGCGAATAATACCATGACGAAATAAGTATTATAGAACCAATAACTTCCAGTCCGCAATGGAGTTAATTCTTTTATTAAATCTTTTATGGATTCTCTTTCTGGCATTAAAAAATGAAAAATTACGCCAATTATAATTGAGTAAAAAATTACTTCTACTTCAAGTTTGATTATTCTTTTCCATTTAAAATCTGATTTGCATAAAAAATATCCTGAAATTAAAACAAATAAATTTACACCTAATTTTCCGCCCATGTCTAAACATTGTACAAAATACAATTTCATGGAAAATGGAATCATAAAATCAAAACCGCCATGCACAGAATAATGATGCATTACGATTAGAAACATACTAATTATTCTTAATAATTCAAATGATGAATTTCTTTCCTTTTGTAACAATTTAATCTCCATTTTTGAGAAAATTTGCTATATGGAGATTAAAAATATTTTTTTTTGCGCCCCAGTGCGGGCGTCCACATAACAATTGCTTAAACCGCAAACCGGCTTGACCGGTTTGTCGGCTTTGAAGCTTTGTTATGTGTTTTTTATTTGTCCCATTCAAATGGTAATTCCGGTGCTTCTTTCCAAGCGTTTGCATCAAAATTACCATTTTGCTTTATTGCTTTCAATAATAATCTTACACTTTCAAAAACAGGGTATGGATAATCAATATGAGCGTTTGAGTAGTAAAGAACATTTATACCATGTTCTCCACAAAGCTGCTTTTTTGCTTTATCTCGTTCTATGGTTTTATTATAAAATTCTATTCCACCAAATAATTCAGAAGGAGAAAAATGTTGGCCTCCCTGACACTCGATACCGACTCCATATTCTGGTAAGAAAAAATCCAAAAACATTTTACGGTTGAAAACTAACCAACTAAAAGTTTTCTCCTGTTCAAATTTTATATTATTTTTAATTAAAAATTGGCGAATTTCTCCTTCAAGGTTACTTTGAGGACAAGTAGGACAGCCAGCTCCAAAAAGATGATTATTTGGAGTTTGCCAAAATTCTCCATGTTCTCTGCAAATAATACAAACTTTAGTTGCTGTATTTTTATATTCTACTTTTGAATAATCGTATTTATCACCATGAACTAATTTTGCTTTTTCTATAAACTGTTCGGTTGTAAGTCTTACTCCGCCAACACATTTAGGACAGTTACCACCTTGTAAATGAAAGTGGGGATTCTGCCAAAACTCTCCATGTTTAGGACAGATAATACAAATTTTTTCCTGTCGACCTACATATTGTGTTTTTGAATAATCATATTTATTGTCATGTTTTAATGCAGCTCTTTCAATAAATACTTCTTGAGTAATAAGCCTACTTTTTTTAGGAGCTTTAATTTTTATTGGCTTTTCTTTTTTTACTTTTGGAATTACTTCTTTTTTTAGTGTCTCTTTTTTAGGTTCTTTCTTTGGTTTTTCTTTTTTAGGTTTAGGAATTACTTTTGAATAATCATATTTAATAGTATGTATTGCAGTTGATCTTCTTATAAAATCATCTAATGTAATTCTTGCAGTATGAGTACATTTTGGACAACCACTTCCTTGCATATGTGTTTGAGCGCATTGCCAAAATTCACCATGTTTCGGACAAATAATACATACTTTCTTTTTATTTCCATCATATTCTACTTTTGAATAATCGTATTTATCGCCGTGAACTTTTCTTGCTTTTTCTATAAATTCTTCATTTGAATATTTTGGTGTACCAAAACAACCAGGACAACTATGACCTCTGAGATGATTATTAGGGGACATCCACCATTCGCCATGTTTAGGACAGATAATACATACCTTTTCTTTATTACCTTTGTAATCTACTTTTGAATAATCGTATGTATCGCCATAAATTGCCTTAGCTTTTTTAATAAACTCTTCTGTAGAAGATTTTGGAGTAGCAAAACATTTTTGACAACCATTACCAAGAAGATGATATTTAGGTTTCTGCCAAAAATTCCCATGAATAGGACAGACAATACAAACATCTGTATTAGTATTTATCCACTCAATTTTTGAATAATCATATCTATTTTTATGGATTTCTTTTGAACGAGATATAAATATTTCTTTTGTTATTCTTTGACGCCCACTACAAGCAGGACATTTATGACCATTTAGAAAATTATTAGGTGTAGTCCACCATTCTCCATGTTCAGGACAAACAATACAAACTTTTATTGAAGTGTTTACCCATTGGACTTTAGAGTAATCATATTTATCACCATAAAGAAGAGAAGCTCTTGCTAAAAAATCTTGATATGAAACTCTTTTCATGAATTATATTATTTTTTCTAAGCGCCCCAGTGCGGGCGTCCACATAACAACTTTTCTCCCTATCCTCCATAAAAAAATTATACTGCAAAAAGTGTCAGTGTAATCTTCCTTAGAAGAAACGGTATTTCTCCATTATACTACAAAATACAAAAAATTTGCAAAGATTTATACAGATCCTTATAACCCCGCACAACTTAACCTTTGCGAAACAAAACCTCCAGACTTCAAACAAGTCAGATTCTATCAAGCGGACTTACAACCCCACAGGTCCCTCTATTAAGAACATGAGTATAAACCATCGTCGTGCTTACATCTCTATGACCAAGCAACTCTTGAATTGTCCGAATGTCATAGCCGTTTTCAAGAAGATGAGTTGCAAAACTATGTCGGAATGTATGACGGCTTGCATTTTTATTGACACCAGCACCTAAAATAGCCTGCTTTACAGCCCTCTGTACAAGAGATTCATCAATATGCCAGCGACCTTCTTTACCCGTCTTAAGGTTTTTCCATCTGCTCTTTTGAGGAAAAAGCCATTGCCACTTAAATTCCTTTGAACCGTCAGGATACTTCAAGCCCAATGCCCCTGGCATAGAAACAGAACCCCAACCGGCTTTTAAATCCTCATTATGAATCAATCGAACCTTTTCAATATGTGACTTTAATTCCGAAACCAATGACTGCGGAAGCATCACTCGACGATCCTTATCCCCTTTTCCATGCCGGACAATTATTTCAGTCCTATCAAAGTCAAGATCCAAAATCCTTAAGGAAAGCACTTCATTCAGCCTAAGGCCTGTCCCGTACATAAGCTTTGCACACAATTTTTTCTGCCCTTGTAAATTTTCTATAATGAGCTTCACTTCTTCCCTGCTGAATACGACCGGAATTCTCGGATTTTTCTTTGCATGAATGATATTTGAGAGCTCCTCCACAGGTGTGTTTTTTACAAATCTGAAATAAAAAAGCAGCGAAGCCAATGCCTGATTCTGAGTTGAAGCACTCACCTTTTTTTTAATCGCTAAATAATTCAAAAAATCTTTTATTTCTTTTTGTACAGACTCTTTTCTGTGTATCCCATACCTCAAAAGAAAATCTCATACCAAACTCTTCCTTTGACTTTTCTGACCGCATCAAGGACAGAAGAATCAAATCCATTTAAAAACCGAACGGAGAAATACTTTTGATCATATGGAACAATTTTTACATTCATAAACACCTCTATGTATGAATATAACTAACTTCCGCTTTAAAAACAAAAAATCCCCTCACCATTTCTGATGAAGGGATTTGGATTTACACCTATAAACTAGCATGAGCGTCGCAGGTTTTACTTCCTGTAAAACCTGCTTACCGAGTTTCCTTCGGAAACTCGCAAGATATCGCGCATTATTCTGACGCGACATCCTTGTCGCTATTTAGAGACTTGCGTGGCAAGTACGAGCGATTACGTCGTCCTGCTGTTCCTTTGTAAGGTTGATGAAGCGTACAGCGTAACCAGATACGCGAACTGTGAAGTTAGCATATTCAGGTTTTTCTGGATGTGCCTGGCAGTCCTTAAGTTTTTCAACACCGAATACGTTTACGTTCAAGTGGTGAGCACCTGTGTGGCCTGATTCAGCAGACATATCAAAGTAACCGTCGAGTACGTTTACAAGGTTTTCAATCTGTTCGTTCTTGTCATGACCAAGAGCGCTTGGGTTGATAGTCTGAGTATTAGAAATACCATCCAAAGCGTAGTGGTATGGAAGCTTAGCAACAGAGTTCAAAGACTTGATAAGACCCTTTGTTTCTGCACCGTAAGATGGGTTAGCTCCTGGAGAGAATGGAGCACCAGCTGGGCGTCCATTAGGAAGAGCACCAGTAGCCTTACCGTATACAACGTTAGAAGTAATAGTAAGGATTGATGTTGAAGGTTCAGAGTTGCGGTATGTCGGGTGCTTCTTAATCATGTTTACGAATGTCTTAAGGAGCCATACAGCGATATCGTCTGCGCGGTCATCATCCTGTCCGTAGCGTGGGAAGTCACCTTCTACAGTAAAGTCTTTTACAAGAGTTACTGTGTCGATTACGTTACCAGCCTTATCTTTAACTTCTACCTTTTCGCGGTTAACATGAACTTTTGCATATTTCATTGCAGAAAGTGAGTCAACTACGTGAGAGAAACCTGCGATACCAGTAGCAAATGTTCTCTGAACATCTGTATCTTCAAGAGCAAGTTCTGCTGCTTCGTAGTAGTATTTGTCGTGCATGTAGTGGATTGCGTTCAAAACGTTTACATAAACGTCAGCAAGCCATTCAAGCATAGCAAGGTATTTCTTTTCAACTTCTTTGTAGTTAGAAGCATCGATAACATCAGCTGTGATTGGAGCGTATTCTGGACCAATCTGCATACCCTTCTTAAGACCTTCATCCTTACCACCGTTGAAAGCATAAAGCAAAGCCTTAGCGAGGTTAGCGCGAGCTCCGAAGAACTGCATTTCTTTACCAGTCTTTGTTGCAGATACACAACAACAGATTGAGTAGTCATCACCCCAGATTGGACGCATTACATCGTCGTTTTCGTACTGGATTGAAGATGTATCGATAGAAATCTGTGCACAGTATTTGCGGAAGTTTTCTGGAAGTCTCTTTGAGTAGAGAACTGTCATGTTTGGTTCTGGAGAAGGACCCATGTTTTCCAATGTGTGGAGGAAGCGGTAGTCGTTCTTTGTTACCATTGAACGGCCGTCCTGTCCAAGACCACCAACTTCGAGAGTAGCCCAAATTGGGTCTCCAGAGAAGAGCTGGTTGTAAGATTCGATACGAGCGAAGCGAACCATGCGGAACTTCATTACCATGTGGTCTACAAGTTCCTGTGCTTCTTCTTCTGTAAGGATACCAGCTTTAAGGTCACGTTCGATGTAGATGTCAAGGAATGTTGATACACGACCAACAGACATAGCAGCACCGTTCTGTGTCTTAACAGCAGCAAGGTAACCAAAGTAGAGCCACTGGAATGCTTCACGAGCGTTCTTAGCTGGCTTAGAAATATCGAATCCGTAGAGAGCAGCCATTTCTTTCATGCCCTTAAGAGCATTGATCTGGTCTGTTACTTCTTCGCGGAGGCGGCAGATGTCTTCTGACATTGTTCCGTCACCGATGTTAGCAAAGTCTTCCTGCTTGTATTTGATAAGCTGGTCGATACCGTAAAGAGCTACACGGCGGTAGTCACCAACGATACGTCCACGACCATAAGTATCAGGCAAACCAGTCAAGATGTGAGCTGAACGAACAGCTCTGTGTTCTGGAGTATAGATATCAAATACACCCTGGTTGTGAGTTTTATGATACTGAGTAAAGATTTTCTTGAGTTCTGGATCTACATCGTAACCATACATTTCACAAGACTGTACAGCCATGTTGATACCACCATAAGGCATGAAAGCTCTCTTCAAAGGCTTATCAGTCTGAAGACCTACAACCTTTTCAAGTTCTTTTCCCTCAGGGCAGATATATCCAGCCGGATGCGAAGTAAGTCCTGTTACGATACTTGTGTCCATGTCAAGAACACCAGTGCGCTGTTTTCCATCTTTACCGATAGAAACCTTGTTGTGTTCTTCTTTCTGGAGCTTCTGGAGTTCATCAAACAATTTCTGAGTAGCCTTTGTAGGACCAGCTAAGAATTTGTTATCTCCGTCATATGGAGTGTAGTTGTTCTGGATGAAGTCACGAACGTTGATTTCTTCTTTCCACAAACGACCTGCGAATCCTTTCCATTCATCAATCTGGATCATATCCTTTATACCTCTTATAAATGATTTTTTCGTTCAAACACCTTAATATTACTCCAATTGAAAGCAAAAAACAATAAAAAACCGGAAATTCAGCAAATCCTTAGTGTTTTTTTTACCTTACGGCAATATAAAAACACTAGATAGAGCGTTTAATTTATTATAAAAAAAACTGCTGAATATTTATTCAACAGTTTGCATATTTATAAATAATTATGAATATTTATTCGTAAGGAATCGGCTTTATTTTCTTTATATATATGCGCCTTATAAAGAACAGGGAAACGCCGACAGACATGAATTCCGCAATGATAAAGCACCACCAAACGTTATTTACTTCTCCGGTAAGAGAAAGCAGGTATGCACTTGGAAGAAATACCAGAAGCTGCCTGCTGAACGACACAATCATACTGTAGATTGCGTTTCCGAAAGCCTGGAATACAGAAGAAAGCGTAATAGCAAGGGAAGCACCAAGGAAAGAAGGCGCAATACGGCGGAAAGCAGCAATTCCAATCTGCTTCATATCCGGACTTGCGTTGAACAGGTCAAACAAGCGCCCCGGAATAGTTTCAAAAATTATGAATCCGCAGAACATTATTACAAAAGCCATTACAAGTGCGGCACGTATTGTCTTTGTAAGGCGTCTGTGCTTTGCAGCGCCGTAATTATACGCAATGATAGGAATGATTCCGCTATTCAGACCGAATACCGGCATGAATATAAAGCTGTTCATCTTGATGAATACACCGTAGACCGCAACAGCAGTCATTGTAAAGTGCCCCAGAATGATGTTCATGAAATATGCAATTACACTAGTAATGGAAGTCATTGCAATGGAAGGGATTCCAACCTTGTAAATGCGTGCAATGATGCGTCCTTCCGGAATCAGGTTCTTAATCTTAAAGTTGATGTCATGATTGAATTTCAAGTTTAAGATAACGGAAACTGTCATACCGCAAACCTGACCAAGAACAGTAGCAATTGCCGCACCCGCTATTCCAAGCTGAGGGAAAGGACCGATTCCAAAAATAAGCAGCGGGTCAAAAATCAGATTGAATACTGCACCGCAGCACTGGCTTATCATTGAAAAGAATGTGCGTCCTGTTGCCTGCAGAAGGCGTTCAAACATTACTTCACCGAATACAAAAAAGCCTGTACAGGTAACAATCATAAGGTACTGCTTTCCATAGTTAAAAATCAATTTATTTGATTCGCGTGCAGCTTCTGTTACGGCATGCGAAGTTTGAGAAGTAAGGTAAGGAACTACACAGGTAAGGCCAATAATCAAAAAAAAGATAAAATTACAGAACGCAAGAAAAACACCGTTCATAGCAGTCCTGTCTACGTCTTTCTGATTTTTTCGTCCAAGGCTGAAAGAAAGCAGTGCATTCACACCGATTGCAGTACCAACGCCAAAACTTATCATAAGGTTCTGGAACGGAAATGCAAGCGAAACGGCTGTAAGTGCTTCTTCATTAATCTTTGCAACGAAAATGCTGTCCACTATGTTATAGAGCGCCATTACTAGCATGCTGAACATAATCGGAAGAGACATATTGAAAATCAACTTTACTACAGGCATTGTGCCCATCTTGTTTTCCGCTGAAGTTGAGCGAACATCTTCTGACATAAAAACCTCTTATCAAACAAACTAAGACAAAAAAAACCTTGCAGAGCATACAACGCTTGCAAGGCTTGTTTTAAATCTATAATAAATCTCAGGACTTAGTCAAGCAAGGCATCCAATTCTTTTGTAATCTGAGCCTTGTCCAGTTTCTGTCCGATGATACAGAGCTTGATCATGCGGTCACCGTATTCTTCGTCCCATTCAGCACGAACCTTTCCTTCCTGGGCAAGAACTTCTTCCTGCTCTTCCTTAGGACATGAAGCAAGCCAGCGTCCTGAAGCTCCTGCAGAAATCTGACGACCAGAAGTTTCAAATACATATGCCATATCGTCTTCGTCGCTGAAGTATACAACACCCTTACAGCGGATAATGTTCCTCGGCCAGTGACCTGCGTAATCTTCAAGCTTGTCCCTGTTGAACGGACGGCGGCGATAGTATACAAAATTTCCAATTCCGTATTCGTCTTCTTCTGCACCTTCATGATTGTGTTCATGATGATGGTGATGGCAGTGACCGTCGCATTTGTGTCCCGGTTCACCGTGTGCCGGATTATGTTCGTGTTCATCATGATCATCGTCATCATCGTCGTGGTGATGTTCATGGTGATGATGTTCGTGTTCATCGTGATCGTCGTCGTCATCATCGTCATGAGCGTCATTTTCAAGATGCTGAACCCATGCTGCACTTTCAAATACTGCGTCAAAATCAAAGCGGCTTGTAGCAAGAACATCTTCTACTTCTACCTGACCACGGCTTGTTTCTATAACCTTTACATGTGGCTGAAGCGCATTTACAACTGCGTGAACCTTTTTCATTTCTTCATCAGTTACAAGGTCTTTTTTGTTTATGATGAGTGTAGAACAGAATTCAATCTGCTGAACAAGAAGCGATTCAATGTCTTCTTCGTCCATTTTCTTGTTAAGAAGCTTGTCACCGCCCGAAAATTCATCTACAAGGCGTTTTGCATCTACAACAGAAACAACGTTATCAAGAGTTCCGTTTTCTATCTGCATGATTGCCTGTGCAATAGGCATAGGTTCACATACTCCGCTTGCTTCAATAAGGATGTAGTCAAATTTACCAGAACTGATAAGTCCTTCAATCTGATTTACAAGGTCACTTTTCAGAGTACAGCAGATACAGCCGTTCTGAAGACCGATAATGCTTGATGTATCCGTAATGTTTGCACCCTTGGCAATAAGGCTTTCATCAACGTTAATCTCACCGATATCATTTACGATTACCGCAACTTTATATCCTTTCTGATTAGAAAGAATCATGTTCATTAATGTGGTTTTTCCTGCGCCCAAATAACCACAGAGCAATGTAATAGGTGTTTTCTTTGACATTTCTTTTCCTCTGAAAAATCTTTTCTTCATTAATATACTGAAAATCTTTTCAAAAGACTATAAAATTTCATTAAGTGATATTTTTTTTATAAAATATTTGCTTATTTTTATTTTCCCACGTATACTCAAATTGAATGCAGAGACCTAAGTTTTTTTCAGCCGTAAGATTAATGTGTTTTTTTGCCGCTATAGTGCTTCTTATTGGTACTGTGATGAGTTACAACCACACTCCCCTGCGCTATACAATCATTCCTAAACCAGAGATTTCCATATTCATCATAAACCTAATCTGTACCCTTATGTGTACGTTCATGTTTTTTAAGCCTTCAAACTATTATGTTCATGCCGCAATCATGTTCATTCAGGCCATAACGACAACCCTTACAGGTTTTGAAACACTCGGAACCTTTCTGTATGAGTCAGGCATCGTACTCTGCTTCTGCAACGGATTTTTCAAGAAAAACTTAAAGCAGAAGATTTATGCCTTCATTTTAATCTGGATTCTTGTCCTTACCGGCTACGGATATTCAGAAATAATCAATAATCCTGTCCGCGGAAAATACATGATAATCCTTGAATGCGGAATTTCTTTTTTCTTCTTCAGTTTCTACTATTATATTTACAAAAAGCTGGAATCGCTGCTTACCGTTCTTGTGCCTGCAAAAAAAATAAGGATGTCCAGGTCAAACCTTCCGGCTCCAGGCTCTGTAATCAGCCTTAAGGACTACAATCTTTCTGAAAGGCAGATTCAATTTACACTGGAATACCTTAGAACAGAAGAAAACTATGAAGTCATTGCAAAGAAATTCTATCTGAGTAAATCCACTGTAAAAAGGGAAATGGCTCAGGTCTTTCCGAAATTTGGCGTTACAAACCTGAACGACCTGCACATGTTGCTGCTTCAATACATTGTAAAAGCATAAGGCATTTCTGCAATAAAAAAACTTCCTCCTCTAAACTCCTGTATCCTCTGTATTTTAAACTTATCCTAAACGTTTACTTTTGTTTTCCGATACTCAAGGTAAGAAATATTTTTTAAAGAGGAAAATATGACTCGAAGATTCATTCTAGTTACATTAAGCACAGTTCTGCCGCTTTTACTTTTAAGCTGTGTGACAGTCCAAGAAAAAGATCCCTCTGCGGTTAATATAACCCAGCTCATCAAGGAAGGAAAAATAGAAGAAGCCAAACAGTGCTTTACTTCAAAATACGACATCAACTCTGTGGATGAAGATGGAAACACGGCGCTCCATCTTGCCGCAAAACTGAATGATTCTTCGCTTGCACTTTTCCTTCTTTGTAACGGAGCTGACCCAGACCTTAAAAACTTTCAGAGCCAGACTCCTTTACACGTAGCCGTTGAAAGCGGTTCAAAAGAAGCTGCTTCTACGCTGGTCAACTTTGGCTGCAATATTTTTGCAAGAAACGAAGAAGGCGTCACTGCGATGGACGCTGCGCTCAGCGCTGATGACGCATACTACGACATTTTTATTACGACAAAGACAGGAGAACTGCGTGACGCAGAGAAAGCCAAGACTATCGTTCACTATTTTGTGGAAACTGGGAATGCAAAGGCCGTTCAGCAGTGTGCGCGCAAGGGAATTCCACTTTCTGTAAAAGACAACGAAGGGCTAAGTCCGCTTGCATATGCATACAGGAATTTTTCTTCCGGCAAAGCAGTTGAAATTGCTGCAATCCTCATTACAAACGGTGCTGAACACGTAAAGTCTGAATATGACTACTTTGAAACAGCCGTTGCAAACAGAAACGTTGACTACCGCTTTGATGACGGACAGACTCCGCTTCATCTAGCTTCCATTGCTGGTCACGAAGCCGTAGCAAAATACTTTATTGCTAACAATGCCCTTACAAATATTCAGGACAGCACAGGAGCATCTCCGCTTCACGAAGCCGTAAGGTACGGACGAGTTGAACTTGCAAAGCTCCTGCTTAATTCAGGGGCAGATATTAATGCAAAGGATAATCTTGGAAAAACACCTGTTCTTCTTATCATCCCGGAAGAAAAAAGATCTGAACTTTACACTCTCCTTGCTTCTTATAAAGCAAATCTTGGCGTAAAGGACATGTACGGTGACACAGTCCTTCACACTGCTACAATGACTTCTGTTCCAGTTTCGATATTGGACACTCTTATTTCCGGCGGAGCAGAAATCAATGCAAGAAACAAGGACGGCGTTACTCCGCTGGCACTTGCAATTGAAAACAACGAAGAAGAACACATCAAATTCTATTCGGAAAACGGTGCGGACATCAATTCTAAAGATACAAACGGAACGACTCCTTTAATTCTTGCGCTTAGGGACAAAGATCCAAGCGATAAAATTTTAAGGTCGATTGTAAACAGACAGAACATTACAAGCGTTGATTCTGAAGGAAACACTCCACTCATGAATGCAATCCAGAACAACGCAACACTTACAAAGATTCAGTATATTATAAGCCTTACAGATGATGTAAACACAAGAAATGCAGACGGAAACACAGCCCTTTATCTAACTGTGCTTAAAAACCGCCAGAAAGTAGGAGAACTTCTGCTTTCAAAGAATGCAGATATTTTTGCCACAAACAACAGGAGTAAATCACCTTTGAGCCTTGCCCTTTACGACGGCGGTTCTGTAATTGACTGGCTTATTACCTCCAAGACAATCGTTGCAACAGATGGCAGCGGAAACACAGCCCTCCACTTTGCGGCAGAATGGGGATTAAAGGATGCAGTTTCTGCCCTTATCCTTAAGGGAGCTAAAACAGAAGCAAAGAACGCAAACGGCGAAACTCCGCTTTTCAGCGCTGCAAAAAATGACGAACCGGAAGTAATTCAGGTTCTTGTAAACAACGGCTGCAGGGTAAATGCCCGCGACAATCTTGGAAGTACACCGCTCCATATGGCTGTCCGCTGGGGAAATCCTAAGGCAGTTGCGCGCCTTGTAAATCTTGGTGCAGAAATTGACGCACAGAACGTTTCTGGCCATACTCCGCTTGCAGAAGCAGCAATTGTCGGAAAATACGACATAGCAAACCTTCTTCTGCTCAAGGGCGCAAATCCAAATGCAAGCAACACAAACGGAAAGACAGTCCTTATGGATGCTGTACGCGCAAAGAACGTGAGCGTAATTTCGCTTCTGCTTGCAAACAACGCAAATCCTCAGATTCAGGATCTTACAGGAAGAAACTGCTACCACGAAGCAGCCCTTACAGCTGATCCTGAAATAATTGCAATTATCAGAAAAGCCGGTGGAAATCCGCTTACAAGGGACAAGAACGGCGTAACTCCATTAAGCATGGTACTTGGAAAAGATGAAGTTATTATTAGGGAAGTTTTAGGAAACGACACAACAATTTCTGACAGCGACGGAAACACTCCGATTCATTTCCTTGTAAAGGCAAACAGGGCTTCAGGACTTTTGCAGACCCTTATAAGTGCAGGCTACCCGTTTGACACAAGAAATGCAGACGGCCACACACCGCTTTATGCTGCCGTAGAAAAAGACAGAAAAGATGCCGCAAGGATTCTTCTTGAAAATGGAGCAAATCCGTTTATTGCAGCAGACAGCAAGGGAAACAACGCCGTAACACTTGCATTAAAGAAGAACAACAAAGACATTCTTAATGACATAATTAAGTACGCGGGAAACTCTGCTGACATTCAGGGAAACACAATCCTGCATTATGCGGCAAGAACTTCTGATGCAGCAACAATAAGCCACCTGCTTTCATACGGTCTCGATGTAAACGTAAGGAATATTTACGATGAAACTCCGTACTCAACTGCCGTAAGATGGCACAAGGACGAAGCTGCAAAACTGCTTAAAGCAGCTACAAATGCAGAATAACAGAGAAAGAAAAACTATGATTTTTTAAGCCGGTCATGCATTTTTACAAAAGCACTGTCCGGCTTTTGTATTTCACGAGAACCGCGTGTTATCTTGCATAGAGACATATTGAATTTTCGGGCAATTTCGCGCTGTGTCGTGCCGGCCCTCAGTTCCTTTACAATCTGCCAGCGTTCGGCAATATCATTGCGTTCACCAGCGGTAAAAAGACAGCCGAAAAATTCCTTCAGGAATTCCTTATCAGTACATTCGGAAATAAGTCCAAGCAGTTCGTCATAGCTTTCCAGAAGAACCGGATTATCATTTATATGTTTATTCATTATTGCAAAAAATCGGGCTGTCTATATAGAAATTAACTATTTAGACAGCCCCTTTTATTTAGTCAAAGAAACCGCGTGCTTTAAGAAGCTCTGCGTTAAGGATACCGCCAAGAGCAGCACCGCGTTTTGTATTGTGACTGAGCGATACAAACTTAATGTCGAATACGTTGCATGGGCGAAGACGTCCGATTACACAAGCCATTCCCTTTTCTGTTTCGCGGTCACGGCGTGGCTGAGGACGATTTTCTTCATGGCGTACAACAATCGGATGTTCCGGTGCGCTAGGAAGCTTGAGTTCCTGAGGAACTGATGTATAAGAAGTCCAGATTTTTTCGATTTCTTCAAGACTTGGTTTTTTGTCTTCAGGAAGATCGAATTCAAGGGAAACACAGGCTGTATGGCCGTCAATTACTGGAACACGTGTACATGTTGAAGAAACAATCGGACCTGCTGCGTTTTCAATCTTTCCGTCTACAACTTTTCCAAGAATCTTAAGACATTCTTTTTCTGTCTTTTCTTCCTCACCGCCGATGTATGGAACGATGTTGTCAATCATATCAAATGAAGGAACACCAGGATATCCGGCGCCGCTTGTTGCCTGGAGTGTTGTTACGATCATTCTCTTGATAGGATAGCCGGCCTGAATAAGAGCGTGGATAGGCATCATGTATGTCTGAAGGGAACAGTTAGGCTTTACAGCAATGAATCCCTTGTCCCAGCCATGATGCTTTTTCTGTTCTGCAATTACATCAAGGTGAGCATAGTTAATTTCCGGAACCAGCATAGGAACATCTTCTGTCCAGCGGTTTGCGCTTGCATTTGAAACTACAGGAATTCCTTCTGCAGCGTAAGCAGCTTCAAGAGCCTTAATTTCATCCTTACCCATTTCAAGAGCACTGAAAACAAACTGGCACTTTCCGAGAGCCTTCTTTTCATCATTTGCATCTTCAACGATAAGATCTTTTACACCGGCAGGAATTTCTGCACCGATAAGCCAACGGTTCTTTACGGCTTCAGAATAAGGTTTACCTGCTGAACGCGGGCTGGCTGCAACATAAGTTACTTCAAACCACGGATGATCTTCAAGCAATTTAATATATCGCTGTCCAACCATTCCTGTTGCGCCTAAAACACCAACTTTAATTTTTGCTGACATATATTTTCCTCTTTAAATTAAACAAATTTATTAAAGATTACTCTCTTTAAGAGCTGTTTCAATAATCTTTTTTGCACTGTCTGTTACTTCTACAAGTGGAAGTCGGACAGAAGATTTCATATCACCCTTTACGCTGAGTGCATATTTGATTGATGTAGGGTTTCCGTCTACAAATGCTGCCTTAAAGAACGGAAGCAGTCTGTAGTGCAGTTCCCTTGCCTTTTTAAGGTCTCCGTCAAGAGCTGCGTGAGCAAGTTCTGTAACAAGAGCCGGTGCCAGGTTTGAAACAACGCTGAATACACCGTCACCGCCTGCAGCAATAAGAGGAAGGGTAAGACCGTCATCCCCGGAAATTACTGCAAAGTCAGGGTGTGCCTTTTTAACAACGGCAATTACATCCATCATCTGGTTGATGTTTCCGCTGGCTTCCTTTACACCGATGATGTTTGGAAGATCTGCAATGCGTGCAAGGGTAGGAACATCAATGTTCTTACCGGTGCGTCCCTGAATGTTGTATACAACGATAGGGACTCCAACCTTTGAACATTCTTCAAAATGGCGGAAAATACCGTCGTTGCTAGGCTTGTTGTAATAAGGTGTTACTACAAGAGCTGCATCAGCACCAGCTTTCTTTGCGCGTTCACAGTAGCGTACTGCATCGCGGGTACAGTTTGAACCTGCACCAAGAATAATATTAATTTTTTTACCAGTTGCCTTTTCAAAAGCCCTAACTTCTTCAAAAGCAATCTTGATGATTTCGTCTTCTTCGTCTTCTGTTAAAGTTGGAGTTTCTGCAGTTGTTCCCAATGGAAGAATACCGTCAATTCCGGCTTCGCACTGGCGTTTGACTAAGGCGCGGAATCCTTCATAATCGATAGACTCGTCTTCGTGCATAGGTGTAACCAAAGCTGTCATTGCACCGCCTAATATTGCCATTTTAACCTCCAAAAAAAGACATTTTTATGTTTATGTCTTTTAAATTTTCTGTGAAAGTATCTCATTTTTATGGTAAAAATTCAATTATCCGTATAGGATGATAGCATGCAAAATTTTGTTTTATTGTTTTTTTCTGCAGTTACAGGGCTGTTTCCTATCAATCTTGATTTAAAAACTTTCTATTCTTCAGAAAAAGAAATACCTGTTGAACGAATTTATTCCCAGAATTTTAAAGAAAACAATTATGTAAGTTCATTTTCTAAAAACGGTTACCTATGGATTGAAACTGATATTCCAGAAGACATAAAAGACAGGGATCTCGAAATAATTTCCATAAGCGATGACGCAATAAATTCCGCAGTTCTTTTCGTTCTGGATGAAAACCAGAACTGGAAATGGATTGGAAAAACCGGTCACAGCTTAATGCTCAGGGACAAGGCAATTCCTGCAATTTCACAGGCATTTGAACTGAACGGAGCCCAATACCGCACCGAAAGCAACAGGACAGTAAAAATACGCCTAAGGGTAGAATCTTCCCGTGAATCTTTAATAAGAGTCTATACAATGAGTTACAAAACTTACGTCCTTATGAATTCCATGAAAAACCTTTTATGTGCACTGTTTATAGGCGTATGTATTTCTACAATATTTTTCATCGTTTTCATCTGCAAAACGTTCAATGACTACAATTCATTATGCCTTGCATTTGCCTGCGTACTTATTCTGATTCTTACAGGATTCAGATCCGCAATATTCAACACATACATTACACCGGGAATTGTAAAGCCGGCAAACCTATACCGGCTTATAAACATACTTCTATGCGGAATTGCAGTCCTGCTTCAGCTGGAAATGCAGTTGTCTTCAAAAACAATTATTAAAGACACTCATAAAATCATAAAAAAGATTTACAATTATTTTCCGTATTTCTATATTTCAATTGGAACTATTGGCATTCTAAACCTTGTTCTGCCGCTTCCATATTCATATTCTAAATATCTTCATATCATCTCGCTTTCAACCTGTTTTCTTGTACTCATAGTGCAGTCAGTCATTACAATAAAATATGATCCGTCCTACAGCCGTGAAGTTATAGTTTTCTACAACCTGAGCATAGGCATTCTGTGGATAAGGCAGATATTTACAGTAATGCGTTTTCTAGAAGGAACTTCTGCCGTATTCCATCTTTTTGACAACACGATAATAGGTTCCTATGTAATTCCTTTCTTCCTTATAGACAGAGCCATCTTTATAAAAATCAGCAAAAGGATGAGGGAGACGCTCGCCTTCCTTCAGATTAAAACCGCAGAAGCAAAAGAACAGACCCTTACAGAAAAAAAACGAAGTTACGTATACAACACGCTTGCATCAATGCTTTCTAACCCGCTTCAGATTTTTACAGAATCCTATGAACAGACAAAGCAGTACCTTTCGCCGGAAGTTTCAAGTGCAATGAACAAGACGCTTCAGAACACAACAAGATTCATCTATTCAATTTCTGCACTTTCTACCTATCAATATGACAAGGAAGAGCTTGAATATGACCGCGATCCTATAGACTTAAGCCAGTTTGTTACAGACAGCATTTCGGTTGAACTTTCCACGCTCCGCCTAAACGGTTCGTTTCCTTACATTCAGGAAAAATATACCGACGGAACATTTGTAATGGCAAACAAGTCCGTTCTTTCTGTAGCACTGCGCTTTATACTTCAGACTGTAATAAATAAATCTGAACCGAAATCTACTGTCTACATTACGTCAGAATATGAAAACCTTACCTTCATTTTTTCTGCACAGTTTAAGTGCAGCAATATGTCCGGAAACCTTTCAAACATCATTTTGAATCTTGAATCGGACAACGAAAACGAAGCCATAAGCACAATGGTCGGCGTATGGGGAATCCAACTGCACGTAGCAAAACAGATAAGCAATCTTCTGAATGGAAATGTTTCCCTGCTGCCTACCAGCGAAGGAATTTCTATCCAGCTCAGAGTTGCTCTTAAACCGTTTACCCCAGAAGAAGAACTTCTGACCTATGATTACGCCGAAGATTTTGACGATGAATCCGAAAAAGAAGAAATAAAGCCGGTTGTAACGCCAAAATACAAGCAGCTTGTCTTTATTGTAGAAGAAGAAGCAAATGTAAGAACTATACTTCAGGAAAAATTCAAATCCCTGTGCTATACAAGGGTATTTTCCACAAACCAGGAACTTACGGATTATGCAGAACAGGAAATGCCGACCCTGATAATCTATTCACTTACAGCGCCGGGCCTGCACCTTACAGAACTTTTTGCGGAGCATCCGCTACTTAATTCAATTCCGTTCATCGTTACGACAAAATATATTTCAAGGAAAACAACCGAACAACTTTATAAAAACGGAGTCCTGGAAATAATAAACAAGCCGTTCCTTTCTGACCTGCTTCTTTTGAAGGTTGAATCCATTTTAAAGAGCAAGCAGAATTACCTGGATTTTATTATAAACGCAATAAAGAACAACTTTAAGGAATCTGTTGCAAGCCTGGCAAACCCCGGCATAATGAAAATTACCGGAAAACAGAAAATATCAGGCTTAAATGAAACGTCTTCTGAAGAAGACACCTATCCAGGAAACTTTCCGTCAGAAAAAGAAGAAATACCAGCTAAAAAGCCTGCATCAATTGAACATGAAGCCGTAAAGCTTGAAGCAACGGCTGTCTTTACTTCTGCAAAGCTTACAAAAAAAGAAAAAGACATTGCCCATCTTATTCTGGAAGGAAAAAGCGACAAGGAAATTGCGGCAGAACTTGGAATCTCTCCAGGAACAGTTGCCGTCCACAACAAAAAAATTTACAGGAAGCTTGGCATTCACAGCCGCTCAGAACTTATTTCAAAACTGCCAGCAATTAACGGAAATAAGGACAACGACTGATTGGGTTTTGCATGTGTTTTAAATTTATGATATGCTGAACCAAGAGGAAGGCATATGGCAGGAAACACATTCGGTTCAATTTTTAGAGTTACAACATTTGGAGAAAGTCACGGAAACGGACTTGGTGTAATCATAGACGGCTGTCCTGCCGGAATTAAGATAGACGCTGCAAAAATTCAGGAAGCCCTGGACAAAAGACGTCCAGGAGCGGCAATAAACGGAATTAAGACAGCTGCCGTAACTCAGCGTTCAGAGCCAGATCAGGCAGAAATCTTAAGCGGAGTTTTTGAAGGCATTTCTGAAGGAACTCCTATCAGCATTGTAATAAGAAATACTTCCCAGCATTCAAAGGATTACGGAAACCTTGTAAATACATTCCGTCCGGGGCACGCCGACTACACATATGATTCAAAATACGGATTCCGCGATTACCGTGGTGGCGGAAGAGCCAGTGGACGCGAAACTGCAGCCAGAGTTGCAGCAGGAGCCGTTGCAGCAATGATTCTTGAACAGTCGGGAATAAGCGTAACTGCCTATACTTTAAGGGCCGCCGGAATTTCCTGCACAAAAAAAGATTTTTCAAACATCGCCCAGAATACAATGCGCGCTCCAGACAACGAAGCAGCAAAACTAATGGAAGACAAAATTGAAGAATTCAGAAAAAATGGCGATAGCGCAGGCGGAATCATTGAATGCGTTGTAAAAGGCGTACCGGCAGGTCTTGGAGAACCGGTTTTTGACAAATTGGATGCAGAAATTGCAAAAGCTATTCTTTCTATTGGTGCCGTAAAGGGAATTGAATTTGGAGCCGGTTTTGCCGCAGCAGATTCTTCAGGAAGCACAAACAACGACAGAATGACCGTAGAAAACGAAAAACCGTGCTTTGAAACAAACAATGCTGGCGGAATCCTTGGAGGAATTTCAAACGGAAACGACATTGAATTCCGTCTTGCAGTAAAGCCTGTTCCAAGTATCTTTACAAGCCAAAAAACAGTATGCCGCAATGAAAATACTTACGAAGAAACTGATCTTGAAATTAAGGGACGCCACGACGTCTGCCTTTGTCCGCGTATTGTTCCGGTTGTAGAAGCCATGACAAGCATAGTCCTTGCCGACATGCTCTTAAGGAACAAATCCGCTACATACATAGCAAGATAAACAGACATAAAGCAGTATAGATAAAATGAAAAAATTGAACATAAAGAAATTATCCCTGCTGGTTGCGGCAGCGATTGGAACCGCATATCTAGTAACGGCAGGAATAAGGGCTTACACACTGCGCCGCCCCGCAAAAATTGCAGAACCGGACGAAAAGCAGCTTGCTCTGCTGGAAACTCTTTTAAATGAAAAATATGAGCGGCGCGGAAAGATTCTGCTTCCGCTACCATACAGGACAATTCCGGCGGAACTTGATGTAGGAGCTGAGGCGGCCATTGCAATAGACGCTTCTAACGGGAATATTCTGTACGAAAAAGATGCAGACAGGCAGATTCCTCCTGCAAGCATGACAAAACTTTTTGTACTGTACGTGGTTTTTCAGGAGATTGCGACTGGGAGGATAAAACTGGATGATGTAGTTCCGCTGCCGCCGGAAACCTGGGCCTGTAACATGCCTCCCCACTCTTCCCTCATGTTCCTTGGCAAAAATCATATAGTTACCCTAGAAGAACTCATGCTCGGTTCAGCTATCTGTTCGGGAAACGATGCTGCCTGTGCCATAGCCAATTACGTATGCGGCGGCATGGATTCATTTATTAACAGAATGAACCAGGAAGTACAAGCGCTTGGCCTTACTCAGACTCATTTTGTGGAAGCTTCCGGCTACAGCGAAAAAAACATGACGACTCCACGCGAAATGGCAGCCTTTGCAAAGGTTTACCTTGAACGCTACCCTGAAAGTCTCTACAAATTCCATTCAAAGCTTTCATTCACATATCCGCAGGAGCACAACCTTTCGTGGGAAGACAAAAGCCTTCCAAAGCATCAGGATTTTTCGCAGGGAATACCGGAACACATTACAATGCCTGTATACCAGAAAAATACAAACCCTCTTTTAGGATTATACGAAGGCTGCGACGGACTTAAAACCGGCTATATTGACGAAAGCGGCTATAACCTTGCCCTTACAGTAAAAAGGAACGGAATGCGCATAATAAGCATAACTATGGGGGGAAAAGGTTCCTGCACGGCGGAAGGACAAGCAGGGCGGATTCACGACGGATCTGCCATTATGGACTGGGCGTTCAGTACGTTCAGGGACTACGAAAATCCGCTTTTACTGCGGGAATACAGCATTCCTCTCATCTTTGCAAAAGAGCAGCGTGCCATCCTTGTGCCGGCGTATAAGCCTAAAGCCCTTACGGTTCCGGTAACAGCGGCTCAGAACAGGGAAAACCCGCTTGAAGAAGTACAAATAAACCTTGTCCTTCCGGATAAAATAAAGGGCGCTGTAAATCCTGCTCAGGAATTCGGCTACATTGAATATACCCTGAACGGACACATTCTTGAATCAATTCCCCTTGTTTCTGAAAAGGAAATAAAAAAGGCCTGCCTTTGGGTTAGAGCGGCAGACCTTGTAAGTCAGTTTGTACTTAAATTCTAGCTGGACGGCAGAAACAGACTTCTGCTGCAAAAATCATTCTTCCATAATGTAACGCAGCGGAACAACATCATAGCCTGCATCAAGAATTGCGCTCAGCAGAAGGTCCAGATTGTCATACATGTAGCTTTCCCTTGTTCCAGAAGAAAGGCCTACAGTAATCGGAATAATTCCTCCTCCGTTTGATTCAAAATACTTCATGTAAGTATCAATAATAACCGCAGGACTTACATATTTTCCCTTGCCGATAACGGCATCTTCAAGGGATACATTATCGCGAACGCTTAAAAACGGCATTACGTATTTATAGCCGGCATTATTTCCTGACTGAATAATTTTTTTACCGCCTTCATATACGGAATCATGCCACATAAGCGACAGTTCCTTTGAAGTGCAGTCATAATATTCATCTTCTGTTCGGGCAAGACCGCGCCTTATGTAATTTTCATCAAGCAAAAATCCCGACTGGCTGAGAGGAGCCGTAGTAAAGAACATAGATGCTGCTTCATTTTTAGAAACAGAAATCTGCCTTGTTTCGTTCGGGTAGCGCCTTATGAATTCTCCGTTAATGAAAAAAGTTCCCGTTACATTATAAAGGCCAAGTTCATAAAGGATTCGTGTAAGTCCGTCCGCATTGTCAAAAGCATCAAACACAAAGGCAACCTTTTTCCTGTCTTCTGTCTTTTTTACGCTTTCTTCGTATACAGGATTTGTAACCGGTTTACCAATAAGAGTACGCACATAAAGCGCATTATCAAAATTCTTGTTTGGTGTATCTCCGCAGAAAAGCCTGTACTTTCCGTTTCTTGTAAGGTTTGTATGCCGCTCCTGAAGTCCCATAGATTTCCATGTGCGCAGGGCCGGATCATATGCATACGCATAGCCTGAAAGGCTTTCTGCAATAATCCTGCCGGAAGCACCGTCCCAGTATCCATTTGAAGCTGAAGAAGCCATTACAGCATCAGAAGTTTTTTCATAGATATTCCAGCTTCTGATTGTTCGCACGCCGCCTATATACAGAGTATTTAAGCCTGTCCATGCAATTGAAACAACGTTTTCGCCGGTAAGGTCAGAAATCTTCTTCCAGTTTGTAGTATCATAGATATGAACTGTTGAACCGGAACTGAAGGCACACTTTGACTTGTCAAACGAAAGAAGCGGCAGTCCTGAATCTTCAATTTCAATAATTTTCGTAAGTTTCTGATCCAGCCTGTATACAGAGGAAACAACCTTATCACTGTTGTAAGGAAGGCTTCGTGTCCATATATACGGGGTCTGATTGGAAGTCCACATAATTTCTGCTTCAAGTAGAGAAGACTTTAAATCATAAAAAGGACCGGAATAGATTACGTCAAAATAATCATAATTCTTGCTGTTAATTCCATAATATGTAAAAGTCTTGCCGTTCTGAATGAATACAAAAGCAGAAACTTCATCGTTTACACTGAATTTGTCCCGGCTAGAAATAAAGGCTGCTGGAAGACGGCCGATTGCAGTTCCCTTTCCGATAACATTTGAATAGAGGCCGAGCGTGTAAAGTTCACGGGCATTAATGCGGTAAACAAGGTCACGGTCAATATAGATAAGAAATTTTCCGTCTGCCCAGTTTACGGCGTTTATTGTGCCCTCGCCTATGCAACGGTATTCTTCGCTTACTTCTACACCTTTAAGAACAGCATCAGGATTGCAGAAATAGATTTTTCCATTTTTTGCATACACAAACACGGAACTGTCGCTGAGCCATTTTACAGGAACCGATTCATAGCTGAAGCTGGATTTTTCGTCCAGAATCATTTTTTTATTGCGGTCTACGCTTTCCAGAATCAGTTTTCCGGTTGCATAGCCTGTTTTTTCGCAGTAGCAGAACCATTTTCCATCCGGACTTACACTCATCGGGGCAAGGCGCATTGAATTAAGCGGAATTGAGCTTGAATAGGTTTTCCAGATGAATTCATTTGTCTTTGTATTAAGCCAGGCTGAACCGTAGCGGTTCCTGATCTGCAAGATTGCACCGCCGTCAAGCATTTCCATTTTTTCAGGGAAGCAGGTAATCATCTGAGGTTCTGAACCCAAAACTCCGTCGGAAATAGTTGCGGTAAGCAGGGCTGAATAAGAAACTGTTCCCGGAATATTATGACTTACGGTATATACAATTTCATCTTTTTCGTTAATTTCCGCTGCCCCGAATTTTACGCCTGAAAAAGCAGGAACAAGCAGAGACCCGAACATGATGTAAAAAATCAGTTTCTTCAATTTCATTTATGCAACTCCGCACTAAGAACAAGAACGTTCAGTTCCTGTTCCAGTTCATTAAGCCGCTGTTTTGCGGCATTAAACTGTCTGATTCTCTGTTCCTGCCTGACTGTAGAGTAGCGGGAATACACCATATCAAAAAAGTCCTGAGTACGGCCCATACGTTTTTCTCCGCACCATGGACAGTAGACAAAGTCCCTGTCAATATTTCTTCCGCAACCGCTGCAAACTTTAGTCATCTTTTTCTCCAGTTTTATTTTACAAGGCTCATCGGGTCTACAAGCTTACCGTTTTTGTAAACCGTAAAATGAAGGTGAGGTCCGGTAGAATATCCTGTTGAACCTACAAGACCAATGCGAGTTCCCTGGCTTACATACTGACCTTTTTTTGCAATTATCTGGGACATATGTCCGTACAATGACTGATATCCGTTGGAATGCCTGATGATTACGTAATTTCCAAATACCGGACTTACCCCTGTAAATGCTATTGTTCCGCTTGCAGCCGCAGTAATTGGAGTTCCCATAGGACAGGCATAATCAACACCAGTATGATAAGAACGTGCACCGGTAAACGGATCAAGACGGGGACCGAAACGGCTTGAAATTCTAAATTTTGCCGTAATAGGACAGCGGAACATTTCTCCCATTGCCTGCTGAAGCTTTGCAGAATCCATTTTTGCACCTGGAATAAAAAGCCTCTGACCAACAGCAAGTTCAGAACTTTCAAGTTCATTCACATCAAGAAGTTCTTCCATTGAAACATTGAATTTTGTAGAAAGCCCTGCAAGTGAGTTTCCTCGCTGAACCGTATAGAAAAGTCCGTCAATCGAAGGAACCTTAAGCCTCTGTCCGGCCGCAAGAGCCCTTACGTTATCTATGTCGTTAATAGAAATCAATGTTGATATATTTTTAAGTCCGAATTTCTTTGCAATTCCGCTTATAGTGTCTCCGGCTTTTACAGTATATGACTGGAATGAGACCGGCTGGCGGAAAAGTTTTTCCAGTTCCGCAGCAGAAAGCTGTTTTTCGCCTACAAGGTTTCCATCTGAATCATATTCCTGTGACTCTTCAAGGGCAAAAGAAGTCATTGCCTTTTCAAGAAGTTCCATCTCTGAAGTATAGGATTCTTGAAGCACAACGTTTCCAGGTACAGTCTGAATGTATGAAAAACCGGAATAAAAGGCTGCAACAAATCCGCCGATGGCAAGAACAGCCACAGAAGCTAAAAGTATTGTCCGGCCTTTTGCAATAATAAAATCCGGTGCCCGTCCAAGCGCGCAGAAAAGCCCCTTTATATCGAACGAAAAATCAGAAAAATCCGGTTTTGAAAGGGAAATCCTTAGTGGCTCTGAACGCACTGCACTTCTTCCTGTTATTACTGGATTGATTCCACTGAAATCATATGCAGTACCGGAATGAGAGTCTCGGTTTTTGAAAATATCTGCAATAGAATGAATACGGTAAAGAATATCCTCAAGGATTCTGCTTCCCGCAGATTCGTTAAATCCTACGTAACTAACTATTTCCATACGTAAGTTATCGACAGAAAAACATTCACATATTAGAATATATTTAATGGGGTCTGCATTAAAACAAAGTCATACTTGCAAAAACTCCATTCATATTATGAAAAAATCATTCAAAATCAATGCAGCGTGGCTTTATATTTTTACAGGTATCCTCTTCGGCTTAATAATCAAACTTTTTGTAATTGATGTACTGCATGTTTCGGGCAATTCCATGGAACCGGCTTTTAAGGACGGGGATTCAGTAATCGTCCAGAAATTTGCATATGGAATTCCAAAACCATTCCGCGGAACTTTTTTTGTACAGTGGGCTGAACCAAAACTTAACGATATCGTTATTTTTTTACATGACAACAAAATAGTAGTAAAGAGATGTGTCGCTGTAAGCGGTGAGCAACTAGATTTTTCATCAAATTCGGAGTATATTCTGAATATACGCGGAAGGAAAATCAGCCTGACCAGAACTCAGTTTGAGCGGCTAAGCAAGTTTTCCAGGGTTCCGGAAGGCTTTATTCTTGCAATCGGCGACAACCTTTCTGAATCCATTGATTCCCGGGATTACGGATTTGTATCTGTAAAAAATATTGTAGGAAAAATAATAGAAAGATGAATGGATTTTTAAAGAAACCGGCATTAATTACTATTCTCATCTTTACATCATTCTTCTTTCTCTATGTGTTTTCAAAGTATTCTACACTTGCTTTTACGCCACTCAATAAAATAAACGCAGGAATAAGGCAGGTTGAACGCGGCTCAATTGTAGACAGGAACGGAAAACCACTTGCAGTGCAGACAAATTTCTATCACATCGGTGTTACTCCGCATAGAATTAAAAACCTTGAAAAATTCAGTATGGATATTGCAGAACCCTTAGGAATGACTCCAAAGGAAATCCAGACCATAATCACAAATGCAGACAAGGCAAGCTTTGTCTACCTGAAAAAGAAGGTTGACCAGGCAACCTATACAGAACTGAAAAAAATTACAGAAGATAAAAATTACCTCTTCGTTACGTTTGACAAGATTCCGGGACGCGTTTACCCGGAAAACAGCCTTGCAAGCCAAGTTATAGGTTACATGGGCGAAGAAGGAAAGGGGCTTGCCGGAATTGAATATTCAATGCAAAACCAGCTTCAGCCTGACCCGACCATAAATCCCGGAAAATCCCCAGAAGGCAAAAACGTTTACCTTACGATTGACGCAAACCTTCAGTACAAGCTGGAAGAAATCGCCCGGGAAACAATGTCTTCTACACAGGCAGAAAGCATGATGCTTCTTGCAAGCGACGTACACTCCGGAGAAATCCTTTCGTATATCAGCCTTCCGTCTGCAAACCTTAACGAATACAGCAGCGCCTCAATCGAAGAAACAATTGACCGCCCGGCAATGATGGCCTATGAACCGGGTTCCGTATTTAAAATCTTTACCGTCGCCTCAATGTATGACGCCGGGCTTATCCACGCAGGCGACAGTTTCCTTTGTGACGGAGTATATGAACACCGCATAAGGGGTGGCGAAACCATACGCATCAAATGTCTTGGACGCCACGGCTGGCTTACACCAAGGGAAGCCCTAAAATATTCCTGCAACGACGTACTTGCCCAGATTGCAAGCCGCACTACAGACGAAAACTTTATGGAAATGGTGCGTCGCCTGGGATTCGGACAAAGAACGGGAATTGAACTTCCAAGCGAAACTCCGGGCCTTGTAAAAGATACAAACAGTCGCTCCTGGTCTGCACGTTCAAAGCCGACCATTGCAATGGGACAGGAAATAAGCGTTTCTGCGCTCCAGATGATTCAGGCTGCAAGCGCAATTGCAAACGGCGGAATTCCCGTAAAACCAGCAATCGTCAAGCGCATTACCAACAAAAACGGAACAATAGAATACGAACATACTCCTGAATACAGGGACAGAGTCTACAAGAATTCAACTTCTGAATACCTTTTAAGTTGTATGGAAACAACTGCAACATCTGGTACAGGTGCAAGAGCCCGCCTTAATGACATTTCCATCGGTGTAAAGACGGGTACAGCCCAGATGGCAGATAAAACAAACGGCGGCTATTCCACAACGGACTTCCTTTCAAACTGTATGGCAATCTTCCCTATCGAAGAGCCGCAGATAATTCTGTACATTGTTGTCGTAAAGGCAAAGGGAGAAACATATGCAGGACGAATCGTTGCCCCTGTAATCGCAAAGGCTGCTGACGTAATCATTGATCACCTTGGAATGAGCCGCGGCGATGCTGCATCCCTTGAGCACAACGGAAAAATCGTAATTTCATCATCCAAACCTGTAAAATTCGACTCTAAAGTGCCTGATTTTACAGGCTGTTCAATGCGCGAACTGCTTCCTCTGTTCAACAGACAGGACATAAAGATTAAAATTAACGGTTCGGGCTGGGTAAAAAGCCAGACTCCTGAGCCGGGAACTCCAATTACGGAGAACATGCTAATTGAACTCAATCTGGAATAAAAATATTGAACTGTTTGAAAGCCGTTTTCCTCAACTTGCGCTCCTTCTGGAATCCTATGTAAGTTTATTTAAAAAGTACGCAGGAACAGGCGACCAGCAGAACCTTTATTCCTTCTGGAAAATTATTCCGACCAGAACAGAATTCCCGACCGCTGAAGAAAACGCCCTTAAGCTTCATTCTGCATATAATCCTGTAAAGGAAAGTCAGAACGTGCTTAAAGCTTCTGAAAAAGTGCTTTCTGAATCAGAAGCCGTTGCCTTCTTTGGAGCTGGACTTGGATATACAGTTTCAGAGGTTGCAAAACTTTTTCCACAGAAAACTATAATCTGGATTGAACCTGATGCTGATCATTTTTTTTCGGCCATGCTTTTCTGCAACCTGGAAGCATTTTTTAAATCAAAAAATCCAGTGATAGCAGTTTCCTGCACGCCGGATCAGGTTATAACGCTGCTGAATCAGAACGGCATACTGAATACATATTTTTTTAACATAAACGCACACACCGTTCACAACCAGCCGTATTTTGACGCCGTAAAAACACTTGCAGAAAGAAACCGCAGCAAGGAAAAAATAAATCAGGCAACACTGGAACGCTTCGGAAAACGCTGGAACGAAAACTGCCGTAAAAACTCCTGCCAGCTGAACAGGCTTTCCGGAATAAGGAAGTTCAAGGATTCCTACAAAGGGAAAAAATTCCTTATGCTGGCGGCAGGACCTTCTTTGGAACAGATTCTTCCGCACCTTAATGAACTGAAAAAAATAATGACCGTTGTTGCCGTAGACACAGCCCTTAAAGCCTGCCTGCGCCACGGCGTTGAACCCAACTTTATTGTGCTTACAGACCCGCAGTACTGGGCCTACAGGCACATTGCAGGCTTAAAAAGCCCGTCCAGCACGCTTATAACAGAAATTGCAGTATACCCGGCCGTTTTCAGGTTCAAATGCCGGCAGATTGTCCTGTGCAACTCGCAGGTGCCAATGGCAAAGGATTACCAGAAAACAGATTTCGGTGACTTAGGTGCCGGCGGTTCCGTAGCAAGTTCTGCATGGAATTTCTGTGCATACTGCGGCGCTTCAGAAATCTATGTTGCTGGGCTGGATCTGTCTTTTCCGGCAAACCAGACGCATACAAGGGGAAGCACATTTGAAGAAAACGTTCATGCGCGTTCAAAGCGCATAAGCACGGCTGAAACAGCTTCCCTTCCAATGCTTTTCAGCGGAAATGTCTGCACAGGAAAAGATTACATGGGAAATCCAGTCCTTACCGATCAGCGCATGAAAATGTTTGCATGGTGGTTCGAAAGCCGCCTTGCAGAAATGCCGGAAGTAAAAACCTACACATTTGCACCGCAAGGACTTGCAATTCCGGAAATAACTCCGGTTTCAATCAGCAGCCTGATTTCACTGTAAAAAATCCTTAAATTTTTTTATAAAACGCTAAAGTCTGCATGCCACTCACCGATATTTAAAATGTAGCAACGCTACAGGCGGAATAACGACATCCAGACGCCTGTAATAATTGTGAACTCCTTTAAAAACTTGAAAAATGTGTGAGATTTTTCAAGTTTTTTTTATTTAACACCGATATATTAATAAGATAGGGGTGTAATAAAAATTATGTCCATGTAATTTTTATCACTGCAGTTTTGCATAAAGAAAAACTGCGATTTCGTTCCTCCCTGCACGACCGCAAACGCGGAATTTTTATAGGAGTAAAAGAAATGGGCACAGTTCGATTTGAAACAGTACAGACCGACATGACTTTCAACACAAACCTCATGCTTGATAAGTCATTCATGATTCTTCCTGCAAAGGTACCCGTTTCAGAAACCCTCCTAAAAGCACTTAAAGAATGGGGATTCACAGAAGGATTCAACGACGAAGAAGAAACTCCTGCCGTAAAGGAAACTGCACTTTCTTCACAGGAAACCCCAGAAGACGAAAGCGAATCCAAGGCATCTCTTCAGCAGGCACTTCAGAACGATAAAAATACAAAATACACAAGCACAGAACATTCAAGGATGAATTCCGTTCAGGCCGTATACAACGAATACCTGAACTATATAAACTCAGTTTACACATATTATGCAACTCACAGAAAAATCAACATGACTGAGCTTGCAGATACAGTAAAGGAACTCTGCGTCTACATAAGGGAAAACAAGCGCTATATTCTGCGCGTAACTCCGTCTGCAGAAGCCAGAAGCAAAAACTTTATCGTAATTCATTCAATGCGCTCAACTGTTCTTGCAATAACAATCGGACTTGAACTGCATCTTCCTTTTTCTAAACTGATTGAACTGGGAATGGCCTGCATCCTTCATGAGATAGGCATGCTCCGTATTCCGCCGCAACTTTACATGACAGACAGACAGCTCTCTCCGGCAGAAAAATCACAGCTGGCTTCTCATACTGTATACGGATTCAATATCCTTAAGGAATTGAAGTTTCCGCTGAGCATCCAGCTTGGAGTTCTTGAACATCATGAAAAGGAAAACGGTTTCGGCTACCCAAGACATCTTTCGGGCAGTAAGATTTCACCTTATGCAAAGATTATTTCCGTTGCCTGCTCATTTGAAGCAATTTCTGCACCTCGCGAGTACAAGACAGAAAAAAGCACATTTGAAGCAATGGTAGAAATGCTTAAGAACCAGAACCAGCAGTACGACCCGACAGTAATAAAGGCACTGCTATTCAGCCTTTCGCTCTACCCGATCGGAGCCTTTGTACAGCTTCAGAACGGAGAGATTGGTGTTGTTTCTGATGTTTCTCCAAACAATCCAAAAACTCCAATTGTTCAGCTTGCCACAGAACGAGAAGCAGACGGCTCCGTTAAGAGCGTTCAGACGGATGAAGGGGAAAACAAGATCATAAAGATTCTTTCTAAAGAAGAATCTGAAGAAGTTCAGAAAAATATAGATCAGCAGATTGAACTCAGGAATCTTACCCGTGCGCTTGAAAACGCAAAACAGGAAGAAACCAAGGATGCCGACGGATTTTCAAGCGTCGACGTAAGTGAATTCTCGTAAAAAATTAACAGGATTAATTAAAGAACATTCGAATTCTTTCAACATCCTCGTGGAATTTTTCATCGATTACAGGAGGGTGTTCATTAAAATAAAGAACCTGATCAAGTTCTTCCTGACTTTGAACTCCCCACAAAGGAACAACATTTTCATACTGATGAAGAAAACCGAATGCAAGCGGAATATTTTCTACAACACCGCCACATAGAGGCTGCATTGCAATAAATCCAACATCATTTTCTTCACAGAGTTTTACAAGCTGACGTGTTGCATCCGGGCTCAACATGCTGAACGGAAACTGAAGGGTGTCATAAAGTCCGCTTCTAACTGCTTTTTCTGCCGCATCAAGATCCTGTGTTGCAAATCCGATGCTCTTGATTTTTCCAGAATCACGAAGATTCTTCAATGCAGAATAAATTCCATCAATGCCCTTTTCTTCCGGAACAAAACCATCTGATTCATATTGATAAAGATCTATGCTGTCTGTATGCATCACAGAAAGGCTGGTTTCGCAGTCGCTTAGAATTTCTGCACCACTCTGCGCACATGTTTTTGTCGCAATCATTACAGAAACCCTTATGTCTCCAATTGAATCACCAAGAATGCGTTCACATTCAGGAGTTGTTCTGGAAGTATCAAAAAAATTAATTCCCTGATTGTAAGCGTTTCTTATAAGGGTAGCAGCAAGTTCATCATCACCTACTTTTGAAAGTGACATGGCACCAAGCGCCACGCGAGAAATCATCAGATTGGATTTACCTAAGCGTACATATTCCATGAAAAAAATACTCCATAGCAAAAGGGCGCCCTCACGGTGATTGAGCCCGTCGAAGGGACGCCCCATTTTTTAACTATCTGTCAGTTCTTACCTTTGGCTGGTAGTTCTTGATTGCTTTCTGAATGAAGAATACAAGGTCATCCAAAGAAACGCGTTCCTGTTCCATGCTGTCGCGGAAACGTACAGTTACAGTATTGAACAGTTCGTTTGCAGAACCGTCTTCCTTCTTTTCTGTAATTGTGTCGTAGTCAACAGTTACACAGAAAGGAGTACCAACTTCGTCCTGACGGCGGTAACGCTTACCTACAGTACCTGAAACATCATAGTCAGTTACAAAGTCTTCCTTAAGGATATGCTGGATTTCCTTTGCCTTTTCTGCAAGACCGTCTTTCTTCATCAATGGAAGAACGGCAACTGTAATAGGTGCAAGGCGCGGGTCAAGATGAAGAACAGTTCGGTAATCTTCTTTTCCGTCTGTGCCGACATTTTCTTCTTCGTATGCTTCACAAAGGAACATAAGGAAGTTGCGGTTCAATCCGGCAGAAGTTTCTACAACGTAAGGAACATACTTTTTGTTTCCATCTTCCTGATCCATGTAGCTCATGTCTTTCTTTGAATACTGCATGTGCTGACTCAAGTCAAAGTCAGTGCGGCTGTGAATACCTTCGATTTCTTCAAATCCGATTGGGAAGTTATATGTGATATCGTAAGCATCCTTAGCGTAGTGAGCAAGCTTGTCGTGGTGATGCCACTTGAGCTGTTTTTCTGGAATACCGTACTTGAGGTAGAATGCCCAGCGTTCCTTTCTCCAGCGTTCAAAAGTTTCGTCTTCTGTTCCTGGTTTACAGAAATATTCCATTTCCATCTGTTCAAATTCACAGGTACGGAAAATAAAGTTCTTAAAGATGATTTCGTTGCGGAAAGATTTACCAACCTGAGCTACTCCAAAAGGAACCTTCATGCGGTTAGACTGAACGATGTTCTTGAAGTCGGTAAAGATACCCTGACAAGTTTCCGGGCGAAGGTAGATAAGGTGACTTTCATCAGCGATTGGACCCTGATATGTTTTGAACATAAGGTTGAATTCGCGGACAGCTGTATATTTTCTTTCTTTGCTTCCACAAGTAGGACAGTTGATGTTGGCGTCAATGTAAGCCTTCATTTCTTCGTGGCTCATTGTATCAACCGGTTTTCCTGGAGCCTTGTCCGGATTAGCGGCTACAAAGTCTTCAATTAATTTATCTGCGCGGTGGCGTGCCTGACATTCAAGACAGTCAATCATTGGATCAGAGAAGTGATCAACGTGACCTGAAGCCTTCCATGTAGTATGGTGCTGGAAAATTGCAGAATCCAGACCAACAACATCATCATGAAGCTGAGTCATGTAGTGCCACCATTCGTTCTGAATGTTTCGCTTAAAGTCTACTCCCAGAGGACCGTAATCCCAGGCTCCTGCCTGTCCTCCGTAGATTTCTGATGCCTGGTAAACAAAACCACGCCTCTTACAGAGACTGATAATTTTGTCCAATGTACACGCATGTGTATCTTTTGTGTTTGCCATAAAAAAACCTCGTTACGACGCAGGTGTGCGCCGCTGAATTAATGTGGATAAAAGAATATCACAAAATATAAGGTTTCTCAATGACTCCGAAAACTTATGTCTCATACAGATTACAGCAAAAATAGTTTTATCAAAGCGGTTCAAGGTCGCCGATTTCATGATAAGTATCATAATCCCCAGGCTGCTTACTGCTGCTTCCTGCAGAACAATCCAGAGAATAATTTGTCATATCTTTAATACTAGAATTCAAAAGAGCGTCCATCTGCTTCTGAAGCATTTTAAATACAAAGCTCCTTATTTCATCCCTTATGCTTGATTCTGGTTCCAAAGAAAGCATAAATACAATAGTAGAATCTTCTTCGTTTTCCTTAATTGCAAAAACATCAGCCTTTACAAGATAATCCTTTCTGTCAATATGAAGCGTAAGGGTATAGCGCAAAGCTTTCTTAAACAGAACGGCAAACTTTTTAGGACATCTGGCCGCAAATCCCACAGAGCTTAAATCTGCAAGAACAAAATCAACAAGCCTGTTATTAAGCAAACAGTTGGCAGTAAGATGGTCCAGCCCGTAGCAGTCAAGACGGACATACTGACGGCGCCCCTTTGCACCGTTCAAATCAAGAATTTTCTGAATATTAGAATAAACAAGAACCGAAGAATCCTTTAAATTTACAAACCCAGCCGGAAGACAGAGCTTCATTACGAACTGTTCAATATCCGCAGGCTTTGCATCCATAGAGAGAGCCCCAAGAATAACAGATTTAAGCGTAGAATCATTCTGAAAAGAATGTAGAAAATTAAACCACTGCTTGAATGAAAGCTGACCGTCAATATTTACAAAACAGATGGCAGTTTCATTCTCGCTAAGGATAGGCTTTCCATCCTTATAATCTGAGATAGTATATACTTCGTATTCTTCCTGTCTGAGCCGGTTTACAATCGTATTCTGAATCCTAAGTGATGGATTTAAAAAAAAGATCTTTCTACCAAAAACAGGATTCTCTCTTGATTCCATGATATAATATTATACATCACTTTTGTAATTTTACAAATTTTTACATACCAGGATTAACATAAATGAACCGAATTAACCGCAGGATTCTTCAAAATAAAGCTGGATTTTTAATTATTCTGTCCGCACTCTTTTTTGCCGCAATAATTTCTTCATGTCACGCCGTAAAAAAAGGAGAACCAGCGGTCTGGCAGAAATACACATACAAGGACTACAACGGATACCTTTACACAAGCTTTAAAAATCAAAAGATGAACGGACTTCTGTGCGCCGATGTAGCAGGAATAAAGGGCAGCCTTAAAATTTCGCACGACTGCACAGAAACTCAATACACCACATTAAAAGAAAAACTTTCAGAGAACGGAGCCGACTGGCTTTGCGAAACCACCAGTCCCGACACCGCCGACTACCCAGACCTTTCCATGTATCTTACCTTCGTAATTTCCAGCGACGAACTTCACGAAATCTGGAAGTCTTTAGGATTGGAATAATTTTTTTCTTCAGGCGTAAACCTTATGCAAGCATATCAACGAGCATAATAGCTCCTTCAACCATAGCCTCATGTTCTTCCGGTGCAATGCGCGCATAAAGACTGTCCGGTGTATCATCCGGCATGACAGGAACCTTTTTCTGAATAAGGATTTTTCCGCCGTCACATTCACCGTTTACAAGATGAATTGTACAACCGCTTTCCTTTTCTCCTGCAGCAAGAACAGCTTCATGAACATGGTGACCCCACATTCCCACACCACCAAACTTAGGCAGAAGAGCAGGATGAAGGTTTATGATTTTATCTGCATATTTATCAATAATCTTACCGGAAAGAACAGTAAGCCAGCCAGCCTGAACAATTCCTTCAACGCCGTTTTCATTGCAAAGTTCAAGAACACGGTTACTCACCGCAATGCGTTTTTCTTCGCGGCTGGCAGCCTTAGCAACATCTGCGCCCATAACAGCATACGGACTTGTAATTGCAGTCTTAATTCCAGCCTTTGCCGCACGCTCCAGCGCAAACGCATCCTTATGATCGCTTATAACAATCGCAATATTATACGGACAGTCCGCATGAGCCTTTTCATAATCAATCAACGCCTGAAGGTTTGTTCCACCTCCGCTAACCAAAACAGCAATTTTTTTCATAATTTCATTTCCTTAAAAAAAACGCAGGACATTTACCTGACCTGCGTTTTACTCATAAGCAACACGTTCATAAAACGCTGCGCCAGCTCGCGTTTTACTCTTAACCATGTTGACAAAATGCGCTTGCGCGTATTTTGTCTTCTATACGACACATTCGTAAAATGCTACGCCAGCTCGCATTTTACTCATTAATCCTCGAAAAGAACTTTTTCGGCCTGGGTTTCGGCTTTGCCTTCGGCATAAACTACGCGGCCGATGCGGTATGCTTTCATGTCAGGACAGTCGTCGCGGTGGTATTTTGAAGCGTTCTTGTTGAACATTTCAAGAATTGCATCTGCGTCCTTTGCCTTAACTGCAAGAACAAAACCAATACCCATGTTGAAAGTATTGTAGATTGTGTTAAGGTCTGCACCGCGCTTGATAAGTTCACCAAATACTGGAGGGATATCCCAGCTAGATCTCTTGATAACAGAAATCAACTGCTTCTTTCCGTCCTTTGCCTTTGGATACATGCGCGGAATATTTTCATAGAATCCGCCGCCAGTTACGTGAACCATACCGTGGATTGATTTTTTGAATTTTGCAAGAACTTCCATTACAGGCTTAACGTAAATGCGTGTCGGTGTAAGAAGAAGTTCACCGATTGAAATTTCCTTTCCGTCTACAGTTACTTTTTCGTTAAGATCTGTTACGAGCTTGCGAACAAGGCTGAATCCGTTTGAATGAACACCAGTAGAAGAGAGACCGATAAGTACATCACCTTCAACAATGTTTTCACCAGTAACCATATCGTTCTTTTCACCAACACCTACACCAAAGCCGGCAAGGTCATATTTACCAATATCATAGAAGCCAGGCATTTCAGCAGTTTCACCGCCAAGAAGGGCACAGCCGGTCTGAACACAACCGTCAGCAACACCTTTTACAAGATCAGCAGCAACATCTGCTTCAAGTTTTCCACAAGCTACGTAATCAAGGAAGAATGAAGTCTGAACACCACAACAAAGAATGTCGTTTACGCTCATGGCTACACAGTCAATACCAACTGTATCATACTTTTTCATCTGGAAAGCGATGTCAAGTTTTGTACCTACACCGTCAGTTCCACTTACCATTACAGGGTGTTTGTATCCTTTCGGAACTTCAAACATGCCGGCAAAACTTCCGAGACCTGTCAAAAGGCCAGGAATTGCAGTTCTCTTTGCATGTTCCTTGTACTTGTCTACAGCGCGGTAGCCCTCTTCAACATCAACACCAGATTCTTTGTAACTTGCCATTTCTATGGACTCCTATTAAAAGATAGATGAATGTAGTATACTGAAATAACCATGCTTGGGGAATATCCCAGACAAAAAGAGGTGAAAAATGGACTCAAAAAACATTTCTGTTTGCTGCGCAATAATTATAAGCGCACTTATTATTTCTACAGGACTTACAAGAATCATTAAACAGGACCGTTCAGTAACAGTCCGCGGACTGGCAGAAAAAGAAGTTGCTGCAGACCTTGCAATCTGGCCGCTCACATTTACAGTCGGAAACAACAGCCTTCCAAAACTTCAGGATGACATAATCAACAAGACTGAACTTGCAGTAAAATTCCTTAAGAACCATTCCCTTACAGAAGATGATTATACAATTCAGGCACCGGGAATTACAGACTATTCCCTGGATCCTTACATCGATCATGATTCGATTTCCTATAATTTTCTTGGAAAAGTAACAGTTCTTGTCCGTACAGCCAAAGTACAGCTAGTAAAACAGGCTCAGGCAGATTCCCTAAAACTTGCTTCAGACGGAATAACCGTTGCCCAGAACTATGATTCAAGGGTTACATATGAATTTACAGCACTGAACCAGATAAAGCCGGAAATGATTGCAGAAGCCACAGAAAATGCCCGCTCCGCAGCAGAACAGTTTGCCCGCGATTCACACAGCAAAGTCGGAAAAATTAAGAAAGCAACCCAGGGCCTTTTCAGCATAGAAGACGCCGCAATCGGCCTGGAAGAACGAAAGAATATCCGCGTTGTAACAACGGTGGAATATTCGCTAAAGTAAAAGAGCATTATACAGACTTAATTTCGAGTTTAATATAATTGCAGTGAAAAAAAATAGCTAACAGTCGATAAACGTCTGTCAAAATCGCCCGCTAGAAGGCTACATGCTGCGATGCCTTGGAACCATACAGTTTGCCGCTCACGCGCAGCATCGCAGAATGTTTTTACAGACGTTTCTCTCTCTCCCGCTATTCCTGATTTGGAATGCTCATCGGATATTCACCGGTAAAGCAGCCTTTGCAGAAACCGTACTGTTCCGAATTACATGAACGCAAAGCTTCAAACATTCCTTCTACAGAAATAAACGCAAGACTGTCTGCGCCAATTTCCTTTCTGATCTGCTCAACGTCATGATTTGAAGAAATCAATTCAGCTTTTGTAGGCGTATCAATTCCAAGGTGACAAGGGAATTTTACAGGTGCAGAGCTTACACGAAAGTGAACTTCCTTTGCTCCGGCACGGCGCAGAATCTGAACAAGCCTTCTGCTGGTTGTTCCCCTTACAATCGAATCATCTATTACGATTACGCGCTTTCCGTTCAAATCACTTTTAAGGGCGTTAAGTTTTACAAAAACCATGTTTTCGCGGTCTTTCTGTGTCGGGGCAATAAATGTACGTCCAATGTACTTATTCTTTACAACACCCATTGCATATGGAATGCCAGACTCCCGGCTGTAACCAATCGCAGCACCAAGACCTGAATCTGGGACGCCGACAACAACATCAGCCTCTACAGGACTTTCTTTTGCAAGCTGCGCACCCATCTTATATCGTGCTTCCTGAACAGGAATTTCATCAATGATCGAATCCGGACGTGCAAAATAAACGTATTCAAAGATACATGTGCGCTTTGAAGTCTTTTCTCCAAAATTAAAGGAAAGCACCCCGTCCTTGTTTATGATTACAATTTCACCAGGGCGGATGTCGCGCACAAAGGTTCCGTTCATTGCATCGATAGCACATGACTCACTTGCAAGAATCCAGCCGCCATCAACCTGACCAAGACACAAAGGTCTGATTCCATTAGGATCGCGTGCCCCAATCAAGGCATCCTTTGTCATTACACAAAGCGCAAACGACCCCTTAATCATTTGAATTGTATCAGTAAGGGCACGCTCAACGCCTCTCTTATATCCGCGGGCAATCAGCTTTACAATAACTTCTGTGTCGCTTGATGAAGAAAAAGTTGCACCTGTTTCTTCAAACATTTCGCGCAGCTGAATGTAGTTTACAAGCTGACCGTTATGAGCAACGGCTACTGCACCCAGTTTTGACTGAATCAGCATCGGCTGAGCATTTTCTACAGTCTTGCTTCCGGCAGTTGCATATCTTACATGACCGATTGCAATGTGTCCCTGAAGATCCTGAAGGTGTTCCAGCTTAAATACATCGCTTACAAGTCCCATAGCCTTGTGAATCTTAACGGTTTCTCCGTCAGAAACACAGATTCCGGCACTTTCCTGTCCGCGGTGCTGCAGGGAATACAGTCCGTAATAACTCATTGTAGCAGCATTCATAGGAGAATCCTTTGATTTTTCATCTGCAGGATTCAAAAAAACACCAACTACACCGCATTCGTCATGAAGCTTATCTTCTGATTCTGAATATGTTAAACTGTCATCTGCCATTTATAATGTTACTCCCGCAGCAACGCCGGCTGCAGCATCATCAGCAAGCTTTTTGCGGAAAGCAGTCAGCTTGCCCTTAAGTTCAGGATATTTAATAGAAAGAATCTGTACTGCAAGATATGCAGCATTCTTTGCGTTTCCAATTCCAACTGTTGCAACCGGAATCTGCGGCGGCATCTGTACAATAGAAAGAAGTGCATCCATTCCGCCGAGACCGTTTGATGAACCTGAAATACATTCAAGAGGAACGCCGATAACAGGAAGAGTTGTAATTCCAGCTATAACACCAGGAAGGGCAGCGGCAAGTCCTGCGCCGGCAATAATAACTTCAAAACCATCTTCTTCGCACTGTTTTACAGTTTTGTGCAAAAGCTCTCCCGCACGGTGTGCAGAAATAATAAAAGCCTTGTATTCAACGCCGAATTCCTTAAGAACTTCAGCAGCCTTGCTCATCTTTTCTGTGTCAGATTTTGAGCCAAAGAAAATTGCAACTTTCACTAGTGTCCCCCAATTCAAGAATTTTCTAAAATGTGATTAGAAAATGAATTATATGCACGAATTTATCACAATTCATGAACCTTCACAATGGATTCATCCAAAAAATGATGTCAGCATTCAAGTGATTTAATTTCTTCCACTGTAAGGCTGCGATATTTTCCAGGTTCAAGCGAATCATCTAAGCTTAAGGAACCTATGCACACACGCTTTAACCTTACGACCTCGTTTCCCATTGCCATGAACATGCGCCTTACCTGATGAAATTTTCCTTCCGTCACTGTAATTTCTGCACAGTTCGGTTCCTTCCATTCGATTAATGCTGGCCGGGACTGCTGTTCCGGAAACTTTTTATCAGCCGGAAGCATTACACCCTCTGAAAAAGCTTTTCTGTAAAGCTCCTGCCCTTCTTCCGTAACAGAATCCCTTAAAATTACGGAATAGACCTTCCTTATTGAATGCTCCGGAACCGTAAGATTATGAGAAAACATTCCGTCCGTTGTAAGCAGGAGAAGTCCTTCTGTCTCCTTGTCCAACCTTCCGACTGTATGAAGGTTTTTCTTTCTTGAGCGGCACTCTTCAAGCAGGCTTTTATCAATCAAATCAAAAACGACGGAACTTCTGTCACTTACAGTTGAACAGACGTAACCGGACGGTTTATTCAGAACAATGTAAACATCATCTTTCACGGTTTAATTTTATAACAAAAAGTGATTTAATAGAACAGTAAGGATTTTTTATGAATGAACCTGTAAAAGCAAATTATCACACTCATACATCACACTGCGGACATGCAGACGGATTGCCTTTTGACTATGCGGAATCTGCCGTAAAAAACGGACTATGTAAGCTGGGATTTTCTGATCATGCGCCTTTTTCTGACAGGGATTACGGTTACAGAATGCAGTACAGCGAACTGGACACATACTGCAAAGAAGTCCTTCAGGCAAAACAGGCATTTTCAGACAGAATAAAAATCTTTAATTCACTTGAGATTGAATTTCTTCCCGAATACACAAAGAACCAAAATTACTACGAATATCTTCTGAACGTAAAAAAGATGGACTATCTTTTATGCGGCGAACATTTTTTCAGGGACAGAAACAACGAGCTTCACAATATAACAAGCATAAAGAAAAGTTCTCTTGCCATAGATTACGCACTCGCCTGCCGGAACGCAATGCACACAGGATACTTTAAGATTCTTGCACACCCGGACATTTTCTGCATAAACGAAGCATGGGGCTGGAACTCGGATTATGAAAAGGCCACCGACATCATAATCGAAGGAGCAGCCTCTACCGGCGTACTCCTTGAATTCAACGCAAACGGCCTCCGCCGCGGCATTAAGGAATACCCAGACGGCGTACGCTTCCAGTACCCGCACAGACGCTTCTGGCAGAAAGTAAAGGAGGCCGGCCTTAAAGCAATTGTCGGCTCTGACGCTCATTCCCCGGATTTAATATGGGACAAGGCTGTTACAGATTCCATTGCAATGCTGGAAGAAGCAGGAATTGAACGAGTAACTGAATTATCATTATAATAACTGCCTATGAACAGAATCAAAGAACTTTTTAAGAAAGACCTTATGCTCAGCGTTTCCCTTGCTGCGGCAATAATTTCACTTTTTATTACTCCGCCAGACAGGGAACTTTTAACCGCTATAAACTGGAAAACCCTTGCAACCCTTTTCATGCTGCTTTCTGTTCTGGAAGGTTTTAAGAAAGAAAACATTTTTGTTCCGGTATTAAAAAAGACCGGAAAAATCAGCCGCATAAAGAACCTTACCGTATTTTTTGTCGGTTCCGTATTCTTTTCTTCAATGTTCGTAACAAACGATGTTTCACTTATAATATTCGTTCCGCTTACAATAATTCTTTTCAAGGCCGGCGGGAAAGAAAAATACATTCTTCCAGTCCTGACAATGGAAAACATTGCTGCAATCCGCGGTTCCCTGCTTATGCCGTTTGGAAGCCCGCAGAACCTGTTCCTTTTTACCCAGAGTGGCGTTTCCGTAGCCAGTTTCGTACTGCGGATGCTTCCGCTGTGGGGCTTCAGCGCAATCCTTCTATACATGTTCATTCTGTTTCTTTTCAGAAAAGACCTTAAGGAATCAACAGGAATAACAACTCAGACAGAATTTCCGGAGATGGACCCGAAACGCAGGCCTGTCCGCATACTTTACGGAATTCTTTTTACCGCAGTAATCCTTACCATTATAACAAGAACCCGTTTCTGGCCGTACATTACGGTTCTTGTACTTATTGCGCTGCTTGTTTTTGACCGTAAGGTTCTTGTTCAGACAGATTACGTACTTCTCCTTACTTTCTTATGTTTCTTTATTTTCTCTGCCTCAATCTGCAAGAACCCGGTAATTTCTAACTTCCTTAAAAAGAGCGTTGCCGGACACGAATATTTCTGGAGCATTGCATTAAGCCAGGTTATTTCAAACGTTCCTGCCAGCATAGTTTTATGGCCGTTCAGTACAAACCTTACGGCACTTCTTTACGGGCTGGACAGTGCCGGTCTCTGTTCAATAATCGGAAGCCTTGCAAGCGTAATAAACTTAAGGCTTTACCTTAAAGAATATCCAGGAAAGGGAATGGAGTTCATAAAAGTCTTTCAGATTATAAGCCTTATTTTCTTTGCGATTGTAGTAATTCCGCAGTACCTTCTGCTTGCCTGCAAATAAAAAAAGGCGGTTTTTCAGCCGCCTTCTCAGATCATATTGTTACAATGCCCTTTTCATCAACATTGATTATAGCCTTGCAGCTTGGGCACCGGAATTTACCCGAATGACTTGCCTTTAAGTGAACGTTGCAGATAGGACACTTTATTGAACGCGGAAAAACCGCAACTTCTACAGATTCCTTATTCATAAAGAAAGCAATTGCTTCATCCATTGATGTGGCAATATGGAAGAAGTGAGAAAAACCAAGAAGCTGAAAAAGTTCTTCTACCTTAGGCTGAAGATCCATAAAAACAAGATTTCCGCCCAAATCCTTGAATTTAGAGAAGAACGTAGCAAAAACACCGATTCCTGTTGAAGAAACGTAATCAAGAGAAGAACATTTTAAAACAACATTAACAAAACCAGCTTCAAGAATCTTAGACATTTTTTCCTGAAAGAAAGTTGAGTTATAGTTATCTATACTGCCTGTGACATATACAGAAATGCATCGAGGCACTGTCTGAATCACATCAAGAATCAGCCTTAGATTCTTGTCGTGACTGTCATCAAATCCTGAAATTATATTTTCATTACTAGACATACGCTTCTCGTTCTTCAATTAGTTTTTCAAAATTAATTTAACAGATTTGTACAAAATTTTCAATTCAAACATATTTAGAAATATACAAAAGATAAAAAAAAGATGCCGAAAAAAGCATCTTTTCATCACGCATTTTTACTTTGTAAAAAAAGCTAAAAAAAAAAGCGGTGATTGAGCATGTCAATCCACCGCTTCATTCAGTCGCATCTACGCGCTGTTTTTTATTTCCAAATCAAGTCGCATGCTAACGCGTGCTTACCAAGTTTGCCTTTTCGGCAAACTTGCACAGGCTATTTTCAAATTAACATTGACTTATCGTAGTCAGTTGGTTCTTTGTAGCCCATAAGATTCATCAAAGTTGGTCGCAAGTCGCTGCGCGTCTTGCTTACCGAGTTTCGGACAAGCCGAAACTCGCACGCACATTGCTTGAACAAACTACTTGAGATTAATCATAGATGGATCGTAATCTTTTGGAGGCATATAGCCCATAAGTTCAATCAATGTGCTAGGCCAAGAGCTGATTCCGAGGCCGCTGTTGAGCTGGGTGTTGTCGTATTCGCCCTTGTATTCTGGGTCGTAGATGATACCTGGAACCGGGTTCAAAGAGTGTGAAGTCTTTGGTTTTGGTTCGCCGTTAGCATCCATTGCAACAGAACCGTCCTTCTTGTGTTCGTACATGTCATCGCTGTTTCCGTGGTCAGCTGTAAGACAGAGGATACCCCCTGCTTTTTCGATTGCTGCCTTAAGACGGCCAAGCTGAAGGTCCATGCCTTCCATAGAACATACTACAGCATTGAATACACCTGTGTGTCCAACCATGTCTCCGTTTGGATAGTTCAAGCGGATGTGGTCGTATTTTCCAGATTCAATTGCTTCGATTACCTTGTCAGTAATTTCTGCACATTTCATCCATGGGCGCTGTTCAAATGGAACAACATCAGATGGGATTTCTACGTATGTTTCAAGATTCTTGTCAAATTCACCAGGGCGGTTACCGTTGAAGAAGTATGTAACGTGTCCGTACTTCTGTGTTTCAGAAATTGCCATAAGGTGAACGCCAGTCTTTGTAAGATATTCACCCATTGTGCGGTCAATGCTTGGTGGGTTTACAAGGAACTGAGCTGGTTTGTGGTTGTCTCCGTCGTATTCCATCATGCCGGCATATTCAACTGCAGGGCGGCGTACGCGGTCAAAGTGCGGGAAATTGTCTTCTTCGAAAGCAGCAGTGATTTCAAGCGAGCGGTCACCGCGGAAGTTAAAGAAGATTACGCTGTCGCCGTCAACGATTGGTCCAACAGGCTTTCCGTCTTTTGCAACAACAAATTCGTGCATATCCTGGTCAAGAAGACCTGAGTTTTCTTTGCGGTATGTGTTGATAGCTTCTGTAGCAGATGCAAACTGCCGTCCGTCAGCAAGAACATGTGCGTGCCATCCGCGTTCTACCATTGACCAGTCAGCACCGTAGCGGTCCATTGTGATGTACATGCGTCCACCACCAGAAGCAATCTGGTAATCAACGTCTGTAAATTCAGCAAGGAATTTTTCAAGTGGTTCAAAATATTCAAGGGCAGATGTTGGTGGAACATCACGGCCGTCCAAAAGTGCGTGTACGCGCAAGCGTTTTACGCCCTCCTTGTGTGCCTGAGTAATCATAGCCTTAAGGTGATCGATGTGTGAGTGAACGTTACCGTCAGAAACAAGACCCATAAGGTGGAATGTAGAGTTTTTGTCCTGAACATTCTTTACAAGCTTCTTCCATGTTGCACCCTGAAACATTGAACCAGAAGAAATAGATTCACCGACAAGCTTAGCACCCTGAGCAAAAACGCGTCCACAACCGATTGCGTTGTGTCCAACTTCAGAGTTACCCATATCGTCATCGCTTGGAAGACCAACGGCAGTTCCGTGAGCCTTAAGCTGTGTATGAGGACAGTTCTTTGTAAACCAGTCCAGGTACTTCATTTTAGATGCCTTTACAGCATCACCTTCTTCATATTTACCGTATCCAACACCGTCCATGATAACAAGAACAACCGGTCCGCGGCGTCCTTTCCAGTTAGGATTTTTTTCCAATGCGTGCATTGTATCTGCCATTTCTGACTCCATATAATATACTGGGCGCATTTTTGCTCCGCAAAAACCGGGCTTTTCAGGGTTCCGCTACCGCTCATTCCGGTAGTTTCAACAGGCTCAACCACCGGAACGCTTCGCGCCCTTACAATCCCTTGCGCATTTTATTTTCTACACAACAATAGCATTTTTTCAACTTTCTTTAAAGCATAACTACCGGACAGAGAATACAAAATTTTATCACTTATCGAGACAGTAAAAATAGCCTACAGTTCAAGCGCGCGACCATTCAGCACAGCTCTAAGAAGCACCCCTGATTCATATACCAGCTTCAGAGAAAAGAATGGAACCCTTAAATCCAGAAGGTTCAGGAAAATTTCGTCCCCCTTCCAGTGCGGAAGGTCGTTCATCTTCGACTTTTCAACCCATTCAAGATCGCCTTCCGAACACTCGATCAGTTTACCGGCAAAGGAATCGCTCCAGAAAATGTGCATGTATTCAGTAAAATTTCCATCACATACAAAAGTCACAAGACCGCGGTATTCCATGCCGGTAAGGGTAAGCCCCGTTTCCTCGCGGACTTCGCGGGCAATGCATTCTTCCGGGGATTCCGTTTCTTCAAACTTTCCCCCGATTCCAATCCATTTATCCTTGTTGTAGTCGTTTTCCTTTTTTGTACGGTGCAGCATAAGATAGCAGCCATCTTTTTCAATATAAATCAGGGTCGTGTTCTGCATTGAATGATTCATGCACTTATAATAGCGCAATTTGTATCTGCTGTGCAGCCGGAAATTAGGGCAAATGCATTATAATTTTTTAATAAACTTGCGCGAAGGAGCGAAGATGAATGAAAAAAGGCTCTGATTGTGGATGCCGCGAAGCGGCATATAATAAGTTCCTTTGACACAATCAGCGTCTAGCCCGCTAGCGGGCGATTTTTCATTCATCTTCGCGACTGTGAGCAGATTTTTAATAACTATTATTTAATGCGTTTTCTAACCACACAAAAAATTTGCGTTCTGCAAAATTTAAATATATAATATTATGTGTTAATTTTAAATTTCAGGAAGAGTCTTTTTTTCTCTGCGATAACGCTTCTGGCACTCTTAATGCTGAGTTCCTGCCGTGAGCAATTAACACAAAAAATCGATTTGAGCGATAGTTTTTATTACTGGGTTTCCACAGCAGAAAGTACTCCTCGCGACGCCATGATTCATGCACGCGATTTTAAAAAACTGGAAGATAAATCTACCCGCAATCTTGAAAAAACAGTCGGCCGAGAACCTAACTATGTTTGGGTAAGGGCGGAATTTACCATCCCACCGGAATTCCGAAATCAGCCGCTTGGTCTTGTAATTCCATACCTCCGCTTTGCAGAAATGCTCTGGTGCAACGGAAACTTTATCTCCATGTTTGGTGCATTTCCTCCAAATGAACAGAGTACGCTCTATAAATGTCACTTTTTTAACTTTCCTATAAACATTTTGGATCAAACCGGCGGTACTAATACCATACTCATAAAAATTTATACAAACGGACAGAGTGCCGTTTCCAGCCACTCGTTCATTCAGCCTTCCCGCTATGCATACGCAGCCTACGAACGCATAAATTTCTGGCACTCAAAAGTTTACATGCTTCTGGAAGGAGTCCTTTTCTTTACATCCCTGCTCTTCCTGCTTCTCTTTATTGCTTTAAAAGGCAGTATCAGGGACTACCGGGACAACCTTGACTATTCCGGACTGAATTTCTGTTCTATATTTTTTATCATGCCGTTCTTTGCAACGGAACTTCCGTTCTACACAAATTCGGTAATTCCTTATGTTACATTCATGAAACTTACGCTCTGTATTCCGATTTACTGTGTATTCTTCCTTATTACAAGTTTTATTAAAAGTTTTGAACACATAAAATACCGTCTCTCAGTTCAGATTTTACGTGTTTCCGTACTATTCTTTCAGATAATCGTTACGCTTCTCATGCCGGACTACGACACTCTCATGAACATTACTGTGTATATGCTCATACTCTGTCTTTTCCATCTGTCTTTTGGACTTGTAACTTTTATAAGAAATCTGTTTGACTCATCAAGAAGACGCATTGCCCTTATTCAGCTGGCAGGATTCAGTCCTGTAATTATCGGTATTCTTATTGACCTTATACTCCGCGTTATGGATAACACGGAACCTTGGCCGTTCATTACAATTTTCGGATGGCAGCTTTCTATTATTGCATTCCTGCTTATCCTTTCCATAAGATTTGCAAGAACCTATAAAAGAAATGAACAGCTGTCTACTCACCTTCAGGAAGAGGTAAACGACCGTACAAAGGAATTGCAGGACGCAAACTACGAACTTTCGCTTCTTAACGGCAAACTTGAAAGTGATCGAATACGCGCAGAAACTGACCTTGAAATGGCTTCAATCGTGCAGAAAAAATTCTTTCCGCCGCCAAAGGCTTCCTTTAAGGGCTGGGATATTTCAATCTGCTACGAACCTTTAACAAAGGTTTCAGGCGATCTTTATGACTACTACACATTCCGTAACATCCTTAACGGCGTTGCACTGTTTGACGTTTCGGGACACGGTATTTCTGCCAGCCTTATTACAATGCTTTCTAAAAACATCATTTCGCGCACTTTCCAGAAGGGGTTCCGCGACCACGAAGAAATAAGCGAAATGCTTATGGACATCAACGACTCAATCAACAGGGAAAAGGGAAATATTGAAAATTACCTTACCGGTATTCTGTGCCGTTTTGGAAGCTTTGACAAAGATGATTCCTGCCTTGTAGAACTTGGTAATGCGGGCCACCCTTACCCGTATCTATTTTCGGCTGCTGACAGGACAATAAATATCCTGCACCCGGAAAGCAACCAGCAGCACTGCGGCGCAATAGGCATGCAGGGAATGCTTGTTTCGTTCCCAGTAATTCAGTTCAGGATGCACAAAGACGACATTCTTGTATGCTTTACAGACGGACTTAACGAATCCACAAATGACCTGCACGAACAGTTTGGCCGCGAACGCATTGAGCAGATTATCATGGCAAACAGTCACAGGTCTGCGGACGAACTTGTAAAAATACTTAAGGAAACTCTGGATAAATTCTGCGGAGAAAACCCGCGCGATGACGACCTTACAGTAATCGTACTGAAGAGGAAAGATTCTGAAGCGCCTGAACAAAAGGTAGAACAGGAACTTGAAGAACTTGAGCTGGAAGAATAAAATTTTCCTGCACACAAAAAAACTCGCCGCGTAAATGCAGCGAGTTTTTTATTACAGACTAATCATTAAAGAATCAGCTTAAAACCATTTTATCGTTTACTTCGCCGGCAACACTGAATTTTGCAAGCAGGTCTTCAACAGTCAGCTTAGACTTTTCTTCGCCGCGAACATCGTAAACAACTTTACCGTCCATCATCATTATAAGGCGGTTTCCGTAACGGATGGCATCCTTCATATTATGAGTTACCATAAATGCAGTAAGCCTGTCGCGCTTTATAAATTCTTCAGTAAGTTCAAGAACTTTTCTGGCAGTTTTCGGGTCAAGAGCAGCTGTATGTTCATCAAGAAGAAGAAGCTTTGGTTTCTGGAGCGTACTCATAAGCAGAGTAAGCGCCTGCCTCTGTCCGCCGGAAAGAAGCCCGACCTTTGCATTCATGCGTTTTTCAAGGCCAAGATCAAGAAGTGCAAGCTTTTCCTGATATACTTTTTTTTCTGCCGGCTGAATGTACCAGCTTAAGCCCCTATGCTTTCCGCGGCGCATTGCCATGGCAAGATTTTCTTCTATAGACATATTTGCGGCAGTTCCCATCATAGGATCCTGAAAAACACGTCCCAGATATTTTGCACGCTCATATTCAGGCCTGCCTGTAAGGTCTACGCCGTCCAGAACGATTGAACCTGTATCTGTATAATGAACGCCCGCAATTATATTAAGCAGGGTTGATTTTCCGGCGCCGTTTCCACCGATTACTGTTATAAAATCACCGTCTTCAATTTCAAGGTCTACACCACGGATGGCTTTTTTTTCTGTTATTGTTCCAGGATTAAAGGTCTTTGTTATGTTAAACAGTTTCAGCATAATATCTTCCTTATTTTTCCTCATCCGCATGCTTTTTTACAATCACATGACGGGTATTTTCTTCTTCTTCAACATTCATTCCAGGAAGACTGCGCCTTCTTCTATCAATTCTTTTCTTGGCAACAGGAACGCTAAGGGCAATTGCAACAATAAGCGCTGTCAAAAGCTTAAGGTCTGTTGATTTTAATCCAAGCTGAAGGACAACTGCAATTACAATCCTATAAATGACAGACCCGAACACTGCACTAAGAAGAACCCACCAGAATCCAAAATGAGATCCGAAAATCACTTCACCAATGATAATGCTTGCAAGTCCAATAACGATTGTTCCTGTACCCATTCCTACATCGGCATAGCCCTGGCTCTGGGCAACCAGAGCACCGCTTAATGCAACCATACCGTTAGAAATCATAAGTCCAAGGATTTTCATTGTATCTGTATTAACGCCCATGGCACGAACCATATGTTCGTTACTTCCAGTAGCCCGTATTGCGCTTCCTATCTCTGTACCGAAGAACCAGTACATAAGCCCTATGATAACAGCAATCACTATTACTCCGATTATCAGGGAAACATTTGTTGTAGAAAGGTTTCCGCCTGTTGCGTTGCGTAACATACTCATCATGGTATCGCTTCCAAGCAAAGGTGTATTAGCCTTTCCCATAATCCTGATGTTTATAGAATAAAGCGCAATCTGAGAAAGAATACTTGCAAGAAGAATGTTTATCTTCAACTTTGTATTCATAAATCCTGTTGCAAGTCCGCATAATGTTCCTGCAATAAATACAAAAAGCAGCGTAAGAACAGGATTCATTCCCTTTACAATAAGTACAGCAGTTACGGCACCGCCAGCAGCAAAACTTCCGTCTACCGTCATGTCTGCCATATTAAGGATTCTAAATGTAAGATAAACTCCCAGAGTCATAAGTCCCCAGAGAACTCCCTGAGCGACGGCTCCTTCCATTGCAAATAATATAGGCATTCTGTGCTCCTGAACCTACAGATTTTCCGGAATAGTAATTCCAAGAGCTTTTGCTGTTGCTTCGTTGATAGAAAGGTCACACTTCTGAAGATACTGAATAGGCATTTCAGCAGGCTTTTTTCCGTCGCGAAGAATTTCTACAGCCATTGCAGCTGTCTGTTTTCCAAGTTCGTAATAGTTAATTCCGTATGTAGCAAGTCCACCTGCAGCAACCATTCCTTCTTCACCACAGATTGTAGGAATTCCCTTTTCGTTTGCAACCTGTGCAACTGTAGCCATTCCGGCAGCAATCATATTGTCTGTAGGAGAATAAATTGCATCTACTTTTCCGCAAAGGCTTGTTACAACCTGCTGGATTTCGTTTGAGTTTGAAACTGTTCCGTCTACATATTTAAGGCCAAGCTTATCGCAGGCAGCCTTAGCAAGAGCAATCTGAAAGTGCGAGTTCTGTTCGCTTGAGCAGTAAAGCATTCCGACTTTTACTGCATTTGGGACAAGTTTTTTAAGCAAATCCATCTGAGCTTCACATGGTGTAAGGTCAGAAGTTCCGGTTACGTTTGTTCCAGGAGCTGCGTTTTTAAGTACAAGCTTTGCAGATTCCGGGTCTGTTACAGAAGAAATTACAATAGGAATATTCTTTGTAATGTTTGCAACAGCCTGAGCTGCAGGAGTTGCAATAGCAAAAATAAGGTCATCGCGGTCATTAACAAGTTTTTCTGCAATCGTTACACAGTTTACCTGCTCACCCTGAGCATTGTGATAATCAATGGAAATATTCTGTCCGTCTACGTATCCAGCTTCTGCAAGACCGTCTACAAATCCTTTATAGTTTGCGTCCAGGGCAGAATGTTCAACAAGCTGAATTACACCAATTTTGATTTTTTTAGCATTTTCTGTACCGTTTGTTTTTTTTGTACAGCCAGACATAAGCAGAGCGGCTGCCATTGCTGCTACAGAAACCATCACAGATTTTTTCATTTCTTTATTTCCTCACTTATTTATATAAATAAATTTAAAGCACTGTTATCCATTATAATTTGTGGTGATTATCGGTGCAAGAAAAAACTTTGCACAAAAAGTAACTTTACTAGAATTTTTAGTGTTTTATATGTAGAATTATTACTATGAAAAAGCAAATTATTTTACTGACAATGACATTTTTACTTGCACTGACTTCGTGTAATTCTGTTCCAGAAATTCCATCAGATGCAACTTATACTCAGCTGATTCAAATGGGTCAGGATTCCCTTGAGATTCCAAACTACAGGGCTGCAGAAGCATACTATACGGCAGCAATCCAGCGCTTCGGCATGAATTCAACTGTCTATGTAGAAGCTACATATGAACTGGGCCACCTTTACCTTAAGCAGAAAAAATACGGCGAGGCTGTTGCCAAATTCATTGAACTTAAAGAACTTTACCGCGATGCTGAATACGGCGTTCTGCCTTCTTCCTACAGCAAGCTTGCCCAGATCGGTCTTGACCGCATTCCGGACAAATACAAGCCGGATCCAGAAAAATCCGGCAACTAGCTCTAGCGTCCGCGCTTTCCCTTATCGTCTGGGGTAATGATTGCGTCTATAGAGATGTCTTTTTCGGCTGCCATTTTAAGGATCAAATCCTTTGAATATTTGCCGCTTGCCCTTGGACGCGGATGCGGTTCTGCATCTCCAATCAGAATGATTTTCTTTACTGCATCAGGCTGCCATTTATAGAATTCCATGGAAGCATACATTGCTTCGTATACAGCTTCCGGAATATCTCCACCTTCTGTTCCCTTTATGACAAAACCGTTAAGATTTGCTTCAAATTCATCAATGTCATATGTAAAGTCAAAAAATTTTACAGGAAGCCCCTTAAACTTAAAGTTGTCTCCGTAATCCCTGTAAAGCAAAAGGCCGAGCCTTATTTCATCAAATTCCTTAAGTCCTGTTATAAGGCGCGGAACCCATTCCTGCCTGAGTTGTTCAATATCATCCTTCATGCTGCCGGTTGCATCAATTGCAAAAACAACATCTGCCTTTCTTTTTGGATTGATTGCTTCCAGGGCAGACATAATGTCATCAACAATAGTTTCCGGTCCTT
>Ga0256407_10001224_pt1 | contig 55764 bp, 38 predicted proteins | sample RumenRJG_04DNA_FD_193489 | JGI IMG/M metagenome (GOLD analysis project Ga0256407, IMG submission 193489) | Bovine rumen microbial communities from Lethbridge, Alberta, Canada - RJG_04 | ecosystem: Host-associated > Mammals > Digestive system > Stomach > Rumen | place: Canada: Alberta... | reverse complement strand
TTTTTTCCGGAACGTCCTGAAGGCAGTCAGACAATAGCCGTTATTTTGTTGTGTGGAGTATAAGATGTATAACGAGCAGGGAGTTTGTTATAATGGTTTCATCAATCATAACGGCTTCGCCGTAAGGATGAAACCATTGATCTCCGGAGGCTAAGCTCCTCCGATAGAGTGGTTTCATCAATCATAACGGCTTCGCCGTAAGGATGAAACCATTGATCTCCGGAGGCTAAGCTCCTCCGATAGAATGGTTCATCAATCATAACGGCTTCGCCGGCGCTGTGGGGGCAGTTGCTGATAGATAAACTGCTCAAGGCATAGCGGAAGGGGGTAAGAAAAATGAAGTATGCATTTGTCAACGGGATCATCCTCGATGGCAGCAAGGACATGCAGCCTGTTTCAGGCAAGGCCGTACTGACAGACGGGGACCGCATAGCAGGGATCGTTTCTGAACTTAAGGATCTGCAGGGATATGAGATAGTTGATCTTAAGGGCGCTTATCTGCTGCCGGGACTGATCGACATGCACGTACATCTTGCTCTCAGCGGCAAACCTCCCAGGGCAGACAGCAAGCCGAAGGATTACGACAAACTGTATAAGCTGCTTACCGGAAACAAACTGATCAGAGCAGCGGTCAAGCAGATGGTAGCAGGATATGCCAGGACCGAGTTGATGAGCGGAGTAACAACGATCAGGACTGTCGGCGGCGTGCTGGATTTTGACGCGCAGGTCAGAGATCTTATCAACGAAGGCAAAATGACAGGACCGCGCATCATAGCATCGAATACCGGAGTGTCAGTTCCCGGAGGACATTTTGCCGGATCGATCGCAACGGCCGTCAGCTCACCCGAAGAAGCAAGGGCGCTCGTCCGTCAGATATCTGATACCAGACCAGATCTTATCAAGCTGATGATCACCGGAGGCGTAATGGATTCAGACGAGGAGGGCATGCCGGGTGCTCTGAAGATGTCACCTGAGATCGTAAGAGCCGCGTGCGAAGAGGCACACAGTCTCGGATATGCTGTTGCAGCTCATGTGGAGAGCACGGAAGGTGTCAGAGTTGCGCTTGAGAACGGTGTTGATACGATCGAGCATGGGGCAAAGCTTACAGATGAGACGATCAGACTGTTCAAAGAGAGAAAGGCAGCAGATATCTGCACTTTATCGCCTGCGATACCATATGCGATGTTTACTCTCGAAGAGAGTCACGCTACGGAGATCGCGAAGAAGAACGGCAGCGTAGTCCTTGAAGGGATAATTGACTGCGCAAAAACCTGCATAGAGAATGATATCCCTGTAGGCCTCGGAAGCGATGTGAGCTGCCCGTTCGTAACACATTACAACTTCTGGAGAGAACTGTATTTCTTCAGCAGATACATAGGAAGGTCAGCGCAGGAGACACTTTACAGGGCCACTGCAGGCAATGCGGCCATCGCCGGCATAGATAAGGAGACCGGCACGATCGAAGCCGGTAAATGTGCTGACATGATAGTTGTCAGGGAGAATCCGCTGGACGATCTGAACGCACTCAGAAATGTATCAATGGTAATGGCAAGAGGCAAACTCATCCGCAGACCGAAACATAAGCAGATGAAATCTATTGATGAAGTGATAGACAGATATTTTTAGACGACCTGGGCTGAAGAATATCAGTTGAGAGAGAATAACAAACAAAAGAAAGCAGCAGCCCCTGGACTTGCAAGGTGCCACTGCCTTTTGTGCTATCATTAACGACAGAACAATGTACGGAGAATGGCATATGAAATACCGGAGGGGGATATGATAAAAATCAGTTTTGACGTTCAGGAGATCAATTACGAGAAATGTTTCGAGAGCCTGATACCGCAGCTAACACAGGAATTAAGATCAAGTAAGAATCCGGCCGAGCTTGAGAAACTGATAATACGGCTCGGAGATGATCTTGTTCCGGTGGTAAATAAGCTTGTTGGTTTTCTGGATACAGATACACGTGATCAGATCATAGTATGGATGGTCGAAAAAATGCAGGATTCGATCGTTAGCTCTGTGAACAAGGCGCTGCATGATTATCTTGGCGGGGACGCGGTTATGATCGGTACCATATATGTTGAAGATAGGCCGGGCCCAAAGATAACACTGCATGCGGTGCAGGTGAAGACAGACAGCACACAGCTCACTGATTCCCCTGCGCTGACCGGCATTATCGGAGGCGTGGCAAAACTTGCTTTCCTGTTCACTGATCCGGGGACGATCGAGAAAGACGTGATAAAGCTTTTGTCCTCCGACTATGTTAAGCCTAAGATCATTTCAACACTTTCGGACGGCCTTCGTAAAGCCGGGATGTATCTCACATTAAGTGATATAGTGGTCAGGGAAGATACCGGAAACGTTAAGATACCGCATATGACGGATCCGGAAAAGGATGAAGGCCTGCTTCCGGATGCTATCGAAGATAAGATCATTGATGCCATTGCCGGATGGCTGAAACAGACCTTATTGGTTTGATTCAATACAGAAATAACCAGGGGAGAAATATATAATGAAGAACCTGAAAAAACTTACATTGCTGCACTCCAACGACCTTCACGGGGACTTCCTTGCAGAGAAGGTTGACGAGAAACTCATCGGCGGCGTTTCGCGCCTGTCCGGCTATATAAACAAGGTCCGGAACGAGGAGAAGAATGTTATCTATTCTATCTCCGGTGACATGTTCCGCGGCTCGCTGATCGACAGCGAGTTTCAGGGGCTCTCGACGATCGAAATCATGAACATGCTCGCACCTGATGTTGTGACGATCGGAAATCATGAGGCAGATTATGGGCTGGCGCACATGCTGTTCATCGAGAAGTGCGCGTCATTCCCGATCATCAATGCCAACATGTATATCAAATACGTCGGCACCCGTCTGTTCAACTCTCACTTCATCAAGGAAATCGATGGAATGCGTGTGATGTTCATAGGCATACTTACCGAGGAAGTGCTGAAGAACACAAAGAGCGAAGGGGTTGTCGGCACCCTGATAGATATACAGGATGCAGTATCTGAGATCAGCAAAATCTGCGATGCATACCGCACTGAGGATGTTGATTTGACCGTTTTGCTCACACATATCGGTATTGAAGAGGACAAGAAACTTGCCGAGGCACTCGACCCGGCATGCGGAATAGATATTATTATCGGTGGACACAGCCATACGCTCCTCGAAGAGCCTTGCGTTGTGGCGGGGATCCCGATCGTACAGGCGGCTGTCGGCACAGATCAGATCGGACGTTTCGATATAATGGTCGATACTGACAAAAACTGCATAGATTCATATACATGGCAGTGCATCCCGATCACAGAAGAGAATTGCCCGCGTGATGAAGCTCTGGAGAAGGTCGTCAGCGAGTACAAGGATTATACGGACGAGAAGTACGGACGCATCCTTACAAGATTTCCGCGCGCTTATACACATCCGAAGCGCAACATGGAGACCGAACTCGGAAACCTCCTGGCGGAATGCATGCGCGATCAGATCGGTGCGGATCTTGTTCTCATCGGCTCAGGAAGCATACGCAAGACATCGCTTGGACCTGCAGTCACGGTCAGGGATTTCCTTGAGATATTCCCGTTCGCGGAGCCTGCGTTCGGTTTCAGACTGACAGGCAAACAGCTCAGGCATATCGTGACATTCATGCTCCGGGAAGACTCATTCCTGGACAGCGAGCATAATGAATGGTTCCAGTTCTCAAAAGGATTCTGCTGCGAGTTTGACCGGAAGAATCACCAGGTCATATCACTTAAGATGAACGGGAAAGAAGTCGGAGACGAGGATATGTTCACCGTCGTCATGCAGAAGTTCTTCTTCGAAAATATCGGAGATTTCCTGGATCTCCCTAGCGAGGAGATAGAGAAGAACGGAAGACCTATCGAAGTTGCCACCAAAGCGCCGAACCTGCTGGAGGAGTACTTCAAGGACCACGAGAGCATCAAGCTCGACGATGAACAGAGGCTGATAATTCATACATAACAGTGATTGTGAGGAAAAAATGACTTCTAAGGAATGGGAAAAACATACTCTTGAAGAGGACCGCAAGATCAGAAAGAAGATAGATAAGTACAGGAACAAGGGCACAAACCGGGTGATCCTCGGATTGCTCATTGCTTTATTCGGCTTTGATTCGCTTAACGATGTCATCAAACAGTTCACGAAAGTTGCCACTGAGTATACAAAGACGGCCGGAAAAAAGAATATGTCGCTGGATGTGATCGCCGGTGCAGTCAAAGCAGGGTCGCAGGAGACTGACGGCAGGCTTGCCATGGTTGCTCTGGCATTCATCCTTCTGGCTCTTGCAGTATTCTTCTGGGCTGTGACTGCCCGTAATAAAGCTGATGCGATCGAGACGAAAATGTTCAGATGGATGCCGGATGAAGAAGAAGAAATCAAAAAGAATGTCCGCTGGCTTCTCAAGGAGATATACAAGCTGACCAGATACAAGAAATTAAAGCCGAAGGAAGAACATGAAAAGGCGGTTCTTGTAGAAGGCGGACATATAGTACTGAACAAGGGATACCGTGAAAACACCGAAAAATATAAAGCGTTATGACCATACCAGCCAGATGAAGATATATCCGGCAATGACTGCAACGAGGGTGTACGGAACACCTATGCGCATGAAATCTTTGAACGATACCTGGTAGCCTTCGCTTTCAAGCAGACCTACAGCTGCGATATTTGCTGAGGCACCTATAGGTGTGATGTTGCCGCCGAGGGTCGCACCGGACAGAAGTCCGAAGTACAGAAGATACGGTTCTATACCGAGTGTAGAAGTAACCGCGGTCAGGACCGGAAGCATCGTCGCAACATACGGAATGTTATCCACGAATGCGGATATGAGGACTGAACCCCAGACTATGATCGTGTACAGCAGGAATTTATCGTTTCCTCCTGCTTTGACTATGAGGTCTGCAAAGTCATTGATGATACCTGTATTGGTAAGCCCGCCGATAACGACGAAAAGCCCCGTAAGGAGACCGAGAGTACCGAAGTCGAGAGTCATTACCGAAGCGATGGTGTCCTCTGTATTGCCGTCTCTGATAGTATCAATGATTATCGTGATGACTGCCAGTGTGCAGCATATGACGCCGTTAGTGACAGACGGTGTATCCGGGATAAAAGATGCTGTAATGAGCGCGCCGACCATCAGGATCAGCATAGCGGTCGGGAGATAATCATGCACTTCAGTCATTTCGACTGAAGTGATTTTTTCTTTAAAATTGCGGAAAAGGATGAACATGACAGGTATGGTGGCAAGCGCCCCAAGCTCCACAGCGAAAAATATACCCGGCCTTCCGTGCATCCAGAAAAAGTCCATGAAGTTCATGCCTGCATAGTCTCCGAGCATGATCGAAGTCGTATCGCCGACAAGAGTTGCAGCACCCTGCAGGTTGGACGACACTGAAACGGAAAGAATCATTCCGACAGGGTTGATCCTGAGTTTTCTGCATATGGCCAGAGCGATAGGTGCAACGATCAGGACGGTGGAAACATTATCTATAAATGCGGATATGATACCGGCAAAAAGAGACATGCGGATGGTTACCCACATCGCATTTTCAGACTTTGACAGAAGGATATCCGCCAGAAGTGCAGGCATCCCCGAATCAATAAAGTAATATACGATGACCATTGTTCCGGCGATCATCAGCAGGACGTTCCAGTTGATGACAGATGCCAGCATTGAGACAGGCAGTATACCTGCCGCAAGAAAGGCTACAGCGGTCACGAGCGCGATGTACGGCCTGTACTTAGGCGCTGCGATCATAAGAACATACATCAGTATAAACAGTATTAAAGCGGTCAGTTTCATCCAGTCCCTCCCTCGATATACATTATCACAGATATAATAGCACTGTCAGGACGCAAAATGAACTGCCTGTTGTGCGCTAAATACTGTTCAGGCCCGTATGCTGTGACAGAGATGGAGGATGCTGCAGTGGCAGCGACATCAGCGGAAAGATGTAGGCGCAGCATTGAAAATAATATGATTTATCAAAGAGCCGTTCAGCCGGACGGCTCTTTTTGTGGTATAGTAAGTGTACCGGCAAGGGGGGCCGCCTTAAGGGGCGGCTTTAATGCTGAAATAAAATAAGGAGAGAATCAGATAAAATGGGTGTATTAAGCAATCTTGAACCAAAGGAAGTATTTGAAAACTTTGAAGCTCTGTCAATGATCCCGAGGAGGACATTCAGAGATGAGAAGATCAGCGATTTCTGTGTTGAATTTGCCAAGAAGCACGGCCTTGAGTATGTACAGGACCATGTAGGCAATGTCATCATCTATAAGCCGGGAACAGAAGGATATGAAAACAGCGAACCTGTCATCCTTCAGGGCCATATGGACATGGTGGCAAGCAAAACACCTGATTCCGATCATGATTTCGATACCGATCCTCTCGATCTGTTCATCGAGGACGGATACGTCGGTGCAAGAAATACGACCCTCGGCGGTGACGACGGTATAGCTCTCGCATATGCCATGACGGTTCTTGCGAGTGATGATATCCCGCATCCTCCGATCGAAGCGGTTTTCACAATAGACGAGGAGATCGGTATGGGCGGTGCTGAGGCACTCGATGTATCGATGCTCAAGGGCAGGAAGATATTCAACATCGACGGAGAACTTGACGGTGTTCTCAATGTCGGCTGTGCAGGCGGAACTGTATGCGATGTAGTCATTCCTGTATCAAGAAGAGAGAGAAACGGGGCCAAAGTGACCATCAAGGCTCATGGCTATCTCGGCGGACATTCCGGAAACGATATCCAGAGACAGAGAGGCAACGCCATCAAGGATATGGGACGACTGCTGTATGATCTGAGCAAGAAGATAGACTTCTCGCTGATGTCGGTAAACGGAGGAAATGCGGCTAACGTAATTGCCCAGTACTGCACTGCGGAAGTCGTCATGAGTGCTGACAGGGCTGAGAACTTTGTTTCAAGACTCAATGACCTTGTTGAGGTAATGCGTTCAGAGTATCAGGGCAGTGAGCCTGGTATGGTCATCGAGGCTGAAATCGGAGAAGAAGATACATACGATGTATTCAACTGGGAGTGCACCGTAAATGTTATCTGGTATATGTACGGAGCCATCGACGGTGTACAGGCCATGGAGCGCAATGTACCGGGTGCAGTAGAGAGCTCACTCAACACCGGCATCGCAGTCACAGATAATGATTCAGTCGATGTAACATATCAGGTAAGAAGCTCCATCGAGAGCAAGAGGGATGAGATGATACACAGGCTGGGTCTCTGGAGCGAGATCGTAGGCGGTCATGTCGTGGTGCAGTCTGCTTATCCTGCATGGCCTTACAATCCTGAATCCGAACTGAGAGCCGTAATGGAGGAGACATACAGAGATATGTTCGGAAGCGACCCTGAGGTAAGTGTCATCCATGCCGGACTCGAAGGCGGAATCCTGATGGGCAAGAACCCTGATTTCGACATAGTCACATTCGGACCTGAGATGCTGAATGTACATACACCGGGAGAGAGGCTGAATATAGAGTCGACAAGAAAGAACTGGGAATACCTCAAAGAGGTCCTTGCAAGACTCAAGTAATAGAAAACATGCGCCGGAAAGATGCATATCATGCTGTTCCGGCGTTTTTCTTCCTGTAACAGGTGCTTCATGTGGTAATATCTGCATATATCAGACAGAAAGGATATCCGGAACATGAGAAAAATAGTATTTATAGGAGCAGGCTCGCTGGTATTCACCCGCAACCTCGTAAGAGACATAATGACATTCCCGGCATTCGATGACTGCGAGATCGCTCTTGTGGATATCGACGAAAAGCGCCTCGGATACGCAAAACAGGCTGCTGAGACTGTCATCTCTGCAGGGGGACACAATGCTGTCGTGACAGCTTATACAGACAGAACAGAGGCTCTCCCGGGAGCTGACGGAGTGCTCATAACAGTACTGCAGGGCGGCGTGGATGTATGGAGATACGACATCGAGATCCCTAAGAAGTACGGTGTGGACATATGCGTCGGAGATACAAGAGGACCGTCGGGCATTTTCCGTTTCCTCAGAACGGCACCTCTCATGCTCGAGATCATAAGAGATATCGAGAAGCTGTGCCCGGATGCTGTAGTACTCAACTACACCAATCCGATGGCGATGCTCTGCAGCTATCTTCAGGCACAGACGGATGTCAGCGTGACAGGTCTCTGCCACAGCGTTCAGGGAACAGCAGCGATGCTCGCAAGATGGATGGGGCTCGCACCTGAGGAGCTTGAATACACCTGTGTCGGCATCAACCATCAGGCGTTTTACCTTGACCTGACCCATGACGGACAGGATATGTATCCGGCTCTCTTCGAAGCCATAAAGAGACCGGAGGTCGCCAATGAGGAGCAGGTGAGAAACGAGATGTTCCGCCATCTCAGGTTCTATCCGACAGAGTCTTCGGGACACAATTCAGAGTACAACCCATGGTTCAGGAAAAGACCTGATCTCATCGAGAAATACTGCACCCACGGTACAGGCTGGAATCCGGGCGCATATGCATTCATCCTTAATGAGTATCTGGACCGCGAGGATACATGGGAGAATGAGTATAAGGAGTGGCTTGAAACCAAGGCAAGGACAGACCTTGACAGGGGAGAGGAGTACGCTTCGTACATATTCAATGCGATCTTCGGAGATCACACTCCTGCGCCGTTCAACGCGAACCTCAGGAATCTCGGATATGTCACCAATATCGATGAGGGTGCATGTGTTGAGGTGCCTGTAACGGCAGATAAAGACGGCATCCATGTCAACGGAGTATATACTCTGCCGCCTCAGATCAGCGCTCTCGTGGGACATTCCGCAAAGCTTGAGGAGATGGCGGTCCAGGCAGCTATTACCGGCGATCCTGACCTCGTTTTCCAGGCAGTTCTGCAGGATCCTCTAACAGCGAGCGTATGCAGCATGCAGGAGATACACGACATGGTACAGGAGATGTTCGATAAGAACGCAGAATATCTCGGCTACTTCAAGTCACTGAAAATATAAACATGAAGATGAGAGTCAGCATATTCTCTGACAGGCAGGATTATCCTGTATTCATAGAGAAAATTAAAGTATGAAGAACGGCCATTTTTGGGTATAGTAGACAGGTAGGGTATAAAGGGGACCCGGGGATCAACGTTACCGGGAAAAACAAAAGGAGTATATTTCAAATGCAGAAGAAACCTATCACCAATAAGCTGCTGTGGATCTTTGCCGTTGGACAGTTCGGCTGGAGCCTGCTCTCAGGCATCGTTACCAACTGGATGGTGTATTACTATACAGGCAGCCCTGATGCACAGAATCCTAACACCGGAATCTTTGCTGCAGGGATCACCCAGCATCCGATCCTGTTCAAGCTGACTCTCTTCGGTCTCGTAATGGCGGTAGGCCGTGTCTTCGACGCGATCACAGACCCGCTCATTGCCGGCTGGTCAGACCGTTCAAACTATAAGGGCGGACGCCGTATTCCGTTTATGAGGACGATAGCAGTTCCTTTTGCTCTTGTAACGATAGGGCTGTTCACACTGCCGCAGACAGGAAACGTTGTAGTCAACGATGTGGTGCTCTTCGCGCTCCTTATAATCTTCTATCTGTTCATGACAATTTTCTGTACTCCTTACAACGCTCTCATCGCAGAGCTTGGAGATACACAGGAACACCGTATCAACGTTTCAACATACATTTCGTTCACATTCATCGCAGGTCAGTCCATATCCTTCATGCTTCCTAATGTAGCGGGAGCACTGCAGGGAGCATTCGGACAGGCCGGTTCAGTACGCATGGCAGTTGCCATTCTTGCAACGATCGCGTGCATCGCGATGCTTGTTCCTTCGCTGTATATCAAGGAGAGGGAGTACATCGATTCGAAGCCGAGCGAAACACCTGCGTTCTCATCACTTCTCAAGACATTCAAAAACGGACAGTTCCGTCGTTTTGTATACAGTGATGTGATATATTTCTTCGCGCTGACTCTGTTCCAGACAGGACTTGCGTTCTATGAGACCAAGCTGATGGGAATCGAGGATACATGGACATTCGTACTGACAGCTACCATGACATTCATAAGCGTGCTCCTGTATCCTGCAGTCAACAAGCTCGCACCTAAGCTGGGCAAGAAGAAGCTGATCATAACGGGATTCTTCGGATATGCTGTAGTATTCCTGATCACTTTCCTGTGCGGAAAGGGTCTGTACTGGGGCTTCATAGTAGCGGTATGCGCAGCTGTACCGATGGCCATCCTCGGCATCCTGCCGCAGGCCTGCGTTGCTGACGTTGCTGAACTCAGCCGCCTTGAGACAGGCGAGGACCGCAGCGGAATGTTCTTCGCTGCACGTACATTCGCATTCAAGATGGGGCAGGCACTTGCCATGGTAGTATTCACATCCATCACAGTATCGGGTACACCTGCAAGTTACCGTGCTACAGCTGCAGTCGCATTCGTTACATGTGTCATCGGAGCGTGCCTGTTCTTCCTCTATAACGAGAAGATGATCCTCTCGAAGATCGAGGCGATCAAGGCAGAGCAGGGCAAGTAATCGTTTATCAAATCCATTTTTCAGGTTATAAGAATAAAGCAGAAGCTAAATCACAAAATGAACGGTAACCGTAAGAAAAGAAGAAACAGGAAAAGAATCATCATCATACTCCTTATGCTCTTACTGTGCGTGCTGGCGGTATTCTACATAATCAGCAGCGTACACAGCAGGGCTGAAGCAAGGCAGAAAGAAGCCGCCGCGGCTGAAGAAGCAAACAAGGCGGCTGCGGAGGCAGCTGAAGAAACGGCAGAGCAGGAGGAGAAGGCAGCACAGAACGCAGCCGGATCACATGTGATCGCACACAGGGGCTCAGCCGGTGATGATGAGCTCTCATTTGCTGCATACGATAAGGCTGTGGAAGCGGGTGCGAAGTATATCGAAGCGGATATGGTCGTGTCTGCAGACGGGACTGTTTATGTGGCACATGAGGATGAGTCAAAACCTATGACGGGGTATGACGGATACTTCTCCGGGATGTCTGACAGCCAGATAGACTCACTGACTACAAGATCAGGAAACAAGGTACTGAAGCTGACAGACCTGTTCGACAAGTACGGAGACTCCGTCACATATATCGTGGATATAAAGTATAATGCCCCGAGAAATGCTGAGGCTCTGGTTAAGACTGTAAAGGAGTACGGGAATGAGGAAAATGTCGTGGCAGCGTCGTTCCTGCCTAAGGCACTCAATGCCGTTGAGGAGGAGCTTCCTGACATGACCAAGATATACCTTTGCAGTGATCAGGGTACGTTCAATGCAGGGCTCGGGTATTCGTTTGCAGACATAATCTGCGTTCCTTCTGACATCATGAACGCAGATAACCTGAAGGCAGCAAACGACAGCGGAAAGAAGTTCAGCGCATGGACTCTTAACACAGAAGAAGAGATCAAGAACGCAATAGACCTCGGCGTTGATATGTACTTCACAGATGACTCCGCACTCGCAGTCAGGCTGGAAGAAGAAAACCGGAAGGCAGAGTAATGATGCCATGCCGGAGGAACAGGGCAGTGTCCTGTGAACAGTAAACAAGTCAGGGAGAACGATTATTGATGGATAATACATTACTTGAGGAAAAACTGACCGCCCTTGGCGAAACCGAGATGCAGATGTTCAGGTTCATGCTGGACAGGCCTGCAGGCGCCATACTTACAGTTGAGACAGACAAAATGCTGGCACAGCTGCTGGCAGAGGACGGTCTTGCAGAAGTCGACGGTGACAAGGTGATCATCCCTGCTGAGATCCGTGATGCATACAGAGAGATATGGTCAGATGAGCTGACTCTGAAATGGCGCAAGCGCAACTGGATGTACAAGTGTATTGAGGCCGGCAATTACCTGTACGGAGTCATGACATGGGATGTTCTTAAGGACCTGTTTGCGCTGAGATATCCTCACGCTGAGATGGATGAGGTGAAGGAGCTGTTTGCAGCCACACCTGTCTTCTACCAGTGGTTCACTGAGAGGGACGGGCAGCTTGTCCTTAACGGATACGAAAAGGATGATTACTACAGGTACCTCCTGCAGATGCAGGGTGATACACCTTTCTACATCCCGTCTAAGGAGGAAGTCGAGGAGCTGTATGAGAGAGGCTGCCTCATAAGCCGCGAGTCTCATGCAAAACTGAAGGACTTCATAGATGAGACCTTCGGATGCGGCCCTGATGCTGCAGAGCTCAAAATGGCAAGGCTGTACCAGGCTGTCAATGACAGGGTAAGAGTCAACGATGCGGTCGATATGTTCCTCGTAGGAGACATCGAAGACGGTGAAAAGATGAAGTTCCCTTCGGATGAAGCTGAGGTGAAGTTCATCGAGCTCTATATGGACATGAGCAGGGAGTGCCGCACCAGAGACAACCGCGGTCATGACTGGTACGAGATGACAGCCATCATGGCGGAAAAAAACAGAACTGCGGGATCAGACAGAAAGAATGCGCCTGTAAAGCGTGTCAAGATAGGAAGAAACGAGCCGTGTCCCTGCGGAAGCGGCAAGAAGTATAAGAACTGCTGCGGAAGGAACATAAGCTGAACCTGATGGCAGGAAAGTACAACAGACAACAGGATAATCCGCTGGGATCAGCGCCGCTGATCCCGCTGATCGCGGCTTACGCGATACCGTCGGTGATAAGTATGCTGGTTGGTGCGGCATATAATATCACCGACCAGATTTTTATTGGTCATGTTGTCGGAATGCTTGGCAATGCTGCGACGAATGTCGCTTTCCCTACAGTCACCCTTACGACAGGCATAAGCATGCTGTTCGGGATAGGCACAGCAGCCAACTTCAGCATCAACCTCGGCGCAGGTGATGAGGAAGAGGCAAGGCGGTATGTCCACAACGGGCTGACCGGCGTTGCAATAGCAGGGATCATTACAGGGATACTCGTATTCCTCTTCAGGAACAGCATCGTTGTGCTGTGCGGTGCTGATGCGGGAGGAAATGTATTCCCGTATGCGGTATCCTACCTGTCGATAACAGCCTGCGGACTGCCTTTCCAGATGTTTGCCCATACATCATCATCTATCATAAGAGCTGACGGCAGCCCGAGATATTCGATGATATGCACTGTAACGGGCGCGATACTGAATATATTCCTTGACTGGCTGTTCATGTATCCTCTCGGCATGGGCATAGAGGGCGCTGCTGCAGCGACAGTACTGTCGCAGATGGTGAGCTGCCTCATCGCGGCGCTGTACTATCCTAAGTTCAGAGCCTTCAGGCTTTCAGTCAGGGAGCTGGGCATAAGCATCAGGCATCTTATCGGCAGCATGGAGGCAGGCATACCGAATTTCTGCAACCACATGCTGATGATGTGCACCAACATAGTACTGAACAACATGCTCTCGACTTACGGAGCCATGTCGGTATACGGCCCGGATATCCCGCTTGCTGTTTCAGGCGTAGCGCAGAAGACCAGCATGATAATGGTCTCCTTTGCCGTCGGAATAGCCCAGGGGTGCCAGCCTGTATGGGGGTTCAACCTCGGAGCAGGGAAGTATGACCGCGTAAAAGGAGCATACTGGAGGGCGTTCACTGCAGCCTTCCTGATAGGCGTCATTTTCTTCTTTGCCTTCCAGTTCTTCCCGAGACAGATCATATCCATATTCGGGACAGGGAGCGACCTGTATTATGAGTTCGCGGAGAAGTACCTCAGGGTATTCATGATGCTGGTGTTCTTCCAGAACATACAGCCGGTCTCCATCAATTATTTCTCGGCTACAGGCAACCACAGACAGGGACTGCTGGTATCACTTTCAAGGCAGGGGCTGTTTCTTATCCCGCTTCTGGTGATACTCCCGAAGTTCATGGGTATAGACGGCATACTCGCCGCAAGCCCTATATCCGACGCGCTGGCATTCATAATGTCAGTATCAATGGTGGTTATCAGCTTCCGAAAGTTCGGAAAAACAGATGAAAAAGATGATTCCCAGGCCGGATAACAGGTATCCGGCCTTGTTTTTGTTGAAGCACGGCGTATAAAAAATGTATAATTATCTGGTTGAAAAACTGAGACATAACACAGACAGTACAAAAAGGGAGGTACAGGGACAATGACCAAAGGTGAGCAGTTATACGAAGGTAAGGCCAAAAAGGTATTCAGCACAGAAGATCCTGAGCTGCTGATAGTATCATACAAGGATGATGCTACAGCTTTCAACGGCCTCAAGAAGGGGACCATTCAGGGCAAAGGCGTTATAAACAACAGAATGTCCAACATGCTCATGAAGTATCTGGAGACCAAGGGAATCCCGACTCACTATGTTGAAGAACTGAACGACAGGGACACAGTTGTAAAGAAGGTTTCCATCGTTCCGCTCGAGGTGATCGTAAGAAACATCGCAGCAGGATCCTTCTCCAAGCATTACGGAGTAGAGGAAGGCGTGGTGTTTGAATCCCCGACAGTGGAATTCTCTTACAAGAATGACGACCTCGGCGATCCGCTCCTCAACACTTATCACGCACTGGCACTCGGCCTTGCGACTGAAGAGGAGATAAAGCTCATAGAAAAGTACGCATTCGGCGTCAACGAAATCCTCTCCGATCTCTGGAGAAAATGCGGAGTGATCCTCGTTGACTTCAAGCTCGAGTTCGGAAGACTCTCCGACGGCACTATCGTTCTGGCAGATGAGATCAGCCCGGACACATGCCGCCTGTGGGACAGCGAGACCAAGGAAAAGCTTGACAAGGACAGATTCCGCAGGGACCTCGGTGGCGTTGAAGAGGCATATAACGAGATCATGAGCCGCCTTGAGGAGAATATGAAATAAAAAGGAGACAAAATGGGTAATTGCGCAGTAGTAGGTATCAACTGGGGAGATGAAGGTAAGGGCCGCATGGTCGACCTTCTGACTGAGGACTATGATGTTGTAGTCAGATTTCAGGGCGGCGGAAATGCAGGTCATACCGTAATAAATGACAAGGGCAAATTCGCTCTTCACCTTCTTCCGTCAGGAGTATTCAGAGACGGCGTGCTGAACATCCTCGGAAACGGAGTTGCGCTCGATCCTGAAAACCTCTGGAAGGAGATGCAGGAAGTAGCGGCCAAAGGCGTTGAGATCACGCCTGACGCTCTTAAGATAAGCGACAGAGCATCCCTCCTGATGCCATGGCACAGAGAACTCGACGGCCTTGAAGAGGCGCGTCTTGCAGACAAGAACTACGGATCCACCAAACAGGGCATAGCTCCGTTCTATTCAGACAAGTATCAGAAGAAGACAGTACTCGCAGGAGAGCTGTTCTTCCCTGATGAGCTGCGTGCTCATATCAAAGACCTGCTCGAGTGGAAGAACCTCACACTGACAGGTGTATACGGTGCTGAACCGTATACCATGGAGATGATGGAAGACTGGATCGAAGACTACTGCGAGAAGATCAAGCCGTACGTATGTGACACAGGACTTCTTCTGAAGGAAGCTCAGGAGCAGGGAAAGAAAATACTCTTCGAGGCACAGCTCGGAGCACTCAGAGACCTCGATTTCGGTATCTGCCCGTACACGACATCTTCAAACACTCTTGCAAAATACGCTCCGATCGGATCAGGTATCCCTTCCGCCAGTGTCGATGAGATCATCGGCGTAGTCAAGGCATACTCGACATGCGTAGGCGAAGGTCCTTTCGTAGGAGAGATGGACGGAGAGGAAGCTGAAAAGCTCCGTGAGGCAGGCGCTGAATACGGCGCAAAGACAGGAAGACCGCGCCGTGTGGCACCGCTTGACCTCGTCGCTACCAAGTACGGAACCGAGATGCAGGCAGCTACAGGCCTCGCAGTCACCAAGATGGACGTACTCAGCTACCTCGACAGGATCCCGGTCATCACCGCATATGTTGTGAACGGTGAGAAGACTGACAGATTCCCGTTCCCGGCACTGCTGGATAAGGCAGAAGCACACGTTGAATATGTGGACGGCTGGAACTGCGATATCTCCGGAGCCCGCAAGTGGGAAGATCTGCCTGAAGCAGCTCAGAACTACATCACGATGATCGAGAAGGCGACAGGCTGCCCGGTCACATATATCTCTGTAGGAGCTGAGAGAGAAAGCATTGTTATAAGATAAGAAACATCACTGGCTGCAGTACAGCATATGACCGCTGCACTGCAGTTTAGTTATATAAACGATCAGGAGAAAACATATGACAAACAAGTACGAATCCCCGCTGTCCTCAAGATATGCATCTGACTACATGCTCGGACTCTTTTCATCAGATACAAGGTACCAGACATGGAGACGTCTGTGGGTCTCTCTTGCAAAGCAGGAGATGAAGCTGGGCCTTCCGATCACTGAAGATCAGGTAGCAGAACTCGAGGCGCATATAACGGATATAGATTATGAAGTAGTAAGACTCAGAGAGAAGGAAGTGCGTCATGACGTAATGGCTCATGTATATGCATACGGCAAAGTCGCTCCGTCGGCTGCCGGGATCATCCACCTCGGAGCAACAAGCTGCTATGTCACAGACAACGCAGATCTCGTAATATACAGGGATGCTCTCAAGTACATCCGCGCAGAGCTTCTCAAGGTCATCGCAAACCTCGCAAAATTCGCTGACGAGTACAAAGCGATGCCGGCTCTCGGATATACGCACTACCAGCCTGCACAGCCGGTGACCATCGGAAAGAGGGCGACACTGTGGATGCAGGACTTCGTTTCGGATATAGGGGAAATCGATTTTGCCCTTGAGAACATCAAGTTCCTCGGATGCCGCGGCACCACTGGCACTGAGGCAAGCTTCATGGACCTCTTCGAGGGAGATGAGGCGAAGATCGACGAGATGAACCGCGGAATCGCGGCAGACTTCGGATTCACTGAGTGCTTTGACGTATGCGGCCAGACTTATCCGAGAAAGGTCGACAGCAGGATCCTGAATGCGCTGTCATCAGTCGCACAGAGCTGCTACCGCATGGCGAACGACATCCGCCTGCTGCAGCATGACAGACAGGTCGAGGAGCCTTTTGCGAAGAACCAGATCGGTTCGTCAGCAATGGCTTACAAGCGCAACCCGATGAGATGCGAGAGGATATGCTCTCTGGCAAGATATCTGATGGCAGACGCTGCGAACGCTCCTATGACTGCCTCGGTGCAGTGGATGGAGAGAACACTTGATGACTCTGCCAACAGACGTATCTCGATGCCGGAAGGATTCCTGTGTGCTGATGCTATCATCCGCCTGGCTCAGAACGTGACCGACGGTATCCACGTCAACGAGAAGATAGTGGAGAAGACTCTCCGCGAGTTCCTGCCGTTCATGGCTACAGAGAACCTTCTGATGGAGGCTGTAAAGCGCGGCGGCGACAGACAGGAGCTGCATGAAGTCATCCGCAGATGCTCGATGGAAGCGACCGCTAAGATGAAGAACGGTGAGGAATGCGACCTGATGGACAGACTGATGAAGGAAGAGGCATTCCAGCTCAGCTCTGATGAGATCAGGGACATCCTGAGACCTGAGCTGTACATCGGAAGATGCCCGCAGCAGGTAGAGCAGTTCCTTGCAAAGGTCGCTCCGCTGATTGAAGGCGTAGAGGAAGAGTCTGCAGAGATCAATCTGTGATCTGATGGGCCGGCAGCATTCAGCTTTTGGACAGTTATCATACGCAAAAAGTATGATAACCAATAAGATATACATATGGCGCCCGTATTCATAATGCAGGCGCTTTTGTTATATAATTGCGGGAAAAGATTCCTCATTAGAAGGATTAGCAAAAGAAAATAACACGATGGAGGGATTGAGATGGATTATAATTTTCCGGTAACAAGAACAACAACACCTAAAGAAAAACCGACTGACTGCAAGACTCTCGGATTCGGCAAGTATTTCACTGACCACATGTTCATCATGGAGTATGATGAGGGCCAGGGCTGGCATGACGGAAGGATAGTGCCTTACGGACCGATCAGCCTCGATCCGGGTTCGACCTCACTGCATTACGGCCAGCTGATGTTTGAGGGTCTCAAGGCTTACCGCAACCCTAAGGGAACACTCAACCTGTTCAGACCGGACATGAATGCAAAGCGCCTCAACAACACTAATGAGCGTATGTGCATCCCTCCGATGGATGAGGAGCTTTTCCTTGCTGCTGTCAAAGCGATAGTCAAGGTCGATGAGGACTGGACTCCGACTGATCCGGGAACATCGCTGTACATAAGACCGTTCATCGTTTCGCCTGAGGTCAGCTTTTCCGTACTTCCGGCCAAGAAGTATCTCTTCATCATCATCCTGTGTGCAGTAGGCGCTTACTATGCAGGAAATGAGAGCAAGCTGCACGGAAGCCGCATCCTCGTTGAGGAGAACTACATCCGCGCTGCTGTAGGCGGTACAGGTGCTGCCAAGACTGCAGGCAACTACGCATCCGGAATGATCGCTTCGTACAAGGCGCATGACCACGGCTGCGAGGAAGTCCTGTGGCTCGATTCCAAGGAGCACCGCTATGTAGAGGAAGTAGGGACATCCAACGCTTTCTTCAAGATAAACGGCAAGATCGTAACTCCTGAACTGACAGGATCCATCCTGCCGGGCGTTACCCGCGACAGCGTCATTAAGCTGCTGAAGAAGTGGGGATACGAGGTAGAGGAGCGCCGCATCGAGCTCGCTGAGGTATTCGAGGCTGCTGAGAACGGCACACTCGAAGAAGCGTGGGCAACAGGAACGGCATGCGTCATCTCGCCAATCGGAGTTCTCGTATACAAGGACAAGGATTATCCTATCAACAACGAGGTCGTCGGAGATGTCAGCCAGCGCCTGTATGACAGCCTCTACGGTATGCAGACAGGAAAGCTGCCTGATGAGATGGGAGACTGGATCGTAGAAATTTAGTGTCTCCGGAGTGATTTGAAACGGAGGGTCATTATGGAACTCAGGACTCTTCAGTACTTTGTTACTGTAGCTGAGGAACTGAATATAACAAGAGCCGCGGAAAAGCTGCACATGAGCCAGCCTCCGCTCAGTGCTCAGATCAAGAACCTTGAGTCTGAACTCGACACAGTACTCTTCATAAGGGGCAAGAGACGGCTCAAGCTGACCGAATCAGGACAGCTCCTGTACAGAAGAGCCAAGGATATCCTGAGCCTTGCAGACAGGACGCAGGCCGAGATACTTTCGATGGGTGAAGGCATGAGAGGGACTATAGCTATCGGTCTCGTCGAGGGTATGGCTCCGGATATCGCGGCAGAGTGGTTTGCAGGCTTCATAAAGATGCATCCGAACGTCAGATTCAGAATACTCGACGGAAGCACTGATGATCTGCTGGAAAAACTCAGAAGCGGCATAGTGAGCCTGGCAGTGATCACATCTCCGTGTGACAATTCCCTGCTGCACAGCTTCCACGTTGGCGAGGAGAAAATGACGGTCATCATGAGCAAGGAACACCCTCTCGCTGCAGATAACGGCAGGAAGGTGAGGATCAAGGACCTTGTCGGGGAAAATCTTATCGTTCCGAGCAGAAGGGCTCTGATCGATACCATATATAAATGGTTCCGCGGGATAGGAGCTGAGCCTAAGATAGTCTGCGAGATGGACAGCTATCTTGATGCTGCGGCACTCGCCGGAAGGCAGGTCGGCCTCAGTATATATCCAAGGACAGCGTACATCCCTAACGAGTCGCTTGTGTACAAGGAGATAGCAGGTAAAGATAAAAAATTGGAGTATCTGTTCGTGTGGCGGAAGGGGCATCCGCTTCCGACTATCGAGGAGAGGTTTATTGACTTCGTAAAGGGGATGATAGCAGAGCCCGAAGCGGAGTAATGCTTGTGGAAAAAGAGAGGACTGCGGTATGGATGGTCCTCTCTTTTCATATGCAGAAGATATGATATGGCCTATGATATACGTATTTTATTTGAGAGACCTCAGGGTTTATTTTTGAAATATGTTTTTACTTTGATCTGCAGACAAATGTCTGCAAACAGAAAGGGGTGACTGGAATGAGTACAGTATCTGAATATTTCGGATCAATGGTTTTTGACGACAAGGTCATGAGGTCGATGCTCTCGGCTGATGTCTATCACGCTATGAAGAAGACAATAAATCAGGGTAATTCCCTGAATCCGGAAGTTGCAAATGCTGTAGCTCAGGCCATGAAGAACTGGGCGGTGTCCAAGGGAGCCACACACTTTACACACTGGTTCCAGCCGCTGAACGGAGTCACCGCTGAGAAGCATGACAGTTTTATCCAGGGATCGCCTGACGGAGGGGTCATCATGGACTTTTCCGGCAAGGAACTCATCAAGGGTGAGCCGGATGCATCATCATTCCCATCGGGAGGCCTCAGGGCTACTTTCGAGGCAAGAGGATATACCGCATGGGATCCTACATCATACGCTTTCATAAAGGGCAAAACGCTCTGCATACCTACAGCTTTCTGCTCATACAGCGGGGAGGCTCTCGATGAGAAGACCTCGCTCCTGAGATCGATGGATGCTCTGAACAGGCAGGCTCTGAGGGTGCTTCACATCATCGGTAATGATTCGGTGAAGAGGGTGGATGCAGTTGCAGGAGCGGAGCAGGAGTACTTCCTGGTGCCGCTGGAGCTGTATGAAAAGAGACCGGACCTCAGATTCACGGGAAGGACTCTGTTCGGAGTCATGCCTCCCAAAGGGCAGGAACTTGATGATCACTATTTCGGACCGATAAAGCCTGAGATCACAAGATTCATGGAGGAACTGAATGATGAGCTGTGGAAGCTCGGGGTATATGCCAAGACTGAACACAATGAGGTAGCTCCATCACAGCACGAGCTGGCCTGCATATATTCCAAGGTAAACGTTACGACCGATCAGAACCAGCTTGTCATGGAGATGATCAAGAAGGTCGCGGAAAGCCACGGGTTCGTAGCTCTGCTGCATGAGAAGCCTTTTGACGGCGTGAACGGAAGCGGCAAGCACAACAACTGGTCGCTCTCGACAGACAAGGGCGGCAACCTGCTGTCTCCGGGAGATACTCCTCATGACAATGCACAGTTCCTGCTCTTCCTCTGCGCAGTCATAAGAGCGGTGGATGAGTATCAGGATCTTCTCAGGATATCTGTAGCTTCTGCAAGCAATGACCACAGACTCGGAGCAAACGAGGCTCCTCCGGCTGTCATATCCATTTTCCTCGGGGATGAGCTGACTGAAGTACTTAAGTCTATCGAGGAGGATGAGCCTTATGAGAAGCATGAAGAAGTCCTGATGAAGCTCGGAACAGCAGTGCTCCCGGGATTCAGCAGAGACAATACCGACAGGAACAGGACTTCGCCTTTTGCCTTCACCGGCAACAAGTTTGAATTCAGGATGCCGGGCTCGATGAGCAGCATAGCGTTCCCGAATGTCATCATAAACAGCGCAGTCGCAGATTCGCTTGAGTATTTTGCAGGCCGTCTCGAGGGAACAGAGGATGTGGCCAGAGACGTATATGACCTTGTAAGGGAGACTCTGAGAGATCACGGAAGGATCATATTCAACGGCGACGGATATACGGATGAGTGGATCGAAGAGGCGGAAAGAAGGGGACTCTCCAACTACAGGACGACTGCAGACTGCGTGCCTCATCTTACAGATGAGAAGAACGTCGCCATGCTCACAGCCCAGGGAGTCTTCTCCAGGACGGAGCTTGAGTCAAGGTGCGAGGTAATGCTTGAGAACTACTGCAAGACCATCTGCATCGAGGCGAAGACTATGAGGTCCATGGCGGTAAAACGCATCGCGCCGGCGATCGAAAGCTACTCCGCAGAGCTGGCAAGAAACGCATCGGACAAGAGACGCCTTATACCTGACCTTGAATGCAGGTTCGAGGCGAAAACGGTCAGATTCCTGTCGCAGCAGACTGACCGCATATACGAAGATGTCGATGCCATGGTATCTGTACTCGAATCTCTCAGCGGAGAGGATTACTGCTCGGATGCAGGTGTGATACGTGACAGACTTCTTCCTGCTATGGCGCAGCTCAGGAAGGACAGCGATGCTGCCGAAGCCGTGACATCAAAGAAATACTGGCCTCTTCCTAACTACGGGCTGCTCATGTTCGGAGAGAAGTAAGGAGGCTCAGCATGTGCACGATAATGACAACGACCGGAAGCTTCACGACTGTACCGGAATTTGAAGAGGCTTTCGCACTTACAAAATACAGAGGCCCGGATGATACCAGGATCATAAGCATTGACCGCATGGAGATGGTCTCCTCATCAGAGACAGATATCCCGGTCAGCTGCCCGAAGGGCATCATGGGCTTTCACAGACTGTCCATAATGGGACTAACGCCGGAAGGCATGCAGCCGTTTATAAAGGATGGCTGCAGCGTTGTCTGCAACGGCGAGCTCTATGGATTTGAATCAATGAAAAAGGAACTGGAACAGAAGGGATACACTTTCCGCTCCGGTTCTGACTGCGAACTGCTGCTGCCGCTGTGGCTTGAGCACGGCACTGATATGTTCGCAATGCTGGACGCTGAATTCGCCTGCATCATATATGATGGCAGGACGGATGAATATATAGCGGCAAGAGATCCGATCGGCATCAGACCGCTTTATTACGGTTACGACAGGGAAGGATGCATAGCTTTTGCCAGCGAACCTAAGAGTCTGCTGGGCATATGCAGCAAGGTAATGCCGTTTCCGCCGGGGTGTTACTGGCAGAAGGGGGAATTCATCAGATACCGTGACATGACATCAGTCGATGGATATGTCACGGGAAGTCTTGAGGATATCTGCGGTAACATCAATGCACTGCTGACAAAGGGGGTCAGCAAGCGCCTGGTGGCTGATGCCGGGGTCGGTTTTCTCCTGTCCGGAGGTCTCGACTCATCTCTCGTATGCTCCATAGCTGCGAGAGAGTCGGCTGAGCCTATAAGGACTTTTGCCATAGGCATGGACGTCGATGCTATCGACCTTAAGTATGCGAAGAAAGTCGCTGAATATATCGGCAGTGATCACACCGAAGTCATCATAAGCAGGCAGGACGTGCTTGAAGCACTGGACTATGTCATATATCTGCTGGGGACATATGACATCACTACTATAAGAGCATCGATAGGCATGTACCTAGTGTGCAAAGCGATACATGAACAGACTGACATCAGGGTGCTGCTGACAGGCGAGATATCCGATGAGCTGTTCGGCTACAAGTATACGGATTTTGCACCATCGCCAGAGGCATTCCAGGAGGAGGCCTGCAAGCGCATACGCGAACTGCACATGTATGATGTTCTGAGGGCTGACAGATGCATATCCGGAAACAGTCTGGAAGGAAGAGTACCTTTCGGAGATCTTGACTTCGTTCAGTACGTAATGTCGATAGACCCTGCGCTCAAGGTGAACACATACGGCAAGGGCAAGTACCTGCTGAGGAAAGCCTTCGAAGGAGACTACCTGCCTGATGAGATACTCTGGAGAGAGAAGGCGGCATTCTCAGATGCTGTCGGCCACTCAATGGTCGATGACCTTAAGGAGTACGCAGAGACGCAGTACACGGATGAAGAGTTTGAGGCAGGCTGCATGAAATATGAACATGCAAGGCCGTTCACAAAGGAATCGCTCCTGTACAGGGAGATATTCGAAAAGTACTACCCGGGACAGGCGGAAATGATTACAGACTTCTGGATGCCTAATAAGGCATGGGAAGGCTGCGATGTTGACGACCCGTCAGCAAGAGTACTCTCCAACTACGGAGACAGCGGGATATAGGTATCAGTATCAGGGAATCTGTTCGCAGACTCCCTGATTGCGTTTTTAGTAAGTGCAGTTGCTCCGTGGTCCTGGCTGGTCCTAAGGCGAGGTTAAAAGGATGCTTTGCAGCTAAATTGGTCCTGACGGTGGTCCTAAGGTGAGGTTAAAAGGATGATTTGCTGCAAAATTGGTCCTGGTTGTGGTCCTGAGGCGCAGGTGAAAGAGGAATTTACTGCAGAATTGGTCCTCCCTGTGGTCCTGAAGTAAGGGAAAAATAGGGATGGCTGAATAGTGTATATGTTGTCAGAAAAAACGGAGGTGAGGATGATGGACAAAAAGTATATCTTCGTGACGGGAGGCGTTGTATCGGGACTGGGGAAAGGCATCACTGCCGCATCTCTCGGCAGACTGCTCAAGGCCAGGGGAATCAGGGTAGCTGCGCAGAAGTTGGACCCGTATATCAACGTAGACCCGGGAACCATGAGTCCTTTCCAGCACGGCGAGGTGTTCGTGACTGAGGACGGAGCGGAGACGGACCTTGACCTCGGACATTATGAGAGATTCATAGATGAGAACCTGAACAGGTTCTCAAACCTTACCACAGGCAAAGTGTACTGGAACGTGCTGAACAAGGAGCGCAAGGGAGAATACCTCGGCAGCACTGTTCAGGTCATCCCTCACATCACAAATGAGATTAAGGAGTTCATATACAGTGTAGGCAGGGAGAGTGACAGTGATGTCATAATAACCGAGATAGGAGGAACTGTCGGCGACATAGAGAGCCAGCCTTTCCTTGAAGCTGCAAGGCAGGTGAGCATCGAAAAAGGCAAGGCCAACTGCCTGTTCATACATGTCACACTCGTGCCATACATTACCGGATCAGGGGAACACAAGTCCAAGCCGACGCAGCATTCCGTAAGAGAGCTTCAGAACATGGGCATCTCGCCGGATATCATAATAATGAGATCGGACAGACATATTGATGAAGAGATTTACGACAAGATATCCCTCTTCTGCAATGTCAAGAGAGACTGCGTGATCGAGAATATAACTCTCCCGGTGCTCTATGAAGCCCCGCTGATGCTTGAGAAAGCACATTTTTCATGGATAGTCTGCCGCGAGCTCGGAATCGACGCGGGACCGTGCGATATGGAAGACTGGAAGGAGATGGTGGAGAGGATCAAAGCCGGGGGACGCAAAGTCACTATCGCTATGGTCGGCAAGTATATAAAGCTGCATGATGCATATCTGTCCGTGGCCGAAGCTCTCCGCCACGGAGGATTTGAGACGGGGTGCACTGTGGACATAAGGTGGATAGAGGCGGAGGATATCACCGCAGAAACTGAGGATGATATACTCGGTGATGCGGACGGCATCCTGGTGCCGGGCGGCTTCGGCGACCGCGGCATAGAAGGCATGATAAGAGCTGCAGGATATGCGAGAAGGAACGACATACCGTACTTCGGCATATGCCTCGGCATGCAGATCGCAGTCATAGAATTTGCGCGTAATGTTCTCGGATATGAGGATGCGAACTCGGGAGAGTTTGATGAATGCAGCATGCACAAGGTGATCGACTTCATGCCTGATCAGTACGGGGACATTCCTAAGGGAGGCACGATGAGACTCGGTGCTTATCCGTGCTCGATTGCTGAAGGCTCTCTTCTGGAGAAGATATACGGATGCCTGAACATAAGCGAAAGACACAGACACCGCTATGAGTTCAACAATGAGTTCCGCGATGAATTCACTGCTGCGGGCATGCAGATCGCAGGTACATCGCCTGACGGAAGGCTGGTCGAATCAGTCGCTTTGCCTGAGAACAGATTCCATGTGGGTGTGCAGTATCACCCTGAGTTCAAGAGCAGACCTAACAAGGCCCACCCGGTATTCAGGGAGCTCATCAGGGCTGCAGGAGAGCTGGCAGAGGATAAGGACCGGATGGTAAAATAGCAATAATCAATAATAGTAAAGAATCAAAAGGACCGGAGGAAAAGATATATGTGCGGAATAGTAGGATTTACAGGAAGGCAGCAGGCGGCGCCTGTGCTGCTTGACGGTCTTTCAAAGCTTGAATACAGGGGATATGATTCAGCCGGTCTGGCAGTACGCGACGGCTCTTCGCTTGCAGAGGTCGTAAAATCCACCGGCAAGCTCAGAAATCTTGCAGAAAAGACAGATAACGGGAGAACTTTGCCCGGGAACTGCGGGATAGGCCATACGAGATGGGCCACACATGGTGAGCCGTCTCAGACCAATGCTCACCCTCATGTCAGCGGCAATGCTACAGGGTCTGCTTCGGGACCTGTCGAGTCTGATGTAGTAGGCGTGCACAACGGCATCATAGAGAACTATGAAGAGCTGAGAAGCAAGCTTCTTGGCAACGGGTACACTTTCTACAGCACGACAGATACAGAGGTCGCCATCAAGCTTGTCGATTACTATTACAAGAAGTACAAGATCGGACCTATCGATGCCATAAACAGAATGATGGTGCGTGTACGCGGGTCATACGCGCTGGCACTAATGTTCAAAGATTACCCCGGCGAGATATATGCTGCCAGAAAGGACAGCCCGATGGTGATAGGCGTCGCAGACGGCGAGACCTTCCTGGCATCCGATGTGCCGGCTGTTCTTAAGTATACTCGCGACATCTATTACATAGATAACCTGCAGTCTGTGAGGCTGCTGCCGGGCGAGGCTCACTTCTTCGACCTGAACGGCGATGAAGTGGAGATGCAGAGCACTCACATATCCTGGGACGCTGAGGCAGCTGAGAAGGGCGGATACGAGCACTTCATGATCAAGGAGATCCATGAGCAGCCTAAGGCAGTCAGGGACACCCTTGCAGGCATGATAAAGGACGGCAGGATCGATCTGTCTTCAGCCGGGCTCACAGAAGAGATACTTGCAGGCATCAGTGAAGTCAGGATCGCTGCATGCGGCTCGGCATGGCATGCGGGAATGGTTGGCCAGTATGTGATTGAGGACCTTGCAGAGATACCTGTAAGAGCAGAGCTGGCGTCCGAATTCAGGTATAAGAAGATGATCATAGATAAGGATGCCCTTGTTGTCGTCATATCCCAGTCAGGTGAGACTGCAGACACTCTTGCTGCCATCAGAGCGGCTAAGGAACACGGCCTGAGGACTCTCGCTGTCGTAAATGTAGTGGGCTCAACTATCGCGAGAGAGGCGGACAATGTGCTGTACACTCTTGCAGGGCCTGAAATAGCAGTGGCTACCACCAAGGCGTACAGCTCGCAGCTTGCGGCGATGTATGCTCTTGCACTGGCTGTTGCCTCTGCAAAGGGCAGGCTGGACGGCAGTGACTACAGTTATTATATTGAAGAGCTGCAGTCCATTCCGGACAAGATAGAACGCATCCTTGAGAACAAGGAGAGGATACAGTGGTTTGCATCTAAGTATTCCAACGCTCATGATGTATTCTTCATAGGGCGCGGGCTCGACTATGCCATAAGCCTCGAGGGCAGTCTCAAAATGAAGGAGATAAGCTATATACACAGTGAGGCTTATGCGGCAGGGGAACTCAAGCACGGCACTATCAGTCTTATTGAGAACGGGATACTTGTCATCGGAGTTCTTACCCAGGGCGAGCTCCTTGAGAAGACTGTCAGCAACATGGCAGAGTGCAAGGCGAGAGGGGCTTACCTCATGGGCATAACGATCAACGGCAACTACAGCGTTGAGGACTCCGTAAACTTTACGATATATGTGCCGAGGACTGATGAACATTTTGCCGGAAGCCTTGCAGTCATCCCGCTGCAGCTTCTGGGATACTACCTCAGTGTTGCAAAGGGGCTTGATGTGGACAAGCCGAGAAACCTTGCGAAATCGGTCACCGTAGAGTAAAATTTTCCCAGCAAGGCAATAAGTGCCGGCTGTTGATAAAGCCGTGCGCTGCAGAACCATGAAACCACAGAACCATACGAAAGGAAGCATATGGCTGTTAACAGGATCCTTATAATAGACTTCGGCGGACAGTATAACCAGCTGATCGCGAGAAGAGTAAGAGAGTGCGGCGTGTACTCGGAGATCAAAGGCTTTGAGTCGGTCACTCTTGAAGATATACGCGAATTCGACCCTAAGGGAATAATCTTCACTGGCGGACCGCAGAGCGCGTACGGAGAAGGGGCGCCGTCCATCGATGACGGCATCTTTGAGCTCGGAGTGCCTGTCCTCGGCATCTGCTACGGAGCACAGCTCATGGCATACCGCCTGGGCGGAAAGATCGAGTCTGCACCTACAAGTGAGTACGGGCGTACAGAGGTCACCGTGACAGGGAAGGACGGCATCCTCAGGACAGCAGATGATGTCAATGTCTGCTGGATGAGCCATACGGACTATATAAGCGAGCCGCCTGCAGGGTTCACAGTTACCGCACACACGGATGACTGCCCTGTAGCCGCAATGGAAGACCGCAGCAGGGGATTCTATGCGGTCCAGTTCCATCCTGAGGTCAATCACACACAGCACGGAGCGGAGTTCATAAGAGACTTTGTGCTCGATGTCTGTAAATGTGCTCAGGACTGGAAGATGGACTCATATGCAGAGACACAGATAGCTGCAATAAGAGAGAAAGTGGGAGACGGCAAAGTACTTCTCGCACTGTCGGGAGGTGTCGACTCATCGGTAGTTGCTGCACTTCTCGCGAAGGCTATCGGACCTCAGCTTACATGCGTATTCGTTGACCACGGTCTGATGAGAAAGAACGAGGCTGACGAGGTAGAGTCCATATTCGGAAAAGAGGGCAAGTTCGACCTCAATTTCATCAGGGTCAATGCTGCGGAGAGATATTACGCGAAGCTGGCAGGCGTTACAGAGCCTGAGAGAAAGCGCAAGATCATCGGCGAGGAATTCATAAGAGTGTTCGAGGAGGAATCGAAGAAGATCGGAGCTGTAGACTATCTCGCGCAGGGCACTATTTATCCGGATATCATCGAGAGCGGTCTCGGAAAGTCTGCTGTTATCAAGTCCCACCACAATGTAGGAGGGCTTCCTGACTATGTAGACTTCAAGGAGATAATCGAGCCTCTCAGGATGCTCTTCAAGGACGAAGTAAGGCAGCTCGGAAGAGAGCTCGGCCTGCCTGAATACCTTGTTACAAGGCAGCCTTTCCCGGGCCCGGGACTCGGCGTCAGGATCATTGGCGAGGTCACTGCTGAAAAGGTGAAGATAGTCCAGGATGCTGATGCTATTTACAGAGAAGAGATAGACAAGGCAGGTCTGGCAGGGGAGATAAGCCAGTACTATGCGGCTCTTACCAACATGCAGACAGTCGGCGTCATGGGTGACTTCAGGACTTACGACTTTGCAATCGCACTGAGAGCTGTCATCACATCCGACTTCATGACTGCAACAGCCGCAGAGATACCATGGGATGTCCTCCAGAGGGTCATGACCAGGATCGTAAACGAGGTCGACCACGTCAACAGAGTATTCTACGACCTCACGAGCAAGCCGCCGGGGACAGTGGAGATGGAATAGCATAAGCAGTACACAAACGCACAAAAAGGCCGCAGCACCTTGTAAATCAAGGGCTGCGGCCTTTGGTGTTATAGAATCAGATCCGGCATAATAGTCAGACTGTAGTGCTGCAGGATCAGTATTCCGGATTAGCCAGGCCCATGTTCTTTTCGTTGGTCTTCTTGGCTTCCTGTACTGCCTTAGGCAGTACCTTCAGCAGGTAGTCGACTTCTTCCTCGGTGTTGTAGATACCGAAGCTGACACGGATCATACCAGGTGTGTTTATATCTGAGCATTCGATAAAGCTGCGTACCTGCTCTTCAGTAAGTCCGTACAGCCTCCAGACATATGGATTAGCGCAGAATGCGCCGCATTGTCAAAATTCGTGACTACCTTCTTACCGCCGCTCTCAAGATCCATCTGCTCATCGATGCCGACGACATAGTCTCTTATATTATCGATAGTATAGCCGCTTTCTGTACTCTGTTCAGACTGCTGACTGCAGGCTGCAGATATGCATACACTGATGACAAGTACAGCGAAAAGCGGGATATATTTTCTGTATTTCACGATACCGGACCTCCTTTGTCTGAAGAGGATCTTCTGCCTGTTTTGTTAATAATATAATAATTACCCTGATTTGTGCGGATAAAAGGCTTTTTTCGTGACCGGAATTCCCGCATGGTGTATAATGTGTTAGGACAAAAGGGGGTATTATGGACAGAGGGGAATTGCTTTACAGAGAAATTTTATCTGCTCTTACAGACAGAGCGTATCTTTCCTCATGCGGGATCAGCAAAAGCAGGGTGCAGGAAAGGTCTTCAGACCTCCGTTACCTTTCAGACATGATCCTGTCTTATTCAGATCAGAACGGCCGCATAAGCGCCGGAAATATTCTTAAAGCGGGCGCAGTATGCCTTGAAGAGATGAGCCTTATCCCTCAGGAGGGATGGGCTCTTCATTGTTATATGCATGTCCGCGGTACCATTTTCCCGCATCTGGGACTGCCGGATGATTCCGAAGAATTCAGGACCGGCCGCATCACGGCACTTACGCTCCTCAGGGCTGTTTTCACATATGAACGCAAAGCCTGCAGGTTCGACCCGACTCTGGACATGACTCTTCTATCAGACAGCGAGGCGCAGTCAGAGGGGTGCGCATCTGAATATATAAGGATGCACAGGCTGGTAAGGAGTAATTTCATTTATGAGTTCATGCGCCTCGGAACAGAGGTCACGCCATTCAATACTCTCGGACACATATCAGGGGTGCATTATGTTGCGACATACATGGCAAGGCAGCTCCGCGATGCGGGCATCCCTGTTGATGTCGCACTCGCATCTGCCGCTGCTGCAAGCCATGACATAGGCAAATACGGCTGCCGCAAGAGCGAGGAGAGAAGGGTCCCGTACCTTCATTACTACTATACAGACTACTGCATGACAGAGAACGGTATGCCTGAGATAGCTCACATTGCAGCCAACCATTCGACCTGGGACCTCGAATTTGAGAATCTCTCGGCAGAGTCGCTCCTTCTTATTTATGCTGACTTCAGGGTCAAGAGCACGAGAGAAGACGGCAAAGAGATAATACACTTCTACACGCTTGAGCAGGCCTTTGATGTCATCCTCAGCAAGCTCGACAATGTCGACGATGCCAAGAAGCACAGATATGAAAAGGTATATGCGCGGCTCAAAGACTTCGAGGACTACATGATCGAGCTCGGCGCTGTGACTGACCTGCCTTCGGATTTTGCCCTTGAGGACGGAGTCATTACGGCTCTGCCTGCAGAAGGCACGGGATACCGCAAGGACAAGCCTGTACGCGTAAGAAGGGAGATGTCACTCATCCAGGGCGACGATATAATCACACAGCTCAAAATGAAGTCCGTGGGGCACAACATACGCCTCATGCACTATTTCAATAATAAAGCGGATTTTGCACGCCTCATTGAGGATGCCCGCGGCGAGGCTGACTGGAGGAATCTCCGTACATATATAACCATTCTCGGTGAGTATTCCACATACATGACCGAAGAGCAGAAGGCCCTAACTCTCAGATTCCTCTACGACCAGCTGATGAACAGGGAGAGCGATGTCAGGGAGCAGTCGGCGCGCCAGATGGGGCAGATGACAGCAACGTTCAGACAGAGCTACAGAAAGGAGCTGCCTGAGGACATACCTAAGCTGGATGAGACCACGACCAATCTCGAGATGTTCGAGATGTATCTTCATAAGATGCTGAGTCCGTCTTCAAGGCTGACCGAGAGGCACAGGAACTGGATAATCCAGAGCATGGATTTCTATGTAAGTACAGCGCTCTCAAGCTGTGCAAAGCAGTTCCTACCGAGATACTATGAAGTGCTTGAGAAGCTGTTTGAAGATACCGGCAGGACTGAGCGGATGACGATGGCCGTCCTGAACTCAGCCCTTGCGGTCGATGAGGATACGTGTACTGACAGTTTCAGGGAAAAGGCCTCGGGATATGCATGCAATGTTACGGGAAAATACTCAGACAGCACAGATCTCCTGGCCCTTGATGTGAGGGAAAAGTTCAGCGGTGATGAGGACGGTAGCATCCGCGCGGCAAGACTCAGGCTGATGGGGATCGATGACGGCGGCGAGGCTGCCGTGCAGTCTGCTGAGGAAAGGGATGCAGCTCTCTCGGCAATGTTCCTTGATGACCTCAAATTCCAGACCTCGTGGACACGCAAAACTGCAAACATACGGTACATGACTGACATCGCGGGATCATCCGACAGAAATGTCAGGATGCATATCGCGGCACACTTTGTGAACCTCATAAAGGTCAGCGAGACGGTCACGGTAAGACGGGAGGCCGGGGAGGCGCTTCTTAAACTCATAAGGAAGATGCCTGCGGATCAGTGCAATGAGATCATGGTCGAACTGTACAACGGACTGGATATTGAGGACTACCAGTTCGCAAGGCTCATACCTGAGTATCTCGGCAGGATGATCCTGCTGATGCCGGACAAGGAGATCGACGAAGTCACAGGCAATCTCGAGAGCCATATAAGCTCAGGCAATATCAATACGGCCTCGGCATCGCTCATGACAGTCTCGATAATGCTTGAGCACTTCAGTGAATACCGCAGGAGAGGGACAGAGGAAAGGTGTGAAGAACTTGTAAAACGTCTTTCCGGTCTTCTTATGAAGGGCGTTGCCCACTACAGGGACGCCGTCTCGCAGGAAGCTTTCCGGACACTTGCAGAGCGGGTCTTCGTGAGCGGTGCGGCATCAGATGATGAAAAACGCATGATACTGGCGCTTACAGGCAAGAGGATACTTACGCTCATCCCGGATACGGATTCCGAGAAGGATGCGATGGAGTTCTGCAATAATGCAGCAGCTCTCAGGGGTATATACAGATTCATCTCGGAATATATAGCTGAAGAGGGGCCGTTCGGACTTGAATGCAGGCAGAAAGCGGCTTTCTTCCCAGGCACTTTCGACCCGTTCAGCCTCGGCCACAAGGCCATAGCCTGCACGATACGCGACATGGGCTATGAGGTGTACCTTGCGATCGATGAATTCTCGTGGTCCAAGAAGACCCTCCCGCACATGCTGCGAAAGGAGATCCTGGCGATGTCCATAGCAGCAGAGACGGACATGTACATATTCCCGGATGATGTTCCTGTAAACATTGCCAACCCTGAAGATCTCGGCATACTGCGCAGCCTGTTTGAAGACAGGGACCTGTATATAGCAGTCGGATCGGATGTCGTAAGAAACGCTTCGAGCTACAAGGCTAAGCCTCAGAAGAACTCGATACACACCTTCAATCACATCGTGTTCGCGCGTGAGGCAAGGCAGACAGACCGCGGTGAGGATGAAGCATATCCGATCAGGGGCAAAGTCATAAACCTCAGGCTTGGAAAATTCTATGAAGATATAAGTTCGACAAGGATCAGAGAAAACATCGACCTCGGAAGAGACATAACATCTCTTATTGATCCGGTCGTACAGAACTACATATACGAGAACAATTTCTACATAAGAGAGCCGGCATATAAGCATGAGCTTCAGGCAAGAGATATACACATCTCGGGATATGAGCACAGTAACTGCAGGAGGATAAGAAGCCTCAGGGACGAACTGACAGGAAGGGGATATGACTTTGACTCTCTCATGACTGTTCTTGAGCGTCCGCGCGTCAGGACGATATATATCGAGAGGACAGGAACTAAACGCACCGGAGTATGCGCTTTTGCATCCGGACGGAGGATAGACCGGAAAGACCTTCTCTTTGAATTCGGAGATACCGATGTCACGCGCAGCATCAGAAGGAGCGCGAACGGCTCGATAGGCATCATAAATGCCTTCTACTTCGAACGCAGCCGCGATATATCCAACCTCGGGCAGATACTTCTCACCGAGATACTGACTGACATGCTTGCAAAGGACTACGGATATGTCGTATATCATCCGGCAGACCCTGCAGGCCTCAGCCAGAACGTGACGGAAGTCCTCAGAAGACAGGGCTTTGTCAACATATCAGAAGATCATGACAATCCTGTTTATGCGGTAGATATAACTGCACCGGTGGTGCTGTTCCGCGATGTCGAGACGGTGATCAAGGCACCGCTGAACAAGAATCCGAGGGTCATGAAGGCAGTGGATGATGCCCACAACAACCTTCTTAAGACATTCTGCGAGCTGTATCCGGGCAAGCTGATACTTTCCTTCAATACCAGCGCTGTCTACAGCAAGATCATTGAGATGGCCGCGAAGGAGAACATGGTGCCGTCAGTGCCAGACCCGGCAAAAAGGAGGGGCCCTTATATGGCGGTGCCGTTCGGAAAGGCTCTTTCTGATGTCGTCGTACCGAATACTGTCACCAAGGCTCTCAGGACAGAGAAGTTCATAAGTGAGTCGATCCGGGACTTTACGATAAGGGAGTCCCGCGGTTATGCAGAGCTTGAGGATCAGGTCAGGACGCTTAAATCTTTCAACAGAGATGTGATCCTCATAGACGACCTTCTCCACTCCGGCCAGAGGATGAAAAGGATAGACCCTATCCTGAGAGAGAATGATGTGAATGTCAGGAAGGTCATAGTCGGCCTGCTGACGGGCAACGCAAGAGACGAGATGGCTGTCAGCCGCAGGGCTGTGGACGGGGCATACTTCATCCCTGTCATAACCATGTGGCTCAACGAGAGAGACTGCTATCCGTTCATCGGGGGAGACAGCTTTGAGTCAGGAGACAGGAACGCATCGATCAATATCATAATGCCGTACACATCCTACAGCTTTGTCGGCGGAAGGGACTCCGAGAAGGTGTACAGGTACTCGATGACATGCCTTGAGAATGCGAGGGACATAATGAAGGTCATCGAGCAGGAATATCAGGCGGAGTTTGAAAAGCAGCTGACTCTCGGAAGGCTTGGTGCTGTCATCACAAATCCGCGCCGTCCGGATTACGGAGACGGGCTCCTGTATGATGAGAACGCGGCACCGAGCGTGTATATAGAGAGCGACATAAAGCGCGCGAAGAGGCTGCACCTGTCACGGGATAAGTAGAAATCTTCACTGAATCATTCTGCCGGAACTGTCTGCAGAATTGCAGAGTGGTAATATTCAGCATGATGACGCTCCGTGCAGACGATATGAAATAATCGATCATATAAAGAATTGATTATTAATTCTTAAAGATCATGCATCAGCAAAATCAATAATAATCAGGAGTATATATGCACAGAATAAAAGAACTGGTAAATGAGATCGGGGTGGACGCACCCGTATCACTGGCAGGACACCCCATACGCCCGGGGGAAAAGCACCGGGTCAATATCCTGGCGCTCGGTGATGTAGGGACCACGATGCTCATAGGACTGAGGCTGATGGGTGCGGATGTCATATCTGAGATAGGCATCTGTGACATAAGGCCTGAGAACTGCGAGAGGCTTGTACGCGAGATCAACCAGATAAGATTTCCGGACGGTGAGCCACATCTGCCTCCCGTGAGGATAGTGACTGAAGAGGAACTCTTCGATACCGACGTCTTCATATTCTGCGCCAGCAAGGGTGTGCCGGACCTCGGAAAAGAGAAAGATCCGGACTTCGATGTCAGGATGGCGCAGCTGGATGCAAACAGAGGAATCATAGAGCACTATGCCGGACTGGCGCGTGCGGCAGAGTTCAGGGGGCTGATCGCTGTGGTGAGTGATCCTGTGGACAACCTCTGCGTAGCATTTCTCGATGCATCGGGCCTGAAGCCGTGGCAGCTGCGGGGGTACGGTCTCGGAGTCATGAACGCGCGGGCTGCATATTACGCTGAAAGAGACGAGAGATTCAGCTCATATCTTTCAGAAGGCAGAGCTTTCGGTCCGCACGGGCAGGACCTGGTCATCGCCAACAGCATTGAGAACTATGATGATGAGCTGTCACGCGAACTTACAGAGCTGGCAACGGGGGCCAATCTTGAGGTGAGAGAGCTCGGCTTCAAGCCGTATATCGCACCGGCGATGTCGTCGGCGGCGATATCGATACTACTTACACTCAGGGGAGAGTGGAACTACGGCTCACTGTATCTTGGGGATGAGAACAGAGGAGCCTTCCTGGGGATCAGGAGCAGATTTAACGGGGATAATTGGGACTACGAGGATCCGGAGCTTCCGGATAAATTATATGAGAGGATCAGAGATTCATACATCAGGCTCTGCGATATCAGGTGAGGGGACCTGCAGCAGAGACAATATTAACAGAGACAATACTAATTCAGCAGAAAACCGCAGGCTCATCGTAATAAAGCCTGCATGTGATTCAGAGGACAGGGCGTCAAGACTCGACGGCATGCTGCTGCCGTATCTTGATGAACTGAAAGAGCGCGGCATCGATGTCGTTATATACAGCCATGTCAGCGAATTTGAGGACAGGAACATATCTTCTGAAAGGATACTGTTTGCGGTGGCTCTGTCAGAAGCGGGGGTCAATATTGAGTACTACCTGCTGCTTGAGTATCTTCGCGGACACCCCGGCTGCCTTGAAGGGTCGGTCGGAGGGATGATCGTCGACGGAGGGGGAGAATTCTATACCAAGGCCATCGCAAGGCGCTTTGCGTTCTCTGCCAACATGTGCGGATGCACTTTCCCGGGTAAGCCGCTTGTTGAAGCGACGGGATCTCTCGGGAACTTCCATGTTCTCAGCACGATATCAGGCAGGGAGCCGGAAGAAATATACAGTGCGCAGGTCCGCTCGCTTGTTGATAAGATCCTGGACTTCTGCCTTCCGGAAGCAAGCGGGAAGATAAAGCTTCTGGCTCTTCATGCAAGCACACGCAGGACCTCCAATACACTTCTCCTGTGGGACATGGTGAAAAAGCATCTGTACAGCCGTGCGGAGATCACTGAGATTGCTCTGCAGAACGGTCAGATCTACGACTGCCGCGGATGCAGCTATGAGGCATGCCTGCACTTTGGCGAGCAGGGATCGTGCTTCTACGGAGGGATAATCACTGACCAGGTGTATCCGGCGCTTCTTGAAGCGGATGCTGTCGTCCTCATATGCCCTAACTACAATGATGCTCTCAGCGCCAACCTGACTGCCTTCGTCAACAGGCTCACATCGCTGTTCCGCTCACATGACTTTTCGGACAAAAGGGTGTATGCCGTGATCGTATCAGGCTACTCAGGAGGAGATATAATCGCAGAGCAGATCATCGGAGCGCTGAATTTCAACAAGTCATTCATACTTCCTGCGGACTTTGCGATACTTGAGACGGCTAACGACCCGAAGAGCATCCTTGCGGTCGCAGACATAGAAGAAAAAGCAGGAAAGTTCGCTTTCCGCATATACTAACAGAGGAGAACTGCTTCACATAAGGTGCAGCACGGCGGACAGCTTCACATGGAGCTGTCCTTTTAACGTGTGCTGCTTAGAGCTTTTTCTGATGACATACCATCGATCAATGCGATATGCAATCGGTATGGAAACACAGACGATATTGGTATGACAGAATAAGACCGCTCTGTGAGAAAATTTTAATATGTTTTTAAATGATAGATATAAGGGGAAAGGACCATGAATGCACAGGAGATCATTCAGCTGATAAGGGATGCAGAGAAGAAGACGCCTGTAAGAATGTACGTCAGGGAAAAGGCACCGGTGGACTATGGTACTGCAAGGGTTTTCGGCGCAGGAGACAAGATAGTGTTCGGCGACTGGAATGAGCTTGAAGAGATAGTGAGGAAAAACAGCGACAGGATCGAGGACATCGTAATAGAAAATGACTGCCGCAACAGTGCGCTCCATCTGCTGGATACCAAGAACCTGCATGCGAGAATAGAACCCGGAGCCTTCATAAGAGAGCAGGTGGAAATAGGCGATAATGCCGTGATCATGATGGGGGCAGTCATCAATATAGGCGCGGTCATTGGCGATGGTTCGATGGTAGACATGGGAGCAGTCATAGGAGGAAGAGCTGAGGTAGGCAGAAACTGCCACATAGGCGCCGGAGCAGTCCTCGCAGGTGTAGTTGAACCGGCTTCTGCAGTCCCTGTTGTCGTAGAAGATGATGTGCTCATAGGAGCAAACGCTGTCGTGATAGAAGGCGTAAGGATCGGAAAGGGTGCTGTAGTGGCAGCAGGAGCGATAGTGACAGCAGATGTTCCGCCGGGAATGGTCGCTGCGGGATGCCCGGCCAGAATCATCAAGGCCAAGGATGATAAGACATCGATGAAAACGGCACTTGAGCAGGGTCTGAGGAATCTGTAGGACGGAGGTCAGAATGGCAGTTCATGAACACATGAATCAGGCAGTCTACAGTCTGAAGAGGAGTGCAATAAGAGAGTTCTCCAGGCTGGCTGCATATGTTCCCGGGTGTGTAAAACTTACTCTCGGCGAGCCGGATTTTGATACGCCTGAGGTGATAAGCCGAGAAGTCGGGGCATCAGTCGCTGCAGGTGACACACATTATATAGAAAATAACGGAAGCAGGATACTGCGCGAGCGTATCTCAGAGTTCGAGAAAACAAAAGGCCTTGAGTACAGTGCAGATGAGATAATCGTTACTGCAGGCGCAACTGAGGCACTGTTCGTATCGCTTCTCGGAATACTGGATCCGGGTGATGAGGTGATCATTCCGGTGCCGGCGTTTGTTCTGTATGAGCAGATAGTGAACCTCTGCAGGGGAGTATGTGTCCCGATGGATACATCAGATGCAGGGTTTCAGATAAGAAAAGATGATTTTGAGCCCCTGATAAGCAGCAGAACGAAGGCGGTGATCCTTAACTCCCCAAACAATCCGACCGGCTGCGTATATGACGAAGAGAGTCTGAGAACGGTATATGAAGCTGTAAAGGGAAGAGATGTTTTCGTCGTATGTGATGATGTGTACAGGTCGCTGTACTACGGCAGCGTGTATCACAGTTTCGCGGAATACCGCGACATCAGGGAACAGATCCTTGCTGTGCAGAGCTTCTCCAAGCCTTACGCGATGACAGGATGGAGGATGGGCTACCTGATGGCTGACGCATCCGTAAAAGAGAGACTCGAGCTGGTGCATCAGTTCGATGTTGTCTCCACTCCGTCATTCATGCAGAAGGCCTGCATCACTGCACTGGATACAGATACTTCATATATGACTGAAGAATACAGAAGGCGGAGAGACTATGTGACAGGCAGGCTAAGGGATATGGGCCTTGAGACAGAGAACCCGGAAGGCGCATTTTATGTTTTCCCTTCGATCAGGAAATATGACATGGGTTCGTTTGAATTTGCTGAGAGACTTGTCCGGGAAGGAGCTGTTGCTGTCACGCCGGGGGCGGCGTTCGGCTCAGATGATCACATAAGGATCTCATACTGCTGCAGCATGGATGATTTAAAGGAGGGCCTCGACCGCCTTGAGAGATTCCTGACTGCATGTCAGGAGAATAAGCAGAGTACATGCGGACGCTGAGGATGACGCGAGGACTGAATGACACAGCAGGAACGGGGGGATACAAAAAGTGAAATTTACCAAGATGCAGGGATGCGGAAATGACTACATCTATGTCAACTGTTTTGAAGAGAAAGTGCAGGACCCTTCAGACCTGGCTGTAAAGCTCTCGGACAGAAGATACGGCATAGGAAGCGATGGGCTTATCCTCATAGAGCCGTCAGACAGGGCCGATGCCTTCATGCATATGTTCAACCGTGACGGATCCGAAGGAAAAATGTGCGGCAACGGGATCAGATGTGTTGCCAAGTATATATATGACAACGGGATGGTCCCGCCGGAGAGGAAGGATGTCCTGATAGATACTAAGGCCGGCCTCAGAGAAATACGGCTAGATATAAAAGACGGCAAGGCCGCAGCTGCATCCGTTGACATGGGCATAGCTGAAGTATCTGCTGAGCCTGAGATCATTGCTGCCGGCGGGATGGATCTATGTTTTACAGCAGTCAGCACAGGCAATCCGCATGCGGTATTCTTCCTTGATGATAATCCTGCCCTGAGAGGAATTACTGATGAAGATACTTACGGCGGAGGCGGGGACAGTACGCTGCTCGGCCGGATCCCGCTTGAAATCATCGGACGTGAAATAGAAAGATCAGGAAGATTCCCTGACGGGGTCAATGCAGAATTCGTAGAGATGATCAGTCCTGAGGAGATATGCTTCCGGGTCTGGGAAAGAGGATCGGGAGAGACGTATGCGTGCGGCACGGGAGCAACAGCAGCAGTGGCCGCCGGATGTTTTGCCGGAAAACTGGCGGGCAAAGTGCTTGTGCATCTCAGAGGCGGAGACCTTGAGATAGAGTGCGACAGAGACACCGGCAGATGCTTTATGACAGGACCGGCAGTGACCGTATTCACCGGAGAATTATTATGATACAGATGATCAGAAGCGATGCGGAGAGATTCGCAGAGGAGATAAAGGAATTAAGGATGACCATACACAGGCATCCGGAGATGGGAAATCAAGAATACCGTACGGCTGAGCTTACAGAAAAGTACCTGAACGGAATCGGGATAGCGACCAGGAGGATACTTGACACGGCTGTTGTCGGAGAAATGAAATGCGGCGCAGGAGACCCGGAGAAGGGGCCGGTCAGGACGGCCGCGCTCAGAGCAGATATGGATGCTCTTCCGCTGACCGAGATGACAGGGGCAGAGTTCGCATCGGAAGTCAGAGGTGTGATGCATGCGTGCGGCCATGATGTTCACACAGCAGCAGTGCTCGGAGCTGCCAGAATACTGGCAGAGCACAGAAACGAACTGAAAGGGAATGTAATATTCCTGCTGCAGCCTGATGAAGAGGGGCGAGGAGGTGCTGACAGAATGATCAGAGAAGGCTGCATGGATGGAGTGGATGCTGTCTTCGGTGCGCATGTCAGCCCCGATCTGCCGGCAGGCCATATTGGTATACGCTACGGAATATTCTATGCTGCATCGGATATGTTCAAGGTTGAAGTAACCGGACTGGCATCTCACGGCGCAGTAAGAGAGAAGGGCATTGACGCTCTGGCAGCTGCAGCGGAAATGGTAACAGCGCTTCTTGAACTGCCATCGAAGATAACTTCTGATAAGTGCATTCTGACTGTAGGAAGGATGCAGTCAGGAACGGCAGGCAACATAATGCCGGGTGAAGCGGTATTCGAGGGAATAATACGCACGCTCGGCCCTGAAACACGGCGCAGAATGGAAGAGGAGTTCAGGAATACCGTGCAGGCTATAGCAGACAGGACCGGAACTGCAGCAGACATAGACTATATACACAGTCATCCGGGCGTTGTAAATGATAAAAGCATGACAGACCTTGCATTCAGGGCTGCCTGCGGGATGTTCGGAGAGGAGAAAGTGCACATTATAGAAGAGCCGGTCATGATAAGCGAGGATTTCGGCTGCTTCCTGGACAAAGCGCACGGTTCCTTCTACCACATCGGGGCAGGCTGCGCTTTGCCTCTTCACAATCCGGCATTCCTTCCGGAGGAGGATGTTGTGACTGAACTGGCTGTGATGCATGCGGGGATGGTCTGGTCATATCTGATGGAATAGGGGGTGCAGTATTGAGTATTCATGAGGAATGTGGAGTGTTCGGCGTGTATTCGGATCATCCTGCTGATGTTGCAGGTATTTCTTACTATGGCCTGTATGCACTTCAGCACAGAGGGCAGGAGAGCTGCGGGATCGTTGTAAATGATGACGGAGTATTCTTTTCGCAAAAGGATCTGGGTCTTGTAGGAGATGTTTTTACTGAAGACGTCATACGCAGGATACCTCAGGGCAAAATGGCAGTCGGACATACAAGATACGGAACGACAGGGGCCGCCAGCAGACGCAACTGCCAGCCGATAGAAGTGAACCACCAGAAAGGACGCATGGCCGTTGCACACAACGGAAACCTTTCAAACGCGGTGCAGCTCCGGTCTGAACTTGAGATGTCCGGAGCGATATTCCATACGTCTACGGATACGGAGACTATTGCATACTTCGTTACCAGAGAACGGCTTCGCTCCGGGTCAATAGAGGAAGCTGTCGACAGGGCCATGGACACAATAGAAGGCGCTTACAGCCTTATCATCATGTCTCCGCAGAAACTGATCTGTGCGAGAGATCCTCACGGATTCAGGCCTCTGTGTTACGGAGTTACAGAAGACGGTATATATGTTGCTGCCTCGGAAACCTGCGCTCTCGCAGCAGCAGGAGCAGAATACATCAGGGATGTTGAACCCGGAGAGATAATCATTTTCAGCAGTAAAGGCATCGAGTTCAGAAGAAGACACTGCGGAACACAGCCTGAAAAGCTGTGCATCTTTGAGTACATCTATTTTGCACGTCCTGATTCAGTGATAGAGGGAGTTCCGGTTCATAAAGCCCGTGAAAATGCAGGCCGCATCCTTGCCCAGACACATCCCGCGGAAGCAGACATAGTGATAGGAGTGCCGGATTCAGGCCTTGATGCCGCGCTCGGATTCAGTAAAGAATCGGGGATTCCGTACGGAATAGGCCTGATCAAGAACAAATATATCGGCAGGACATTCATAGAGCCGGGCGGAAGACATGACAAAGTCAGGATAAAGCTTTCCGTGATAGAAGAGGCAGTAAGGGGCAAAAGGGTAGTGCTGGTCGATGACTCTATCGTGCGAGGAACAACCATGGGCCGCATTTCAGGACTTCTGAGAGAGGCAGGAGCCTCAGAGATACACATAAGGATATCTGCGCCGCCGTTTATGTATCCGTGTTACTACGGAACAGACATAGATTCACAGGAAAATCTTATAGCATGCAGATACAGCATAGACGAGATCGCTTCTATCATAGGCGCGGACTCGCTCGGATACCTTCCTGCAGACAGACTCGGAGAGCTTTGCGGACATAAGGGATACTGCAGCGCATGCTTTACAGGTGAGTATCCGACAGATGTTTCAGGCGGGATCAGCAGGGACCGTTTTGAGCGCCGTCTGTCAGAAATGGCGGAGGAATCAGATGAGTGAATATACAAGAAAAATCATCCTCGAAAGCGGTGAGGAATACTATGGGTACGGGTTCGGATCAGACCGGGAGAAGGTCCTTGAAATAGTATTCAATACATCGATGGCAGGTTATCAGGAAATAATATCCGATCCTTCGTACACTGATCAGGCTGTAGTGATGACTTATCCGCTGATCGGCAACTACGGAATGGCGGATGAAGATTATGAGACAGAGGTGCCGTCAATCGGAGCCCTCATAGTCCGCGAGTATAATGGTGAGCCGTCAAGTTACAGAAGCAGAGAGACTCTCGGAGATGTAATGATGCGATTCGGTATTGCCGGAATATATGGAGTGGATACGAGAATGATCGGAAGATCGATCAGGGACAGGGGAAGCCGGAAGGTACTTATAACTTCTCCCGATGTGACCCGGGAAGAGGGACTGAAGATAATTGAGAATACCGGGATCCCGCATGACTCTGTATCCAGAGTCAGCTGCCGTACTCCATGGGTATCAGCTCCTCAGAAAGAAAAATACCATGTCGTGGCCATTGACTGCGGAATGAAGAGAAACATCGTAAGGTCGCTCAACAGAAAAGGCTGCAGAGTCACAGTTGTTCCCTGGAATACAGAGCCGGAAGAGATATTGAAACTTGATCCTGACGGCATATTCATTTCGAACGGCCCCGGAGATCCTGAGGACGTTCAGGAAACAATAGGGTCTGTCCGCAGACTGATAGGATGCAGGCCGTTATTCGGCATATGCCTGGGGCATCAGATAATCGCACTCGCCTACGGAGCGAATACTTACAAGCTCAAGTTCGGCCACCGCGGAGGAAATCATCCTGTAAGGAATATTGAAACAGGCAAAATAGAAATAACATCACAGAATCATTCCTACGCGGTTGACGGTGAGAGTCTTTCCGGTACACCGCTTACAGTAACTCATGTAAATATCCTCGACAACACCATTGAAGGCATGAAGTGCGGGAAAGACAGAGTGTTCAGTGTTCAGTATCACCCTGAAAGCGCGCCGGGGCCGCAGGACAGCGGATATCTCTTCGACCGCTTCATTGATCTCATGGAAGAAGGAAGAAAAAATGCCTAAAAGAACCGACTTAAAGAGAATTCTGGTCATAGGCTCAGGCCCGATAGTGATAGGGCAGGCGGCGGAATTTGACTACGCAGGGACACAGGCCTGCCTTGCACTTAAAGAGGAAGGCTATGAGGTCATACTCTGCAATTCCAATCCCGCGACCATAATGACGGATACTTCCATAGCGGACAAGGTATATATGGAGCCTCTGACTCTGGAATACATTGCCAGGATAATCAGATATGAGAGACCGGATGCCATACTGCCGGGAATAGGCGGGCAGACAGGACTCAATCTGGCAATGCAGCTTGAGAAAAAAGGCGTTCTCAGGGAGTGCCGTGTCGAACTGCTCGGAACACGCAGCAGTTCAATTGAAATGGCAGAAGACCGGGATGAATTCAAAAGACTGTGCGAGAGACTGGATGAACCTGTGCTGCCTTCGGAAACAGTATCTTCTCCTGAAGAGGCTCTGCGCACCGCTGCAAAGATCGGGTATCCTGTTGTGCTCAGACCTGCGTTCACCCTTGGCGGTACGGGTGGAGGTTTTGCTGACGATGAGAATGAACTGTCACAGATGATCAGAAACGCTCTTGAACTTTCACCTGTCGGACAGGTGCTGATAGAAAAGAGCGTCAAGGGGTTCAAGGAGATCGAATATGAGGTGATGCGTGACAGCAATGATACGGCCATCACAGTCTGCAACATGGAAAATCTGGACCCGGTAGGCATACATACAGGGGATTCGATAGTTGTATGCCCGTCACAGACACTCACCAACAAGGAGTACCAGATGCTGAGGGACAGCGCGCTCAGGGTGATCCGTGCCCTTGAGATAGAGGGCGGATGCAACGTGCAGTTTGCTCTGGATCCGCTATCACCGCAGTATTACCTGATAGAGGTCAATCCGCGCGTTTCAAGATCTTCTGCCCTGGCATCGAAGGCGAGCGGATATCCTATAGCAAGAGTTTCCGCGAAAATAGGCATCGGAATGACTCTGGATGAAATACAGCTTGCCAACACACCGGCGGCATTTGAGCCCGCGCTCGATTATGTGGTTACAAAACTGCCAAGATTCCCATTCGATAAATTCGCTGATGCCAGCAACTCACTTTCCACGCAGATGAAGGCGACAGGGGAAGTGATGAGCATAGGAAGGACATTTGAGGAAAGCCTTCTCAAGGGGATAAGGTCGCTTGAAACAGGCGTTAGCCACATTCATCTGGAGAAATTCAGCAGTGTCCCGGACGGCGATCTGCTTGAGTACATAAAGACCGGGACCGATGACAGGATATATGCTGTCGCAGAGCTTCTGAGGCGCGGGATACTGCCGGATATGATACATGAAAAAACTGCGATAGACAGGTTTTTCATATATAAGATACGAAACATAGTCAGGATGGAAAGCGTGCTCAGAGAGCATCCTGGTGACACAGACATACTCAGAGAAGCCAAGAAAATGGGGTTCTCGGATCGGGAAGCGGGCCGGCTCTGGAGCATGACGGAAAAGGAGATCGCAGAGTTCAGAATGAAAGCCGGAATGGCCCCTGTCTACAAGATGATTGACACGTGCGCATCGGAATTTGAGAGCTATGTACCGTATTTTTATTCAACTTACGAAGAAGAAAATGAGTCCCGCGTTTCAGGCAGGGATAAGATCATAGTACTGGGCTCCGGCCCTATACGCATAGGCCAGGGCGTGGAATTCGACTATTCAACCGTCCATGCTGTAAGGACCATACGCGAGGCCGGGTTCGAAGCGATAATCATAAATAATAATCCGGAAACGGTCTCGACCGACTATACCTGCTCGGACAAGCTGTACTTTGAGCCTCTGACCACAGAGGACGTAATGAACATAGTGGATCTTGAAAAGCCTTATGGAGTGATAGCAACTCTGGGCGGGCAGACTGCCGTAAATCTCGCGGCTTCTCTTGAAGAGCGCGGAGTAAGAATGCTGGGTACTGACAGTAAGGCAATTGACAGGGCGGAAAACCGTGAATTGTTTGAGAAGGTGCTGGAATCTCTCGGGATCCCGCAGCCTGAGGGCAGAGCCGTCACCAGCATTGAAGAAGGGGTAACAGCTGCCGCCGAAATCGGATATCCTGTGCTTGTCAGGCCGAGTTTTGTACTCGGAGGCAGGGCGATGCAGATCGTCACTTCTGAGGAGTCCTTAAGAGAGTACCTGCTGAACGCGGTAAGGATCGATGAAGACAAGCCTGTTCTGGTGGACCGTTATATTCGCGGAAGGGAAGTCGAAGTGGATGCTGTCTGCGATGGACGGAGAGTATTCGTTCCGGGCATCATGGAGATGGTTGAGAGGACAGGAGTTCATTCGGGAGATTCAATAAGCATATATCCTCCTGTTAATCTGACGGAAGAGGTTAAGAATGTGATCCTTGACTATACCGGGAAGCTTGGCACGGCAACAGGCATAGTAGGACTGTTTAACATACAGTTCATAGTGGACAGCAGCGGGAAGGTATATATCATCGAGCTTAATCCGAGATCATCAAGAAGTGTGCCGTTCATTTCAAAAGCAAGCGGCTGGAGCCTTGCGGACATAGGAACACTTGCCATGCTTGGACTGTCTCTGCAGGAGCAGGGCATTTTCAGAAGGTATCCTGAAGAAAAGAAACGGAGCTATGTCAAGGTCCCGGCCTTTTCGTTCTCCAAGCTGAGAGGCATGGACGCTTATCTGTCACCTGAGATGAAATCAACAGGAGAAGCGATCGGATATGATGACATACTGCACAGGGCTGCGTTCAAGGCTCTGACGGCTTCAGGACTGTCTCTGCCTAAATACGGAACTGTCGTCGCAAGTATAGCCGACGAGGACAAAGAAGAGGCTGTTCCTCTGATTAAACGGTTCTATGATATGGGCTTCAATATAAAGGCTACTGAATCCACTGCAGCAAAACTGAAAGAGAACGGCATAAGAACAAGCAGACTGCGCAAGCCGAGCGAAGGGAGCAGTGAGATCATGGATGCCATACGTGCAGGATATGTCAGCTATGTGATCAACACCCGTACCGTAATGACATCTAATCATTACGGTGACGGAGTGGCAATAAGAAGATGCGCAGCAGAGAATAATGTTACGATGCTGACATCGCTTGATACAGTAAGAATGCTGCTTGATGTACTAGAAGAGATGACGATCGGGATATCACCGGTCGACAGCTTTAAGGTGATACAGGAATGATGTGAACTCAGGCACTTCGCGAGGGACAGGGATGCCGGCGTGCATCAGAGCCATTCCGCTCATGATATGGCCTTCACCGTCGCCTTCCACTCTGTAATGTCTGTCACGGTCGAGTCCCTTGCACTTTATGTATTCCTGAGGACCGTTGACAGTCAGCCTGACAGTGACTACGGTCACCAGCGCTTCGCTCTTATCCTTCGCTACAGTCTCCCATGCAACGAGGTTGACCGGTGTGAAAGGATCGGAGAGCCTGTAGTAGTCGCCGAAGAAATTAAGATCATAGTATTTATGATAGAGATCGCTCATCTTCTTACAGGTGCGGATCTCTTTCTTTTTCAGCTTTGTTGCATCCAATTCATAACCGAATGTGCCGCACATGGCAATAGCGGCTTTAGTCTCTATCGGTACCATCGGGCTCGCCTCTGAAACGTGTGCACCCATGGTGCAGACAGGGTAGAGGAATGATGAGCCGTAGTGCAGCTTGAGGTTGTCCAGCGGCTTGGTGTTGTCCGAACTCCAGTACTGGACGAAATATGTGAGCATTGCAGGGTCAAGCCTTCCGCCGCCTCCCGCGCAGCCTTCGAACATAATATCAGGGTGAGTCTTGATGATGCCGTCCATTATCCGGTACAGACCGAGAACATAGCGGTGTGACACTTCACCCTGATCCTCGCCTGCAAGCGCATTGGACCACAGGTCGGTGATCGCGCGGTTTATGTCCCACTTTACATAATAGATGTTCGCGCTGTCCAGAATGCTGTTGACACTGGTGATCAGATAATCCTGGACTTCCTTTCTGCCAACATCGAGAACGAGCTGGTTGCGGCTCCTTACAGCATGTCTTCCCGGGATAGCCATAACCCAGTCAGGATGAGCCCTGAAGAGGTCAGAGTCCTCAGATACCATCTCAGGCTCGAACCATATGCCGAACTTCATGCCGAGGTCATTTATCTGCCTTACGAGCTCGTGCAGGCCGCACTTGATCTTATTCTCATTGACATACCAGTCACCAAGACCTGAGTTGTCGTCATCGCGCTTCCCGAACCAGCCGTCATCCATGACTACCATCTCAACGCCCATGCCTTTTGCCGCTCTGGCGATCTCGACGAGCTTCTTGTCATCAAAGTCGAAGAATGCTGCTTCCCAGGTATTGATAAGAACAGGACGGCGTACGTCCTTTATGAACTTGCTTCTGTTCAGGTTGTTTCTGAAGAAGTCGTGGTACCTGCGGCTCATGCCTGTGAGGCCCTTGTGAGTGTATGTCATCAGGACAGCAGGCGTGTCGAAGTCTTCGCCCGGCCTGACAGCATAGCTGAACTGTCTGTCATTGATGCCCATTACGAGACGGCACTGGTCATACTGGTCGAGTTCCGCTTCCGCAACGAAGCTGCCCGAGTACATCAGGGCAAAACCGTAGCATGATCCGTAGTCCTCATTGGCCTCGCTCTCTGCGAGTGCGACGAAAGGATTCTGCTGGTGAGAAGAGATGCCGCGTCCGCTGCGGATCTTGTGGACATGATGAGTCAGCGGCTGGCGCTCTACCTGACGCTCCTGGCCGTATCTTCCCGGAAGGGAGATGAGGTCCATGCCGCTCCCGTTCATATAGTCCATGCACACAGACATTATCCTCTTGAGATGAACAGTATCTTTGCCGGCATTGTGTACTCTTGCTGCACGCATTATGATGTCTGCTTCCTCAAATACAGAGTAGAGCAGTGTGACCTGTATATTCGTGATGCTGTCCTCAATGACCAGTTCAAGCGTATCGACTGTGTCATTCTCAGTCGCGAAAGGGACAGGGAGCCCTTCCAGTGTGAACGGTCCCTTGTATATAGAGTGGGAGCGGTATCTTCCGTTGAAAGAGAAGCTCCCGTCTGAATTCTGTACTTCAATAGAGCTGATGCGGAAATCGCCCTGCTGCTGAGTGGTGAACTCCTGTGGCTGCGCATCCAGTGAGAAGGTGCGCTCCTTAAGTGAATCATACGGATTGCCCGAGAATCCGCGGTCGTAGCGGCGGATCAGATATGAAAGGTCATCATCCCTGATCGTCGCACCGTAATACAGGTGGTTCACATAATCAAGATTGCCTATCTTGAGCTGATAGGTCGTCTTCGCAGTATGAAGTGAAAAGGTCTTCTTTTCTTTATTGAAAATGATTGCCATTGCATTATCTCCGTCATTCAGAAATAGTATGTATACGCACCTTGTATATTAGAGCATCGCGGCGGATTCTCATATAGACAGATGTGAGATAATATTGTCTAAATTACACAAGTCTGACAATTTCATCGATAACACCTTCAAGGCGCCCGTCTGTGAAGCCGAAATCCATCGCCTTGTAGCTCCATGCTGCCCGTCCGATGCCGTGCTTATCGAATACTGAGCAGATCATGCGGTACCACTCAAGTGTATCCTCAGGTGATGCGAGGTCTATGACCCCGAACTCACCGCAGTACAGCGGAACGTTTCTTTCCTCGGCGATCTGAACCGCTTCGGCTATAAGTTTCTCAAAGAACTCAGGCCCGAATTTCTTATCGCGGTCAAAGCCGTCGAGGCTAACAAAGTAGTGCTGAAGCTGCTTTTCCGCTCTCTCTTCGTATTCACCATAAGTCATGTCTATAGGCATGCGGAATGATGTATCCATGCTGCTGATCCAGTACGCGCCCTGATGTGTGAAAATGAGCGGCTCATAGCAGTGGAAGTTGTAAATGATATTCTCATCATACGGCGGATCAAGGTCCTTCAGGGCTTCGATGCTGTTGTTGTAATACCCGCCGATGAGGATCTTTATATCACCTGCGATCTCCCTGATGCGGCGAATGCATTCAGCCGCGATCTCATTCCATTTATCGCTGTATTCGCTGTCCGTCACTTCGTTCAGAAGCTCAAAGGCGACACGGTCTGAATACTTTCCGAACCTGAGAGCGAACTGCTCCCACAGACGGAAGAACCTCTCCTGATACGCCTCATTTTCAAAGAACCCTGACTCCTCCTCGCCGTCGTCAAAGCTGAATCCGTAAGTCTTGTGAAGATCCAGTACCATATTGAGCCCGTATTCTCCGCACCAGTCTATGACCTGCTGTATCCTGTCAAAACCGTCCGGGAAATAGCTGCCTTCGGCATCTTCGACAAGATCATAATCGACCGGAAGGCGGAGGTGGTCAAAGCCCCATTTGCTGATGCGGGCGATGTCGTCTCTGCATATGAATGTGTCGTAGTGTTCAGCTGTATGTTCGCACTGTGAGAACCATCCGCCAAGGTTGATCCCATGCATATATCCGTTTATTGATTTCATATATTGTCTCCTTGTATCATGCTGCGGAACACAGCGCCGTGATAGTTAACGCTGTTGATGTTTTCGCAGTCTCTATTTGCTATAATACCAATTAAAGTGCCTGCGGCATAATAGGTTTGCCGCAGATTACATGTGTAAAAATAGATTTTTGCTATACAGGTATTGTGTGACACGGGAGACAAAATGAAATACAGAAAAGACAGATACGGAAATGAGATCTCACAGCTCGGATACGGCTGCATGAGATTCACGAAAAAGGGCGGGAACATAGATTACGAAAAGGCAGAGAAGGAAGTACTCCTTGCCATAGAGAAGGGCGTCAACTATTTTGACACTGCCTATATATATTCAGGAAGCGAGGAATGCCTCGGCAGGATCCTCGATGAGAACGGCTGCCGTGATATGGTGAACATAGCGACAAAGCTGCCTCAGTACATGCTGAGGTCGATGAAGGCGATAGAGAAGACTTTTGCGGAAGAACTCAGCCGCCTCAGGACTGACCATGTTGACTACTATCTGATGCACATGTTCACTGACTACTCCGAGTGGGAGAAACTGAAGGCGCTCGGCATAGAGCAGTGGATAGCTGACCGCAAGGCGGACGGAAGCATCAGGAATATCGGATTCTCGTATCACGGCAACACAGAGAACTTCATAAAGATACTTGACGCCTATGACTGGGATTTCTGTCAGGTGCAGTACAACTATCTCGATGAGCACAGTCAGGCCGGAAGGAGGGGCCTGAAGGCAGCAGGAGAGAAGGGCGTGCCTGTAGTCATCATGGAGCCTCTCCGCGGTGGCAAGCTGGTCAATCTGCCTGTCAGGGCAAAACAGGAGCTCCTTAACTCGGGCACAGGCTATACGGCCGCAGAGCTCGGCCTCAGGTGGCTGTGGGATCAGCCTGAGATCATGTGCGTTCTGTCAGGCATGAACTCGACAGAGATGGTTGAGGAGAATATCCGCATAGCATCGGAAGCAGAGCCGGGTTCCTTCACTGAGGCGGACAGAAACCTCGTGGAGAAGGTGAAGACGATCATTAAGGAGAAGGAGAAAGTCGGCTGCACCGGCTGCAGATACTGCATGCCGTGTCCGCAGGGAGTCGATATTCCGGGAACCTTCTACAACTGGAATCTCATGTACATCGAGGGAAAGAAGAACCCTGTCAGATTCGAGTATGCCCGCAATATCGGCATGCAGAAGGAGCCTGCATTCGCATCCCAGTGCGTAGGATGCGGCAAGTGCGAGCAGCACTGCCCGCAGCACATACGCATAAGGGACATGCTGAAGAAGGCGGACAGAGACCTCAGACCTCTGCCGTATAAAATCGGGATAGCTGCAGCGAGAAAGTTCATGTCAAGGTAGAACACAGCTGAACCGGGTGCTATAATAGCAGATAAGGTTTTGAGATTGTCCGGCCGTGGGAAGCCGGATGAATGAGGTATTGGTATGCAGAATAATGAAACCCGCAAGGGACGCTTTAGCGCGGGAATGTTCCTCGTGACGATCGGCATCGTCTACGGAGATATCGGAACATCTCCTATGTACGTAATGAAATCAATCGTCGAGGGTAACGGAGGACTGGCTAACGTTGATGAGACGTTCATAGTCGGCTCTCTTTCCCTTGTTATATGGACGATCACTCTCCTGACAACGGTCAAGCACGTGCTGATAGCACTTCGTGCGGACAACCACGGTGAGGGCGGGATATTCGCACTTTACAGTCTTGTCAGGGAATGCGGCAAATGGCTCATCATCCCGACGATGATAGGGGGAGCCACGATGCTCGCCGACGGTGTTCTGACACCGGCCGTGACCGTTACTACTGCGGTCGAAGGTCTCAGGAGCATCAGCGTGATGAACCGTATCCTGGGAGACGGGCAGCATCTCGTACTGCTCATCACGATCGCAATAGTCTGCGCGCTTTTCGTCATCCAGAGAAACGGCACGAGCGCGATAGGCAAACTGTTCGGACCTGTAATGATGATATGGTTCCTGTTCCTGGGGATAACAGGGATCTGGCTGTCACTTGGCGATCTGAGCATAATAAGAGCTCTAAATCCGCTGTATGCTGTCAGGGTGCTCTTCAGCCCGGGCAACAAGGCAGGACTCATGATACTCGGAAGTGTATTCCTCTGTACGACAGGTGCGGAGGCCCTGTATACGGATATGGGCCATGTCGGCAGAGAGAATATCTTGATCAGCTGGCCGTTCGTCAAGATCTGCCTGATCCTGAACTACATGGGTCAGTGCGTATGGATCATCAGAAACAGCACTAATGCTGAGATGACGGCAATAGAAGAGATCAATCCGTTCTATATGATGCTCCCTGCAGGCATGAGACCGGTAGCTATCATACTGAGTGCACTTGCGGCTATCATCGCGAGCCAGGCTCTCATAAGCGGCAGCTATACTCTCGTTCACGAGGCAGCAAGCCTTGACCTGATGCCGCATCTCAACGTGAGATACCCGTCGGATACCAAGGGGCAGATATACGTTCCTATAATCAATAAGATACTGTGGTTCCTGTGCATAGCCGTCATTCTGTATTTCCGCAGCGGATCACGCATGGAGAACGCATACGGACTCGCGATCACCATCAGCATGCTGATGATGACGATCATGTTCACGGTATACATCGGCATAGTTCACAGAAGGGTGTTCGGTGCGATCCTTTTCGCGATCACATTCTTCGCGCTGGAGGGAGTCTTCTTCATTTCCAGCCTCGGCAAGTTCGCTGTGGGCGGCTATGTTGCAGTCATCCTCTCACTGGCGATACTGTTCATAATGCTGAGCTGGTACCGCGGCACTCAGCTCGAACGCATGCAGAGTGTCAAGCTGCCGATGCGGGATTATCTCGATACGATCAAAGGCCTTCAGGAAGATGAAGATATCCCGCTCTGCTCCAATAATCTTGTATATATAGCAAAGGGAGCGGATTTTGAGGAGATCGACAGAGATATCCTGTACTCTATCCTCGATAAGGAGCCTAAGAAGGCGGATGCGTACTGGTTCATCAGCGTCAATACGACCAACAGTCCGTCCCAGAGAGAGTATGAGGTCGAGACCTTCGGTACGGATTACATATTCCGCGTTAATCTGAACCTGGGATTCAAGGTAAAACAGGCCGTAAATGTCTATCTGAGGCAGATAGTGCATGACCTGCTTGCGACCGGAGAACTGCCAAAACAGAACAAGAAGCACTCGATATACGGACCTTCCGAAGTCGGGTCATTCAAGTTCTGCATGCTCAGAAAGAGGATGCCGCTTGAGGGAGACATTTCCGCAAGCGACAATCTGTTCATACATACCAAGTATTTTATCAGAAGGATCGCCGGAAGCCCGGCAAGATGGTTCGGACTTGAAACATCCAACCTGATCGTAGAGTATGTACCTCTCTTCCTGCCGAGACGCAGCAACACCGAGAAACTTGAGAGAGTCCTGTGGGTGAGAGATGATAAGGCCAGAAGGAACTGATCACAGAAACCAGATAAAAAAGGGGACCGGGGACTGCTGAAAGGTCGGATCATAGCAGATGCAGACAGACAGAAACGAAGAACTCAGAAAAGCCGCAGCTGCTGCAAGCCTTGAAAAGAGAAAGCAGCAGATGAGGAGACAGAAGAGGCGGAGACGTAAAAGGCTGAGAGCCTTTATCCTGCTCGGCCTCATTCTTGTGCTCATAATGATCGCAATCATTGCGTGCTCGGTCCATGCAAGAAACAGCAGGGATGAGAAACCGCAGGATGCCGCCGCACCGGCAGAGCAGACAGAAGAGAACGATGCTGATGCTGAGGCTGCCTCTGAGAACATAGTCATCGGACTCAAGGGATCGTCTGTACAGAAGGTCCTCGTGGGCGACCCGTATATTGAGAACGGGGCTTTTGCCATAGACAGGAGAAGCGGGGCCATTCCTGAAGGCGATATCGTCATAAAGGGCAAGGTCGACACTTCAAAGCCGGGAGAATACAAGGTAACATACAAGGCGAAAAACGACGGGGATTCCGCAGCAGCTGAGAGGACTGTACAGGTGCTGAGTGAGGAGGATTTCGGGGACAAGGCCTCAAACGTGCCTGTAATGATGTATCACTGGGTATATACGGCTGACGATGTTCCTGAAGACCTCGACGGCAACTGGATACTCGATACGACCCTCGAGGAGCATCTTGCATTCCTTCAGGAGAATGACTTCTACTATCCGGGATGGAAGGAACTCAGAGCATGGGTCGATGATGAGATATCTCTGCCGGCGACATGCACTGTCCTCACATTCGATGACGGAAAAGAAGCATTCCTGAAGTACGGTATTCCTGTACTGGAAAAATACAACATACCGGCAACATCCTTCATGATCGGATGGGAGAAAAATGACGGAGCTGAGAAAATCAGGGAGTACGCGTCACCGCTCATAGATTTTGAAAGCCATACGTATGCGATGCATCAGAAGGTGGATCCGCTTGTTGACGGTCATAAGGGCATTATGGCAGCGATGAGCAAGGATGAGATCAAGGCCGACCTCGCTAAGGCAGCAGAGCTTACAGGGACCAATGACGCGATGGCTTATCCGTACGGAGACTATACTGAGGATATGCTTGATGCCGTTCGCGAGCAGGGCATTGCCTGTGCATTCACAGTGGAATATGACAGAGTAAGAAAGGGTATGGACCCGGTAAAACTTCCGAGAGTAAGGGTCCTCGGAGACGAGAGCTTCCAGATATGGAAGGATTCGGTATACTGATCTGACAGGGGAGAAGGATCAGGCCGTCGATATCATATGTAAGGAGATATAACTTGAAATACAGGATCAACAAGACCAACTACTGCAGTTTTGATACGATCAGCATCAATGAGCTGCAGCCGAGAAGCTATTTCATCCCTTATCCGGACAGGGCATCTTCCGATGCGGCTTCCGGTAAGGCCAAGAGATACAGCTCACCTATGGCAAAATGCCTGAACGGCGACTGGGATTTCAGATTCTATCCGCTTCCTGCGGAGATTCCTGATGTCCTTGATACGGACAACACCGATTTTGACAAAATCGATGTGCCGTCATGCTGGCAGTTCAGAGGCTACGATAAGCCTTTCTATGTCAACACGAGATATCAGTTCCCGTTCGATCCGCCGAAGATCCCTGAGACTGAGAAGGTGGGCAGGACATTCTGCTGGACCGGCGCAGATAAGGGCACCAGACCGAGATGGACGGATCCGGGCGAGGAATACAATTTTGCAGGTATCTACAGGACGTTCTTCACTGCTGAAGACCTGTCGAAAAAGCATATTCTGAGCTTTCTTGGTGTAGCCAGCTGTGCTGATGTCTATGTCAACGGGAGATTTGCAGGATATACCGAAGGGGCCCACAATACAGCGGAATTCTATGTATCACATCTCATCCATGAGGGTGAAAACGAGCTTGTGGTCGTAGTGCGCAGGTGGTGCACCGGAACGTATCTTGAATGTCAGGACATGTTCCGCAACAACGGCATATTCCGCGATGTGCTGCTGAGGATCGAGGACAGAGACGGCATCAGGGATATTGATTTTGTCTGTGAAAAGACTTCTGACGGATATACTGCCAGGCTGAAGGCTGAGATGTATGCTGACAACGAGG
>Ga0256407_10001223_pt1 | contig 55805 bp, 44 predicted proteins | sample RumenRJG_04DNA_FD_193489 | JGI IMG/M metagenome (GOLD analysis project Ga0256407, IMG submission 193489) | Bovine rumen microbial communities from Lethbridge, Alberta, Canada - RJG_04 | ecosystem: Host-associated > Mammals > Digestive system > Stomach > Rumen | place: Canada: Alberta... | reverse complement strand
ATATAAAAAGAGATTGGAGGAACTAAAATGACAACTGAAGAATTAATTGAAAAATTAGAGTTGATACAGAAACTAAAATGCGAAACACCAACATTAGAAATAAAAAGTGCAGAAAAAGGATGTCCCAAGCATCTTTATGATTCATTGTCAAGTTTCTCTAATCAAGATGATGGTGGAGTGATTGTATTTGGTGTGGATGAGGAACAAGATTTTAAAGAAGTAGGAGTATATGATCCGCAGGATATACAAAAGAAAATTAATGAACAATGTCTACAAATGGAGCCTGTTGTTAGACCATTACTTACTGTGGCTGAAAAAAACGGACTTTTTTTTGTGGCAGCAGAGATACCAGGTGCAGATATTACAGAAAGACCAGTATTTTATCAGGGTAGAGGTAGAGTAAAAGGTTCATTCGTTCGAGTGGACGATAGCGACGAACCTATGACGGAATACGAGGTTTATAGCTACGAAGCCTATAGAAAAAAGTATCAGGATGACATTAGAGTTATTGAGAGGGCTACTTTTGCAGCGTTAAATCAAGAATCAATCTTAAATTATATTGAATTACTAAAAATTGTAAAACCTAAGCTGGCAGCAATTCCTGATGATGAAATATATGAGTTAATGAGTATCAAGAGGAATGATCAAATTACACTGAGTACAGTAATGAACTTCAGCCCATATCCACAGGCATATTTTCCGCAACTATGCATCGTTGCAACAGTTGTTCCAGGTAAAGAAATGGGAGAAATAGGAGAGCAGGGCGAGAGATTTTTGGATAATCAACGTATAGAGGGAAATATCCAGGAAATGCTGGATGGTGCTATGCAATTTGTAAACAGGAACATGCATACAAAAACGATTATAGATCCAAATACCGGAAAACGAGAAGACCGAACTGATTATCCGATTACAGCTTTAAGAGAATCTATTCTTAACGCTTTGGTTCATCGTGATTATAGTGTTCATACTGAAGGAATGCCCATACAAATAACGATGTATGAAGACAGAATCGAGATTAGGAACCCTGGCGGCTTATATGGAAGAATCAAGATAGACCAGTTAGGGAAAGTTCAACCAGATACACGCAATCCAATAATAGCAACTGAACTGGAAGTGTTGAAAGTAACAGAGAACAGATACTCTGGAATTCCGACAATTAGAAGAGCAATGCATGAATATGGACTGCCACAGCCAGAGTTTTTAGAGGAGAGAGGTAGTTTTATTGTAAAGCTGTATAAGTGTAGAGAAAACACATTGTCTATTCAGAATGAAATTAGTAAAAACAATGAATTGATTTTGTTTTGTAAGATTCCGAGAACACGAAATGAGATATGTGAGTTTTTAGGACTAAGTTCTGTTACTTATGCCATTCAGACTCATGTGATGCCATTAGTGGAACAAGGCCTTATAAAGTTGAGCATTCCGGATAAGCCAAAGAGCCCAAAGCAAATGTATTATAGTGTATAAAAAGCCAAGTACAAGCAGAGGATGAAATATAGTAGTAAAATAAGAAATCCAAAAGGGAAACAGCCATATGAAAATAAAAGAACTTACAGTTGACGAATGGCTTGATCATCTGAAAAAACATCCTGTTCCGGAGCTGATGGATGAAGAATGTCTGTCTGCCCTCGAAAATGTGAGGACAGCGTATGGCAGCACGGTAAGCCACGGAGCCGGGCTTGAGGTGAGGCTTTCTGAAGAGGCAAGATATGTCGACTATATAATGAACATTGATACCGAAGAGGTCCCGTACGTTGATAGTCTCTGGTACGAGCTTGACTATGCGGCTTTCAGGGATGCAAAAAAGGAGATCATCCCCTGCCTTTTTGCAAATATCTCCCGGGATGAAGACGGAAGCTACAAAAGGATCAGGGATGAGATGTTTCCTGCCATGATGGGTGAGCGCCGTACAGGGCTTTTGAAAAAGGCTTTCGATGATGTGGTATCAAGGCTTCCAAAGGGTGCATATATCAAGCAGGTTGGCTCCATGTCAAGCCGGGGAGAGCTTGATATTATGAGGCTTGTCATAGCCTTTCCCTCATGGGAGATGATCCCGGAGGGGCTTTCGCGCATTGGCTGGCCGGGTGATACAAAGGCTTTGCAGGAAGCCCTTGCACCCTGGAAGGAGACCGGAATAGCAGCCGTCAATATAGACCTTGGCGAAAACGGCGTTCTGCCAAAGATCGGCATGGAGGCGTCCTCCCGGTGGAGGCAGCCCATCCTCGTTGACAAATTCATTGACCGCCTCGAAGCTGCGGGTCTTTGTATCCCTTCAAAGGGGCAGGCACTGAAGCGCTGGATACGTCTGCGTCCTCAGGGCGATCCCTTCATCCAGACTCTCATTGCATATTTTAAGCTTGCCTACAGGGACGGCAGGATCACCGAGGCAAAGGCCTATCTGGAGCAGTCGCCCTACATCCATCACCATTATTTTGAGGCTTATGAAGCACCCGTAAGGCTCGATATGCAGCTCTTTGGCGGCACAAGAGAGATGCCATACGAAAAAGCCGCATCCCTCATATCCGAGGCGGCAGAAAACGGGATCACGACCATTCACCTGTACGGTACGCATAATAAAAGCCTCCTTAAAAAGGTCATACAGCTCTGCGATGATAAAAAGATCTCAGCTAAGATCGTGATATCGGATCCGAAGGATATAGACCCTTTGTTTATTGAGAAGATCCTGCTAAAGTGGAAACTTAAAAGCGGACATGCCGGAGAGCTCTCAGCTGCCGCCAAAAAGGCAGAAGAGCCCGGGATAAGGGAATTTACGATAAGCGCAGACGGAGTCTGCAGCAGGGAGGATCTTGAAAAGGCGTCCGAATTCATCAAAAAGTGGCAGGCCGATGAAAAACACGGGATGAGTGTTGCTGCAGATCCCTGTTTTTCTCAGCTGAAAGCTTTTATGGGAGGAGAGGACCCGAGGTGTAACCCCAACAGAGGGATAGAAAGCGGCTGTATGGCAGGAAGGGCATTTTTTGCGGTGCGCCCGGACGGAAGCTTCACACCCTGCCTTGAGATCTCCGAAACCGAAACCAAAACGTCAGATACAGTCGGAACCGAAGCTGACACCGTTACCATCAAAGAATACTGGAAAAAACTGACGGCAGACCTCCCTGACAGCCACACGGATACCTGCGAGGGCTGTCATTACAGAAGACGCTGTCGTCCCTGCCCGGCAAAAAAAGAATGGACTGGATCCTGTCCCCTCCGTATAATATAGTATAGGTGCTTTTTGGATAGTTTTGCAGAAAGGAGCAAGGGATGGGTATCAACAAAAATGAGCTGACAGAGGAACAGATCAAAAAGGCTATGGAATGCAAAGATGAAGCTGAACTGATGGAATTTGCAAAGTCTGAAGGTTTTGTTATCACACAGGAAGAAGCGGAAGCCTATCTTGAAGAACTGTCTGATATTGAGCTTGACAAGGAAAACCTGGACAAAGTTGCCGGAGGCTACAACATCTGTGAAAACTACGGCAGTGCTTGTCCAAGCTATATCAATGTCGGATAACGCCTTGAAAACACGGTATCCGGGAGGAAACAAGGAGGAAAAATATGGGTATCAACAAAAACGAACTGACAGTAGAGCAGATCAGAAAAGCGATGGAATGCAAAGATGCAGCTGAGCTTATGGAGCTTGCAAAAAGCGAGGGCTTTGAGATCACAAAGGACGAGGCGGATAGTTATCTTGAGGAGCTGTCCGACATTGAGCTTGACAAGGAAAATCTTGACAAGGTAGCCGGAGGAGGATGTTACTCAGACTGTAAAGCTGAGGCGTGGTTATGAAAACACGCTATGAGTAAAAAAAGAGGAAAAAACATGGAAATCAACAAAAACGAACTAACAGCAGAGCAGATCAAAAAAGCGATGGAATGCAAAGATGTAGCTGAACTCATGGAGTTTGCAAAGAAAGAAGGCTTTGACATCACAAAGGAAGAGGCGGAAGGCTATCTTGACGAGCTGTCCGACATCGAGCTTGACAAAGAAAACCTGGGCAAGATTGCCGGAGGAGGATGTTACGCTGACTGTCAAAATGATTATTGTTTTGAGAATTAAAGAAAACGGATACAGATGAGAACCAGTACATATGAGATCATAGTTCCCCTCACAGGAAGCGAAAATAAAGAGATACAGGGGAAAAAGCTCCTGATGAACGGTCTTTACGGCGCCATGGATGTTGTGGATGATAAGACCGCAGCAGCGATCGAAAAGGATGAGCCGGATGACCTTCCGGCAGATATTCGTGAACGACTCTCATCAAGAGGTCATATCACGCGAAGGAGTGTGGAGGGGGAACTGAAGGACGTGGAGCTTCTCGGGAGGATTCATGCCCGGACGGAGGCCCGGCTGTCTGTAGCTCCGGTGATACTTCCCACATATGACTGCAATTTCCGCTGTCCCTACTGCTTTGAAAGCCACAGACTTTCAAGGGGTGAGGAATGGCTTAAAGTCGGCATGAAGCCTGAGATGGTGGATGCTGTCTTTTCGGCGCTTAAAAAGCAGAGGGAAAAGGGAAGGATCATAAAAGGCTGCTCTCTCTACGGAGGAGAGCCTTTTTTGAAGGAAAACAAAGAGACGGTTCGAAACATCTGCGAGCATGCCAAAGAGATGGGACTGACCATGAATGCCATCACAAACGGTTATGACCTGGATCATTACATCGATCTTTTGAAGGAATATGATTTTAAAAAACTCCAGATCACAGTTGACGGAGTGGGGAGCACAAATGACAGACGGCGCCTTCACCGCGACGGTGTTCCCACCTACGAAAAGATCATGTCAAACATCATCCTTGCATTGGAAAACGGTCTGTCCATAAGCCTCCGGGTAAATGTAAACGGCGGAAACATAGGCGGCATCAGTGAACTGATCGGGGATATAGAAAAGCGCGGTCTGAATAATCACGAAAAATTCAGTTACTATTTCAAGGCCGTCTCCGAGGATGAATCCTCTCCGGACCATGTAACGGAAAGGATGGTCATGGACGAGCTATTGAGGACCGGCCTGCCCGTTATGGAAGCCATAAAAAAACAGAGCATGTACAACATGCATCTTTCCGTGATAGAGGAGCTCCTGAAAAAAGAGTCCCTTCCCGGATATTCCACATCATACTGCGGAGCCGAAAAGGGAATGATGTGTATAGCACCTGACGGAAAGCTCTATCCCTGCTGGGACATCGTGGGCATGGATGAGGACACAGTGGGACATACTGACATCGGGAGCGGGGATTTCATTTATTATTTTAATAAGGTCAAATGGAAGCTGCGTACCTCGGACAGGATGGAGCCCTGCAGGACCTGCCCCTACATCTTTGTATGCAGGGGAGGATGTGTTTCCGTGGCGAAAAAGGAGCACGGGAGCTATTTCAGGGAAGCCTGCTCAGAGAATCGCGAAAACTTCTGTTTTGTGGCATCCCGCGTTGCCGGAAGGAAATATGAGGAGACAGGTGAGACGGAGCTTTCCCTGTCGCAGTTCGGTCCGCTTTCAAGACTTACCGAAGACGAGCGGAAACATCTCATGGAGGAAAAGGATCCTAACGAGATCTTCAAACTCATAAAGGAATACGGACTGGTAAGCCCGGCCAGGGAAAAACAGGATGAGCGCTAGCTTTGACCGGATGATCCCGCATATGGTATATTAAAAGAACGGTTGTTTTGTCATTAAGGAGAAACGGAGAAAACAAAAATGATAAACAAAAACGAGATCACCATCGAAATGGTAAAAAAGGCGATGAAGTGTGAAACAGCCGATGAGCTCCTTGAGCTTGCAAAGGCTGAAGGCTTTGAGATGACTGCTGAAGAGGCAGAAGGCTACATGGAAGAACTTGCCGATTTTGAACTTGATGAAGATTCTCTGAGGGCAGCCGCAGGCGGTACCAAGACCTGCTATGCGGTAGGCGGCTGCTCCTGGCATATGTGATAATGAGAATGAATGGAAAAAAATGAGAAAAACGAGGCTGCGTCTGCTGTACGCAGCCTCGACGAACTTGACAGAGCCGTAAAGATCACCACCCCCGGGATATGGATGGTGCTTTTGGCGTGTTTTGCTCTTTTGGCAGGGATCCTTGCCTGGGGTTTTTTCGGTACGGTTTCCGCCGGTGTCAGTGCAAGCGGCATCATGAAAAACGGAAAGCTCATCTGTATCCTTGACATAGATGAGGTGAGGCTCATCAAAACGGGAGATATTGCCGTCATAGACGGAAAGAATTTCAGCATTGAAAAGATTGACAGCGTACCGCTGTCAAGAGATGAAGCAAAAGAGCTACTTGGCAGTGATTATCTGGTCAGTAAAAACATGAACGACGACTGGGCATGGCCCGTTACACTTGTTCCTGAGAATGCCGGTGATTATCCTGACGGCTCCCTCCTGTCCTTTGATATCGTGACCGGGAGGGTCTCACCTTTTTCCATGATCTGGAAGGATGTCTGACGCTATGAGTATGATCCTGAAAAAAAACAGGGTCCCGCAGGTGATGCAGATGGAGGCTACGGAATGCGGAGCCGCCTGTCTTTCAATGATACTTGCATTTTACGGCAGGTGGGAGCCCCTTGAAAAGCTCCGTGAAACCTGCGGAGTGAGCAGGGACGGATCCAATGCTTCCAATATAATAAAAGCGGCCCGCTCCTTTGGCCTTGAGGGAAAGGGTCGTGCCATGCGGATCACCGCCATACAGAAAAAGAGGCCTTTTCCCTGCATAGCCTTCTGGGATTTTTCCCATTTTGTCGTCATCAGGGATATGGGAAAGAAAAGTGTTTTCATAAACGATCCTGCAGGCGGCGAGCTGAAAATTTCCGTCGATGATTTCAACAAACATTATTCAGGGATCGTCCTGACTTTTGAAAAGACAGATGAGTTTGAACCCGGCGGCAGCAGGCCCAAAGTACTGGGCTACGTGATAAAACGCCTTAAAGGGCTCAGATCCTCGATTGTTTTTGTGATGCTGACATCGGCAGCAGTCTCCCTTGCGCTTATTATGAATACGGGCGTCAGCAGGATATTCCTCGATGAGATTTTGATGGAAGGGCATAATGAGTGGCTTTCGATGATAAGTATCCTCATGCTTTTGTTTGCTGTCGTTATCGTCGTGGCATCTATGATCAATGCTGTCTATTACCTGCGCATACAGGGAAAGGCCGCAATGCTTTCATCCTCCCGTTTTTTTGAGCATCTGCTGCATTTGCCCATGGGCTTTTTTGCCCAGCGTTCCATCGGCGATCTGCAGGTGAGGCAGAGTGAAAATGAAAATGTGGTCACAACCCTTCTGGGACAGTTTGCACCTGTCCTCATAGACTGCGTCACGCTTGTCTTGTATCTTGTTTTCATGCTGCGCTTCTCCGTGATCCTCACCGTGGTGGGCGTTTTCACCGTTCTGATGAACGCCTTTGTATCCACATATATCTCAAGGAAAAGGATAAATATATCAAGAGCGATGTTTGCCGATACCGGAAAGGCTTTCGGAGCCACGGTCAGCGGCATAGAGATGATAGAGACTATCAAGGCATCCGGTGTTGAAAACGAGTTTTTCAGCACCTGGGGTGGCTATCAGGCAGCCGTAAATGATGCGGATGTCCGCATGAGACGCATAGATGCGTATCTTGGTATGATACCTGAGGCCTTGACACAGGCTGCAGGTATCATAGTGCTGTGCCTGGGGATCCGTCTCATAGTCACCGGGGAGATGACACCCGGTATGCTGCTTGCATTTACCGGATTTCTGACGGCCTTTCTAAATCCGGTTATGGAGATCATACGCCTGGGACAGACGGTGCAGGAGGCACATACACAGATGGAGCGGCTTGAGGATGTGATGCTTTATCCCGCAGATACCCCGGATGACGATAAAAACGATCCGCAGATTAAATCCAAGCTTTCGGGAAGGATCGATCTTTGCGATGTAACCTTTGGATATTCGCCTCTTGAGCCTCCCCTCATAAAGGATTTTGATCTTCATGTAAAGCCGGGGCAGTGGGTGGCTCTCGTGGGGGAGAGCGGCTGCGGCAAATCCACTATAGGAAGGCTGATAACCGGACTCTACAGGCCCTGGTCCGGAAAGATAGAATATGACGGAAACTCCATTACGGATATCCCGAACAGGGTGCTGCGTACATCTCTTGCTGTTGTGGATCAGGATATTTCGGTCTTTAATGGTACAATAGCCGAAAATGTGAGGCTCTGGGACGGATCCATAGAGGATTTTGAAGTGATACTTGCCTGCCGGGATGCGGAGATACACAGGGATATCATAGAGCGACCCAATGGATACAGTGATGCGATCGAGCCTCAGGGAAAAAACTTTTCCGGAGGGCAGCTCCAGCGTCTGGAGATAGCCAGGACCCTGGCACAGGATCCTTCCATCATCATCCTTGATGAGGCAACGAGCTCGCTGGATGCCGAGACAGAGGCAGCCATCCTGAGTAATATCAGGGAGCGCGGTATCACCTGCATCATAGCTGCCCACAGGCTCAGCACGGTGAGAAACTGTGATGAGATCATAGTGATGGAAAAGGGCAGGATCAAGGAACGGGGAACACATGAAGAACTCATGGCAGCAGACGGTGTATATGCAAAGCTCATAAGGAGTGGCTGATTTGGAAAACAGGGATTTTTTTGAATCACAGATCAATATACGAAGCCGTCTTGATGAAAAGATTAAAATTCAGGCCTTTGAAAAGCTTGCTGCAGGCATAGGAGCGGCAGGTTCTTTCAGCGCGGGATTCGATGAGAGCAGGGAGCTTGCAGACCGCTCAGTCGGGCTTTGCCTTAAATATTACGGGTATAAGGCAGGAAAGGTTCCAAAGAGTGTCTCCGGGATGGAGGAACGGCTTGAGTATCTTTGCCGGCCATATGCCGTCATGCACAGGACCGTGAGCTTAAAGGATGACTGGGAAAAAAAGGTTTTCGGGCCGATGCTTGGAAAGCTCAAAAACGGGGGATACGCCGCACTTATCCCGGCAGATCTCGGCGGTTACTATTATATTGATCCGTTTGACGGAATAAAGAAAAAGGTCACGAAGAAAAACAGGGAGCTTTTTGAAGAGGAAGCAGAGTTTTTTTACCGTTCCCTGCCTGCAGGAAGGCTTGGAAAAAAGGATCTGCTCTGCTTCATGGCAGGTTCCCTTGATACGTTCGACTATATCACTGTCTTCCTTGCAGCCCTTGCCGCAGCCCTTACCGGGCTTTTGCCGCCCTGGGCAAACAAGCTGGGGTTTAGCCTTGTGGTTCCCTCAGGCGACAGTAGTTTGATCGCGCCCATAGCGGCGCTGCTTCTGGGAGTGATGGTTTCGGCTCTTTTATTAAATGCCTGCCGCAGTCTCCTGATGGGAAGGATTTCCATCAAGATGGGGGTATATGCCGAATCGGCGGTCTACGCCAGGACGATGAATCTGCCTGCACCATTTTTCAGACACTACAATTCCGGTGATCTGGCAGTGAGGGTCAGCTCCATTCGCGAGCTGGCCGAGCTTTTGACACTTGCTGTTGCAGGCTCGGGGCTGACCTGTCTTTTGTCCCTGATATATCTGTTCCAGATCGCCAGGTATGCGGGAATCCTTGTGGCACCGGCCTTTCTGACGGTGTTTGCACAGATGCTTTTTACCATCATTGCTTTTGCTGTCACCTTTCGTTATGAAAAGGAAAAGACGGAGGCCAATGCTGAGCTTTCCGGAACAGTGACCTCAATGCTTGCCGGGATACAAAAGATCAAGCTTGCGGGAGCGGAAAACCGCGCCTTTGCTAAATGGGCTTCAAAATACTCCCGCTATTCCCGGCCTGCCTACAACCGTCCCGCATTGCTTCAGGCGCTTCCCGCGATCATCACTGTGACCGGGATACTGGGGACGATATTATTCTTTAACCTGGGTAAAAAAAGCGGTATCGGCTATGATGACTATATGGCCTTCAATGTGGCCTACGGCCAGATGAGTGCCGCCATTCTTGCATCAGCGGCTATAGCACAGAAGATCGTGCGTATCGGTCCTTTGCTCTATCTGGTATCACCTTTGCTTTCCGAAGCTCCGGAGGATTCCTCCGACCTGCCCATCGTCGAAACACTTAAGGGATCCGTGGAGCTTGCAAATGTTTCTTTTCGCTACAGTGAAAACAGCACATATGTGCTGAAGGATATTTCATTCAGGGTCAGCCCCGGCGAGTATGTGGCCATAACCGGGCATTCCGGGTGCGGGAAATCAACTCTTGTCAGGCTTCTTCTGGGATTTGAAAAGCCTGAAAAGGGCAGTATCTTTTTTGATTCAAACAATATCTCATCCGTTGACGTAAGATCCGTCAGACGCCATATCGGTACAGTGATGCAGAACAGCAGGCTGTTTGTGGGTAATATCCTTTATAATATAGTCATTTCTTCTCCGCAGGCCACCCTTGAGGATGCCTGGGAGGCTGCAGAGCTTGCGGGTATCGCGGAAGACATCAGGCAGATGCCCATGGGAATGAATACCTTAATCTCCGAGGGAGGCAGCGGACTTTCCGGGGGACAGCGCCAGCGGCTCATGATTGCCCGTGCCATCTGCAAGAAGCCGGAAATCCTCATATTTGACGAGGCCACAAGTGCCCTTGACAATATCACCCAGAAGCATGTGTCGGATTCCCTTGATGCCCTGAAATGTACCAGGATAGTGGTGGCTCACAGGCTTTCAACCATCAAAAACTGTGACAGGATAATCTGCCTTGACGAGGGCAGGATAGTGGAAGAGGGCGCCTATGATGAGCTGATGGAAAAGAAGGGATTCTTTGCGGAGTTTGTTTCAAAGCAGCAGCTTGACAAATTAGGCGTTGACTAGACCGTTCATTCAAACTATAATGAGTAGCGCAAATTTCAATCAGATCAGATGATCAAGTTCAGTAAAAGGAGATGAAATAAGTGAAAAATACAATTAAAAAACTGATCGCCGGAATCCTGACAGCGGCTTGTGTACTTTCTGTGTCAGTACCCGCTATGGCAGATGGCTCGCAGGTATTCGTGAATTTTATCTGCAACGGGAATAACTCGGGAATGTACGTTCCGGCAGGCTCCAATGTGACTGCCCCTGCAGTTCCGCTGATAGGCGGCCATACCTTCTGCGGATTTGACAAGTCCTTAATGAATGTGACCACAAATACCACGTTTACGGCGATCTACCTTCCGGACAGTGCCGGTGAAGAAGCAATTAAGGCAAAGAAGGCATCCCTCCCCACACCAGCGATAACCGCTACCACGGTTGCGGATCCGAATGCTTCCGCTCCTGCACCTGCTATCCAGGCAGCACCCGCAGCTGCTTCAAACGCGGCTGCTTCAAATACAGCTGCACTGGCTTCTCTTGCACAGGCACAGCTGGCTGCTGCTCAGATTGCAGCACAGAAAGCCGCTGCAGATGCAGCAAAACCGGCAGCAGCACAGGTTCAGGCTGCTCCTGCTGCTACTGAAGCACAGACTCCAGCAGCGCAGGTTCAGGCTGCTCCCGCTGCTACTGCAGCACAGACCCAGCCTGCAGCACAGGTTCAGGCTGCTCCCGCTGCTCCGGCACCTGCGGTAGTGACAGGACTTCCCAGCTGGGCAGTAAGCCTTCACGGTGTCAGTGCTAGTGGCTGCGCTGAGGTTTATAAGTACTGGAAGACCGTAAAGAACGCTGATGATGCAACTATCCAGGGCAATTGGGATGCGCTCTTATTCCACTATTCAGGACACGGCACACAGGGCTGGTAAATCAAAACCGCTAAACCAAAGCTGTTTTAAGGACCTCACGGAAACGTGGGGTCTTATATTTATCGCAGCATCATCCCTGCCCGATCGGATCAGAACGGAAGAAGGGATATGATCTTCATAATGAAGGAAGAATCGGGGTTGACAGCAACAACAGGCGAATGTTGAATATGCCGTATTATGAAGCACAGGATAAAAAGCGCACAGAGACAGGCAGAAATAATATTAATGGTAGATTTTTTCAGTTTGATTACGTCGCAGGAATATAAACAGTACAGGGTCACTGCTGCCGCGAACAGCGGCCAGAGAGGATGATAGTAAAATGAGAGGGGGAGGTCTCCTTTTACGAGAGCCTTAAAGGCTCTGGTGATACCGCATAGGGGGCAGGGTGCGCCGAAAAGGAAGCGTGATGGACACTTATATAGCCCAAGCTCAGCAAGAGTGAACAGAATCATAAGCAGAGCTGTTATGAAAATAAGTTTTTTTATTCTTTTGGCATTCAGGAGTTTTTTCATTTCCGGGGTCTGCCTATGGATATTTTCGTATTAGAAAAGCAGTCTGCCCATTGGCAAACTGCCTTTTGTAAGATCATTCGTAAAATAATTACCTGTCGTACTTTCCGTCGATAAATACGAATTCTTCTTCAGCTCCGTAAGAGCTTCCGTACGCCTTTGTCATGGCGATGATCCAGTCGATCAGCATCCAGACCCCGCATCCTCCGCAGGTGATAAGCTTGAGTACTCCGAGTCCGATCTGTCCTCTCATAAACCTGTCGATACCAAGCTCACCAAGAAGGAAAGTGAAGACCCATACAAATAAATTCTTATTAAATCTTTTTTCCATGAGTGTCCTCCTTATTCTCCTAAAAGATAAATTATTTAAATCGCTAGCGAACACTCTACATTATGTTATCCACTTTGTCAACCGTATTTGGAGTATTGTTGACCTTTTGATACATTTTTTTCCTCACAGCATATCAACATTTATATAGAGAGTGGTCTCTTTTATCATGTATTTGTCCTCACTTAATGAGCGTATCTTTTTCGATAGCTCGTAGCCGTAGGATGCAGCTGTGATTTCGCGATGAAAGTCGCGCTTCGCGCGAGCGCGAAATCATTGCATGCCAGATGTTTTCGCACGTAGCCACGCAGCGGGGTGCGTGGCCCGGGGACGAACAGTAACTAGAGTTTTACTACAAAAAAAATAAAAAAAGTATAAAAAAAGCTTGCAAACTGTGCAGAGCTATAATATAATAGCACTTGCGTTGCGGGCGGATAGCCCTTTGTATCGTGTTTATGCGCTTCTAGCTCAGTTGGTAGAGCACCTGACTCTTAATCAGGGTGTCCAGGGTTCGAGTCCCTGGAGGCGCACTCGGGGCACTGGTTTTGTGGACGTAAGAGCCATGGGGTCGGTGCTTTATTTTTAACAACATAACGAAGCGTGGCTCAGTTTGCAAAATGTGCCGGTGGCACATTTTGAACGGCGATTATCCGTGCAAAGCACGGATGCCGTCGGTGAGAGCGCTGCGTTCGGGACGTTGCGCTTGATGCGTACATTTTAACTTCATAATTTCTTCATCGGGGCGTGGCTCAGCTTGGTAGAGCGCGGCGTTCGGGACGCCGAGGTCGCAAGTTCAAATCTTGTCGCCCCGATTTTTTATGCCCAGTTCTAAGTTTGTTCTAAGTTTTTAAATTTATTCCCTTATTAATTCTAAATCCCTTATTAAACTTGGTGTTCATAATAATCTGGACAAAAATGCCTTGTAATATCCGATATTTCACGGGTTTTTGTCTGGTTGTTTTGTTGTTCAGAAAAAGAAGTGTTTTTCTGGACAGCTCCCTTCTCTTCCTATATATACTATGTCCAAAATGCGAAAAAATCGGACAGAATAAATGAAATTCTGGCCGAAATAATTAAGAACTATTATTGCGATTAGTTTCATACTGGCGCGGGAAGTGTTAGTATAGAGAATATCATGATGACGAGGTTTCTGCCGTGAAGATAACCTTCTATAAAAGAATAACACTAATTGACAATAGTGAGGTTTTTTCATATACTCAAATTAGCAGTGAACCCTACTGTGAGTGGGAACGATAAAAGCAGTGAACCCTACTGTGAGTGGGAACTATTAAAGCGGTGAATCCTACCGTTGAGTGGAAACTATTCAGGGCTGCACCAAGTGTGCAGCCCTGTGTGTTGGAGACAGAATGCAGCAGAGCAAGTTGAAATTATATACTATGAATATGAAATATGTGCGGGATCTCCACAACGTAGATGATCGTGTTCAGTCCGTATCGCCCCAGATACATAAGAGTAATCGACCGTTTATTCCCTGATTAATCCATAGAATGCTCTCTATAAACCTTTTTTAATTATCATGTTGTTGGTCGGTATAGTCCTTAAGCGGAATAATACCGTTCATTTTGTCAGAGACTACTTTCTTAGCCTCTTTTTCCTTAACCTTGGCATAAATCTTTAAGGTTGTATCAATATCCTTGTAGCCTACCCACTCAGCTTGGCAAAGGTTTTAGTGGGATGGTCCGGATAATACGGCTTTCCGTCGGTATGTTTGAATTCATGATATAATTGTAAGACGAGTGTGTGATATAAAGTAGGTATATTTTTGGGGTGACAAAATGGATATTTTAACAAAAAAACAGATGTCTGAAGAAGACATCAAACTGAATTTCATCACTCCGGCAATACAGCCTGGATGGTCTGGCCATATTACGATGGAGACCAAGATCACGGATGGAAGAATAAATATCAAAGGTAATATGGTTGCCCGCAACAAGCCTAAATTTGCGGATTATTTATTATACCTAAATGGTGGCAAGCCAATTGCTGTTGTGGAAGCAAAAGATAATAATCATTCTGTATCCTTTGGTCTCCAGCAGGCTATAACATACGCTCAGATGATGGATATTCCATTTGCGTATTCATCAAATGGTGATGCTTTTTATGAACATGATTTTTTGACCGGAAAAGAGCAACAAATACCTTTGGATCACTTCCCGACACAGAAAGAGTTGTTTGAAAGGTTTTACGCGGAAGTAAACGGTGGCTCTGGTTATACAGAAGCTGAAAAGAAGGTCGTCGATCAGCCTTATTATTCATCGCAGAATACATATCCGCCGAGATACTATCAGAGAAATGCGGTAAACCGTACTGTTGAAGCGATAGCAAGAGGGCAGGAACGGATCCTTCTTGTAATGGCCACCGGTACCGGTAAAACATATACAGCATTTCAGATAGTATACCGACTTCTTAAATCAGATCTGAAAAAGAGGATCCTTTATCTTGCGGACAGGAATATCCTTGTTGACCAAAGCATACAACAGGACTTCGCTCCGTTGGAGAAGACCATTTATAAGGTGGATTTCTCTGATAAAGATTGTCTGAATAAGATATCATCCCATGAAGTGAATTTTGCCCTCTATCATCAGATGGTAGGACAGAACGATGAAGAACATTTCCGACAGATTCCGGCGGGGTATTTTGATCTTATAATTGTAGATGAGTGCCATCGTGGAAGTGCGAAAGAGGACAGTAACTGGCGGAAGGTTCTGGAATACTTTAATACGGCAACACAGATCGGAATGACGGCAACCCCAAAAGAAAGTGAGAAGGTATCAAACATTGATTATTTTGGGGATCCTGTATATACATACAGCCTTAAGCAGGGTATAGAAGACGGCTTTCTGGCTCCATTTAAGGTTATCAATGTGACACTTAATATCAGCGAAGGATGGAGACCATATAAGGGACAGAGGGATATTTTCGGAAATGTCATAGAAGACCGTATTTATAATAACCGTGATTTTGATTATCCGAACGGCGTTATCCTGAAAGACCGTATTGAAGAAGTGGCCCAAGAGATAACGGAATATCTGAAAAGTACAGACAGGATGCAGAAAACTATTGTTTTCTGCGCAACAGAGGATGCCGCAGAACGTATGCGGATTGCCCTGGTAAACCATAATTCGGATATGGTAAAGGAAAACCCGGATTATGTTGTCAGGATTACCGGTTCCGATGATTACGGAAAGAGCAAACTGAAATATTTTATTTCAACTTCAGAAAAATATCCTGTAATTGCAACGACTTCTGAACTTCTTTCCACCGGTGCTGACTGCAAGATGACAAAACTTATAGTACTGGATAAGTATATTGAAAGCATGACCACATTCAAGCAGATCATAGGCAGGGGTACCCGTATCCGTGAAAAAGAAGGAAAGACTCACTTTGCGGTTATGGATCTCAGGAATGTGACGGAACTCTTCGCTGATCCGGAATGGGATGGGCCTATTGAGCAGGACGAGCATTTTTCCCATGGTAATAATAAAATAAGAGAAAGAGATCCTAATGAGAAGAATCCTGATGATGAGATCATTGGCGGTGGTGATCCTGGAGAAGAATCAGAACCATACGTTACCCCTATTGTTGATAAAGACGGCTGTAAAGTAAAAATCATCAACAAAATGGTATCTGTTTATGATGCCAATGGAAAACTGCTCCGGCAGGAAGATATTATTGATTATACCAGGACAAATGTTAAGGGTGAATTCGCTTCACTTTCGGATTTCATCAGTAAATGGAAAGCCGCCGATAAGAAAAAGACGATAGACCTGACCTTTAAGGAAATGGGAATAGACCTGGAACGGTTAAAGTCTGATCAGGGAATGAAGGATGTTGATGATTTTGACTTCATTTGTTACGTGGCATATGGAAAGAAACCCCTTACCAGAGCAGAGAGAGCCAATAATGTAAAAAAGAGGGATTTCTTTTCAAAATATTCCGGAGACGCCCGGGCGGTGTTGGAAATCCTTTTAGATAAGTATATGAATCAGGGAATCACAGAAGTAGAAGATATCAAGGTTCTGTCTTTGGCTGATTTTGAAAGGTATGGAAAGCCTGCAAAGATTGTAAAGCTCTTTGGTGGTAAGTTGCAGTATGAACAGGCAGTAAAAGAACTTGAAAATAATATATATGAGACTGAGATAGGTTGAGTTATACATCATAAGGATCAGGGAGATTGCATAATGGCTTTAAAATCGGGCTTTATTAAAAGAATTAGGGACATCATGCGGATGGACGCCGGTATCAACGGTGATGCCCAGCGAATAGAGCAGATGGTCTGGATGCTTTTTTTAAAGGTATATGATGCCAAGGAAGACGACTGGGAAACGACTGAGGATAATTATGAATCCATAATCCCGGAGGACTGCCGGTGGCGTAACTGGGCAAAGCCAGACGAAAACGGCCATTCCCTGACTGGCGATAAACTGCTGGAATTCGTTAATAACACTCTTTTTCCGGTACTTAAGGGAAATGATATAAAAGATTCTGCAGGTAATATTCTTCAAAAGGGCGTGGTTGTAACCCCCGACACCCCTGTAAAGAAAGCCATAGTAAAATCTACCTTTGAAGATGCCAATAACTACATGAAGGACGGCGTTTATCTCCGACAGGTCATAGATGTTATTGACGAAATAGAATTTGATGATGTCAAGGAAAGCCACGACTTTGGCTTTGTTTATGAAGAAATCTTAAGAGAACTGCAGTCTGCCGGATCTTCCGGTGAGTTCTACACACCAAGGGCAGTAACGGATTTTATGGCACAAATGATAAAGCCGGAGCTTGGTGAAAAGATGGCGGATTTCGCCTGCGGAACCGGCGGATTTATAACATCCTGGCTTACTGAACTTAGGAAGCAGGTAACGGATACTGAGGCACAGAAGCAGTTTGATGACAGTATATACGGGGTTGAGAAAAAGCCGTTCCCTTATCTTCTCTCAGTCACCAATATGCTGCTCCATGACATTGAAGTGCCGAATATATATCACCAGAACTCGCTTAGGCATAACCTTCTTGATTACACGGATGACGATAAGTTTGATGTGATCCTTATGAATCCTCCCTATGGCGGTCATGAGGATAAATCCATACAGGGCTTTTTCCCTGATGATCTGGCTTCATCAGAAACGGCAGATCTTTTCATGTCGGTTATTATGTACCGCCTTAAGAAGAATGGACGGGCTGCCGTGGTTGTTCCGGATGGATTCCTTTTCGGTCTTGATAATGCAAAGGTGGCCATAAAGACGAAGCTCCTCACAGAGTATAATCTGCACACTATAGTGAGGCTCCCGGGATCTGTATTCAGCCCATACACATCCATTTCCACCAATATCCTTTTCTTCGATAATACCGGTGCCACCGAAGAAACCTGGTATTACCGGGTTGATATGCCCTCTGACAGGAAGCATTTCTCAAAGACTAAGCCTATGGAGCTTAAGCACTTTGATGAATGTATAGCATGGTGGAATGACAGGAAGGAAATAGAGCTTGAAGATGGTCCGAAGACAAAGAAGTATACGGTTGATTTTCTTCTAAAAGATCAGGGGTGCAATATTGATCTTTGTGGATATCCACATGAAGAAGAAGAGGTGTTAGATCCGGTAGATACAATTAGAAATTACCGAGAAAAGAGAGCAACACTCAACGCTGAGATTGACCATGTGCTTGCCCAGCTTGAGGCACTTCTGCCGGGAGGTGAGCAGATTGGCTGAATTGCAGAATAGTTTTGTAAATGATATCCGCCGGATCATTGAAGAGAGCAGATATGCAGCTTTTGGTGCCGTAAACAGCATTGCGGTGCAAACATACTGGAATATCGGAAAAAAGATTGTGGAGGAAGAACAGCATGGACAGGATCGGGCTGACTACGGAAAACGCCTGATCAGTCAGCTTTCGGATGAGCTGACAAAAGAATATGGAAATGTGTTCAGCAAGAGAAACCTTGATTATTATCGTAGGTTTTATATCTGTTTTCGTGATTATAAGATTGTGAACGCGTGCGTTCACAATCTGACATGGACTCATTTCAGACGTGTTTTGGCAGTTGCATATTACGAAAGGTTGTTATCCAATCAGGGGGAAGGACTTCCGTTAAGCAAGGCTGCGTCAGGAAAGACCGATCCGCTGGATTACATCAAGAGCCCTGTGGTTGCTGAGTTTTTGGGATTTCATAACAATTCGGATTATAACGAGTCGCAGTTGGAGCAAGCGCTTATCGACAATTTGGAAAAGTTCATTATGGAGCTTGGTAAGGGGTTTGCCTTTGTGGAGCGTCAGAAGCATATTGTGACCGAAACAGAAGATTTCTACATTGACTTGGTTTTTTATAATTACAGGATGAAGTGCTTCGTCCTTTTTGAACTGAAGACCCATAAGCTGTCACATCAGGACATCGGTCAGATTGATATGTATGTCCGCATGTATGATGATACCATCAAGGATGAAAATGATAATCCGACAGTGGGCGTACTGCTTTGCACAGACACTGACAGTACGATAGCGAAATATTCCGTACTGAACGATAATGACAGACTGTTTGCAGCAAAATATATGGCTTTCATGCCCACAAAGGAAGAACTGCAGCAGGAGATAGAGCGCCAGAAGCAGTTTTTCCTCAGTACACATTCCATGATTGAGGATGAGCAATGACACCGGAACAATTAAAGGTAAGTATTCTTCAAAGTGCTTTTCAAGGAAAGCTGGTTACAGATAGTGATTATAAGAATAATGATGTAGACGGACTCATTAAAAGTATACATGACGAGAAATTAGCTCTTGAAAAAAATGGGAAAATAAAAAAGGTAAAAAAATTGCCTGAAATAACAGAAAGTGAATGCCCCTATGATATCCCATCTTCTTGGAGGTGGGTTAGATTAAATGATATTGTATTTAATCATGGTCAGAAAACTCCGGACAAAACTTTTTCGTACATTGATATTGGTTCAATAGATAATATTCATCAGAGGCTTAATGACGAAGAGAACTTGATAGAGGCAGATAATGCACCATCTCGAGCAAGGAAAATTGTGGAATATGGTGATATCATTTACGCTACCGTTCGACCATATCTTCATAACACATGTATTATAGACAAACAGTTTAAGGCAGAACCTATAGCCAGCACAGGTTTTGCTGTTTTGGCGTGTCATAAAGGTGTATTAAACAATTATCTGTTTTATTACCTATTATCTCCTGCCTTTGATAGTTATGCAAATGCAACTGATAATGCAAAAGGTGTAGCGTATCCTGCGATTAACGATGATAAATTGTATCGAGCAGTTGTTCCTTTACCTCCCCTCGAAGAGCAGCATCGTATCGTTGCCAAGATAGAAGAACTCCTTCCGTATGTTGACCATTATGCTGAGGCTTATGAGAAGCTGGAACAGTTCAATGCCAAATTCCCGGAGGATATGAAGAAGTCTATCCTTCAGTATGCTATTCAGGGTAAATTGGTGGAGCAGAGACCTGAAGAAGGAACGGCTGAAGAACTGTATCAGCAGATACAGGATGAAAAGCAGAAACTGATCAAGGAAGGAAAGATTAAAAAAGAGAAGCACCTTGCGGAAGTTACGGAGGATGAGATCCCGTTTGATATTCCTGAAAACTGGATGTGGTGTAGACTTGGACAACTTTGTTCTGTGTGTACAGGTAGATTAGATGCAAATGCGCAAACAGAAGATGGCATGTATAGTTTTTTTACTTGTGGAGTAGAGGTATATAAGACAGATACATATGCTTTTGATTGTGATGCTGTATTGTTAGGTGGAAACAATGCTTCTGGTGATTATAAAATGCACAGGTTTAACGGTAAATTTAATGCATATCAAAGAGTATATGTTATAACAAATCCGCCCTCAACAACTTTAGATTATATATATCAAGTTATAAAGTATTGGCTTCCATCTCTAAAGTTCAATAGTCAGGGTACAACGACAAGGTTTATAAAACTTGGACAAGTAACGGACATGCTTATTCCTTTACCTCCACTTCAGGAGCAAAAAAGAATAGTAGAGATGACTAATAAAATGATGTCTATTTGTAATAGGTTATAAAACAACGGAGATGGGTGTTTATTCCATCTCCGAGATTTTAAATATTTATATACCGTTGGGCGGGTACAGTTAAGCATCCGTGTAAGTCAACGGGGACGGTTTTTTCTGACTCCCCATTGACTTCCTTGACAAATCAAATCCGGCACAATATAATTGGGAACTGTTCCCAAATTCAAGAAGAGGATAATCATGGATCAAAGGTCTAAATATAGAACTAAACAGCGGAAGCTCCTGCTTGAGTATTTTGAGACGATTCCCGGAGTTCATTTTACCGCGGCGGATATATGTGAGTACTTCAGGGAGAAGGGTGCGCCGATAGGCCAGTCTACCGTATATCGTCAGCTGGAGAGCCTTGTGGATGAAGGGATACTGAATAAATATATCATTGACGGAAATACTCCCGCCTGCTTTGAATATTCCGGAAGAGATGGGCACAAAGATGAAGAAAAGTGTTTTCACTGCAAATGCGAGAAATGCGGAGAGCTTATACATCTTCATTGTGATGAGATCGCCCGGATAAAGGATCATCTGTACGAGGAACACCGATTCAGCCTTGATCCTATGCGTACCGTGTTTTACGGACTGTGTGAAAAATGTACCTTAAGGAGTGAAACCGGAGAAAGGGAGAGCAGACGGCAGTGAGTTGTTCTAAAGGACTTTCTTAGCCGTTCCCGCAGCAGCATTTCTTTCAGAAGACCGGTTAAGGCCGGAGACACCTGTCATATTAAAGGTCCGTCTTGATAATTGATAATCTCCGGGATGCGTTTTAGCCATATTGTTTTGGCCCGGGGACAGATCCGGGTTGATATAAGCAAAGATGTGAGAATACGGAGGTTAATCGTGAAAAAATATATTTCTTTACTACTTGCGGTCATGCTGATGATCGTATGTCTGTCTGCCTGCGGTAACAAAAAAGAGACTGCAGCCGGAGGAAGCGATAAGATACAGATAGTGACTACCATTTTTCCGGAATATGACTGGGTAAAGAATGTTCTGGGGGAAAACCCGGCAGGAGCCGAGGTTACCATGCTCCTTGACAACGGGGTTGATCTGCACAGCTACCAGCCTACAGCGGAAGATATAATGAAGATATCTAGCTGTGATCTTTTTATCTATGTGGGCGGAGAATCCGACGAATGGGTGGAAGAGGCGTTGAAGGAGGTCACCAATAAGGATATGATCGTTATCAATCTGCTGGAGGTGCTCGGTGATGCCGTTAAAGAGGAAGAAGTCGTAGAGGGAATGCAGGAAGAGGAACATGAACACGGCGACGGGGATCACGAAGAGGGAGATCACGAGGATGAGGATCACCATGAGGAGGAAGTTGAATTTGATGAGCATGTATGGCTCTCCCTAAGGAATTCATCGGTTCTTATTCAGAGTATTTCGGATGCATTATGTAAGGCAGATCCCGCCAACGCGGATACTTATAAGAAAAATGCTTCTGCATACAGGGATAAGCTTAATGAACTGGACTCCAAATACCAGGCAGTGGTATCAAAAGCATCCGTAGATACTCTTCTTTTTGGGGATCGTTTTCCTTTCAGATACCTGGTGGACGATTACGGATTGTCTTATTATGCGGCATTTGTAGGTTGTTCTGCTGAAACAGAGGCCAGCTTTGAAACGATCGCATATCTCGCACAGAAGGTTGATGATCTCGGACTTCATTCGGTACTTACCATAGAGGGAACAGATCATCGTATTGCAGAGACTATAGTAGAGAATACGAAGGAGAAAAACCAGCAGATCCTCACTATGGACTCTATGCAGTCAACCACATCAAAGGATGTTGCCGCCGGCGCTGCATATCTTTCTATTATGGAGAAGGATCTGGAGGTTCTGACTGAAGCGCTCAAATAAGAGAGGTAGCACTAAATGAGGAAAAAAATCTGTCTGATCGTTTTTTGTCTTATGATCTTTTTTGCAGTCCCGGCCTGCGGTAATGAGGCCGGGGTCTCAAGGGCTGCCACCGGCCAGTCTAAGGGAGTCAGTGATGTTTTAGAAGCCGGAATAGCCGGGTCGGATGCGGAAAAAGCCGGGACTGAGGCTTCGGAGCCTGAGACCTTGACGGAAGCAGACAGCGTGATGCCCACCGGGACTGAGGCTCCGGCAGAAGCAGACAGCGCGGATATCACGGATCCGGAGCCGAAAGCCGAAGGTGCAGAGGGGGTTGACGTGGATCTGACCGCTCTTTCAAGTACGATGGTTTTTTCCGAGGTCTACAATATGATGGTGGAGCCGGAAAGCTATGTGGGAAAAACGGTAAAGATGGATGGTACATTCTCGGTGTATTATGACGAACCTACGAAAGAATACTATTTTGCCTGCATCATTCAGGATGCAACAGCCTGCTGCGCTCAGGGGATAGAGTTTGAACTGACCGATGAGTATAAATATCCTGACGATTACCCCGAGGAAGGGGGAAATGTCTGTGTAGTGGGGGTCTTTGATACGTATAAGGAGAACGATAGTACATACTGTACCTTACGGAAGGCAAGGCTGGTATGAGCGCTAATGTCACCAAGCCGGTGTTATTTGTGGATCCTTCCCAAAGCCCGCGGGGCTTATGTCATTCTGAGCGAAGCGAAGAATCTTTCCCAAAGCCTATGGGGCTTATGTCATTCTGAGCGAAGCGAAGAATCTTTTCTATTAGCGCTGGGAAGATTCTTCGGGCTTCTCCCTCAGAATGACAAGGAGCCCTCAGAATGACGGGGGACCCTCAGAATGACAATGGGCACTCAGAATGACATTTATTCCGCCTCAGGTTCACTCTGTAAACAGCGGAGTGGAATAGTACCTGTCGCTAGAGAGCAGCTCCGGAGGAGATCCCGACCGAGATGCCTTCTTTTTTCGCAAGGAGCTTCGCCGTTTCAAAGGCTGCGGCTGCAGGAGCCTTAAATACTTTATCGTAAACTTCGGTGTTCAAAACATCATCTGTTCCCTTAAATATTCACCGGTGCCTGTGACGGTTCCGCCCGATCCGCCGGTTTCACCCGGAAAGCTTCGGGATGACACAGGCACAAAAGAAATCTCCCGTCCCGGTTCAAATGATGAGCTCCGCCAAGAAGCGATGCCATATTATCGGCCAGCTTCTCATCGGAAAATATCATCCTGAAGGTTACGTTCCTGTTAAGTCCGAACCTCTCAAGCGTGATCTTCAGGAGACCGCTCATATCCTGCATCAGATCCCTGGGGTTGTCGCTTTCCGACTCCATCCAGACTATGCTTATGCTCTCGTTGTAGCAGGTCGCGAGCAGCATGCTCTTCAGCCTTCCGGACTCAAAATGCGCAGTGCTCCATTCGGGATCATAGTAATGATTTTGAACCCTTGTGTCGATCTGCTTATGATATGAAGCCTCGATATCGCTTATGACAGGAGACGGTTTGATCTTTCCTCCCGAGATGTATCTTTTGAAAAGAGGTGAGCGCAGCAATTGTCCCAATGAAAAGCTGTACTGCATCCTTGAGGGGAAAAGATCAAAGCCAAGGGAGCTGAAAAAAGCCGTACTTGCATCATCCTCGAGAAAGGTGGCGGTAAGCGTATCGGAGCCTGATCCTGAAAGCAATTCCCTCAGGGTATCGAGCATAGCACTCCCGTATCCCTGTCTTCGCCTCTCAGGGATCACAAATACCGAAACGATCTCCGTGCAGAATTCAAATACCGTTGCACACAGCGCTCCGGCAGCCGCTCCGTCATCATCCGTCACGCCTATCCTTATCAGAGGCAGCGATGACCGTAATGATGGTCCCGGGAAAAATCCCTCAAATTCTATTTTATTCTTTTCCGTTATTTTTGTTATCTTCATAACATTCTCAGCTCATCAGTTTTGTTATCATAGCATCTACAGAGGGCTTTGGCTGGTCTCCAGCAACAAGAGGTCTTTTAACCTTAAAACCTAAGGAGGATATGGCATTTTCATAATCCGCAATGTTTGCATCCCGCGGATCCTCAACAAAGACCTTGAAATACAGAAATGAAGCCATGTCGCGGCAAATGTCTCTGAAGCATTGCTCATATGTGGCATATCCGAGCATCGCAAGGGCCTCGTTTCTTATATTTTCCTTTAGTGTACTGTCACCCATGGAATTGATCTTTGCAGCCAGAGGATGTCCGGGCTGCCCTTTCACAAGCTCTACCAGGCTGTCGGTCTTCAGGAATTCATCAACGGCCTTTTTCTGATTTCGTTTTTTGTAGCCGTAATCTATACCCTTGTAAATGAGATCTATGCCAAGGGATGCCAGCCCCACTATCGCTCCGATCGGTGCGAGATATCCGCTCATCGCAAAGCCGCCGGCAACCACGGCCATGGCTCCCGATACCATACCCATTGCGGCAGATGCACCCTCCCTTTTGATACTTCTCTCCCTGTGGGATAAGAAGAGCTCGAGCCGTTCCTCATCATCTGTCAGGTCCTCTCTGTTGGCTCTTTTTTCGGCAATCGTTGTTTTGGCATTGGTCACATCCTTCATATTGGAAACGGCGCGTCCGGCCTGAATACCCGATGAAACCATTTTAACGGAGCCTGCTACCATCATGGTGATGCCGCCCCACATCAATAGTTTGCCTCCGACACTTGTGCTGTTCCATAACGCCTGGGAAGCAGGCTTAAGCCAGGCTGTGGATGCAACGTTACCGGTCTGTATTAAATTGGTGACGCTGCCTGCCACACTTAATCCACCGGCAGCCACGCTTGTATATTCCCCGAAATTCCCGGCAGCCTTTGACACTATGTCTGCCCCAGTGGAACTGCCGGCAGTCCGGAAAAGGGAAACCGAATTCGAAAGGGCGGCAATCAGACCGAAAACAGCGGTAGCTCCTGCGATGCTGTTTGAGGCAACAAATGAGGCACCTCCTGCTATATCGCCCGGGATAGAGGACATGAAGGAGCCGGCGAGGTTCTTTATCCCGCCGAGTACCTTGCCGGAATAAATCTGGTTTATCTTGTTTATGCTATCCTGAACAGCTTTTCCCGTGGGAAGGGATGAATCGTCTTTTTTCTTTACCTTGACCTTCCTTTTGATCGCCTCATCATTATAGTCCTCACTCGAAATGTCATCAGGAGCGGGGACATCATCGGGGAGATCGATCGCGGCAAGCCTGCCTGTAAGCGCGACTATTTTTTTGTATTCCGCGAACAGCTTCTCCCTTATCACGGGATCCTGAGCCATATCCGGAGGCATGTCGTCATGAAGTCCGGCACTGCGGTAAAGCATCCTCAGGATCATCCCGTGTCCGATAATGGACTCCGTAAGCGATTGTACCTGCTCCTCCTCCGAAAGCACTGCGTTCGGGTCGTCTCTTTGAGTATCAACAGTCCTTGTCTGTTCCGTAAGGGCTCCGTAAAATCTGATATCGTCACTGAGACTCATGGATGTACGGAGAGCGGATGATATCACATTCCAGTCTCTTTTTTTCTTGCTGATGGCTACGGGATCCGGCTGATAATTAGACAGTATCGAAAGATAGTCTAAGCCGACAACGCTTTCATCCGTGCCCTTCTCGATGGTGTATATGGTGAGGAGCAGAAGATCCGGTCTCATCCTGACCATATTGTAGACAAGTGCGTCATGTCCGTCAGTATTTTCCAAGAGATATGCGCTGACGGACCGGATCGCCTTTTTCTGATCGTCCGTAAGGTTTATTCCGGCAGGTGGATTGTTGCTTTCTTCCAGTACCTTCTCCCTTTTGGGTTTACGGGTTCTCAGTAATGTCTGCGTCTGGTCAGCAGCCTGCGCCTGTCTCGCGGCAAGTGCCACTTTATAAGCATTATAATCGTCAATGAGCGTTTGCATTGCCGCTGAAGGTCTTCGAACGCCTTGGATGAATTTGTCAAGATCATCGGAATGACACTTGAAAAACACCTCTTTGTAAGCGTCGATTGATATTATCGAATTTCTGTCGGCGGCTTTTTTCCGAAGCTTCTCATATGCAGATGCTATCTGTTTGATGACATCCTTGGGTTTTCTCCGATCCTGCCTTTCCTCCGGAGCCGAAGTCGCCTTAAGGTATTCTTCCTTCCTTTCTCTTACCGACTTTTCTCCGGAAAGGCCGATCTCCTTCAAACGAATCTGATTCTGGTAATAATCTATGAGATCTTCGTTTCGGGGCACGGCATTGTAAAGATTATCAAGCCGCAGCCGAAGCTCCCTGTAGGAAAGCTTATTTACCTCCTCCTGAGGCAGGTAGGAGAAATATTTGTTTGACATCAATGCTTCCTGGGTCTTGTAATAAGCACGGACATCAAAAAGTGTCCTGAGCTTTGCCGAAGCTTCATCTATCATGCGGCTGTCAGCCTGACTCAGTGGCTTTGGCAGATTGCTTTCATGGGTATCAAGTGCTGCTTTAAGATCCGGCAGAAGCAAAAAGAATTCCTGAAGATCTGCATAATGTGCCAGATATTTGTCATATGAACTTCCTCTTTCCAGCGGATACATCAGTGTCGTGGGATCGAAATCCAAAAGCGTCTGTAAGGGATTGTCTGTCTGCATTTTGGCATACTGCGGTCCCTGAAGCTGTTGAAGCCGTGTCTGCTTTGTATGGAGCTGTGCCGAATGAGCGACCATTTTGCTTCGCTTCAGGGGAGAGGATGATACCTTGAGTCCTATCTCATCGTAAGCAGTCCTGAGAACGGCTTCATCCGGAGCCTGCGCCGGTATGCCCTGAAGATTATCAAGCTTTTTCATTACAGGAGAAGCCACGGTGATATTCACCTGCTGATTCGGATCCTGAAGCTGTCCGAGTCCAAATGCGGAGATATTGATGCTTTCGGATACAGCGGATACCGTGTTGCTGCGAATATTAACTTTTCTTAATAGCTGACCTTCATTTTCTCCGTTTCCCATTCAAGTGTCCCCTTATTTATTTTCAGAAGTAAACATTTCAAGCATTTCCTTTGTCGTAATCTCATCCTTTATGACAAGCTTCAGATATCCCTCGAATCTGTCCGCTGTACCGATAGCCGTATTTACCGCCAGAAACATATCTTTTTCTATTTCGCTGTCGCCTTTATCCTCCGATATGGGCATCATAAAACGAAAAACAAGGTTCTCATCGTTGTTTCCGAGCGAAAAGCATCCGCAGGGCAGGTAATAATTGAGTCTTGCAACGGCATCCGCAATGTCTGCCGCCGCTTCCTTCGGCACACTGCCAAGCAGTGTGATTATGGAGGAAAAATAAAGGATATTTTTCTCCTCGATCGGCAGAAAGACGAATTCGCCGAGCACGCTTGAAAGATCTGAGCCGAAGCCCGGTATCTCTGCTCTCAATATGTCCATTGGCGTATTCAACTCCTTTGCCGTAAAGATGGACGTTTCGCCGAAGTTACCGGAATCAGCCATCATTTTTTCGAGTGTCTTAAGATGGTTTATTCTTTTGTTTTCCATAATATGATCTCCTTTATATATTATTCTACGAACCAGCAGAACCTCCGGTCAATATTTTCGGAGTTTTTTTGATCTCGAACTATCATTTGTATTATAATGATTTAGACGCCAAAAGTCACACGGAAGAGAAAGAAAACGGGCCACGCTTATAAGCGTGACCCGGCTGACTGTTTCTTAAGTTCACTCCGTGAACAGCGGTGTGGAATAGTATCTGTCGCCGCTGTCGGGAAGCAGTGCTACGATAACCTTCCCATGGTTTTCCGGTCTCTTTGCAAGCTCGATCGCTCCGTAGAGAGCAGCACCGGAGGAGATCCCGACCGAGATGCCTTCTTTTTTCGCAAGGAGCTTCGCCGTTTCAAAGGCTGCAGCTGCAGGAGCCTTAAATACTTCATCGTAAACTTCGGTGTTCAAAACATCGGGGATGAATCCGGCACCGATACCCTGGATCTTGTGTGAGCCTGCCCTGCCCTCGGAAAGAACAGGTGAATCCTCAGGTTCGAGAGCTACGATCTTTATGTCCGGATTCTGTTCCTTTAAGTATTCACCGGTTCCTGTAACGGTTCCGCCTGTACCTACTCCGGCAATGAAGATGTCCACCTTGCCGTCGGTATCCTTCCATATCTCCGGACCTGTGGTGGCCTTGTGAACCGCCGGGTTTGCAGGATTCACGAACTGTCCGGGAATGAAGCCTCCCGGAATCTCTTTTGCCAGCTCTTCTGCCTTTGCGATGGCACCCTTCATACCCTTTGCGCCCTCCGTGAGGACAAGCTCTGCACCGTAGGCCTTTAAGATATTACGTCTTTCCACACTCATGGTCTCAGGCATGGTGAGAATGATGCGGTAGCCCTTTGCTGCAGCAATGGCGGCCAGTCCTATGCCCGTATTTCCGCTGGTTGGCTCAATGATGACCGAGCCCTCCTTAAGGAGACCCTTTTCCTCGGCATCTTCTATCATAGCCTTTGCGATCCTGTCCTTCACGCTTCCGGCGGGATTGAAGTATTCGAGCTTTGCAAGTATCGTAGCCTTCAGATCCAGCTCCCGTTCGATATTGGTCACCTCCACCAGAGGAGTGTTTCCGATAAGTCCTAATGTTCCCTTGTAAATTTTTGACATAGTCCGTACCTTCTTTCTGATCATAGTAGCAAAGATTTTGGATAAAAATTAACATGACTCACCTATGGTGTCAATAGGTAAATACATAGCCTTGCACAGAATTGAGAATTATGCTATATTCTTTAATGTTCTGTGTCGCAGTAGAGAGCTGTGACGAAGGACGCCGGCGTGGCGGAACTGGCAGACGCCCGGGACTTAAAATCCCGTGGGAAGTGATTCCCGTACCGGTTCGATTCCGGTCGCCGGCACTTATGAAATATGATGTACTTATAATAGGAGCGGGACCCGGTGGTATCTTCTCCGCATATGAACTTATCAATAAGAACAGCGGTCTCAAGGTGGCTGTTTTTGATGCAGGCCACAGTCTGGAAAACAGAAAGTGCCCCATTGACGGCGAAAAGATAAAGAGCTGCATTCATTGTGACAGCTGTTCAATAATGCAGGGCTTCGGCGGGGCCGGTGCTTTTTCTGACGGCAAATACAATATCACCAATGACTTCGGCGGTACACTTTATGAGCATATAGGCAGGAAAAAGGCTCTGGAACTTATGAATTACGTGGATAAGATAAACCTTAGCCACGGGGGAGAGGGCACGAGACTTTATTCTACAGCCGGAACTGCTTTCAAGAAAAAGTGCATGCAGAACCGTCTGCATCTCCTGGATGCATCGGTGAGACATCTCGGAACGGATATCAATTACATCGTTCTGGAAAAGCTTTATGCTGAAATGAAGTCAAAGGTAGATTTCTATTTTGATACCAAGGTAGAGAAAATAGAGGTTCTGGGAGCCGACAGGGAGAAGACCTCTGAAGAAGAGACGATAGAAGAGAAGATAAATTCGGACGGCTACCGCATTTATTTCAGCGGCAGCGCAAAAAAGACATTTTCGGAGGGCTTCGTTGAAGGTGACGGCTGTATCATTTCCGTCGGCAGGAGCGGCTCCAAGTGGATGGAATCCGTATGCGGGAGCCTGAAGATAAAGACCCTCTCCAACAGGGTGGATATCGGAGTCAGGGTAGAGCTCCCGGCAGAGATCTTTTCGGCTATTACGGATGAGCTATACGAAGGAAAGATAGTTTACAGGACACAGCTTTATGAGGACAAGGTCAGGACCTTCTGTATGAATCCCCATGGCATAGTTGTCAGTGAGAATACAAACGGGATCGTTACGGTTAACGGCCACAGCTTCGAGGACGAGAGCAAGAAAACGGATAATACGAACTTTGCCCTGCTTGTTGCAAAGCACTTCACCGCACCCTTTAAGGATAGTAACGGCTATGGTGAGAGTATAGCCAGGCTCTCAAACATGCTGGGCGGAGGTGTTATCCTCCAGCGCCTTGGAGATCTGGAAAGAGGCCGGAGAACGAATCAGAAGAGGGTTGACGAAAGCTTTGTGCGTCCCACATTGAAGGCGACCCCGGGAGACCTGAGTCTTGTACTTCCGAAGCGTATCCTGGATTCCATTATCGAAATGCTCCACGCTCTTGACAATGTGGCACCCGGCACCGCAAATGAGGATACCCTTATCTACGGTGTGGAGGTCAAGTTCTACAATATGGAGGTACTTCTGGATGAGAATCTGGAGACGGATTACAGAAACCTCTTTGTGATAGGGGACGGAAGCGGCGTGACCCATTCGCTATCACACGCTTCGGCCAGCGGGATCTATGTGGCGGATCTCCTGCTGGAGCGCTGAGCGCGTCAGTGCTCCGTAAAGATCCTTCGCTTCGCTCAGGATCCCGAAAACAATTCCCTGGTCTTTTCACATATCTCGTCATAGGAAGCGAGGAAGCTTCCCTGTATCATTTCCTTTGAACCGCCGCCTCTGCCGTTAAGGGCTTTATTCAGAGCCGGGGCGAGGTTTTTCAGGTCAAAGACCGTACTTGCGATTACATAGCGGAAGGATGGCTCTTCGGTGGGAAGAGGCAGGAGGCAGACGGAAACGGATGCTTTTTTGCTCTCTTTCAGCCTTTCACAGAGCTTTCTGAGCTCTGTTCCGTCCAGGAGGTCTTCTCTTGCGATAACGATGCCGTCCTTTTCCTTAAGCTCATTGACCCTAAGATCGAAGTAGCGGCTGTTCAGCCGGGCGATACGCGCAGATTTTTCGGCTGATTCATTCAGAATATGCTTTACGGCAGCAGTGACCTCGTGAGGCTTTACGGACAGCAGATTCTTTATCTCCGTATTGCTGTCAAGCTTTGCTTCATAATCCATAAGAGCCTTTTCGCCGCAGACCATTTCGATACGTACTCCGCCCTTATATTTGATGAGCGACAGAAGCTTTATCACCCCGATCTCTCCGGTACGTCTGACGTGCAGCCCGCAGCATGCGCAGAGATCCGTATCCTCAATTCCCACAAGCCTTACCCTGCCGGACAGCTCCTTTTTACTTCTGTAGTCTGTATTCTCCAGGCTGTCTTCATCTGGGAAAGTTATGTTAACCGGAAGATCACTCCAGACAACGGCATTTGCTTTACGTTCAATTTCCATTGCCTGCTCCCAGCTTAGTTCTCCCGAAATATCTATGGTGATCACATCGGACATATGAAAACCCACGTTCTCATAGCCGAAGCTTTTTTTGATAAGGCCTGAAACGATATGCTCCCCGCTGTGGTTCTGCATCAGGGAAAAGCGGAAATCCCGGTCGATCGCCTGATGCACCTTTGTTCCGGGAACCAATGGGGTATCCGTGAAGTGCAGCACCCGGTCCGTCTTATCCCGGCGGACGTCGCTAACTTTTATCTCTGTTCCATCCGATAACCTTAAGACTCCCCTGTCTGCAGGCTGTCCTCCGCCTTCAGGATAAAATACGGTATCGTCAAAAACGATCCCAAAACCCTTCCCGGAGGTATCGCAGCTTATGACCACCGCATCCGATTCTTTTCTGTAAGGATCTTTATAAAATAATTCAGTAAAATCCATGCCCTTGAATCCTTTATTCTCTGTTTTTTTCTGATCCTTCAGCTGCGCTTTGATGCGCTGACCGCATCAGCATCCAGCTGAAAACCAAGGCGATTTTATCAAAAAGACAGGATAAATTAAAGCTTTTTTTAGAAATGTGCTGTGTTGCGGCTGTATTTTGTCTGTACAAAAGCCGATATATATTATGGATAGAGGTGGATCGTTTCTGCACAAGGAGGTGAGGAAGATGATCATGATGACACAGTATTCGCCATATCCGACGGTAAGGTACACACCGCCGATGAATGTGGTGGCAGCGGTAAGTGTGGCAGCCAGATCCTCTCCCGACAATGAATTTGAGGAGAGGCTGAGATCAAAAAAGAAACAGGAGGTGAAAAGACAGGCAAAGAAAAGATTACCCGACAGAGACACTTATGAACATGCTTTACCCGAACAGGAAGATATGTACGCAATGGAAAGGGCAGAAAAACTATTATGGTAAATGAAACTTCATAACAGGCGGTTGACACGAGACATCAGCTCCGGGTCAGCCGCTTTTCTATTTCAGGAGATCAGTAATCCACCTTCATTAGACAGAGTCCCTGCGGAGCTGCAGTGGGACCGGCATTTTTTCTCTCTTTTGAATCTATTATCCCTTCAATGTCCCGGGGGCTTATTTCACCGAAGCCGGCGGAGATAAGGGTTCCCGTCATAATACGCACCATATTCTGCAAAAAACCGTTTCCGTGAAAGTACAGGCGGATATATGAGCCGCTTTCCTCGATATTTATGGTGTCCACAACCCTTACGGTTGATTTTTTCATTTTGGGATTGCCGCAGAAAGCCTTATAATCATGCATTCCCGTCATATATCCGGCGGCCTCGCGCATCAGGTCAAGGTCGGGCTTTTTCTCCAGCACCGTCACATATCTTCTGTCAAAAACAGGCTTTCCCTTTCCGTACCACAGGGTGTACCTGTAGGTCTTTCCCTTTGCCTTGAAACGGCTGTGAAATCTGTCCGCGGCTATACGCACGTCATTTACGCTGATATCATCCGGCAGGTATTCATTCATATACGCCTGTATCTCTTCAGGACTTTTTTCCGTATCCAGAAGCACATTGCATACCATTGCCCTGGCGTGAACACCGGCATCCGTGCGTCCCGCGCCGATCACCGTCACACCCTCTTCTCCGGAAAGATCAAGCATACGGTTAAGCACGTTTTCCAGCTTTCCCTGTATAGTCATTTCCGTATTCGGCTGGTGTTCCCACCCATAGTACCTGCTGCCGTCATAGCTTAAGGTCATTTTGTAGTTCAGTCTGCTCATAGGACTATGATATACTATATCTATGCGACTTGCAAAAATAGATGGATTAAGGGGTCTTACGCTTATAAGCATGGTGCTGTACCATGCTCTTTGGGACGTGGTATTTATCTTCGGAAGAGATATTCCCTGGTACAACCGGACACCGGGCTTTATCTGGCAGCAGAGTATATGCTGGACCTTTATACTTCTGTCAGGGTTTTCCGTAGGACTGGGGAAAAGGCAGCTTAGACGCGGGATAACGGTATTTTTATGCGGAGCGGTCATTTCTGCTGTGACCATTGTGCTTATGCCGGAGGATGCGGTCCGGTTCGGCATACTTACCTTTATGGGATCTGCGATGCTTCTTATGATACCGGTTCAGAGACTTCTCGGGGCCCCCGGAAGGACAGGGTCAGCTTCGCTTCTGATCGTAAGTCTTTTCTTATTCATGCTGACGAGAAGGATTAACAGCGGATATTTACTTAATCTCCGGCTTCCGGAGGCCTGGTATGCAAACGATCTGACGGCATTTCTGGGTTTTCCTCCGGCTGACTTTTTTTCCACGGATTATTTTCCGCTTATTCCATGGGTTTTCCTGTATCTCGCGGGATATGGGATTTATGGGATAATGTCCGGTGAACGCGGGGACAGCGGGATAAAAGCCTTCTTAAAAGAGGGGAGCTGCCCGCCGCTTGAGTTTATAGGGCGTCATACACTTATAATATATATGCTTCACCAGCCGGTGATCTACGGGCTGTTGACTGTTACAGAAAGGATCCTTCGCTGACGCTCAGGATGACAATGTAATGTCAGGAATGACAAACTTTTGGAAAAACAGGTGACAATAATGAAAGAAAAAAAACAGGGTGGTATCATCCTTTTGCTGTCCATTATCCTCGGTGCTTTTTCGGGGCTCGTGATCTGGTGCTTTCTGAAGGCCGTTGCGGTATGTACGGACTATGTGTGGGAGAAGCTGCCTGAAATGACGGGCTTTTCATACCTTCCGCTTATCCTTTGTACAGCCGGCGGTCTCATCGCCGGCATCATACACAAAAAATACGGAGAATATCCGGAGGAACTGGCTATAGTCGTGGCAAAGATAAAAAAGGACAAGTACTACGACTACCGGAATATTGGTGCCATGCTTTTTTCGGCGTTCATCCCTCTGGTCTTCGGGGCAAGCGTCGGTCCCGAGGCCGGGCTTACGGGTATCATCGCCGCTCTGTGTTATTGGGTCGGAGACAATGTGAGCTATGCAAAGAAGAATGCAAAGGTATTTTCCGAGCTGGGAGAGGCAGTGACTCTGGGACAGCTTTTCAGATCACCCCTATTCGGCATTCTGGCTGTGGAGGAGGTTAAAGCGGGAGAAGACGATGAAGTCCGGGAGTCCCTTCAGAGAGGGGAGAAGCTTTTATACTACGGGCTGTCAACTGCAGCGGGTTTCTTTGTGATAAAAGCTCTGGATCATATATTCGGTAAGGCTATGGAGGGCTTCCCAAGCTTTGACAGTGTGAGTCTTTTATCCGCTGATTATGTCCTTATCGTCCTCTATGTATCTGTCGGGGTACTCCTCTTTCTGTTTTATGAGAAGAGCGAAGCACTTATAAAGAAGCTGTCGGCTGTGGTTCCGGTTATAGCAAAGGAGAGCTTTTGCGGCTTTTTGACAGGCATTGTGAGCCTGTTTCTTCCCATCGTCCTTTTCTCCGGAGAAGAGGAAATGGCTAATCTTATGCAGAAGCCGGGGGCTCTTGCGCCGTTATTTCTGGTGGCAGTATGCCTTATTAAGATGATTATGACGGCATTCTGCATATGCTTTGGGATGAAGGGAGGACATTTCTTCCCTGTGATCTTTGCCTGCACTTTAATGGGCTACGGTCTTTCCGGCCTTATCTTCCCCAGTCAGACGGAGCATGCGGTATTTGCAGCGGGAATCATTGCGGCGGCAATGCTTGGCGCCCAGCTTAAGAAGCCCTTGACGGTAGCGGTTCTCCTTCTTTTATGCTTCCCGGTAAGTATTATTTTCTGGCTGTTTTTGAGTGCTGCGGCCGGGAGCTTTGCAGCCACGAGGATGGGAAGAGGAAGGGAAGATTCTTTGAAAGATTCTTCGCTTCGCTCAGAATGACAAAAAAGGGCTTCGGAATGACAGATAAAGGCTTCAGAATGACATAGAAAGGCTTGGAATGACGTAGAAAGACTTGGAGTGATATAGAAAGGCTCGGAAAAACAAAGAAGTGCTTAGAAAAATAAGAAAAGGACGGAGATATCTCACTCCGTCCTCTTTTGTCATTTCGCCGGCTTCAGTCAATAAAGCCATCTGTCAAAATAGCCTTCTGTCAATATAGCCCTGTGTTTATCAAAGTGAAGGGCCTGCTGCAACAAGGGCCTTGCCTGCGTCGTTTCCTTCATACTTCTTGAAGTTCTTGATGAATCTTCCTGCCAGATCCTTTGCCTTTTCTTCCCACTCGGAAGCATTTGCATAGGTGTCTCTGGGATCCAGTATGCCGGGGTCAACTCCGGGAAGCTCCGTGGGAACCTCGAAATCGAAGTAAGGGATCTTCTTTGTGGGAGCCTTCAGCACGTCGCCGTTAAGGATAGCGTCGATGATACCACGGGTATCCTTGATGGAGATTCTCTTGCCTGTGCCGTTCCAGCCTGTGTTAACAAGATAAGCCTTTGCGCCGCTCTTTTCCATTCTCTTAACCAGCTCTTCACCGTACTTTGTAGGATGGAGCTCCAGGAATGCCTGTCCGAAGCAGGCTGAGAAGGTAGGTGTGGGCTCGGTTATTCCGCGCTCTGTTCCTGCAAGCTTTGCAGTGAAGCCGGACAGGAAGTAGTACTTCGTCTGCTCAGGTGTAAGGATGGATACCGGAGGAAGTACTCCGAAAGCATCCGCTGAAAGGAAGATAACGTTCTCGGCAGCGGGACCGGAAGAGATCTTGTTTACATTCTTTGCGATCTTCTCGATATGCTCGATAGGATAAGAAACACGGGTATTCTCGGTAACGCTCTTGTCTGCGAAATCAATCTTTCCGTTTGCATCAACGGTAACGTTCTCAAGAAGTGCGTTCCTCTTAATGGCGTTGTAGATGTCGGGCTCGGATTCCTTGTCAAGGTTTATAACCTTTGCATAGCAGCCGCCCTCGAAGTTGAATACGCCGTCATCATCCCAGCCGTGCTCGTCATCGCCGATAAGAAGACGCTTGGGATCTGTGGAAAGAGTGGTCTTTCCTGTTCCGGAAAGTCCGAAGAAGATGGCGGTGTGCTTTCCTTCCATATCAGTATTTGCAGAGCAGTGCATGGAAGCGATGCCCTGAAGAGGAAGGTAGTAGTTCATCATTGAGAACATACCCTTCTTCATCTCGCCGCCGTACCAGGTGTTGATGATGACCTGCTCACGGCTTGTGATATTGAAAGCTGCACAGGTCTCTGAACGGAGACCAAGCTCCTTATAGTTCTCAACCTTTGCCTTTGAAGCATTGTAAACCACGAAGTTGGGCTCGAACTCAGCAAGCTCCTGATCTGTAGGCTGAATGAACATATTCTTTACGAAGTGGGCCTGCCATGCAACCTCCATGATGAAGCGGACTGCCATTCTGGTATCCTTGTTTGCTCCACAGAAAGCATCAACCACGAAAAGTCTCTTGCCGGAGAGCTCCTTCTTTGCGATCTCCTTAACTGCTGCCCAGGTCTCCTCGCTCATAATGTGGTTATCGTTATGATACTCTTCGGTGTCCCACCATACGGTATCCTTTGAATTGCTGTCCATAACGATGTACTTGTCCTTGGGGGACCTGCCGGTGAATTCGCCGGTCATAACGTTTACTGTGTCGAGCTCAGTCATAACGCCCTTGTCAAATCCGGTAAGATCGCTCTTCATCTCTTCTTCATAGAGAAACTCGTAAGAAGGATTGTGGATGATCTCTGTTGCTCCGGTGATGCCATACTTGCTTAAATCAATTGCCATTTACGTACCTCTTTCCTTTCATTATTATTTGCGCATATTCCTGCACAAAGCTTTTTTATCAGGCGTACTGTGATATGCGCCTGTTACCTCGTTAAAAAAGTATCGCATACTATTATATATTTTTTTCTCATTTCTGCAAGCCGTTTATCGGCTTAAAATCATCATCCTTGTATCAGCTTAAAAACATCCTCCGCTGAATCGGCGAAGAGAAGCGCGCCGTGATCCTTAAGGAATTCCCTGCTCCTGAAGCCCCAGGTGACAGTTATGCAGTCAAGCCCCGAGTTTTTCGCGGTCTGCAGATCGATCTCGGAATCTCCGATATAGACTGCGTCCTTTTTGTCGATACCGAGTTCACTTAAGGTCTTTTCTATCATATCGGGAGCAGGTTTTCTATTAAGACCAGGCTGCTCACCGATGGCGGCATCGAATTGTCCGGGGAAGAGCTTTTGGGAAAGAGCCCTTACCGATTCATCCGGCTTGTTGGAGACCACGGCTGTTTTAACCCCCGCTCTTCTGAGGTCGTCAAGGAGCCGGCCGGTTCCGGGATACTGCCCGGTCTTTATATCATTATGGGCCGCATAATAAGGCTTCATTATCGCCTCTGCTTTTGAGATAAGGTCAGGATCCACCTGCTCCGTGATATCGTCCCTGTCTGTTCCCACATTTAAGAGCCCGGGAACTGATGCAATGCCATTTATCAAGGCCACCGCTCTTATAAGAGCCACTCTGACGCCGCTTCCGAACATGAATTTCGCATCCTCGTAAGAAACCGTGCCTGAAAGTCCAAGGGTTTCCAGAGTATGGTTTATGGCATCCGTGAGATCACCGACGGTATCCAGTATGGTCCCGTCCATATCAAATACAGCTGCTTTATATTTCATTTTCTTTTCCTCTCGATGTATATTAACCTTTACATTCTGTCAAATACAGTCAAGCTGTATAATATCACAGAAGCTGTCCGATGTCTTGACTGTTTGATTGGTAAAGAATTATAATCTAATGATACAAACGCCCAAAGTCCAAATGGCGTTTTAACTTGCTCAAAAAGCCATTTGACTTTGGTTCGTACGCTTACGCGTTTTGGAGGAGTACCCAAGAGGCTGAAGGGTCTGGCTTCGAACACCAGTAGGCCGGTAACACGGCGCAAGGGTTCAAATCCCTTCTCCTCCGCTCGGGGGCATTTTGCCCCCGAAATCACAATTAAAAAACAGGAGGTACGGATATGAGAAGGATCGGTATGCTGACCAGCGGTGGCGACTGCCAGGCTCTGAATGCGGCCATGAGGGGCGTGGTGAAATCCATGGCGACCAGCGGGGAACAGATGGAAGTATTCGGATTTTTGAACGGATATCGCGGATTGATATACGGTGATTACAGAATGCTGGACGGAAATGATTTCTCGGGTATTCTGACCAGGGGCGGAACGATCCTCGGATCCAGCAGAACTCCTTTCAAGACCATAAGGGAACCGGATGAGAACGGACTCGACAAGGTTGAAGCAATGAAGCACAATTATTATAAGCTGAACCTTGACTGTCTCGTTATACTCGGGGGCAACGGAACCCACAAGACAGCAAATCTTTTAAGGGAAGAGGGACTTAATATCGTTACTCTTCCGAAGACCATAGACAATGATCTCTGGGGTACGGATATGACCTTCGGCTTCCAGAGCGCAGTTGACATCGCCACAAACGTTATCGACAGTATTCACACCACGGCGGATTCCCATGGAAGAGTGTTCATCATAGAAGTAATGGGGCACAAGGTAGGCTTCCTTACATTGAATGCAGGTATGGCAAGCGGAGCGGATATTATACTTATCCCTGAGATACCTTACGATATTGACAAGGTCGTGGAGGCTATAAATAAGAGAAAAGAACGGGGTTCGAAATTTACCATTATCGCGGTTGCGGAAGGTGCTATCAGCAAAAAGGATGCCAAACTCAGCAAGAAGGAATACAAGAAGAAGCTGGATAATCTGGTGCATCCCTCCGTATCCTATGAGGTTGCGGCCGATATCCAGAAAAAGACCGGACAGGAAGTAAGGGTTACCGTTCCAGGACATATGCAGCGCGGCGGGAGCCCCTGTGCTTATGACAGGGTGTTCGCATCACGTCTCGGCGCTGAGGCAGGAAAGCTTATCCTCAAGGGAGAATACGGCTTCATGGTAGGCTACAAGGATCGTGAGATAGTAAAGGTTCCCTTGCAGGACGTTGCGGGCAAGCTGAAGAAGCTGGATCCGGATGCCGCTATTATTAAGGAAGCAAAGATGCTTGGCATCAGCTTCGGCGATTAAACAGGAGCACGTTGTATCAGGCACTATACAGAAAATTCCGTCCCGACACCTTCGATGAGGTAAAGGGGCAGGACACAATAGTAACAACCCTTAAAAACCAGATCAGACACGGCCGTATCGGGCACGCGTATCTCTTTACGGGTACAAGAGGTACGGGTAAGACATCGGTTGCGAAGCTTTTTGCCAGAGCGGTGAACTGCAGTAACCGGAGAGAGGACGGCAGTCCCTGCGGAGAATGTGAGAGCTGCCGTTCCATAAAGTCGGGAGCATCCATGAACGTTATAGAAATGGATGCTGCCAGTAACAGCGGCGTGGATTATATCCGGGAAATAAGGGAGGAAGTGCAGTACCGCCCGACAGACGCAGAGTACAGGGTCTATATTATAGACGAAGTACATATGCTGTCTGTCGGAGCTTTTAATGCCCTTCTGAAAACCCTGGAGGAACCGCCGGAGTACGTGATATTCATTCTTGCGACCACAGAGGTTCATAAAATTCCCATAACAATCCTTTCCAGATGTCAGCGTTATGATTTTAAGCGGATGACGATCGAGACCATGGCGGACAGGATGCGGGAGCTGTCCGATATCGAGGGCATCAGGGCGGAGGAAAGGGCGCTAAAGTATATTGCAAAATGTGCAAACGGTTCCATGAGAGATGCCCTGAGCTTACTCGATCAGTGCGCGGCATTCCATATGGGAGAGGAGCTCACGTACGATAAGACACTGGAGGTGCTGGGTGCCGTTGACACGTCAGTATTCAGCCATCTTTACGAAATGATACTTTCCGGAAATACAACAGGAGCCATATCGGTACTGGAGGATACACTTATGCAGGGGCGTGATCTCGGCGTATTTGTATCTGATTTTACCTGGTATCTGAGGAACCTCCTTCTGGCGGGAAGCAGGGACGAAAAGATGGAGGACGTTATAGATGTGTCATCCGAGGCACTGGCAGTCCTTAAGGAAGAGGCAAAGAAGTCCGATCCCGATACGCTTATGCGGTTCATCAGGATCTTCTCTCAGCTGTCCGGAGAAATAAGGTACACGCCTGAGAAGAGGGTGCTTACCGAGATCGCAGTAATTAAGCTTATGCGTCCCGAGACTGAGACGGATATTTCCTCCCTGAAGCAGAGGGTTGCAGGTCTGGAGCGGAAGATGGCAGAGGGTGTGACCGTTGCCGCAGTTCCGTCCGTTGAAAAAAAGGCTGAGAAAAAAAGACCGCCGGTACCCGATGCGCTGCCGGAGGATATTAAAAAGGTTTTGGCAAACTGGGGGAAAATATTCAGGGGTCTTCCGGAAAATCATCAGGCACTGTCAAGCATGCTGGAGAAATCCGAACCCACGGTAGAGGGGGACACACTGGTCATTGCCTTCGAAAATATGTATGAAAACCTGCTGAGGGATGAAGAAAACAGACAGGCCTTTTCGGATACGGTAGAGAAGATCATCGGAAAGCATGTAAAGTTCCGGGCGGTGGAAAAGGATGAAAACGACCGTTTTGAAGAGACCCATCCGGACCTGGGAGGACTCATCAATCTGGAGGGACTTGAAGTCGGAGAATTAACGGATACAGAGGAAGGAGATATCTGATGTCAAAAAGAGGAGGATTCGGGGGCGGCATGATGCCAGGCAGTATGAATAATATGCTGAAGCAGGCACAAAGGATGCAGCGCCAGATGGAGGAGACCAGCAAGGAGCTGGAGGGAAAGGAATATACCGCACAGGCCGGCGGAGGCGCAGTGTCTGTCACGGTTACGGGAAAGAAAGAGCTGAAGGGCGTGACCATTTCACCTGAGGCTGTTGATCCCGAGGATGTGGAAACACTTCAGGATATGATAGTGGCCGCCGCAAATGAGGCAATGAAACAGGCTGAGGAGGATTCAAAGGAATCCATGAGCAGATTTACCGGCGGTCTGGGCGGTCTTCTTTAATATGGATCTGTATTCCGGGAAGATAAATAAGCTTATCGAGGAATTGTCGACCCTTCCGGGCATAGGCGCCAAATCGGCGGGCAGACTGGCTTTTTACCTTATCAATGAGCCCGAAGAGCATGTGAAGCGGCTGACAAACGCCATTATTGACGCAAAGGAAAACGTCCATTACTGCAGCGAATGCTTTACACTTACCGATGAAGAGGTATGTCCTGTATGCAGAAGCCCGAAAAGGGATCATCGGGTGATAATGGTGGTTGAGAATACCCGAGATCTGGCGGCCTACGAAAAGACCGGGAGATATGACGGGGTGTATCACGTACTCCACGGAGCCATTTCCCCTATGCTTGGAATAGGTCCGGATGATATAAAGCTGAAGGAGCTGATGAAGAGGCTTACGGGTGATATAGACGAGGTGATAATCGCCACAAACTCCAGTCTGGAGGGCGAAACCACGGCAATGTACATTAGCAAGCTGATAAAGCCATCGGGGATAAAGGTCAGCCGGATAGCCAGCGGAGTGCCGGTTGGAGGTGACCTGGAAAACATAGATGAGGTAACACTGCTCCGTGCCTTGGAGGGACGGACGGAATTGTAACAGGAGGTACAGGAGAAAATGGAAATCGTAAAAAAGCCTTTTGGCACCACGAAGGATGACAAGGATATTTCATCCTACACTCTCTCAAACACAAACGGAATGAGCGTTACCGTTTCCGAGTTTGGAGCGATAATAACCGAGATCATCATTCCGGACAAAGACGGGGTAAAGAGAGATGTTGTTTTCGGCTATGATAATGCAGAGCCCTATTATGAAAATAATGAGTTTTTCGGTGCGACCGTAGGGCGAAGTGCGAACAGGATAAAGGGAGCGCAGTTTGATATCGACGGAACGAAGATCAGTCTTGCGGTGAACGAAAACAACAACAATCTTCATACCGATTTTGAGAACGGATTTCATAAAAAATTATGGACGGCTGCACTTGATGAGGGCAGAAATGCGGTAACAATGAGCTATACCAGCCCGGACGGAGAAAACGGCTTCCCCGGAAATCTGGATGTCCATGTCACCTTCAGTCTTTCGGATGATAATGAGCTTTCGATCCATTATGAAGGAGTTTCTGACAAAAAGACCCTGATAAACTGCACCAACCACAGCTATTTCAATCTCGCGGGACATGACAGCGGAAGCATAGCGGATCATTACCTGAAGATAAATGCGGCCTTTTATACACCTGTTGAGCCGGATTCCATTCCCACGGGAGAGATCGCCCCGGTAGTCGGAACCCCCTTTGATTTCAGGGATTTTCATAAGATCGGCGAAAGGATCAATGAGGATAATGAACAGCTGAAATTCGTGGGGGGCTATGACCAGAACTTTGTACTTGACAGGCCGGGCTCTGTGGCTGCCGTTCTTGAGGAAAGGAATATCGGTGTCAGAATGGAAGTGACCACGGATCTGCCGGGAATCCAGTTTTATTCCGGAAACTTTATCCGGGACAATCTGACCGGGAAAAAGGGTGCGGTCTATAATAAGAGGTGCGGCCTCTGCCTGGAAACCCAGTATTTCCCCAACAGTGCAAATCAGGACGGATTTGAAAAACCGATATTCGGTGCAGGGGAAAGGTATGACACCACAACGGTTTACCGCTTTTCGAATATCTGAGCGAAGCGGGTTTCCAATGTACAGGGCACTGACGCGCTTACGGGTTTCCCAATGTACAGGACACTGACGCGCTTACGGGTTTCCCAATGTCATTCTGAGCGAAGCGGGTTTCCAATGTACTGGACACCGACGCGCTTACGGGTTTCCCAATGTCATTCTGAGCGAAGCGGGTTTCCCAATGTCATTCTGAGCGAAGCGAAGAATCTTTTTTATTTAGGAATACAAAAGGAGAAAACATGCTAGAGGAATTAAAGAAAAAAGTATATGAAGCAAATATGCTGCTGCCGAAGTACGGTCTTGTTACCTTTACATGGGGTAATGTCAGTGGTATTGACAGAGAAAGCGGATACTTTGTCATCAAGCCCAGCGGAGTAGAATACGACTCTCTGACCCCCGATGATATGGTGGTTGTGGATCTGAACTGCAATAAGATAGAAGGAAAGTACAATCCTTCTTCTGACACAAAGACCCATGCAGAGCTCTATAAATCCTGGGACGATATCGGAGGAGTGGTACACACCCATTCGGAATGGGCTACCTCCTGGGCACAGGCGGGAAGGAGTATCCCCTGCTACGGCACGACACATGCGGATTATTTCTACGGACCCGTTCCGTGCCTCCGCTGCCTTACAAAGGAGGAGATAGATGAGGATTATGAAAGGAATACGGGCATTCTGATCACGGATTACTTCAAGGAACATGACCACAATGCCGTTCAGGCTGTGATATGCAAGAACCACGGTCCCTTCGGCTGGGGGAAGAACCCGGAGGATGCGGTTCATACTGCAGTTGTTCTCGAAGAGGTGGCAAAGATGGCCACAAGGGCGGAGCTCATTAATCCGAAGATCGCGGAGTGTCCGCAGGAGGTACAGGATAAGCACTACTACAGAAAACACGGTGCCAATGCCTACTACGGGCAGAAAAAGTAAGTAATATAATCCTGTTCTGAAACGAAGGATCATATCAAATAAAACAAAAGAAAGGAAAGCAAAATGACAACAAAAGAACTTCAAAAGACTGCAAATGAAGTCAGAAAGGGCATTATTACCGCGGTTCACGCGGCAAAATCCGGTCATCCGGGCGGATCCCTTTCATCGGCTGATATTTTCACTTATCTCTTCTTTGAAGAGATGAATGTAGATCCTAAGGATCCGAAGAAGGCAGACCGTGACCGTTTTGTGCTCTCCAAGGGTCATAACGCTCCGGGACTCTATTCGGTTCTTGCGGAAAAAGGATACTTCCCGAAAAAAGATCTGGAAACTCTTCGCCATACGGGTTCATATTTACAGGGACATCCCGATATGAAGCATATTCCGGGAGTGGATATGTCCAGCGGCTCTCTCGGACAGGGACTGTCGGCAGCTGTCGGCATGGCACTTGCGGCAAAGATAGACAAGAAGTCCTACCGTACATACTGTCTCTGCGGAGACGGAGAGATCCAGGAAGGACAGATCTGGGAAGCAGCGATGTTTGCGGGGGCGAAAAAGCTCGATAATCTTTGCGTGATAGTCGATAATAATAACCTTCAGATCGACGGACCCATTGATGAGGTAAACAGTCCTTATCCCATAGATAAAAAGTTCGAAGCTTTTAATTTCCATGTTATCAATATTGACGGAAACAATATGGATGAAATAAAGAAGGCTTTTGATGAGGCAAAGACGGTAAAGGATATGCCTACAGCAATAATCGCGAAGACGGTTAAGGGTAAAGGTGTTTCCTTTATGGAGAACAAGGCCGGATGGCACGGCAAGGCCCCTAATGATGAGGAGTTTGCAACAGCTATGTCAGATCTTGAGAAAGTGGGTAAGGGATTATGAGTGATATAAAGAAAATTGCAACACGCGAAAGCTATGGTAATGCATTGGCAAAATACGGTGCGGAGTATCCCGATCTGGTGGTTCTGGATGCGGATCTTGCCAACGCAACAAAAACACAGACCTTCAAAAATGCTTTTCCCGACAGATTTTTTGACTGTGGAATAGCAGAATCAAATATGACGGGCATAGCAGCGGGACTCGCTACCTGCGGAAAGATCCCGTTTATCAGTTCCTTTGCAATGTTTGCAGCCGGGAGAAATTTCGAGCAGGTTCGGAATTCCATAGGTTATCCGCAGCTGAATGTAAAGATAGGAGCCACACATGCCGGTATCACCGTAGGTGAGGATGGAGCCACGCACCAGTGTCTGGAGGATATTGCCCTTATGAGGACCATCCCCGGAATGACGGTTATCGTACCTGCCGACGATACAGAGGTTTTTGCGGCAGTAAAGGCCGCCCTTGATCACAAGGGACCCGTATACTTAAGATTCAGCCGTGCTGCATCACCGGTATTCTATGAGCCGGATAAGCTGAAGTTTGAGATAGGAAAGGGAATCACCTTAAGGGAGGGCAGCGACATCACTATTATCGCAACCGGTGTCGAAGTGAATTACTCTCTTGAAGCAGCGGATATGCTTGAGAAGGACGGCGTTAAAGCGCGTGTTATCGATATGCATACAATAAAGCCCCTGGATGAGGAGCTTGTAATAAAGGCTGCGAAGGAAACAGGAAAGATCTTTACCGTTGAGGAAGCTACGGTGATCGGCGGTCTGGGAAGTGCCGTTGCCGAGACAGTTGCCGATAAGCATCCCGTTCCTGTTCACAGGATAGGTGTATATGATGTATTCGGTGAGTCCGGACCCTGGGCAGAGCTTATGAAGAAGTATAAACTTGATGCAGAGGGTATTTACGAACAGATCAAGGCAAAGCTTTGATCCGGAGGGATCATGCCGGATCTCCATGTTGTAAAACAGGAAAAAAAAGAAAACTATGAGGCGGAAGTGCGGCTCCATAAGGCAAAGATCTTCGGGGCCGTGCTTTTCGTCATTATCATCGTAGCCTGCGGATGTCTTTATGCAAAGCATTATTATGAAACAAAGATATACACGGGCTATGAGATTCTGGGGAAATCCCTGCGCTCTGACTCCGATACGGCACAGTATATGACTTATAACGGTCATATATTGAAATACAGCAGAGACGGAGCCGAATCTTATGATGGCTTAAAGGAAGCCAGATGGAATATTACCTATGAAATGCAGGATCCGCGTATCGCCACCTGTGGGGATTCGGTGGCGATGGCTGACGAGGGATCCACAAAGATACTGGTAATGAACGGAGCAGGGAAACAGAGCAGTATAAATACAAAGCTGCCTGTGGTGAATTTTTCCGTGGCAGGGCAGGGCGTTGTGGCAGCTGTGCTGGAGGACGGGAATTCCGCCAGGATAAACCTGTATGATTCTGAAGGGGTTGAGCTTGCGGGAATAAAATGCAGCATGACCCAGAGCGGTTATCCTATAGATGTTGCACTTTCTCCGGATGGTACTCTGCTCGGGGTCTCCTATACCAGGGTTGACAATGAAACCGGAAAGGTTCATTCCTCTGTTGCCTTCTATAATTTCGGGGATGTGGGACAAAATGAAATTGATAATTATGTCAGCGGCTACGATTACGAGGGGGCTGTTATTCCAAGGATCAAATTCCTGAGTCACGACAGCGCGGTAGCTGTGGGTGATGACCGGATCATTTTCTATTCCGGAGACCAGAAGCCGGAGGCCGTATCTGAAAACTCAATAGATGAAGAGGTTCAGAGTCTTTACTTCGGGGAAGAAGAAACAGCTCTTGTTTTCCGCTCCGATGAAGGCGGTAATAAATACCGGCTGGTGGTATATGGGAAAACCGGAAAAGAGCTTATGGATGAAAACTTTGAGCTTTCTTATACAGATATCCAGTTAAGCAAAAAACACGCCATCATATATAATGACGCAGTATGTGAGATAATAAATTACAACGGTCAGATACGTTATGACGGGCTTTTCGAGGATCCGGTTCTTTTGATGGTACCCACAGACAATATAGCGCATTATATCCTTGTGAACAGGGGAATGACACAGGAGATCAGACTGGAATGAGGATACCGGAAAACTGGGACAAGCCGTCCCCGGATAATGATCTTATCTGCGAGAAATTTGAGTATGGCAGCTTTGAGTATTCCGGACGTTTGAACTACCGCATCTTCAGACCGGTTCCCTCCGGAAAGGTTCCGCTTGTGCTGTATCTCCACGGGGCTGATGCCTTTGGAGATGATAATGAGTCCCAGCTTACTATGCATGACATAGGAACTGTCTTTGCACGTGACAGCTGGCAGGAGAAGCACCCGTCATATATTCTGGCTCCGCAGTGCAGGGCTTCGGGTCACTGGGCAGGACCGGAAAGCGGGAAAAGGCTTTGTAAGCTTATTTCATCACTTCTTACTGAGCATGATGATATTGACAAAAACAGGATCTATATTTACGGGTACAGTGCCGGAGGCATAGGGACGCTGCGACTCATAAAGGATTATCCGGATCTCTTCGCCGCTGCATTACCGATCTGTGCGGCAACTGAGCGGGGAGAGCTGGAAAAGCTCGCACAGCTTCCCATATGGCTTTTCCACGCTGCTGATGATGGGATAGTAAAGGTTTCCTACGAAGGGAATAGCTTTTTTTCTTCACAGCTTGGTTCCCGGGATATTTTCAGAGAGCTTAAGGATAGCGCTCCCCTGCTTAAATATACTGAGTATCCTGAAGGATTTATGCAGGAAAGATACGGGATCAATCCCCATTGCACCTGGGTTCCGGTGTCAAAGGACGAAGAAGCGCAGGAATGGCTGTTTTCAAAAAAGAGGCAGCAGAGAACCTGTTGAGACAGTTTCAGATCTTTCCCTCATAATACAGTCTCATAAGCTGCAGACGTGAAGTTGTGCCGGTTTTCTCATAGACATTACTTAGATGGCGGTAGGCGACTCTCTCGGACACTGCCATTTTCCGGGCCACCTCTTTCATATTATCATCACAGGAAAGTAGCACCTCCAGAAGATCCCTTTCTCTGGGAGTAAGGGAGAAGCGTTCGGAAAAAAGCTGCATCAAGTCGGGAGCCTCCTTGTTTTGTGCCGGAATTGAAGCATTCAGGAGCCCTCCGGTGCTTAAAGCAAGTATAATGCCGACAAGCATTATGATCTCGAGTAGAAGTCCGGGGATTAGTCCGGATAGAAATGGTATCAGCATCAGAATTTCCACACAGGCATTTATAAAGCGTCCCAAGCTTGAAAAAAGCTCGGGGAAAGATGTTTTCGGTGCAATCCTGAAAAAACTCAGTGTGGCACTTAAGATCTGTGCCCCGACTACCATGTAGAAAATAAACATGCCAACGGTATAACGGCCGTCCTGCATTAAAAAGGGAACGATGATCGTCGGAAGCAGGCTGCATAGTCCTGTTAGGTGAAGATATCGTCCGTGACCAATATCTGCCAAAAAACCTATAAGCACATATCCAATAGCCAGTCCAAAACGCGGCCAGTTATACATTATCGTGTTGCCTGACGCGGTTACTTCCACACACAGCAGGTCTGTAATGCTTATAACAATAAACACCATTGCAACCCATGCAATTCTTGTAATGATATCTCTTTTTGAAGAGAGTTCTTCCTTTTCATCCCTGCGGGCATATTCCAGGGGTTCATCAAACATCCATTCGTTATTTAGCTGCATTGCCCCGTAAACAGCAAGGGCAAAACCCAGAATGATCACAATAAGAAGAGTTGCAAAATTAAGAAGGCTCTGCAGTGCCATCTGCAGAAGCACCGCCGCAGCGCTGCATAAACCTGTGATGCGTCCGATGGCGGGGTGCTCCACAAAACCCTCAGCTACATAGTAATAAATAGCCCCGCCCAGAAATCCGAGGGTCAGGATCGTAATATACGATGAGGCAATGGACAGAAGCGGAATCTTAATAAAATAGGCACCGACCGCACCAAGAAAATAAAGGGTGTAGATAGATAGAAAGAGCTTTCGCCGGCTTTCTATGCTCAGAAAGAGCTTCTGGCTTATTCCAAACAGAGGAAATCCCAAAGCCATAAATGACATCATAATGTAGTGGAGGGTCACTCCACGTTCCTTTAACTCCCCCGAATAGAATATCTGGTCGAGAAAGATCTGAGTCAGCATCAACTCAAAAAGATAGATTGTAAACAGAGTCATCAAAAAGATTTGCTTCTTATGTAACAGCTTCTTCATAGTCAAGAATTTTATCAGCTGTTGTAAATGAATTCAATAATGTATAAATTTCAATACAATTTGCCCTGAAAGCAGATTGGCAGAAAACTGACCTGTTGGAAAACCGGGTTTTGAAGTATATGTAAAGTGTATATTTATACACAAAAGGAGAGAACAACTATGAAAAGAATAATTCATTCCGTTTTTATGTCAAAGGTACTCTCGGTAATAATGGCGCTGATGCTCTGTGTATCCTGCCTGCCCGAAAAGATTATTGCTGAAGAGTACGGCACAGCAGAAGCGTACTTCTTTCAGGGAACAGAGGTGTCTTCTGTAACTACTCTGAACGCGGCTTCAGACGGGAGCGTGACATTTTCCGTATCGGTGGATCCGGAGGAAGGTTACGGGGGAAGCATAGGCCTGCTTTCGATGTACAGCGAAGACGGGGGCGGAGATTATCTTTTAATGGATGAGAATAAAGTGTACTATGGAGCTTCCTGGGGAGGGGACTCTGATCCCTATCTGCAGGACGCAACCATTCCCGATGTCAAAGCAGGAAAATACAGCCTGAAGATCGTTAATAAAGAAAAAAAGATCAGTATTGCAAAGGACTGCGTGACCATTGCTGCTGGTGACAGTTCGGGTAAACCTGTTATTTCCACGTCTTCTCTCCCCACAGCTATGGTCAATGAACCCTATTCCTTTACCCTTTCAGGCAACAATGTAGAGACTTATTCCGTTGCAGGGCTGCCGAAGGGACTGTCGGTTAACGCCGTTACGGGTGAAATAAGCGGAACCCCGGAAAAGGAAGGGGAATATAATGTGACAGTCGGAGCGTCAAACGATAAGGGAAGCGTTGAAAAGAAGCTCAGCCTTACGGTTGAGGCGGTACGCACATATACGGTGGGATTCAATCTGGGTACAGACTTTGAACCGATCGACCCAATTACAGATATAGAGTACGGAAAAGAAATCACACTTCCGGCAATTCCGTCAAAAGCCGGATATATGGTTGACGGCTGGTACGACGAAAAAGTAAGGGCGGGGAGCCCGGGGGATTCCTATACGGTTACAAAGGATGTGACCCTGGATGCGAAATGGACAGAGAAAAAGGGAATTTCAGTTTCCATGCCCACGGATATGAAAGAATTATCGGGCTATGTATGGCTTGAAGGGCAGACAGGAGAAAGAGAAGCAAGAATATGGTCTTCTTACTATACGGATCCAGGAAAGCCGGACGTCATAGAGGTTCCGGATTATGAGATCGGAGAAGGAGGTTTCTCGGGTCTTTTCCTGAAGGGATATATAGGAGGACGTGAGACAACGATCGCCGGATATGACGGTAGTGTGTCCGCGGGGGACAGTGTAACACTGGAAATGAAAACAGAATTCACTATCCTTAAGAAAATAGAGGTTCCCGGAGGGCTTAAGCCGGGAGAAGACTATAACATCATTTACATCAAAGACGATACAGGAAACTGTCTTTCACCATATTCCCTTCCGGCATTGGTGAAGGACTGCGAATATAGTGTAAAGCTTGAAGGTGTACGAAATTCCGATAGCTATATACTTTATAAATGGGGAGAGCAGGGAAATCTTAGAATTACAGCCGATGGCATTCTAAAGCTTGGTGAGATCACGAAGCTTGAAGACAGTAAGAGGATCAGCGGTACTGTTAAGTGGGATAGCGCAGATGGAAGACCCGGGGATTTTCTGGAAGTCTGTGCTACTCAGAAAGTAGGAAATATCCTGCGAACATCATCTGTATATACCGACTGGAACGGTAATTTTAAGGATCTCGCGGTATATCCGGATGCGGATGCGGTTATTACGGTGAATTCCGGAGGCACTCTTTATGTTTCCGCCGGAAAGGATATTACTGTAAAAAATGATGATATTTCGGGACAGACGATAGTCGTGAAAAATATAACACTGGAATCAAAGATCACGGTAAGATCCCGCGGAGATTCTGCTGCGGCGGAAAGGTATCTTAATGCCACAGACCCAAGTGTTTTCCTGATAACAAAAAACGGCGGGACTACAGCTTTGACAGGAGATTTCAGTCTCGATAAGGACAGTCTAAATAAAGAAAATACCTATGTGTTTAATCTGAATTCGGAAAATATAGACAGTGTCTCACTTCGGGGCGATCTTATCTCCGGCTCCGCCGAGAGCTCTGTTACGGGGAGCAGTCCGGGATACAGTGCAGAGATCAGTGCAGCACTTAATCCCGGGATAGTTGTGAATCTGGGTACATCCGGTCTGACCACGGCTTTCTTTTTTGCATTTTATGACGGAGCAGGAAAGTATCTCGGGGAATCCGGAACCTTCTATGTTTATAATGGTGGACGGGATTTTGGAAGTCCCTGTCCGGAGGGCACGGCAAATGTGGTTTTAGTACATTCATCATACGCGGGGCTATTGGGGAGCACTGATCTTGACAGTCTTTCCGGTGATCAGAAGATCCATTCCTGGTCTGTTTCAGATATGACTAACGGTAAAATAGAGGCACTGTCCTCCTATACGGCAACTGATGCTGACTCCGAGAACAGCATGTATATCACCAAACCGAATTCATCCCTTATCGCCAATGCGGAGAGCTTTACAGACGAGGGGGAGATAGTTCAGTTCTCCGGAAGGATAGCTCTGGACGATGGCGAAAACAGCAGTACCCTAACGGCACTTACCCTGAATCCCAGAAAGGAAGAGCTCGGATATACAAATACCTGTGAGGTTAAATATCTTGTGATAAACGGGGAAAGGTATTCTGTTGAGGGAAGTATGACCGGATCCGGAATTTACCGTCTGGATGATCTGAATGTCAGGCTGCCGGCGGATTACAGCATTTACTGTGTGCCGGGAAGCCTGTCATATGATATGGACCTCGGAGTCACCGCGGACATAGGCAGCCGCTACAGGGGGCAGTTTATCGGAAAAGCCACCGTTCTGCGTCCCGGGGCATCTGTTCATATTCTGTCAAACCATGTTAACAGTGAAAGGATCCTTGTGTCCGGAGTTGTTAAGTATAATGAAGAGGTAACGATCTATGATAATGGAAATCCGGTTGGCAAAGCAGAGGCTGATTCGTATGGAGAGTACTCTGCTGTGGTGCCGTTAAGCGGTATAGACACAGATGGCGTTGTCACGGTCCACAGGATAACGGCTGTAAGTGCGTCTGGGGAAAGGACAACAGAAAAAACGGTATTCCACGATTCGGACGGTCCGGAATTAAAGAAGCTCTCAATGTCCTGGAAGGATTACAGCTCCGGCGGAGAAGTAAAGACCATGGCGGTGGGAGGAGCCTATGTGTTCAGGGGAGCAATGTACGGCACTTCCTTCAATGCGGAATTTTCGAACGATTCGGCACTTGCTTCGATGGAAGAATGGGATGGCGCCAAGGTGGTATTCAAGGTTTATACGACGGACGGCGATGTACAGTTCCTCGTGGCTGACGGAAGCGGAGGCAGATACAGCGCTGATATGGGAGACTTAAGTTCATCCGTGACCCGTACTGATGTGCTTTATGAACCGATTGAAAAAGGAGATGAGTGCATAAGCGGCGAATTTACGGCGTCCTCAGGATTCGCTGACGGGCTCTCTTCTATCAGTGGGGCATATGGTGATCAGCCGGGAAGCCGGATAGAAGTAAAGTTTACGGGAGATACCCCGGCTATTACCTATAAGAGTGGCAGTATTTCGCCTGAGAATAAAGCAAAGTTTAAGAAAATGGTGGAAGGCTACCACGCCGCCGGTATAAACCTGCTTTCATTTTCAACAGATGATAATGGCGATGTCAGTAAAATGAGCACTCCCGAGTGGTTGGACAGACTTGGAAAGGAGGCCGGCAATGAAAATAAATATAAAGGGCGTATCTTTACCAGGACCCGCGTATTTAAGGACAAGGATGATTTTAATAATGCAATGAAGCATCTTAATAAATATGCAAGTGATACAGATACGCTTTCGGTTAAGGGTGGTGAAGCCTATATGCTCTATACGATAACCGATGCAGTGGAGAACGGTGAAGAGCTTGAAGGCGGAACATACCTTATTTCCGCGGGATATTTGAATTATAACGGCCTATTCTGTGAAAATGTGTCCCTTCTTTTCGGTAGCGGATTCAAGGGATACGGTCTGAATAAAATAAACGGAAACACCGGCAATCTGAATGCCTCAGTGTTTGGAGCTTCAGACGAAGCCGAATCCACAACATACTATGACGGTGATAATTTCTTCTATAACGGAAGCTTTAAGGCAGCAGGGGAGGTAAATAAGAGTGAAAAAGGAATGCAGACAGTTGAAAATATGACGGGCGGCATAGCCGATACGGCCAATGCGGTCGGAGATGTTACCAAGGCTATGATAGACAGCGGTGTTACAAAGGAGGCGATTAAAGAGGCCAATCAGCACTCTGCACTTTTCGGGATCGCAGCTTCAGAATTAAATACGGCGGCTATGTCGCATAACCATAATACGAGGCTTGGTGAGTACAGTCACATGGACTATGATATCGAACGGCTCATGAAGTCGCCCTGTTATGACAAGCTTACCCCGAGCCAGAAAGCTATAGCTGATGAGGCATACAGAGATTTCAAGGAGCAACACGAGAAGGCTGTGAAGAGGGACAAGCGAACTGCGCTTATTGCGGGAGCCGTAAACGGGGTAGGTATGGGCAATGCCCTGTTCGGAGTAGTGCCGACAGGCTTTGTGGCAAGTGATGCCTCAAATGTAATGGATGCCGCCGGGTTTGAGACGGTGCAGGGAAATTACAGGAAGCTGACGGCTACTTATGAACGCAGCTTTAAGACAATAAAGGGAACCCTGTATTCCAGGGGGCAGCAGCTTGGAGATCTTGGATGCAAGGGTGCGACGACCTCAGAGCAGAACGGAGATAAGAATAAGACCGGAAATGATCCCTCCGGCGTGGTGTACGAAGCTGTGATCGAGAATCCCGTAGAAGGCGCATATGTCAGGCTTCATTATGCCGCAGATTCGGAAGGTAAGATCGCAGATCCGGAGGACGGAGATAAGGCTACAGAGATGAAGGAGGCCTATGATCTTAGAAATCTGATCCCTTCCGATCCGGTTCAGGTGACCGGGGCGGACGGAAAGTATGAGTGGGGTGTTCCGAAGGGCCTTTGGTATGTGACGGCTGAAGGGGCGGGACTTTCCGGAGATAGCAGTGCCGACAGCGAAGCCGTTGTATCATCCTCTCTTGAAATAAGCGGTATGCCTGTGGAGAAGCTCCTTCCGGTCCTTCCGATCCAGGTGGATGTCAATATTCCCTTTACTGACTATACAGCTCCTCTTGTTGATGAGGTGAAATATACGACAAACGGGATTTATGTAACATACAGCAAGTATATGATGGAAAAAGGAGAAGGCTCGGTACTTGACAGCGGGAAGTATTCACTCATTCTCACCGGTTCGGATCCTGCTTCCAGGGAAGACCTGGTAATATCCGAAATAACGGGTTATGTAAGAGGACATGCACCAAAGAATATCGACCCGGAGGAGACGACATATTCGAAAACTGTTCTTATAAAGGTAAAAAAAGAACTGAAGGAAGGGATGGTAATTGAGATCAAAACGGATAAGTCCGTGCAGAGCTACGCCGGTATCAGCATGAGAGATGATTATTCCGGCAGCGGAACAGTTATTTATGAGAAGCCGGAAGATGAGGGCTCTGATACCGGGGTCTCTCCGGCTCCGGATGATGGATTCAGGACAAGCGAGATCATCGTTAACGGGGACAAGTATATGGTCCGCTGGACAGGAACGGTTTCATTTAACGGTACGAAGCATGTCGAGACCGGCGGAAAGGGAGGAAAGAAAACAAAGGATATTTCCATTGAAGTAACGAGAAACGGAACAGATATATCTTCATCATCATATAAGGCGGATTTTAAGAACAATGTCTATGTCAACGGTTATAAAGGAAAGGGTTCTCCTTTCTTTATCTTGAAGTTTAGAGGAAAGGGTCAGAAGCAGGTAAATAAGGTATTTAAGAAAAATAAATTCGAGTTTGAAATAAAGCCTGCAGAAATAAGCGATACAAACGTTATATATAAGAAGATATCCTTAAAATCAGGGACCGTAAAGATAAAGGGCCTGAAATATACAGGAGGAGTGAGGAATGTCAAAATGAAAGCTGCCAAAGGGAACAAGGGGGATTATAGAGCAGAATCGGCAGAGAATATAGTGATAATACACGGGGTTAATAACTATACTGGAGAAGCCAGAATAAAAACTCAATAACAATCGCTCCGGAAAAAGCCGGAAAATTTTCTGAAAAAAGTTGTTGACTTATACGATATGCAATGTTAATATAACTATCGCGCCGCTTGAGGGCGGCGTGATTTTTGCCCTGAAATACGGGTGAAAACAAGCACCTTGACAAACAAACAGCAATGCAACCCTGAAAATTCCTAGATAAAGCACTCAAGAAGTGCAAAGATTTTTCAGAGAAAGAAATTCGGTTAATAAACGCGATTAAGAAATTAGTCGGCGAAGATTTTGACCGGGAGAAACTTTCAAGACGAAAAAGTCCGGCTGCTGCTAA
>Ga0256407_10001221_pt1 | contig 55854 bp, 46 predicted proteins | sample RumenRJG_04DNA_FD_193489 | JGI IMG/M metagenome (GOLD analysis project Ga0256407, IMG submission 193489) | Bovine rumen microbial communities from Lethbridge, Alberta, Canada - RJG_04 | ecosystem: Host-associated > Mammals > Digestive system > Stomach > Rumen | place: Canada: Alberta... | reverse complement strand
AACCAGAACAAGTGGCGGGCCCGTGCCTTCATCGGCGTGCGTTTCTAAGTATTTCATCGTAAAGTCCCTCTACCCTAACACTATACACCCTTTAGTGTTAGGGTAGAGGGACTTTAGTGTTAGGGTAGAGCGGTTGGTCCAAGCCTCCGGTGACTTGGCTGGCGAGACTGCCATAGCCTTAAATCTGAAGGTCGGAAAATTTGCAAAGTTTGCGAAAGACGACGAAAACGATGCGGCAATGCGGCGAAGCGGCTATCAATTCTATAGACTTATTAAAAAATGAGTATATGAGTAAAATTACCATTTTCCTATTTTTATAATATCTCTAGAAATCAATTGCCGCTTCGCCGCATTGCCGCAAAATCAATGTATCTTTGTAGCGTGAAAGAGACATGGTCTCAGCCACGCAAATAACCATAATTATTCACCATTTAAAACAGACAAAAATTATGAACAAGAAAAAAAGATTTCTCAGCCCATACGCATATTCATTTTATAGAGTTATACATTATCATTTTTCTCAGACTGCAGTAGCCCGAGGAATTCTTTCAATTTCAAAATAAGCAATTTGAGAAAATCGATTTCCTTAAGTACATCGTAGTGTTTGTCATCGGAGACAATATATGTTGCATTAGCAGCAAAGGCACAGTCAACGAACTTGTCGTCGTCATGATCAGCCTCTATCAGTTGGAGTCGGAAATACGGATTAATCAGTTCAACGTATTCGCTTTCCAAGAGTAGATGAATAACATGGATAGCCACATCGACTGACATCTTTTGGGTAATGATTTCTTCTACTTGGCATCCTTATATGGCGTACGAAGGTGTTCCTTTAATATAGCCTCGTTTTTCTCATTGTCCCACTGACCTGACTCCTAGAGTTTGTCAACTTCCTCATCAACGCGACGGGCATAGTAATCGCATATAACCTGGCGCAATTCGTTGACCTCCTCAACAGTCTTCATCGATCCGAGGAGTCTGAGAATACTCATTTGGGCTTCATTTAATGCAGTTGTTTCCATATGCTTGTTATTATTGCGTTGGCAAAGATACGAAAAAAACAATTAGACTCCAAATAAAAATGGAGAAAAAAAGATACCTTGATGAAAAAAGTTGCGGAAATATTTAGTGGTTTCAGATCTTTTTTGTACCTTATGTAGCATAATAAAAAGCGGGAATCATCCACCCGGTGCAGCTAGCTGACTTAGTAGTCCAATGCCATAAAAACATTTTTGCAAATGGCTACAAATGAAATTAAGCTTGGAATCAACTTGCGACAGAACAAGAATTCCAAAAATGCGGGATACGGCAAGTACTATCCCGAAGTTGACACACAGACCACTCTGACCCTGCGAGGCTTTGCCAAGCACATGAGTGATCACGGCAGCATCTACGGTCTCGACCTCATCGAGGGTGTACTGAAGAAGATCACCCAGTGTCTGCCGGAACTCATCAGCCAGGGCGTGCCCGTGCGTCTCGATCCTCTGGGAACATTCCTCCCGACATGTGATGTTGACAAACCTCTGTTGAACATCCCGGTGATGGAAGGTGCTGATCCCAACAATGTTGTGAAGGGTGTTCACATCCGATTCCTGCCTTATGGTGTGGAGAACGATAACATCACCTCACGCCGCTTCAAGGAGGAGTATTGCTCACTCGAGTTCCGTAACATCATCGACACTCAGGAGGTGACGGTGTATCGAGCGAGGCTGCCACCAAGGTCTTCACCAAGAACGGCAGCAACGTAGGCAGCGGCGGATTCGAGACGGGCAACTGATCATCAGCTCCGCATGAGCATCAGTAATCTCTAAATGAAAGTGGCAGCCAAACGACTGCCACTTTTTTGTTAACAACACTGATTACTTATAATGCAGAGCAGGCTTCTTGTAGCCAGGCGACTTCCTTCTCATCGAGATGTGGTGAGAGAGTGGCGAAGACTCGCTGGTGGTAGGCGTTGAGCCAGTCGGTTTCCTCCTGAAGAAGCATCTCCTTGATAATAGGAGTCTTGTCGATGGGGCAGAGAGTAAGCGACTCAAACTGGAGGAACTTGCCAAACTCCGTCTCCTTGTATGGAGTGATAAGGAGCGTGTTCTCTATGCGCACTCCGAACTTGCCTTCAAGATAGATGCCGGGCTCGTCGGTGATGGTCATGCCTGTCACCAGTGGAGCCGGTTTCCACTCCATACGGAACTGATGAGGGCCCTCATGCACATTAAGATATGTTCCCACGCCATGACCCGTGCCATGAAGATAGTTAAGCCCCTCGCGCCACATATCCTTTCGGGCAAGGATGTCGATCTGAGTGCCACTGGAGCCGGAAGGGAACTTACAGAGCTCAATCTGGATATGGCCTTTGAGCACAAGGGTGTATACACGCTTCATCTCATCGGTGAGAGGTCCGAGAGCAATGGTACGGGTGATATCCGTGGTGCCATCGAGATACTGGGCTCCGCTGTCGAGCAGGAGCAGACCCTCTGGCTTCAGGGGGATATCGGTCTCAGGAGTAGCCTCATAATGCACAATGGCGCCATGAGCCTGATATCCGGCGATGGTATCAAAGGAGATGTCACGATAGAGAGGCTGTTCAGCACGAAGAGAGGTAAGCTTCTTGTCGATAGCTATTTCAGATAACCCGGATATTTCGGGATAATCAGATAGCCATTTGAGAAACTTCACCATTGCGATGCCGTCTTTCAGCATCGCAGACCTGAAACCCGCTATCTCTGTGGCATTTTTTATGGTCTTCATGCGCTTTACAGGCGACTCCTCCTCAATAATCTCACGTGTAACGCTCTTGTATAGGGTATAATTTACCTCGTAAGGATCGAGCAGGATATTATATTCAAAGTAGTTCTTCAGCCCGTTGCCTATCTCATCGTATGGAGCTACGCTTACCCCCTCAGCCTTGAGATAAGTCTGTACCTCGGGAGTGAGTTTATTCGTATTTATAAATAAGGTGACATCTTTGGATGATATCAGCAGATAGCTCACAAAGACAGGGTTGCAGTGCACATCAGAGCCTCGCAGATTCAATGTCCAGGCGATATCATCGAGAGATGACATCAGCATTCCGTCAGCATGACGCTCGCGAAGGGCATGACGCACACGGGCTATCTTGTCATGAGCCATCTCCCCGGCATACTTCATAGGATAGATCTCGATGGGATTCTCGGGGATTGGCGGACGGCCAGACCATATAGTCTTCAGAGGGTCGAGATTGGTGCGAAGGGTAATGCCTCCCTGTTTCCTGAGGTCAGCGATAAGCTCCTTTACGCTGTTGGCAGAGCTGCACAAGCCGTCGATGGCGACCTCTGCCCCAGGGCCACACTCTCTGCCTATCCACTCAGCGATGGTGGGAGTACCCTCGATCTTCAGTTTCATCAGCTGATACTCAGTATCCTTAAGCTGCTCCTCGGCTGCAATGAAATAGCGGGAGTCAGTCCACAGGACGGCAGAGGTCATGGTGACCACCGCCGTACCGGCAGAACCATTGAAACCGGAGATGAACTCACGCCCCTTCCAGTGGTCGGGCACATACTCTCCCTGATGGGGGTCGGTACTGGGGAAAATAAACGCTGAGAGATGCTCACGCTGCATCAACTCACGTAGGTCGGATAGTCGTTGGCTTATACTCATAACTGTCAAGATTTGCAAATTGAACCTTACAAAGATACGAAGTTTTTTGTTTACATAAAGCTACAAGGCATATATTTTGCATAATTTCACAAAAAAAATATTCTTAATCTGTGTTAATCTGTGTAATCTGTGGCATATTTTGCGTATCTTTGCACCAATAATGACAATATAAAAAAGTAAAGTAAATAATTTATTATGGCAACATTAACAAACGACAAGCTTACAATTGTAGGTGCAGCCGGTATGATCGGCTCAAACATGGCTCAGAGTGCCCTTATGATGGGTCTGACAAGTGAAATCTGTCTTTACGACGTATTCTCTCCCGAGGGTGTGGCAGAGGAGATGCGCCAGAGCGGTTTCGATGATGTAAACATCGTTGCTACCACAAATGCCGAGGAGGCATTCAAGGGCGCAAAGTATATCATCTCTTCTGGTGGTGCTCCACGTAAGGCAGGTATGACCCGTGAGGATCTGCTCGCAGGCAACTGTAAGATCGCTGAGGAGCTCGGACAGAACATCAAGAAGTACTGCCCAGACGTAAAGCACGTTGTTATCATCTTCAACCCAGCTGACCTCACAGGTCTCGTTACCCTGCTCTATTCTGGTTTGAAGCCAGGTCAGGTAACCACTCTCGCTGGTCTTGACACAACTCGTCTGCAGAGCGCTCTCGCAAAGAAATTCGGTGTTATGCAGAACCAGATCAAGGGTTGTGCTACCTATGGTGGTCACGGTGAGCAGATGGCTGTATTCGGAAGCCATGTAGAGATTGCAGGCCGTAAGCTGACAGATATCATCGGCACAGCTGAGTTCCCTGCTGAGGAGTGGGAGCAGATGAAGATAGATGTTACCAAGGGTGGTGCCAAGATTATCGAGCTCCGCGGACGCAGCTCTTTCCAGAGCCCTGCATACCTCTCTGTTGAGATGATCCGTGCTGCTATGGGCGGTGAGCCATTCCGTTTCCCTGTAGGAACATATGTTAAGACCGACAAGTACGACCACATCATGATGGCCATGAAGACCACCATGACTGCTGAGGGCGCAAAGTTCGAGGTACCACAGGGTACTCCTGAGGAGAACGCTAAGCTCGACCAGAGCTACGAGCACCTCTGCAAGATGCGTGACGAGCTGGTTACTCTGAACATCGTTCCTCCAGTATCAGAGTGGAACAAGATTAATCCGAACCTCTAATATATTCTATACGAGAGAGCAGTATGGGAAGCCATGCTGCTCTTTTCTTTTCCATACTAAAAGCCCCGCATAATGAAGAAGATAATCATCGCTTGCTGCATGCTCACAGTATTGTTTGGCTGTGGCAATAAGAAATCAAACATCATCCCCGAAGGCAATGATGCGCCAAAGACAGACGACACCACCGTAAAGGCAGAAAATCAGAACTCTGCCAACCCGGAAATGATAATGGCGCGTGTTAACGCCATCTATGAGGCCGTAGCCGCAGCATATCCGGAAGTACATGACATATCACCATCCAACGATCAACTCGACGATGCTTATTGTTCTTCTGAGTGGAACACCCTCGTACAGATGGTTAACTCGAAAGACGCAGAGACTATGGGCAGAGAGGGATTCTTCGATTCCGACTACTGGATTATGGGTCAGGACTGGGGTAAGATAAGTATCAGCGACGTGAAGGTGGATGTGAAAGACAATGAGCATGCAAAGGCCAACTTCATACTGCACAACCTCGGTTCGGAAACAAAGGTGACCATAGAGCTGATCTTTGAGCGTGGCGAGTGGTTTATCGGCAACTTCATTGACGAGACGAACAAGGTAAACTGGAAGGAGTCGATGACCAAGCATCTCGAGGAGAGGGGCATGAAGGCTCAGGAAAAGGCTGCCGACGATGGCATAATAGAATACGAAGTACCTTAAAGAGACATGGCACTTATTAAAAGTTACAGAGGTCTTTCCCCCAAATGGGGCAAGGACTGTTATTTCAGTGAGAATGCAACCATCGTGGGCGATGTTACCATCGGTGATGAGTGTTCCATATGGTTTAATGCTGTGGTAAGAGGCGATGTGGCTCCTATCACCATCGGAGACCGGAGCAATGTGCAGGACGGCAGTTGTGTGCATGTGACTCATGATACCGGTCCTACACATATCGGCAGCGATGTGACCATTGGTCATAATGTTACTGTCCACGCATGTACCATCCACGACGGAGCCCTTATCGGTATGGGTTCTACTCTCCTCGACGGTTGTGAGGTAGGCGAGGGAGCCATCGTGGCAGCCGGAGCACTGGTACTGCAGAACACCAAGATTCCTGCCGGAGAGATCTGGGGCGGTGTGCCTGCAAAGTATCTGAAGAAAGTAAGCCCGGGACAGACGGATAATGCAAAGCACTACGTGGAGTACTCAAAGTTTTATTTAAATGATAAATGATAAAGGAGAGGACTATAAGGTTGATTAAGGACTGGACGTTGCCAGTGTCGATGAGTACAGGAGCATTGCTGTATCTCATCTTTGCCTTCACGCCACAGCTTGAAAAGGCAGCGAGATTTTTCGATCCTATCTTCGACACTATCCTCCCGATGTTTATGTTCCTTATCCTCTTCGTGACATTCTGTAAGGTTGACTTCCATAAACTGCGTCCTGTGACCTGGCATTTCTGGGTGAGTGTGTTCCAGCTGATATTCATCGGAGTGCTCATGGGACTGATATTGGGCTTTACTATGACAGGCGACAGTCTTATCCTGATGGAGGCGATACTGATGTGTGTCATCTCCCCTTGTGCTGCTGCGGCAGCTGTGGTGACACAGAAACTCGGAGGTTCGCTGGAACAGATGACCACATACACCTTTATCTCAAACTTCATCACAGCCATGATGGTGCCCATCTGTTTTCCGTTGATAGAAAAAGGTGCCGACATGACCTTCTGGGCAGCTTTCTCAAAGATTCTCTACGAGGTGGCTGTGGTGTTGCTTGTGCCGATGCTGCTGGCATATATCGTGAAACACCACATGCAACAGCTGCATAAGAGGATAATATCAGTAAAAGACCTCAGCTATTATCTCTGGGGCTGTTCGCTGATGATTGTCACTGGTACAACGGTTAAGAATATCGTTCACGCTAATACCACCGTCACACTGCTCTTTGCAATTGCGATGTTAGGCATGGTGATGTGTGTGGTTCAGTTTGCCGTGGGTCGATTCATTGGTCACTATTTCGACCACACCCAGGAGTCGGGACAGGCTCTCGGACAGAAAAACACAGCCTTTGCGATATGGATGGCATATACATACCTGAACCCACTGTCGTCAGTAGGTCCGGGATGTTATATCCTCTGGCAGAATATCGTAAACAGTATTGAGATCTGGCAGAAGCGCAAGACTAACTCACTCTCCGCTTCTTAACTCGGCAACAATATATTCCGACTGGGTTCCGATGCGGAACTTTCCTCCCCAGATGCCTATGCCCGAAGAGACATAGAACTGGGTCTTGCCACGCTGGTAGCTGCCCCATGAACACTCATAGATACGATCGGTAATCCAGGAGATGGGCCATACCTGTCCGCGATGGGTATGCCCGCTAAGCTGGAAGTCTACACCCGCTGCCTCGGCACGATCCAGGTTATATGGCTGATGATCGAGGACTATGGTATAGCTATTCTTATCCACAGAATAGTCCTTAAGCTGTTTGCGACGCATATTGGTGCGGTCATCGCGACCAATGATTGTGATGCAACTATCTATCCGGGCCACAGAATCGATGAGCAATCGGATACCGGCATCCTTATAGAACTGCTGTGCCTCAGGATTACCTGCATAATACTCGTGATTGCCTAAGCAGGCATAAACAGGAGCCTTCATACGATGGAACTCCTCCACCATCCGCTCCTCCAGCAACGGGCGCATGCTTCCATCGATGATATCACCTGCAATAAGAATAAAGTCAGGATTCTCTGCATTTATCAAATCCACCCATCGGGACAGTTCCTTACGGGTGTTATGATAACCCACATGCAGGTCAGAGAGCATCACTATGCGATAGTCTTTGGCCAGAGGTTTGGAGGATTTCAGTTCCAGCGCTACGCGTACCTTATTTTTATAATGGATATTGCCATAAAGGAAAATGGCGAAGATAAACACGAAAATGCCCGATGCCATCTGCCAGTTATAATAGAGCATCGACTTGGGGACGATATGAACCAAACGTCCCAGGTCGAGTACCAGGAAAGTCATGACAAGATAAAGCAGTATCATGATTGACGAGGTTCCAATCTCGTACATCACCTGTGATACAGGAAGAGGCATGGTGTCGAACTTCCTCATGATGGAGAAGAACAACAGCGAGAAACAAAGCAGAAGAATGATGATAATCAACGACTTCCAGAGGGATGTGAATGGAAGAATCGCCCAAATGTGCCCACCGATATATACAATGGCCAGGATTGGCAATACCATAAACAGTATCATCCACATATAATTATTATTCATCTCTAGAGAAGTGAATCAACAGCCGCCAGCACCTTCTGTGTAGCGCCAGCCTGGCCCTTGACGAAATGTCCGGCCTTGGCACCCTGTTCTTTCAGGAGGTCTGGCTCTGCAGCAAAACGATCCATCATCCGGGCAAACTCCTCATAGTCATGAATCTCAAAGCCTCCGCTCTTCTTAAGAGCCTGAGCCTCTTGGAACTTCTGATTGTTGGGACCGAAGAATACCGGCACATCCCATACGGCTGCCTCCAGGAGATTATGAATGCCTACACCAAAGCCACCACCTACATAAGCCACATCACCATAATGGTAGATGCTTGAGAGAAGGCCATAGCAATTGATGATGAGCACCTCTGCATCCTTCACATCTGCCTCTGCGGAATCCTTATAACGCACAATCTTTCTTCCAGACAGGAGTTTTTCTATCTGCTGAAGATGATCCTCGCCAATGACATGGGGAGCAATGATAAGCTTCCAGTCCTTATGCTCATTAAAATACTTGATGAATATCTCCTCATCTGGTGGCCAGCTGCTACCAGCCACAAATACTTTATAATCCTGCTTGAACGCTTCAACGACAGGCAGTTGCTTGGCAGCCTCCTTTATCTGGAGCACACGGTCAAAACGAGTATCGCCAACAATCGTGGTGTTTGTTATACTTATCTTTGCCAACAATTCCTTGCTAATCTCGTTCTGTACAAAGAAATGGGTAAAGCAGTTGAGCACACGTCCATACTGACGACCATACCACTTAAAGAACACCTGATCAGGGCGGAAGATACTCGACACACTATATACCGGTATATTACGATGCTTAAGGATATGCAGGTAGTTATACCAGAACTCGTACTTGATGAAGAATGCCATCACAGGATGTACAAGTCTGAGGAATCTTCGTGCGTTGGTGATAGTATCAATAGGGAGATATGTAATGATATCTGCTCCCTCGTAATTCTTACGCACCTCATAGCCTGAAGGAGAAAAGAACGTCAGGAGGATCTTGTATTCAGGATGCTCGCGACGCAACTGTTCCATGAGAGGCCTGCCCTGTTCGAACTCTCCGAGAGAGGCTGCATGAAACCACACGTACTTTGCCTCAGGGTCAACTTTCTCCTTGAGGATGCTGAATGCCTCGCGCTCACCACGCCACATCTTGCGCACCTTCTCGTTGAAGCGACTGATGATCGCCACACCAAGCAGGTAGAGATATATGAAGACGTTATACATTATCCAAGCACTTCGATGGCACGTCGCATACGGGCTATTGTCTCCTCCTTGCCAAGGAATGACGAGATATCAAACATTCCGGGACCCTTGCCCTCGCCAACGAGAGTAAGGCGCCAGGCGTTCATAACATTACCAAGCTTATATTCCTTCTGCTCTACCCACGCATGAACAATCTGTTCCTGATTCTCAAGAGAGAAGTCGTCGATGCCTTCGAGAACACTGATAAGCTCTGTCATCACCTGTGCAGAATCTTCCTTCCAGCGCTTCTTTGCTGTCTTCTCGTCGTAAGCTGTCGGAGCCTCGAAGAAGAATGAGCAGAGTGGCCACAACTCATGAACAAACGATACACGATCCTTCATCATCTCTGTGACCTTCAGGATACGCTCTGAGGTCTCCTGAGGACAATGCTCCTTGACGATAGGTTCGAAGAGAGATGCAATCTCTTCGTTTGACTTCATAAGGATATACTCGTGGTTGAACCATATTGCCTTTTCAAAAGCGAACTTGGCACCAGCCTTTGAACACTTCGAGATATCAAAGAGAGGTACGAGCTCGTCGAGAGAGAATATCTCCTGTTCTGTGCCAGGATTCCATCCTAAGAGAGCCAGGAAGTTGATGACAGCCTCGGGGAAATAGCCATCCTCACGATATCCTCGTGATGTCTCACCGCTCTTTGGATCTTTCCAGAGCAATGGGAATACAGGGAATCCCAGACGGTCACCATCGCGCTTAGAGAGTTTTCCCTTACCGTCAGGCTTCAACAACAGAGGCAGATGAGCAAACTGAGGCATCGTATCCTCCCAGCCAAAAGCCTTATAAAGCAGTACATGAAGAGGTGCACTTGGCAACCACTCCTCACCACGGATAACATGGGATATCTCCATCAGATGATCGTCGACGATATTTGCGAGGTGATAAGTAGGCAACTGGTCAGCACTCTTATAGAGCACCTTGTCGTCGAGGATATCTGTCTTCACGCGAACCTCACCACGGATAAGATCGTTGACAAGAACCTCCTCACCGGCATCAATCTTAAATCGGACAACATATTGCTTACCATCGGCAATGAGCTGTTCTACCTCTTCCTTTGGAAGGGTCAGAGAGTTACGCATCTGACTGCGGGTGTGGCAGTCGTACTGGAAATTCTGTATCTCAGCACGCTTTGCCTCCAACTCCTCAGGAGTATCGAAAGCTATGTATGCCTTGTCGGCATCCAGCAGCTGCTGAACATATTTCTTATAGATATCACGACGCTCACTCTGACGATAAGGCCCCTTGTCGCCACCAAAGCTCACACCCTCATCAAACTTGATGCCGAGCCATTTGAATGACTCGATGATATACTCTTCTGCGCCAGGCACAAAACGATTGCTATCAGTATCTTCGATACGGAAAACGAGGTCACCGCCATGCTGTTTCGCAAATAGGTAATTATATAATGCGGTACGCACACCGCCAATGTGGAGTGCACCTGTAGGACTTGGTGCAAAACGCACTCTTACTCTTCTTTCTGACATATAATTAGCAATTTTGCCTGCAAAATTACAAAAAAAAAACCAATTCTCAATTCTCAATTCTCAATTATTTTGTATCTTTGCACCAAAATACTGCAATTATGACATTTTTCAATCTCAAAACAGATATAACCTGGCGGGATTTTCTTATCCGCTGTGGTTTTGTTGTTGCTACAGTAGCTGTGATAGTCTGGTTCATGCCCCGTGACCATCAGAACAGTTTTAAGATTGAGAAAGGAAGACCCTGGATACATGCAGACCTTAAGGCGCCATTCGACTTCCCCGTATATAAGAGCGAAGATGCAGTAAAGGCTGAGCGTGACTCTATGATGGGTCTGTATGAGCCTTATTTCAATTATGATAAAGAGACCGAGGGAGTACAGATACGGCAGTTTATGACGGACTATAATAAGGGAATCCCAGGTTTGACCGATGATTATATTAGCATTATCGTAAATCGCCTGCATCAAATATACCAGAAGGGCGTCATGAGTAATGCCGATTATGCACAATATAACAGGGATACAACACAGATGATACGTGTTGTAAGCAGCAGGAATGCAGTGAGTGTGCAGATAAGTAATATTTACTCTACGGTAACTGCCTATGAAATGCTGTTCCTTGACCCGATGATATCCAGTCATAGGGATATCCTGCAGAAATGTAGTCTTAACGACTATATCACCCCTAATCTTATCTTTGACAAGGACCGCAGTGAGGCTGTTCTAAGTGATCTTCATAACAGTATTCCATTGGCTAGCGGACTGGTACAACGTGGACAGAAGATTATCGATCGTGGAGATATCGTAGATGCCAAGACATACGAAGTGCTCCTGTCTTTCCAGAAAGAACAGGAACGTAGGGAGAAGAACGCCCAGCAGATAAGTGTCACCATCATGGGACAGATTCTTTACGTATCTGTACTTGTGATATGTTTCACCGTATTCCTCACATTATTCCGCAAGGACTATTTTGACAAGCCACGTGCACTTACGATGTTATATGCACTCATTATACTCTTCACTACAATCTCATCGGTTATGGTGGAGCATAATGTACTACATGTTTATATCATCCCGTTTGCGATGGTGCCGATATTCATCCGTGTGTTTATGGATTCTCGCACAGCCTTCGTAGCACATGCAATAATGATTATGATATGTGCAAGTGTACTGCAACATCCTATGGAGTTTATTGCTGTCGAGGCTGTGGCAGGACTTGTGGCAATTTATTCTCTGCGCGAACTGTCAAGCCGGTCTCAGCTTTTCTGGACGGCTGTGCTCGTTACGGTTGCAGCGGCTGTTGTAAACCTGTCGTTGGCGTGGATTCGCGATAATAGCTTTACAAAGATTGACTATGGAGAGTTCAACTATCTTGCCATCAACGGCCTGTTATTGTTCTGCTCATACCCTCTGCTTTATCTGATAGAGAAGACATTCGGTTTTACGTCAAACATCACCCTTATTGAGCTTTCAGACATGAACAAGGATCTGCTCCGTAGGATGAGTGAGGTGGCCCCAGGTACTTTCAACCACTCTATTCAGGTAGCTAATCTGGCAGGTGAGATTGCGCGTAAGATAGGTGCAAAGAGTCAGCTGGTGCGTACAGGTGCAATCTATCATGATATCGGTAAGATTCCTAATCCTATATATTTTACAGAGAACCAATCCGGCGTTAACCCTCATGAGGGAATGAGCTATATTGACAGTGCCCAGACAATCATCAGGCATGTCACAGACGGATTGAAGCTTGCCGAAAAGTATAATCTTCCTGATGTCATCAAGGAATTCATATCCACTCATCACGGACAGGGAAAAGCCAAATATTTCTATGTACAACAGAAAAACGCCTTCCCGGATGAGGCTGTGGATGACTTGCTCTTTACATATCCAGGTCCTAATCCCTTTACAAAGGAACAGGCGATACTGATGATGACTGACAGTGTAGAGGCCGCATCACGATCACTGTCGGATTATACAGAGAAGAGTATACGCGATCTGGTAAACCGTATCATAGACGGTCAGGTGGAAGAGGGCTATTTCAAGGAGTGCCCTATCACATTCCGTGATATCCAGTATGCCAAGACGGTGCTTATAGAGAAACTTAAGACCATCTATCACACTCGTGTATCATATCCTGAACTGAAGAAGTAAAACTGCACACTTGCGTATATTTGTGTGCAAAAACTGCACAAAACTGCACATCTGTGCAGCTTTTTGTGCATTATTCGTTAAACTTCGTTAACTTTGTGTGCGCAAACGGCATAGTTTAGAACAAACATCTTATCTTTGCACCCGATTTTTTTAAGATGTTTTTAGGATTATGAACAAAATTAATGCAATTATTGCCAGCGTGATGCTGACTGCAATGACAACCACAGCCACAGCAGGTGGTATCTTAACCAACACAAACCAGAGTATTGATTTTCTGCGCAATCCTGCGCGTGATGCAGCAATAGGTCTTGACGGTGTTTACAGCAATCCTGCAGGTGTTGCTTTCCTTCCAGAAGGATTTCATCTCGGATTCAACTGGCAGTACGCTCATCAGACACGTACCATTACAAGCAACAATCCTGTGTTTGCCTTAGGCCGTAAGAATGGTGGTCTTACAAAAAAGACATTCGAAGGTGTTGCAGATGCACCTTGCATCCCCTCTATTCAGGCAGCATATAATAAAGGTGACTGGAGCATTCAGTTCAACTTCTCTGTACCTGGCGGTGGCGGCAGCTGTGAGTTTGCCGATGGTCTGGGTTCTTTCGAGAGTGTTGTAGGTGGAATAGCCAACCAGCTCGCCGGACTTGACAAACTTGCCACAGCACTCGGACAGACGGCACCTGGTGTTTCCGGCTATGACATGGACGGATATATGCAAGGCCGTCAGTATTATTTCGGATTCCAGTTGGGAGCAGCATATAAGATTACACCCGACCTCTCTGTATACGGTGGTCTTAGACTGCTCTACGGTAATGCCACATACAAGGCTAAGATCAGCAACATACAGGTAAAAACTGCTGGTGGTTACGTAGACTTCGGCAGTTTCATGCAGTCAGCAACAGCAATGGTTGATGGAGGTATCTCTACCGTAAACACCAATCTTGCTCAGGTTAATGATAAAATTTCCCAGTATGGAGAACTGCCAGAACTAGTTGCCATGAAGGCACAGCTCGAAGGCATGGGCGCTCAGCTCCAAGGTACCAGTCAGAGTCTCAATGCACTGCAGAAATACTCACAGGGTGTGAACCTGCTCTGTAACCAGTCGTCAGTTGGCGTGGCTCCTATTATTGGTATTGACTATCGCTTTGGCAAATTCAATATCGCTGCGAAATATGAGTTTAAGACCCAGATTCACATGAAGAACGAATCAACGGTAAATGAGGCCAGTGAGATAGCAGCAGTAAACAAGTTCCGTGACGGTGAGAAGGTTGATGAGGACTCTCCTGCCCAGCTTGCTGTTGGTGCAATGTGGAATGTTACCGACGCTGTACGTCTGAACCTCGGCTACCACCATTTCTTCGACAAGAAGGCCAGCTGGTATAACAACAGCCAGGATCTTCTTGGTGGTGATACCAATGAGTATCTCGCAGGTGCAGAGTGGGATATCACAGACAGACTCACCGTTTCTGGTGGTGTACAGGTGACACGCTATCAGCTCACCGATGAGTATATGAACGATATGTCGTTTGTTGTCAACAGCTCAAGTGTAGGCTTCGGTTTCAACTACAAAGCCAGTGATATCGTTACTCTTAAGGCTGGATATTTCCAGACCAACTACGAGAATTATGACCGTGTAACCTATAAGGAGCCACTTATCAGCGACTCTTTCACCCGTACCAACCGCGTACTCGGTATAGGTTGCGAGCTTACATTATAAAGGATCTACGTCGAAATAGATTTGAAGCGACACATAGCGCTTGTCTTGCAGTAACTGCTGCTGGGCAAGCGCTAAATATTTGCGCACATCAGCCATGTTAAGTCCCAGTTCGCATTTCAGTACCAGCTTACGGATAGCCAGTGACTTGACTTTTGCGATTGCTGGTTTGTCTGGGCCCAGTACACGTGCTCCGAACCACTGTCGGAGGATTCTCCCGATCTCCATACCTGCTGATTCTGCCATTTTCTCCTGCTTGTGCTTTATATATACATATACAAGACGGTAATAAGGCGGGTAATGAAATTGCTGTCGCTCAGCAATCAGGGTCTTGTAAAAAGCAGAGTAGTCATTGCGAACCACCTGTTGTATGATTGGAAGATCAGGGCTCTTTGTCTGTAGTACCACAAGTCCGCGTCGTCCCTTACGTCCTGCCCTTCCACTCACCTGGGCCATCATGGTAAAGGCGTGTTCATAAGCCCTGAAGTCAGGATAGTTAAGCATCGTGTCGGCATTAAGAATTCCAACTACGCTGACCTTGTCAAAATCCAATCCTTTGGAAATCATCTGGGTACCGATGAGCAGGTTAGTACGTCCTGCTGAGAAGTCTGCTATTATACGTTCGTAAGCCTGACGAGTACGGGTGGTATCGAGATCCATACGGGCGATACGTGCCTCAGGTAAGATTTCGTGCAACTGGTCTTCTATCTTCTCTGTGCCATATCCGCGTGTCTGTAGTTGTGTACAACCGCAATTCGGACATTCTGTAGGCACCTGGTAGGTATAACCGCAGTAATGGCATGTCAGCTTATTAAGATTACGATGCAACGTAAGCGACACGTCACAATGCTGACAATGAGGCACCCATCCACACTGCTTACATTCTATCATTGGAGCATACCCCCTTCGGTTCTGGAAGAGTATTGCCTGTTCGCCTCGTTCCAATGCCTCGCGTACCTCTCTTAATAATAAAGAAGAGAAAGGTCCGTTCATCATCTTACGGTGCTGCAGGTCCTTGATGTCAACAACCTGTATCTCTGGCAGTTCTATTCCCTTGTACCGCTGGAAAAGCTCCACAAGACCGTATTTCCCGATCTTGGCATTATGATATGACTCTATAGAAGGGGTGGCTGTACCTAATAAGACTTTGGCATCATACATCTGTGCAAGCATTATTGCAGCACTGCGTGCATGATATCGTGGAGCAGGGTCTTGTTGCTTATATGACGTTTCGTGTTCTTCGTCTACGATCACCAGTCCCAGATGTTGGAATGGCAGGAACACCGCACTCCTGGCACCAAGTATTACATCGTAGGGATCTGCCGACAACAGCTTCTGCCACATCTCCACTCTTTCGGCATCGGAATACTTTGAGTGATATATCCCCAGACGATCACCAAAGACATGTCTCAGTCGATCCATGATTTGCACCGTTAGTGCTATCTCTGGTAAAAGATAGAGCACCTGTTGTTTCTTCTCTATCGCCTGACGTATAAGATGGATGTAAATCTCTGTCTTGCCACTCGACGTGATGCCGTGAAGCAGGGTAACAGATTTCTTTAGAAAGGAAAACTGAATATTGTTATATGCATCCTGCTGCGCATCGCTGAGCGGTTTTGTCCTCTCCAGATGTGGCTCCGCATAAATATTCAGACGTCCCACTTCCTTCTCGTACACTTCCAGCAAACCTCGTTTCTGAAGTGCAGAGATTATCGGAAGAGCATGTCCTTGGTTAATGAGTTCGTCGCGCGTTATCTCAATGGGTTTCCCCTCAGCCCATCCAGAGAGGTTCAGATAGTCAATGAAGGCAGACTGTTGTTTTGCCGCCCGCTGCAGCATATCTATCGCGATATGCAGACTCCTCTCGTTACGGAAATTGGGAGTAAGACGGATGTACGTCTCTGTCTTGGGCTTGTAGCCATCCTCTGCCTTAAGACCTGATGGAAGTGCTGCCTTATAGACCTCTCCAATAGGTGACATGTAATATTCGGATATCCATTTCCACAACTTCAACTGATTGCCTAGGAGTATGGGAGTGTCATCGAGTACCAGAAGGATGTCCTTGATGTTGAAGCCCTTAGGGAGAGCCTCTTTGTGAGTCCTTGCAACGATTCCTACATAAGTCTTGTTCTTACCGAAAGGTACTGCCACACGACAACCAGTCTTTACCTTCTGCACATGCTCTGTGGGCACAGAATAGGTAAAGAGTCCGTTAAGCGGCAGGGGTAGGATAACGTCTATGAACAAGGTCTATGACTTAGAAGAGGTAAGCAGCAGAGATCTGCCAGGATTTGGGTTTTGTGTCGTCACTCTTGAATGCAGCATCGGTAGCCACCTTCCATGAGGCATCGGCAGTAGAACCGACAGCGATATTATAAGCGAAGCCTATCTCCAGATGTTTCGACAGATACACACCTGCACCAAGGTTCACACTGAATGCTGATTTCTTTAATTGGAAAGTGTTTTCTACACCATCTTTGTTCCATTTAAATTCATCATCGCCTATATTAAATGCAAACTGAGGACCTGCAGCCACATATAGTCCTGCCTCGCTGCCTATACCAAGTTTCAGACGGGCATTGACGGGTACGAGGATACTCTTCTGTTTGATGGTCTCATCATTGATCTTGGTACTTTTCTGATCATATAATCCGGAGATGTCAACACCAAGTCCGCCAATGGGCAGTGACACCTGAAGGGTAGGACCGATAAACCATCCGAGCTTGTTCTCTGAGTTAAAAACACTCTCGTTGAACTTCATGTTCTGTAGGTCCAGGCCTCCCTTGACACCAAATTTAACACCTTGTGCTGAGGCAGCCATCGTTATAGCTGAAAAGAGCGCGATAAAAGCAAAAACCTTTTTCATTTTTATTTTTTGTTGTTTGTCAATTCTATGATAAACCTAGCCCCTGGGCCATAGTTTGTATCAAGACGTACAGTACCTCCTAAGCGTTCCACAAGGGTACGACATAATGGTAGTCCTAAACCTAGCCCCTCCTTGAAAGAGTCGAGTTTTACAAAGCGGTCGAAGATGTGGTCAGCCTCTTCCTTGGGGATACCGCTACCAGTGTCTTGTACAGCGATGAGCACACTGTTCTCCTTTGCCTTTGTCTTCAAGGTGATGGAACCTTGAGTGGTGTTCTTTACCGCATTGTCGATAAGTGTTGCAATGGCACGTTTCAACAGGGTGCGGTTTGTTAGAATGGTATAATTATCGGGTAGGGGAGAGTCAAGAGTCATCTCTACACCGGGTTTCATTAATCCGTGGTGATCGCCTATAAGTTCATTGAGAAGGGCATTGATGCTTATCTCGTCCTCCTTTGCTGCTACCTTCGATGACTCGCTGAGTGACAACTCGAGGACCTCGTCGATGAGCGATGTTACCTGGAGAGTGTTCCTCTGCATTGTATCTGCCATATGCTTACGCTCTTCCGTGCTATTGGCAAGTTCTGGGTCTGCGATAATCTGCGCGAAGCCACTGATGATGTTTAGTGGTGTACGAACCTCATGGCTAACATTCTGGATAAACGCTTTTTTCATGCGGTCCGCCTCCAGTGCACGGTTGTATGCTTCCTGAAGTTGTGCGACATGTCTTCTGCGACTGATAACAATATACATCAGCGCAGCCACAAGCAGTATCAGCAGTACTATTCCCACGGTTAGTCCTATGAATTTTGCACGTGTAGTCTTCTTCTCTGCCTCGAAGAGCGAGAGTTGCTCGCGAATGCCCTGCATGCTGTTTATTAGAACCACATTGGTTATGGAGTCCTGTGAGGTGTAATGTTTATGGAGGGACTTATATGCATCCTCCCATCGTCCTGCATGTTCGTAGATAAGAGAGATTGCCTCCCCCCCCTCATCTCCAAGCTCTTTCGTTGCCAGCGCTACAGCCTCATCGGTCTTTCCTGTGGCAGCAAGGTAATATACTTCCATGGTGCGTCCATGAACAGTGCTTTTACCTTCATCAATCCCTTTCTTATATTCCTTAAACCCTTCCAGGAACCGAGGGATGTCGCCTCTGTTGTAGTAGCTGAGTGTCTTTCGTGTCTCGATGTCGAATACCCGCTCTGGCGAGTATTTCAGTGCGATCTCCTTTGCTCTTTCAAGTAATCTTATGGCTTCATCGGGGTCATCGTCTAGCTCCACATTCACTAAGTTCATATAGATAGGTGGCATGCTCTCCCAGTAGCCGTACTTCTCCATCTCGCTTAGTACGTGATAGAAATTTTCCTTAGCAGTGGCATTATTGCCGCAATAGCGGTTAATATGTCCGAGCATATTATAAGCCATGTACATCTCCTTCTCGAGACCCTTCTCCCTCAACTCTGATGAAAGCTTGTAGGCCAGCATATAAGCTTCATAGATTCGTTGCTGGTTCATCAGAAAGACTATCTCATTGCATCTCTGGGTATAATAGGAATGCATATCGTTTTTGCTGAGGCAATATTCTTCCAGACGGTAAATTATGGGGAAGAAACGTGCACTGTCGGCATCATTGAAAGCACGACTCATCGAGTCGCGAAGTTCTTTATACCTCGGGTCTTCTTTTATGTTATAGGCAGCTTTAACGGGATTCAGGAATATGATTGTTGCTGCCGCTAGCAGTATAAGATGTTTCGTTTTCATTATTGTTAGCGAAAAATAATTATGCAAATGTAGGCAATAATTTTGAAATAATGAAGGTTTGTGATTTTTTTTTTGTTTTTTTTGTAATTCATTACCGATTTATTTGTATCTTTGTCGGCGGAATGGAGATTTTCCCGATTGCACATTTTCGTTCGCCTATGAGGTCGAAGTTCGGTATCCCCAGGCAGAGCGGACTCGTCAGTAGCCTGACGGGAAGCATTGTCTTTGAATCGGATTTCCGTAGGATGGAGGCTTTAAGGGGGCTTGACGACTTCGATTATCTGTGGATAATTTGGGAATTCTCTGAGGGAAGATGGAAGAAGGAAGATGGACGACTCATGTCAAGACCTCCAAGGCTTGGAGGAAATAAGAAGATGGGCGTTTTTGCTACGAGGTCACCATTCAGACCAAATAATCTCGGGTTATCGTGTGTGAAGATAGACCATATTGAAGATGACCCCGCCCTTGGTCCTGTTATACATGTAAGAGGTGCCGATCTGATGGATGGTACTCCGATTTATGATATCAAACCCTATGTGGCTTACGCCGATGCCCACGAAGGAGCAAAGAGTGGTTTCGTGGATAAGTCGGAATGGAAGACTCTTAAGGTGGAGATACCGGAAGAGACAGCCTCTTTGTTCTCAGACGAAGATCTTCGAGCCCTTATGGATCTTCTTGCCCTTGACCCCAGGCCGCATTACCAGAATGATGAGGAGAGGGTATACGGCATGCCCTTTGGAAAGTATGATGTACGTTTCAGAGTTGTGAAAAACGTGTTAAAGGTGACAGGATGTGTGGTAATATAAAAAAAAATGTGTACCTTTGTCCGCAAAACCATTAGAGCTTGAATATGAAGAGACTGATTCATATATTGCCCCTTGCAGCTCTTTTGCTGCTGGCAAGTTGTTCACAGAAGAAAAAGAGCGATGATATTATCGCTCCCAAACCCGAAGTTGTAAAGCCCCAGGCTCCTATCCGTATGCAGGAATATAAGCATACAGATGACGTGTTATGGCTTGGAAAGAACTATCAGGTGGAGGTTCACCGTGTGGCCGACGACAGCCTGAAGATGGTTCAGGATGAAAATGGACAGAAGTTTATCGACAACCGCATCTCTATCAAAGTGATGCGTGCTGACGGTTCTGTATTCTTTAGTCGTTCGTTTACGAAAGCTGCCTTTGAATCATTACTCAACAATGACTATCGTCAGACAGGTATCTTGGAGGGGCTTGTATATGACAAGTCCGAGGGCAACAACATCTACTTTGCTGCTAGTGTCAGTCATCCACAGACAGATGAATACATCCCCTTTGTTGTCTCTCTGAGCAATTTCGGTGAGGTGGGTATACGTCTTGATTCTGACCTTGACACGAATGGTGGAACCAACGATGAGGATGAACAATAAGTATACCTTCGATAACGTCATACGTGGCATCCTATGGGCGATAATCATCACAGGTGTAGTGATGCTGCTTAATCGTCTGAGTAGTGTGCTGGTGCCATTCTTCTTGGCGTGGCTCATCGCTTATCTGCTCTTTCCGTTGGTGAAGTTCTTCCAGTATAGTTGTAAGATGAAATACCGTATATTAGGCATCCTCTCAGCGTTTCTGGTTACCGGACTCGTGCTTACGGGTGTATTCCTTTTGATGATCCCACCTATGGTGGAGGAGAGCTTCAGAGTGAAGGATCTTTTGGTGGAATATATCGGTGCCAACGAGAAAGTAAGCAATATCCCTGGTATGATACAGCAGTATGTGCGTGATCATCTCAGTGTGGAGGAAATCCAGTCAATTGTCACTCAAGGCGGATTCCTTGATGCTATAAAGGCCACTGTCCCTAAGGTCTGGGATGTCATTACTCAGTCGATAAGCATAGTGTCAAGTGTGTTTACACTGACGATGGTGGTGCTTTATACCTTGTTCATTCTTCTTGATTATGAGGATATATGTAGCGGATGGCCTAATCTCCTGCCTGAGAAGTATCGTCATTTTGCCAAACAGCTGGTGGGCGATGTGGAGGACAGTATGAATAAGTATTTCCGAGGTCAGGCTATGGTTGCTCTTTGTGTTGGTATACTTTTTAGCATCGGATTCCTGATTATCGGATTCCCGATGGCGGTTGGACTCGGTATGTTTATCGGAATCCTGAACATGGTGCCTTATCTGCAGTTGGTGGGATTGATACCCACTGTTTTGCTTGCTATCGTTAAGGCTGCCGATACAGGTCAGAATTTCTGGATAATACTTCTCATGGCTCTTGCTGTGTTTGCTGTTGTCCAGATTATTCAGGACACGTTCCTTACTCCCAAGATTATGGGTCACGTGACAGGACTGAACTCCGCTATTATCCTGTTATCGCTTTCTATCTGGGGATCGTTGCTGGGAATACTCGGAATGATTATCGCGTTGCCAATGACAACCCTGCTGATATCATACTATCAGAGGTATGTCATAGCGGAAAAGTAAGTCTTTCAATGGGTGTTATGCGTCGGCAAAGACCTTGCCGTCTTCGAGTGTGACCTGAAGCTTTGTGTACTCGCAGTGGAAATCATTCTTCAGACGGTCGAGATATCGTGCACACTCCCATTTACACATCGGAAGGTCGTGAAGGAGATAGTTGCCGCAGGCCTGTGGTTCTGTTGCTGGCACCTTGTCTTGTTTTATAATCCACTCAAGACACTCGATAGTAAGTTGACGCATGTCTTCTACGGTATATGATCCTGTCATGATAATATACATGCCAGTGAGACATCCCATTGGGCCTACGTATACCACATCCTCCTTCACTTTACTGTTTCTGAACCACGTGGCCATAAGATGCTCTATACTGTGAATGGCGGAAGGGGCGATGGCGGGTTCTTTGTTGGGTTCTGTGATGCGAAGGTCAAAAGTGGTAAAACCTTTATCCTCTCTTGATACATATATACCCGGCTTAAGATGGGTGTGGTCTATGGTGAAACTCTGAATAATCTCCATTGTGAAAAAATAATTATAGGCTTTCGATGAAAGTCTTGGTTACTAGGAATGAGTTCTCGGCGATGGTATTCCAGAAGTCGTGATACATAGAGGCATCAGTATCCCGCAGGGGGATATCGCTGATTACACGGAATGAGATAAACGGCACACTATAGATATAACATGCCTGAGCTATAGCTGCCGACTCCATATCAACAGCCTTGGCCTCTGGGAAATGACCAACTATCTCTCGCATCTTCTCTTTGGAGTCAACAAACCAGTCGCCTGTGACAATTAGTCCAGGCTTAGCACCTGTCTTAAGTGCTTTTTCCAATAATATCGGGTCTGCCTCGTATCTTACAGGTAGTCCTTGAACCTGTCCATACTGTGTGGAATTGTCGATGGCTGTGCCACAATATACATCGTGATAAGTCAACTGACTGCTAACCACCACATCCTGAACGTTTATGTCATCACCGTTTCCTCCTGCACATCCGGATGATATTATCACATCGGGCTTATACTGCTTTATCATCTCCACCGTTTGTATGGCAGCATTAACCTTTCCTATACCGCTCTTCTGGATGATGATATTTTCAGAAGAGAACAACTGTTGGAGCTGCTTGAGCTCCTTGTCCATTGCTACTATTACTCCTATCTTCATAATTGTTTGTTTTTATATTCTGCTATCGGGATGCTGATACACTTTATTTCGCTGGCGCACAGCCTCGTAGATGAGGATGGCTGTGCTTACACTGACGTTAAGAGAGTCAAGACGTCCCAGCATCGGTATACGGATATGTGCATCGGCAGCATCGCGCCATTGTTGTGAGAGGCCTGTGGATTCTGTGCCCATGACAAGAGCCGTTGCATGACTCATGTCATAGTCATAGTAATCATAAGAATCCTGAAGCTGTGCCGTGAGAATTCTGATCTTTTTTCCTTTTAGGAAGTTGATACAATCCTTAGAAGAACAAGCTGCAACAGGTACACTGAATACACCTCCGATGCTGGCACGGATAAGGTTGGGGTTATATATATCCGTAAGAGGGTCGCACACGATAACTGCATCTACGGCAGCAGCCTCGGCAGTGCGGAGAATGGCTCCCAGATTACCAGGCTTCTCTACACTCTCAAGTACCACCACGAGCGGATTATGCTTGTTGAACCTAAGGTCCTTAAGACTGTGGCTCTTAACTTTGGCCACTGCTATGATACCCTCAGTCGACTCACGATATGCCATCTTCTCATATACCTGAGAAGTTACATATGTCGGTTCTATGCCACCTGTGTAGCAGGCAGTATTGAGCACGAACAGCTCTACTATCTCATACCCACAGGCAATGCAGTGTTCTATCTCGCGCTGGCCCTCAACCACGAAGAGTCCTTCTTCACGTCTCAGTGACGATTTCTGCTGGAGGGCAACAACGTGTTTTATCCTTGCATTCTGGGTGCTTGTAATTACGTTTTCTTCCATATTCAGGGGACAAAGGTACGATTAAGTGAGCAAAAATCCAAATTTATTTGGTTTTTTTCGAAGAAAGTGCTACCTTTGTCGGCAAAATAAATACTTGCAAGTTATGAATATTGTAAAAAAGTTGCTGCCCGATGTGTTGGCAGTGTTGTTGTTTGCCGTTTTGGCTTTCGCCTATTTCTTCCCTGCCGATATTGAGGGCCGTATCCTCTATCGCCATGATGCATCGGCAGGAAGGGGTGCAGGGCAAGAAGGAGTGGAGTATATGCAGAAAACCGGTGAGCGAAGCCGTTGGACTAATGCCCTTTTTGGAGGTATGCCCACCTATCAGATGGCACCATCTTATAATTCTACGGATAAGCTGAGTACCGTTGTTAATGCCTATCATCTGTGGTTGCCAGAGAATGTGTGGTATGTATTTGCATACCTGTTGGGATTCTATATCCTGCTGCGTGCTTTTGACTTCCGTCAACACATGGCAGCATTGGGTTCTATCATCTGGGCTTTCAGCACCTATTTCCTTATCATCATCGCTGCAGGACATATTTGGAAGGTTTGGGCATTGGCATATCTGCCTCCAATGATTGCGGGTATAGTGCTGGCCTATAGGGGGAAATATCTGTGGGGATTCATTGTCACAGCCATCTTTGCGGCATTTGAGATAAACGCCAACCATGTGCAGATGACGTACTATTACCTCTTCATCATCCTCTTTATGGTAATAGGCTGGCTGGTGGAGGCTATACGTGAGAAACTGCTGGTACGTTTTGTGAAGGCAACAGGTGTTTGTGTAGCTGCTGCGCTGATAGGTGTATGCCTTAATCTTTCTAACCTGTATCATACATGGGAATATAGTAAGGAGTCGATGCGTGGTAAGAGTGAGCTTGTGAAAAAGAACTCTGCCAATCAGACGAACAGCGGGTTGGAGCGCGACTACATCACCCAGTGGAGCTATGGCATAGATGAGACATGGACACTGCTTATACCTAACACGAAGGGTGGAGCCTCAATGCCCCTGTCGATGAATGGGACAGCAATGAAGCATGCTGACAATAACTATATCGACATATATAATCAGATAGGACAGTATTGGGGAGAACAGCCGGGAACAAGCGGTCCTGTATATGTGGGCGCATTTGTGATGTTCCTGTTTATATTAGGACTATTTGTGGTGAAAGGGCCCGTGAAATGGGCTCTGCTCGCAGCGACTATATTGTCGATAATGCTCTCATGGGGAAGGAATTTCATGGGTCTGACGGACTTTTTCATCGATTATGTGCCGATGTATGCTAAGTTCCGTACAGTGGCCTCAATACTTGTCATCGCAGAGTTTACTATTCCTCTTCTTGCTATGCTGTCATTAAAGGAAGTGCTTAGCTCGGGAATGAATGAAAAGAGGAAAGAGATTACCAGATACTCATTGATATCGTTGGGACTCACTGCTGGAATCGCATTGCTTTTTGCGCTTATGCCGTCGATGTTCTTCAGCTCTTTCATATCTTCGAGCGAGGTTCAGGCATTACAGGGGCTGCCGGCAGAACATGTACAGCCTATCATGAGCAATCTTACAGAGATGCGTAAGGCAATGTTTACGAGCGATTGTTGGCGTTCTTTCTTTATAATCATAGTTGGTGCAGGTATATTATTTGCAGCAATATATGACAAACTGAAGAAGGAATATGCCGTAGGAGCACTGCTGATTCTCTGTCTCATCGACCTATGGCCGATAAACAAGCGTTACCTCAACGATGAAATGTTCGTGCCAAAGAGTGAGCGTGAGGCTCCCCAGCAGATGAGTAAGACAGACGAACAGATACTGCGCGACAAGAGTCTCGACTACAGGGTGCTTAATATGGCTTCTAATACATTCAATGAGAATGAGACCTCTTATTACCACAAGAGCATCGGAGGCTATCATGCTGCCAAACTACGCCGTTATCAGGAGATGATAGAACAGTATATCTCTCCTGAGATGCAGCAGACGATGAGTGCCGTGGCAGAGGCTGGAGGTGATATGACTCAGGTTAATGGAGATAGTATCTATCCAGTGCTCAACATGCTTAACACCAAGTACTTTATTCTTCCTCTTCAGGGAGGGCAGACGGTACCTGTCCAGAATCCGTATACCTATGGTAATGCGTGGTTTGTGGATAAGTTGCAGTATGTTCAGAATGCTAACGAGGAACTCCTCGGAGTGGGTAAGATTGATCTCCGCCATGAGGCAGTGGCTGATGCTAAGTTCAAGGCTCAGCTTGGAGATGCTGTGATACAGGATACTGCAAGTGTGGTTAAGATAACATCCTATGAACCCAATGAGTTGAAGTATGATGTTAATTCCGGCAAGGGAGGTGTGATAGTGTTCTCTGAGATATATTATCCAGGATGGACGGCTACAGTTGACGGAGAGCCTGTAGAGTTGGGAAGAGTGAACTATATCCTCCGTGCGCTTAATGTAAAACCAGGAAAGCACGAAGTGGTACTTAGCTTCTTCCCCAAATCACTGGATACAACTGAGAGTATCGCTTATACTGCTTATATCGTGCTTCTCCTCGCTATTCTGGGAGGTGTGTTTATGGAATATCACCGTCGTAAATATTAAAGTCAGATGTTGAAGAAGTTGCTTTCGTTGCCACCGAATCTTGTGAGTGCTTTCCATGAGGTGACAGGACTCTCGGAAGAGGAGTATTTCTGTACCTGCGATCCTCTTGGTCATCGATTGGGAAGTGGTGGAGGCACGTCGTGGCTGCTTATGGAGGCAATGAAGAGTGATAAGTCTGGTGCTTTCGACGAGTGGCTCTCCAAAGAGAAACGTATCCTTATACATGCCGGAGGACAGAGTAAGCGCCTTCCCGGCTATGCTGTATCGGGTAAGGTACTGATGCCGCTGCCTGTATTTCGCTGGGAAAGAGGCCAGAAGCTGTCGCAGGATCTTCTTAGTGTGCAGTTACCGCTCTATGAGAAGATGATGCAGATGGCTCCGGATAACATCCATACGATGATTGTCAGTGGCGATGTGCTTATCAGGGCAACTCAACCACTACAGGCGATACCAGAGGCTGATGTGGTTTGCTATGGTCTGTGGCTTGATGCTTCTGTGGCCAAGAATCACGGAGTGTTTGTGAGTGACCGCCGCAGTCCATCGGTATTGAAGCAGATGCTTCAGAAACCATCGGTAAAAACTCTGTCTGAACTTCAGAAAGATCATTATTATCTCACAGATATCGGGGTATGGATGTTGAGTGATAAGGCAGTGAGGCTTCTGGTGGACCGAAGTATGAATAGCCCTTATGACTTTAAGGAATATGATCTATACTCTGAGTTTGGCTGTGCTCTCGGCACAGACCCTTCGATGCCTGATAGTGAGCTCTCTGAGTTGTCTGTAGCTATTGTTCCTTTGGCTGGTGGTGAGTTCTATCACTTCGGCACATCCAAGGAGATGATATCCTCTACGCTGAGGCTGCAGAATCTTGTAAACGACCAGCGAGAGATAATGCACCTGGACAGGAAACCTCACCCTTCTATTTTTGTTCAGAACGCGGTTACAAAGATTCCATTTACAGAAGAGAATAGTAACATCTGGGTAGAAAACAGCTATATCGGAGAGAAATGGCATCTCACCCATGATCATGTGATAACGGGAGTGCCTGAGAACGACTGGGAAATCAGTCTTGAACCAGGCGAGTGCATCGACGTGGTGCCTGTGGGAGAGAAAGAATACGAGATACGACGCTATAATATCGATGAGCCTCAGAACAGCAATGAACTTGCAGAGAGGGCAAATCTTCGCAGACTCTTTGCACAGCGATGTGAGTACAGGAGACAGAACTGGTCGGCATTGGCAACAAACTGGCGGCATAGTGTGTTCTATCAGCTTGACCTTGCAGCCGCCCAGGAGGAGTTTAGGAGCTTAGGAATACCATTGCCCGAGCCTCTCGCAGACGATGCTCCTCTGATGACACGTATTCATAATGCGATGTTCCGTGGGGAGAACGATAAAGCCTTCGGGTTGCTGCGCGAGGGTATCCTTGAGAGACATGATATTATTTGCATGCCGAAAAAGGATATCGCTGACGATCAGATAGTCTGGGGACGTTCGCCTGTCAGGATCGACATCGCAGGAGGATGGACAGATACACCGCCTTACTGTCTGATGGAGGGCGGAAACGTGATAAACTTCGCTATAGAATTGAATGGTCAGCCGCCATTGCAGGTCTATATCAAACCCTCAAGGGAATATCGTATCATACTTAGAAGCATCGACCTTGGAGCCATGGAAGTGGTGGAGACCAAAGAACAACTCACTGACTTTATGCATGTTGGTTCCCCATTCTCCATCCCCAAAGCCGCACTCGTCCTTGCCGGATTCGGAGCAGCGGAAGCTCGCTCTCCACTCTCCACTCTCAACTCTCAACTCTCATCTTTCGGCTGTGGCATTGAACTGACGTTGCTCTCTGCCATTCCTGCCGGTAGCGGCCTTGGTACATCGAGCATCCTCGCTGCTACAGTCTTGGGAGCTCTTAATGACTTCTGTGGACTTGGCTGGGACAAGAATGAGATAGGCCGTCGTACGCTGATGCTCGAACAGATGCTTACCACTGGCGGTGGATGGCAGGATCAGTTTGGTGGTATACTCAGTGGAGTGAAACTTTTGCAGACGGGGAGGGGCTTCGATCAGAGTCCTAAGGTAAGATGGTTGCCTAACGACCTCTGGACACAACCGGAATACCGAGCCTGTCACTTATTATATTATACTGGTATCACTCGTACTGCGAAGAGTATTCTTGCGGAGATAGTCCGTAGGATGTTCCTAAATCATGGTGGAGAGATACGTCAGTTGCGTGAGATGAAGGAGCATACAATGGAGATGTACGAGGCTATACAGCAGAACGATTTCCTACGTATGGGAAAGCTTGTTCGTAAGACGTGGGGTCAGAATCAGGCACTCGACTACGGGACCAACCCTCCGGCTGTATCGGAACTGACAGACCTTATCGATGATCTCTGTCTGGGATATAAACTTCCTGGTGCTGGAGGCGGAGGATATCTCTATATGATTGCAAAAGATCCTGAGGCCGCTGTACGTATCAAAAAGATATTGACGGAGAATAGCAATAACCGCAATGCCCGATTTGTGGAGATAACCCTCTCCACTATAGGAATGCAAATCAGCAGGAGTTGATGGACTTTAGGACTATAGTTGATATTGATGATCCTGGTTTCAGGATTATACCATGCGAGGAGATGCTCTTCGTGGGCTCATGTTTCGCTGACAGTATCGGAAGCAGGTTTAAGGAAGAGAAGTTCCGTGCTGTCGTCAATCCCTATGGTGTGATGTATAATCCCGCCAGTATCCTGCACACCATAGAGAGAATGGAATTGTCGCCCTCTCTCAGAACCACCTTTATTACCCTCGGTACAAACCATGTCTACCGTCTTAAGGAGACCGGTGAGATTGTGGATAACTGCCAGAAACGTCCTCAGTCGATGTTTACAGAAGAAGAGCTCTCTGTCGATGAGTGTGCTGATTATCTCATGCAGGCGATATCCATACTTCGAGATATCAACCCGGAGATGAATATTGTCCTTACCGTCAGTCCTATACGCTACCGTAAATATGGTTATCACGACTCACAGCTATCGAAAGCGACATTGCTACTGGCGATAAATAAAGTCCTGGATAATTCTGGGATTTCCTATTTCCCCGCCTATGAAATCCTAAACGATGAGCTTCGCGATTACCGTTTCTATAAGCCAGATATGCTTCATCCTTCAGATCAGACAGTAGAATATATCTGGGAGCGCCTGGTGGAGACTTTTTTTTCAGATGAAGCAAGACGGTTTCTTGAGGAGTGGCGCCCACTGAAACAGGCTTTGGGACATAAGCCTTTCGATCCGCAGTCGGAGGAATACAAGGCTCTGATGGATAAAACTATGTTAAAAATTGCTGAACTAAAGAAAAAATATCCTACCTTTGCAGTCTAAACAGAAACAATATGTTGAAATATTCGATAATTAAGATAGCAACGCTTATCGGTGCTCGTCGTGTGGGTGATACTGATGCCCAGATAGGTTGGCTGCTCACTGACAGCCGTTCTCTGTGTTTCCCAGAGGAGACGCTGTTCTTTGCCCTTAGGTCGGCCCGTAACGACGGTCACAAATATATTAGCGACCTCTATCGCCGTGGTGTACGTAATTTCGTTGTAGAGTCACGAGGCATTCAGGAGTATTGCCCTGAGAGTGCTGATGCGATGAAGGATGCCAACTTTCTCATCGTACCATCCCCTCTGGCTGCACTTCAGCGACTTGCAGAGCGTCATCGTGATGAGTTTGATATTCCCATCGTAGGAATAACGGGTTCTAACGGAAAGACGATGGTGAAGGAGTGGCTGTATCAGATACTCCTCCCGTCGCAGAAGATTGTCCGTTCCCCCAAGAGCTATAACTCTCAGATAGGAGTGCCTCTCTCTGTCTGGCTTCTCAACGAACAGACTGAGGTGGGAATCTTCGAGGCAGGCATCTCTGAACCAGGTGAGATGATGGCCCTTCGTGATATCATTCAGCCCACCGTAGGAGTGTTCACATCCTTAGGCTCTGCCCATCAGGAGAATTTCCGTTCGATGGAAGAGAAATGTATGGAGAAGCTCGAACTGATGCACGACACACAGGCGATGATTTACTGCTCAGACAATGACACTGTTAGCCGTTGTGTCCGTCGCATGCAGTATAAGGGTGAGAAGATTGCCTGGTCGCAGTGCGACGAACAGGTGGCATTCTTCGTTAAGACTGTCGATGGCAATAAGATTTCTTATTGTTATAAAGGAGAGGATGGCGCTTTCGGGATTCCCTTCAGCGATGAGGCTTCGATAGAAGACTGTATCACCTGTGCCGCCGCCGCACTTTATCTTGGCATTACGCCAGAGCAGCTCGCAGAGCGTATGCCCGTGCTGGAGCCGGTGGCCATGCGCCTTGAAGTGAAGGATGGCCAGCGAGGCTGCATGCTTATCAATGACTCGTATAACAGCGACGTCAACTCTCTCGACATCGCTCTCGACTTTATGAACCGTCGTCAGTTCTCACCTCTCACCTCTCACCCCTCACTTCTAAGGAAGACGCTTATTCTCAGCGATATTTATCAGACAGGTGTCGCCCCAGAGCAACTCTATGCTCAGGTGTCAGACCTCTGCGTAAAGCGCGGAATACAGAAATTCATAGGTGTTGGTCCTGACCTCTCTGCTCAGGCAGATAAGGTTCAGATTGCCGACAAGCAGTTCTTTCTCGATGTACAGCATTTCCTTACGAGCGATACGTTCGGCAGCCTGCGCGATGAACTGATACTTCTTAAGGGCGCCCGCAGTTTCGGTTTCGACAGGATTTCGGAGCAGCTGGAGCAGAAGGTCCACGAGACGATTCTCGAGGTGAACCTCAATGCCGTTGTGGCCAACCTCAACTACTACCGCTCTTTCCTTAAGCCGGAGACCAAGATGGTCTGTATGATCAAGGCCGATGCCTATGGTGCAGGAGCCGTAGAGATAGCAAAGACTCTTCAGGATCATCGTGTTGACTATCTCGCTGTGGCTGTTGCCGATGAGGGAGTAACGCTTCGTAAGGCTGGCATCACCGCCAATATCATGATTATGAATCCTGAGATGACTGCCTTCAAGACGATGTTCGACTATGAGCTTGAACCAGAGGTCTATTCCTTCCGTCTTCTCGATGCTCTCATAAGGGCAGCGCGCAAGGAGGGTATCACTGGATGGCCGGTACATATCAAACTCGATACAGGCATGCATCGCTTAGGCTTCGATCCGATAAACGACATTGATGAGCTTATCGACCGTCTGAAACATCAGAATGCCATTATCCCACGTTCGGTGTTCAGCCATTTCGTAGGCTCCGACAGCGACGGTTTCGACGAGTTCTCTGCCCGTCAGTTTGCTCTCTTCGATGAAGGAAGCAAGAAGCTGCAGGCTGCATTTACACATAAGATACTTCGTCACATGGACAACTCTGCAGGCATCGAGCATTTCCCTGAGCGGCAGATGGATATGTGTCGTCTGGGACTGGGCCTCTATGGTGTCGATCCTCGTGACAACAGAATCATAAACACCGTATCTACTCTCAAGACAACCATTCTCCAGATGCGCCATGTTCCTGCAGGAGACACTGTAGGCTATAGCCGCAAGGGAAAGATTGACTGCGATTCTGTTATCGCTACTATACCTATAGGCTATGCCGACGGTCTGAACCGTCATCTTGGCAACCGTCGTTGTTATTGTCTGGTTAACGGTCAGAAGGCGGAGTATGTGGGAAATATCTGTATGGATGTGGCTATGATCGACGTCACGGGCATCGACTGTCATGAGGGCGATATGGTGGAGATCTTCGGTGAGCATCTGCCTGTTACCACGTTGTCGGACATCATCGACACTATCCCATACGAGGTCCTCACGGGTGTCTCAAATCGTGTAAAGCGCGTATATTTCCTGGATTAGGTAGTTCGAGTACGAAGCGGTTGCCGTCGGTATATTGTGAATCGAGCTTAAGTGTGCCGCCCAGTAGTTGAACCACGCGCTGACAAAGGAACAGTCCGAGTCCGAGACCCTCTGTGAACATGTCAATCTTCGTGAATTTCTCGAATATAAAGTCAGTCTTTTCGGAAGGAATGCCAGGACCAGTATCCTCTATGGTGAATAATATGTTGTCGTCTGTGGCGTCGATACGCATTGTTACATGGCCCTCTTTTGTGAAATGCAGAGCATTGAAGAGTAACTCGGTTATAACGATTAGCAGATGGTGACTATTGGTCTTTACAGACTGTATATCAGGCACATGACTCTCTAAATGAATATCTATCGTATGTTTGATGAGACTGTTTGCATTGTCGATTGCCTCACGTGCAAGTTGGTTACAGTATGCGGTGTCATCGGTGCTGATAGACTGATGACTCTCTATAAGCGAAGCGGTAAGCAACTTGCTAACCATATAGTCGAGGGCGTTGGTCTGCACATACATGGTCTCGGCTATCTGCTGTTTCTCGTCGTCAGGAATCATGTCACTGTCGTTACGTAAGATCTGCGAGAAGCCGTGAACGATGTTAAGTGGCGTGCGTATCTGGTGCGACATATCCTGCATGAACTGCGTCTTCTGTTCACTGGCCTGACGTGCCAGCAGGGTGGCTTGCTCCAGCTCCTAAGTGCGCTGCTCGGTTTCGTTCTTCGTATGTTCTGCATCGCTGATATGCTGGCTGATGCTTCGCCGCATCTGGCAGAAGCTGTTTTGCAGCTGTCCTATCAGGTCGGTGCGCTGACTTGGTGGAAGTGGATTCTCGTAGTTCCCGTCTCCAATCTGGCGCAGTTCCGCTGCCAGAAGTCCCAAAGGCTGTATAAAATGGCGTACGATTCGGCGGCAGCCCATAACCAGATGCAACAGACCTGTCAGACTGATGATGATTGTATAGCGCTGCAGCGAATAATAGGAACTGAAGATGTCGCTCTCAGGGCATACGATGGCTACACTCCATCAGGCATTCTCAAAGGGGTGGTAGAAGATGAAATTGGGCTTGCCATCGACGTGCATCTCACTATGGCCGGCGTGGCCCGTCTTCATCGATATGGCTGCCAGGTGGGTATCACTGTTAACGTCGCTGTAGGCCTCATTGAAGTACGCCTCGTGCTCCTTCAGCGTGTTTTCCGGATGTACGATAAGATGTCCGTCAGTACTCATCACTGTGGCGTGGGAGTTAGGGAAAGGTTGCAGCGAGAGTATGAGGTCGGCAAACCATTTCATCGAGATATGTGTCGACAGCACCCCGACAAGCTCGCCCTTGTTGTTGCGAAGTGGCATGCCGTAAGACGTGATTAGGGAGGTCTCACCCTGTTCTCTGTCGATATAGGGATCAATCCATATCGGGGCTTCATTATGAAGGGGGGGTGAAGTACCATTTCTCACGGGTGTAGGGCTGCCGGCCGCTGTTCACGGCAGTGCGTATCTTCGTAGAGTCGGAGTGGCTGCGGTAGGCATATACCCCGTAATATGTGCCATACTTAGGATAGACTCCCGGCTCGAAAGCGATGGCACAACCCTGGATGTGTGGGTTGACTGATACCAGCTGCCGGCAGAGGCTGTCCATAATCTCGGGCTGGTCTAAGCGCTTCTCTATGGTCCAGTGCATGCTACGCGTCGCCGTCTCCACCTTGCTAAGGGTATTGTCTATGCGAAGTTCGGTGGTACGCAATGTCTGACGGGCCTTCTCCATCGCCTCCTGATAGATAGACTGTCGCGCATGATGGAGCATGATAAAGAGGGAGGTGACAAAGAGAACAGACACGAATCCAACGACCCACAATACAATTTGTGTTGTCAGGGAATGTCGCGATTGTTTTTCTGTCAGTCTTTTCATCGGGTGCAAAGTTACGATAAAAATATTTATAACGTTAACGATAACGTAAAAAATATAAAGTGAATTGTTCTATGTTTCACCTTTTTTTATTAATTTTGCAGCCACAGACTACTAAGATGGTCGTAAATTGACTCTGAACAAACAAAAATATCGATATTAAAACAAAATGGAACAAGTATTCAGTTACATTATCAGTCTTGGGGCATCGGTGATGATGCCTATCCTCTTTACAATTATCGGCCTTTGTATAGGCATGAAGTTCGGAAAATCCTTGAAATCAGGCTTGTATGTGGGTGTAGGATTCGTTGGATTGGGTATAGTAACAGCTCTTCTTACGAGCAACTTCGGCAATCCGCTGAGTGAGATCTCACGTCTTTATAACCTCCAGCTCGGTGTGTTCGACATGGGTTGGCCCGCTGCAGCAGCAGTAGCGTATAACACCGCTGTGGGAGCGCTTATCATCCCCATCTGTCTTGGGGTGAACTTCCTGATGCTTATCACAAAATGTACCCGTACGGTAAATATCGATCTTTGGAACTACTGGCATTTCGCGTTTATCGGGGCTGTGGCATATTTTGTGATGGACCAGAGCCTGGCATGGGGGTATTTCGCTGCCATCGTTTGTTACATCATCACCCTGGTTATGGCCGACCTGACTGCTTCGAAGTTCCAGGGATACTATGATGATATGGATGGTATCTCAATACCTCAGCCTTTCTGTCAGAGTTTTACTGTGTTTGCAATCGGTATCAATTGGCTACTAGACAGGATTCCCGGATTCTCAAAGCTAGATATTGATGCCGACGGGCTGAAGAAGAAGTTCGGTGTGCTTGGTGAGCCTATCGTCCTTGGTGTCATCGTAGGTGCTCTGATTGGTGCCGTTGCACAGTTGGATATCAAGAAAGTGCTCTTCCTCGGTGTGACTATGGGTGCTGTGATGGAACTCATTCCACGTATCACAAAACTTTTCATCGACGGATTGAAGCCTATTGCAGAGAAGACACAGGAGGTAGTTCAGAAGAAATGGTCTGGCAAGAAAGTGTATATCGGTATGTCTCCCGCATTGGTAATCGGTCATCCTACTACTCTTGTGGCTTCGCTGATACTTATTCCTCTGGCGCTGTTGATGGCTGTTGCATTACCTGGCAATGAGTTCCTGCCACTGGCTTCGCTGGCTGGTATGTTCTATGTGTTTGTCATGGTTCTGCCTTATACCAGGGGTAATGTGGTGAAGACACTCATAATAGGTCTCATCGCAGTAGGTATAGGCCTTTGGTTCGTGACTGATATGGCTCCTGCTTTTACTCAGGCTGCTCAGACAGTATATGCTCAGACACAGGACCCTGCAGCTAAGATCCCTGAGGGATTCCAGGCTGGTGCGATTGATTTCGCAAGTTCGCTCTTCGGTTGGGTAATTTATAAATGTGTGAATAATCTGGCCTATGTTGGTGCCGGTATCCTAACGCTCATTACTATCTGTTTGGTAATCTGGAACCGCAGGATTATCGTTGCCGATGAAAAGGCAAAAAAGTAAAGGTAAAAAGGTAAAAAAGTAAAAAGGTAAAGATAATAAATTATGAAGAAATCAATTTTGACTTTAATGCTTATGGCAAGTTTTACATGTGGCTTCGGCCAGCAGAATGTGAGTTTCCAGAAGGCATGTCATCCTGATGACGTGAAGCACTATGACACAAAGACCCTTCGTGAGCGCTTCGTTATGGAGAAGGTGATGGCTGCCGACGAGATCAACCTTACTTATTCGATGTACGACCGATTTATCTTTGGTGGTGCTATGCCTGTTACCAAGGACCTGAAGCTTGAGACTTTCCCTGAGCTTCGTGCTGATTATTTTATGCGTAACCGTGAGCTGGGCATCATCAACACGGGCGGTGACGGTGTGGTAATCGTTGACGGACAGGAGTATCCTCTCGGTTATAGTGAGGCTCTCTACGTAGGTCGTGGCTGGCTTGGAAAGGATAAGAAGGGTGGTGATATCGACTCTAACAAAGAGGTGGTGTTCCGTTCAAAGGATCCTCAGAAACCAGCCAAGTTCTATCTTAACTCAGCCACTGCACATCATCATTATAAGACCCAGTGGGTAACACTCGATGGACGTAAGAACGGAAAGGTGCAGAGTCTGAAGGCTGTGATTGTAGGCACAAAGGAAAAGCCTCTCGGATCAAAGGCTGAGAGTAATCTTCGTACAATCAACCAGTTGATCGTTAATACTGCCCTTGAGGAAGGACCTTGCCAGTTGCAGATGGGGCTGACACAGTTGCAGGAGGGTAGTGTGTGGAATACGATGCCCCCTCACACTCACGGACGTCGTATTGAGGCATATTATTATTTCAATGTGCCTGAGACACAGACTGTCTGTCATGTGATGGGTGAGCCTCAGGAGAGTAGGGTAGTATGGCTGCACAACGAGCAGGCTATCATGTCACCAGAGTGGAGCATCCACTGTGCTTCGGCTACCTATTATTATACATTCATCTGGGGTATGGCAGGCGAGAACCTGAACTACAACGACAAGGATAATATCCCAGTCATCGACCTCAAGTAATCATAAAGTTCAAAGTTAAAAGTTTAAAGTATATGGCTCCCGTACAAACATCAAAGATGTCCAACTTCCGTTGGGTGATCTGTGCGCTGCTGTTCTTGGCAACCACAGTAAACTATATGGACCGTCAGGTTCTGTCGCTAACTTGGAAAGACTTTATCGCTGTAGACTTCCACTGGACAGACGCTGACTACGGTAGGATTACAGGAATGTTCTCATTATTCTATGCTATTGCCAACCTCTTCGCTGGTAAGTTCATCGACTGGATGGGTACCAAGAAGGGTTATCTCATTGCTATCTTCGTATGGAGCACTGGTGCTGTTCTTCACGCTGGATGCGGATGGGTTGCTATGAATATTGAGGGCTATGACTCTATCGAGGCTTTGCGTGCCGTACAGGCTGGCAGCGATGCGGCTGTAGCGATAGCCACTATTTCGGTATGGCTCTTCCTCAGTTGTCGTCTGATACTCGCTGTCGGTGAAGCGGGAAACTTCCCTGCAGCCATTAAGGCTACGGCAGAATACTTCCCAAAGAAGGATCGTGCTTTCAGTACGTCAATATTTAATAGTGGTGCATCAGTAGGTGCTTTGGCTGCTCCTGCTACAATCCCTCTGTTGGCTCGCGCCTGGGGATGGGAGATGGCCTTCGTTATAATAGGTGTACTGGGTTATGTATGGATGGGACTATGGATGTGGCTCTACGAGAAACCACGTCGGAACAAGCGCGTTAATCAGGCCGAGTTGAACTATATCGAGCAGGATATTGATATTGCTGAGGTTCAGGATCGTGATAAGGCAAAGGAAGAGAAGGCTATCCCGTTCTTCGAGTGCTTTACATATCGTCAGACATGGGCATTCCTCGTAGGTAAGTTTATGACTGACGGAGTTTGGTGGTTCTTCCTCTTCTGGGCTCCAGCTTACTTCAGCGATCAGTATGGATATACATCTGACTCTACCATGGGTATTCTGTTGATATTCACCCTGTATTTGATAGTTACAGTGCTTTCTATTGGTGGTGGCTATCTGCCAACATACTTTGTTGATAAGAAAGGCATGAATCCATATCTGGGTCGTATGCGTGCTATGTTGATTTTCGCTTGTTTCCCAGTATTGGGACTTTTGGCTCAGCCACTTGGAGCCTATAGCGCATGGTGGCCAGCCATTCTTATTGGTCTGCTGGGAGCAGGACATCAGGCTTGGAGTGCTAACCTGTTCTCGACTATCGGTGATATGTTCCCGAAGAGCACCATCGGTACTATCGTAGGTTTGGGAACCATGACGGGTGGTTTTGGCTCTATGGCCATCAACATGGGTAGTGGTGAGTTCTTTACCTGGGCTGCTCAGCAGGGGTCAGCTTTCCAGTTCTTCGGATTTGAAGGAAAGCCTGCTGCCTATATGGTAGTGTTCTGCATATGTGCTGTTGCATACCTCATCGGTTGGTGCATCATGAAGGCACTCGTTCCTAAGTACAAGCCCATCACATTAGAGGATTAATCTCTAAGATAATCTTAAAAAGATCCCTGTTCCCATCGGATAGGGGTCTTTTTTATTATAAAATTAGGAAAAATGCACTTTCTTTTAATAAAAAAGGCGTAAAAACTTGGTAGTTTCGTAAAAAAGCAGTAATTTTGCACCCGCTTTTTGTGGCACCTGTGCCCGAGGCATAAGTTTAACATCAAAATTTTTAAAAACAAAGACAAATGATTATTGTACCAGTAAAAGAAGGCGAGAACATCGAGAAGGCCCTCAAGAAGTTTAAGAGAAAGTTTGAAAAGACAGGTGTAGTAAAGGAGCTTCGCCGTCGTCAGCAGTTTGACAAGCCTTCTGTACTTAAGCGTCTTAAGATGGAGCACGCCGTCTACGTACAGCAGCTGCGCACAAACGAGGAATAATAAAAGTTCCTAAAAAATTTGGTAGTTTCGAATTTTATTCGTAAATTCGTAGCCGAAAAAGAGAGTTAATACTCTCTGTAATGGCGAGAAGGATGATAAACCAGTTTCTAAACTACCTGCGGTACGAGCGGAATTCTTCTCCGCAGACTGCGCAGACATACGAGGAAGCTCTAGAGGAGTTTGAATCGTATATCACATTTAGGGATGAAGGACTCTCGCTCGGTGAAATAGACACCGACATCATCCGTGACTGGATGGAGAGCCTGATGGATAAAGGAAACTCTGCGTCAACAATTAACAAAAAATTGAGTGCATTGCGTTCCTTTTATCGCTTTGCCCTAAAACGGAAGCTGGTGACCCACGACCCTGCACACTGTATCGACGGTCCTAAGAAGTCGAAACCTCTGCCGCAATTTCTTCGTGAAGGGGAGATGGACAGGTTACTTGACGATCTTGAATGGGATGATAATTATAATAATGTACGTGCGCGTACCATATTATTATTATTATATAGCACAGGACTGAGACGTTCGGAACTTGTTGGTCTGAATGATTATGATGTGGACTTCAGCGTGAATCAGTTGAAGGTGACGGGAAAAAGGAATAAGCAGCGCATTATACCGTTCGGAGATGAGCTGGCGCGTGAACTCTGTCACTATATAGATGTCCGCGACAAGGAAGTGGGTAATTCGGGAGAGTCAGGTGAGCATCCGCTCTTCCTTGGAAGCAAGGGAGACAGGATAACGGGAGAACAGGTGTACATCATCGTCAGGAAGTATCTTACTGCGGTCACCTCACTCAAGAAGCGCTCTCCACATGTGCTTAGGCATACTTTTGCTACGGCAATGCTCAATAATGGTGCAGGACTGGAATCTATTAAGGACTTGTTGGGTCATGAGAGCGTCAGTACGACGGAGATATACACCCACACCACCTTTGAGCAACTGAAACGAGTTTATAAAGAGGCTCATCCAAGAGCCTAGAACCTTTTTAATAACTATTTAAAATAGGAGGTATCTATGGAGATTAAGATTCAGTCGATTCACTTCGACACTACCGAGAAGTTACAGGCGTTTATCGAAAAGAAGATCGCCAAGTTAGAAAAATCATTTGAGGATATTCAGAAAGTAGAGGTGCAACTTAAGGTAGTGAAGCCTGCAACTGCCGACAACAAGACTGTAAGTCTGTCGGTAGCCGTTCCAGGAAACACTCTGTTCGTAGAGAAGACAAGTGATACATTTGAGGAAAGTACGGACCTTTGTGTGGATTCTATGAGGGCTCAACTGCAAAAATTCAAGGAAAAATTAAGAGATAGATAAAAAAAACCAAGAAAAGTTTTGGTAATTCAAAAATAAGTAGTAACTTTGCAGCCGTTTTCCGACAGGTCGTAACCCGTGATATAGGGAACGGCTGCAAAAACGCCTCTTTAGCTCAGTTGGCCAGAGCACGTGATTTGTAATCTCGGGGTCGTTGGTTCGAATCCGACAAGAGGCTCTCCTGAAAAGGTCGAAGTTCGGTGAAGGCCGGGCTTTTGCAACTAAGAGGAAAATGGTTTGGGTGTTTTCCAGAGTGGCCAAATGGGGCAGACTGTAAATCTGCTGTCTTTCGACTTCGGTGGTTCGAATCCATCAGCACCCACTAGAGAGATCTTTGCGGAAATAGCTCAGTTGATAGAGCACTAGCCTTCCAAGCTGGGGGTCGCGGGTTTGAGCCCCGTTTTCCGCTCACTTGCTGTAATAGCTCAGTGGTAGAGCACTTCCTTGGTAAGGAAGAGGTCCTGAGTTCAACTCTCAGTTACAGCTCTCTCACTGTTAGGAGGAAACTGAAAATTCAGAATTATATACAATTTAATAAACAAGTAAAATGGCAAAAGAGAATTTTGTGCGCACCAAACCGCACGTAAACATTGGTACTATCGGTCACGTTGACCACGGTAAGACAACTCTGACAGCTGCTATCACAACAGTGTTGGCAAAGGCTGGTCTCTCTGAGGTTAAGTCATTCGATCAGATTGATAACGCTCCTGAGGAGAAGGAGCGCGGTATCACTATTAACACCGCTCACGTTGAGTACGAGACCAAGCTGCGTCACTACGCTCACGTTGACTGCCCGGGACACGCTGACTATGTAAAGAACATGGTAACTGGTGCTGCTCAGATGGACGGTGCTATCCTCGTAGTTGCTGCAACTGACGGTCCTATGCCTCAGACTCGTGAGCACGTTCTGCTCGCTCGTCAGGTAAACGTTCCACGTCTGGTTGTATTCCTGAACAAGTGTGATATGGTTGAGGACGAGGAGATGCTGGAGCTCGTTGAGATGGAGGTCCGCGAGATTCTGGAGCAGTATGAGTTTGAAGAGGATACTCCTATCATCCGTGGTTCTGCTCTTGGTGCACTGAACGGTGTTGCTAAGTGGGAGGAGAAGGTTATGGAGCTGATGGACACCTGCGACACTTGGATCCAGGAGCCTCCTCGTGCAACTGACAAGCCATTCCTGATGCCTGTTGAGGACGTATTCTCAATCACAGGTCGTGGTACTGTTGCTACTGGTCGTATCGAGACTGGTGTTATCCACGTTGGTGATGAGGTTGAGCTGCTCGGTCTTGGTGAGGACAAGAAGTCAGTTGTAACTGGCGTTGAGATGTTCCGCAAGATTCTTGATGAGGGTCAGGCTGGTGATAACGTAGGTCTGCTGCTCCGTGGTATCGACAAGAACGAGATCAAGCGTGGTATGGTACTCTGCCACCCAGGTCAGATCAAGCCATTCAAGAAGTTCAAGGCTTCTATCTACGTTCTGAAGAAGGAAGAGGGTGGTCGTCACACTCCATTCGGAAACAAGTATCGTCCACAGTTCTATCTCCGCACAATGGACTGCACAGGTGAGATCACTCTCCCTGCAGGTGTTGAGATGGTAATGCCTGGTGATAACGTAGAGATCACTGTTGAGCTGATTTACGCTGTAGCCCTGAACCAGGGTCTCCGCTTCGCTATCCGTGAGGGTGGTCGTACAGTAGGTTCTGGTCAGATCACAGAGGTATTCGAGGACTAATCCTTGATTCTACAAGGAATGCCTAGGATATCCTAGGAATTCTTGAGAACCTAGAAAATAACAAAAGCCCCCGTTTTGGGCGGGGGCTTTCATACGGGAATAGCTCAGTTGGTAGAGCATCGGTCTCCAAAACCGAGGGTCGTGGGTTCGAGTCCTCCTTCCCGTGCTAAATAGTAAGAAGATGTTTAAGAGTATTATCAATTACTGCAAAGCTTGCTATGACGAGCTTGCACATAAGACAACTTGGCCAACGCGTAAAGAGCTTACGCACAGTGCAGTAGTGGTGCTTTCAGCATCACTTGTTATTGCGCTTGTAGTATGGGCCATGGATTTTGTATTTAAGTCAGTAATGAGCCTGGTATATCCGGGATAATGATTGATTAGAAAGATGGCTCAACAACCAGGAATGAGATGGTATGTTCTGCGTGCCGTTAGCGGTAAGGAAGCTAAGGTAAAGGAATATCTCGAGGCGCTGATGAAGAAAGACAAGCTGCTAGAGCAGAATGTCGGACAGATTCTTCTGCCAACTGAGAAGTATGCCCAGCTCCGCAATGGCAAGCGTGTGGTCAAGGAGAAGCTTTTTCTCCCTGGCTATGTGTTGGTAGAGGCAAACCTTCAGGGTGAGATAGCACATACCTTGCGCTTTATGCCAAATGTGCTTGGATTCCTCGGTGGTCTAGACAATCCAACTCCTGTTAGACAGGCCGACATTAACAGAATTCTCGGTACTGCCGATGAGACTATCATCAGAAATGAGGAGTCAATCGTTCCTTACAATGTGAACGATGCTGTTAAGGTAACTGACGGACCTTTCAACGGTTTCAACGGTATCATCGAAGAGGTAGATGCTGCCAAGCATAAGTTGAAGGTTATGGTGAAAATCTTTGGACGTAAGACTCCTCTGGAGCTCTCGTTCAATCAAGTAGAAAAGGAATAGGGCGTAATTGTTACGGTACGTCCGTTCTGTATATACGGTCTACAGACGGCTTCCACGTCTCGGGCTTATATATCAATTCAATAAATTTATAAAACAGAAATGGCTAAAGAAGTTGCTGGATTAATCAAATTACAGATTAAAGGTGGCGCTGCGAATCCTTCACCCCCAGTTGGACCTGCTCTGGGTTCTAAGGGTATTAACATTATGGGATTCTGCAAAGAGTTCAACGCCAGAACCCAGGATAAGGCAGGTAAGATTATTCCTGTTGTTATCACTTACTATACTGACAAGTCATTCTCTTTCGAACTGAAGACTCCTCCCGCAGCCGTACAGCTGAAGGAGGCAGCAAAGGTTAAGAGCGGAAGTGCTGAGCCAAACCGTAAGAAGGTTGCCAAGGTAACTTGGGATCAGGTTCGTGCTATCGCTGAGGATAAGATGAAAGACTTGAACTGCTTTACCGTAGAGTCAGCTATGAAGCTGATTGCTGGTACAGCGCGTAGTATGGGTATCACTGTAGAAGGGGAGTTCCCTGGTAAATAATTAATAACTTCAATTAAGAAAATGAGTAAACTGACAAAAAATCAAAAGTTGGTAGCTGATAAGGTTGAAGCAGGGAAAGCATACTCTTTGAAGGAAGCTGCAGCATTGGTGAAGGAGATTACCACCACCAAGTTTGAGGCTTCTGTTGATATCGATGTACGCTTAGGCGTTGATCCACGTAAGGCTAACCAGATGGTTCGTGGCGTTGTTTCGCTTCCGAATGGAACTGGTAAGGTTACACGTGTGCTCGCTCTCTGTACTCCTGACCAGGAGGCTGCTGCTAAGGAAGCAGGTGCTGACTACGTTGGTCTCGACGAGTATATCGAGAAGATCAAGGGTGGTTGGACAGATATTGATGTGATCATTACTATGCCCTCTTGCATGGGTAAGCTCGGTCCTCTCGGCCGTGTGCTCGGTCCTCGTGGCCTGATGCCAAACCCAAAGAGTGGTACTGTTACTATGGACGTTGCTAAGGCCGTTAAGGAAGTAAAGCAGGGTAAGATTGACTTTAAGGTTGACAAGGCCGGTATCGTGCACACGTCAATCGGTAAGGTTACCTTCACCGCTGATCAGATCTTTGAGAATGCTAAGGAGTTTATCTCTACCATTATCAAGCTGAAGCCTGCTGCTGCGAAGGGTACATACATCAAGAGTATCTTCCTCTCAAGCACTATGAGTATGGGTATCAAGATAGATCCTAAATCAGTTGAATAACTCGTTAATAGATTAGACAAATGAAAAAGGAATTAAAAGATACTATCATCGTAGAACTGGGAGAGAAACTGAAGGCATATCCTCATTTCTATCTTGTTGACCTTACTGGGCTGGATGCTGCAAAGACAAGCGAGCTCCGTGAGAAGTGCTTCAAGAATGAGATTAAGTTGCTGATGGTGAAGAACACTCTTCTCCACAAGGCATTTGAGGCTTCAGAGATTGATTTCACTCCATTGTATGAGTGCCTGAAGGGTAACACTGCTATCATGTTTACTGAGGCAGCAAACGTACCCGCAAAGCTGATTAAGGAGTACAAGAAGGAAGGTATCCCCGCACTTAAGGGTGCATATGCTGAGGAGAGCTTCTTCGTGGGTGCTGACAAACTTGACGAGCTCGTAGCTATCAAGAGCAAGAACGAACTTATCGCAGATGTTGTTGCACTGCTTCAGTCTCCAATCAAGAATGTTGTTTCTGGCTTGAATGCCGGTGGCAAGATTCACGGACTGCTTGACGCTATCGCTGAGCGTAACAAATAAGCGAAAAAAGTAACATTAACATTAAAAAACAATTAAAATTTTAAATAAAATGGCAGATATTAAAGCTATTGCTGAGGAGTTGGTTAACCTCACAGTGAAAGAAGTAAACGAGTTGGCAACAGTCCTGAAGGACGAGTATGGAATTGAGCCTGCTGCTGCAGCCGTTGCTGTAGCTGCTGGTTCTGCAGCTGGTGGCGCTGAGGCCGCTGCTGAAGAGAAGACTTCATTCGACGTTGTTCTGAAGTCTGCAGGTGCTGCTAAGCTCCAGGTTGTAAAGGCCGTTAAGGAGGCTTGTGGCCTTGGTCTTAAGGAGGCAAAGGATCTCGTTGACGGTGCTCCTGCTACCGTTAAGGAGGGTCTCTCTAAGGAAGAGGCAGAGAACTTGAAGAAGGCTATCGAAGAGGCTGGTGCCGAGGTTGAGCTGAAATAATTCTTGGCAGAGCCAAGCGGCAAAGCCGAGCGCGCACAACAATACTGATTATGGTTGGGAGCTCTCCAGTAGAGGGTTCCCGACCTTTTTCTTGTTTTCACACTAGATTATCTGGAAATATTTAATTTATGGCTTCAAAGAAAATTGATAACAGAGTAAACTTTGGCAGCGTCAAGAATCCATTGCCGTTCCCGGATTTCCTTGATGTGCAATTAAAGTCGTTCAAAGACTTCCTGCAGTTGGACACTCCGCCTGAGGAACGCAAGAATGACGGCCTGTATAAGGTGTTCGCAGAGAACTTCCCTATCACCGACACACGTAATAATTTCGTTCTTGAGTTCCTGGATTATTATATTGATCCGCCTCGCTACACCATTGATGAGTGTCTGGAGCGCGGACTCACATATAGCGTACCCCTGAAGGCTAAGTTGAAACTGTATTGCACTGATCCTGATCATGAGGATTTCGGTACAGTGATTCAGGATGTTTTCCTTGGTCCTATCCCATACATGACCGCTAATGGTACTTTCGTTATCAATGGCGCTGAGCGTGTTGTAGTATCTCAGTTGCACCGTTCCCCTGGTGTGTTCTTCGGACAGAACACCCATGCTAATGGTTCACTGCTCTACTCTGCACGTATCATTCCGTTCAAGGGTTCTTGGATCGAGTTTGCTACTGACATCAATAATGTGATGTACGCATACATTGACCGTAAGAAGAAGTTGCCTGTAACAACACTGTTACGTGCCATCGGATTTGAAGCTGATAAAGACATCCTTGAGATCTTCAACCTCGCTGAGGAGGTTAAGGTCAACAAGAAGGCTCTGAAGGCTGTTGTGGGCTGCAAGCTTGCTGCACGTGTACTTAAGAGCTGGAATGAGGACTTCGTTGATGAGGATACAGGTGAGGTAGTATCTATCGAGCGTAACGAAGTTATCATGGAGCGTGAGACTGAGATTACAGATGAGAATATGATGGATATCCTCGAGAGCGGCGCACCGACTATCCTTGTTCACAAGGATGAACAGGTAGCACAGGACTATTCCATCATCTTCAACACGCTGGCAAAGGATCCAAGTAACTCTGAGAAGGAGGCAGTGCTTTACATATATCGTCAGCTGCGTAATGCAGATCCTGCCGATGATGCCAGCGCACGTGAGGTTATCCAGAACCTCTTCTTCTCTGATAAGCGTTACGATCTGGGTGACGTAGGCCGTTACCGTATCAATAAGAAGCTGAATCTGGATACTGATATGGATGTCCGCGTACTTACTAAGGAGGACATTATCGAGATTATCAAGTATCTTATCCAGCTGATCAACTCAAAGGCTGCTGTCGATGATATCGACCACCTCTCTAACCGTCGCGTGCGTACGGTAGGTGAGCAGCTCTCCAATCAGTTCTCTATCGGTCTGGCACGTATGAGCCGCACCATCCGTGAGCGTATGAACGTTCGCGATAATGAGGTGTTCACACCTATGGACCTGATTAATGCAAAGACAATCTCTAGCGTCATCAACTCGTTCTTCGGAACAAACCCATTGTCACAGTTCATGGATCAGACTAACCCTCTGGCCGAGGTAACGCACAAGCGCCGTCTCTCAGCCCTGGGTCCTGGTGGACTGTCTCGTGAGCGTGCTGGTTTCGAGGTGCGCGACGTACACTATACACACTACGGACGTCTCTGTCCTATTGAGAGCCCTGAAGGACCTAACATCGGTCTTATCTCATCTCTCTGTGTATATGCAAAGATTAATGAACTCGGCTTCATCCAGACTCCATACCGTAAGGTGGAGAACGGGGTTGCCAACCTGAATAACGATGATATCGTTTACCTGACTGCAGAGGAAGAGTCAGAGCACGTTATCGGACAGGGTAATGCACCTCTGAACGATGACGGTACATTTATTCGTAAGGTCGTTAAGTGTCGTCAGGATGCTGACTTCCCCGTGGTTCCTCCAACAGATGTAGACCTGATGGACGTTTCTCCACAGCAGATTGCCTCTATCGCTGCATCACTTATCCCATTCCTCGAGCACGATGATGCTCACCGTGCGCTGATGGGATCTAACATGATGCGCCAGGCAGTACCTCTGCTTCACAACGAGGCTCCTATAGTAGGTACCGGTATTGAGAAGCAGGTATGTGAGAACTCACGTACAATGGTTACCGCTGAGGGCGACGGTGTTGTAGAGTATGTTGATGCCACAACCATCCGTATCCTCTACGATCGTACTGACGAGGAGGAGTTCGTAAGCTTTGAGCCAGCTCTGAAGGAGTATCGTATCTCTAAGTTCCGTCGTACCAACCAGAATATGACTATCGACCTGCGTCCTATCTGTAACAAGGGTCAGCGAGTGAAGAAGGGTGACATCCTTACAGAGGGTTATGCCACTGAGAATGGTGAGCTCGCATTGGGTCGTAACCTTCTTGTGGCATACATGCCTTGGAAGGGTTACAACTATGAGGATGCTATCGTGCTCAACGAGCGTATCGTTCGCGAGGATATCCTGACATCTGTTCATGTAGACGAGTACTCTCTCGACGTTCGTGAGACAAAGCGTGGTGTAGAGGAGTTTACAGCAGATATTCCAAATGTCAGTGAAGAAGCAACAAAGGATCTCGATGACAATGGTGTTATCCGCGTTGGTGCTCGTGTTGAGCCAGGTGATATCCTTATCGGTAAGATTTCTCCTAAGGGAGAGAGTGATCCTTCACCTGAGGAGAAGCTTCTCCGTGCCATCTTCGGTGACAAGGCAGGTGATGTCAAGGACTCTTCTCTGAAGGCTAACCCATCACTGACCGGTGTCGTTATCGACAAGAAGATGTTTGCCCGTGCCATCAAGGACCGTAAGTCTAAACAGCAGGATAAGATCACGCTGAAGAAGATCGACGAGGAGTACGAGGCAAAGGTTGATGACCTGAAGGACATCCTGCTCGACAAGCTCGCTGAGCTTACAAAGGGTAAGACATCTAATGGTGTGAAGGACTACACTGGTGCTGAGGTTATCAGCAAGGGTGCAAAGTTCACTATGACAGCCCTGAAGAACCTCGAGTATGGTGATGTTCAGATCAGCAACTGGACAAATGATGAAGAGAAGAATAAGTTGATAGCCCAGCTGATTATCAACTTCATGAAGAAATACAAGCTGCTCGATGCAGAGATGAAACGTCGTAAGTTTGCCATCACTATTGGTGACGAGCTGCCTTCGGGTATCCTGCAGATGGCTAAGGTATATGTTGCCAAGAAACGTAAGATCGGTGTTGGTGATAAGCTTGCCGGTCGTCACGGTAACAAGGGTATCGTTTCTAAGGTGGTACGTCAGGAGGATATGCCATTCCTCGAGGATGGACGTCCTGTAGACCTGGTACTTAACCCTCTGGGTGTGCCTTCACGTATGAACCTCGGTCAGATCTTCGAGGCAATCCTCGGTGCTGCCGGTAAGCGTCTTGGCGTGAAGTTCGCTACTCCTATCTTTGACGGTGCTAAGCTCGATGACCTTGCCGAATGGACTGACAAGGCAGGTTTGCCTCGTCTTTGCTCTACCCACCTCTATGATGGTGAGACAGGTGAGCGTTTCGACCAGCCTGCAACAGTAGGTATCACCTACTTCCTCAAGCTCGGTCACATGGTAGAGGATAAGATGCACGCCCGTTCTATCGGTCCGTACAGTCTTATCACTCAACAGCCTCTCGGAGGTAAGGCACAGTTCGGTGGCCAGCGTTTCGGAGAGATGGAGGTCTGGGCTCTTGAGGCATTCGGTGCCAGCCATGTGCTTCAGGAAATTCTGACCATCAAGTCTGATGATACAGTAGGCCGTTCTAAGGCTTACGAGGCAATCGTTAAGGGTGAGCCCATGCCTACACCAGGTATTCCTGAGTCGCTCAACGTGCTGTTGCACGAGCTTCGCGGTCTGGGTCTCAGCATCACGATGGACTAATAAAGGTAAAAAGGTAAAAAAGTAAAAGAGTAAATTATGGCTTTCAAAAAAGATACAAAGACAAAGAGTAATTTCACCAAAATTACCATCGGACTTGCTTCACCAGAGGAGATTCTCGATAACTCATTCGGTGAGGTGACCAAGCCTGAAACCATCAACTACCGTACCTATAAGCCAGAGCGCGACGGTCTGTTCTGCGAGCGCATCTTCGGTCCTACTAAGGATTATGAGTGTGCCTGTGGTAAGTACAAGCGTATCCGTTATAAGGGTATTGTCTGCGACCGCTGCGGTGTAGAGGTTACGGAGAAGAAGGTGCGCCGTGAGCGTGCCGGTCACATCGAGCTTGTTGTGCCTGTAGCACATATATGGTATTTCCGCAGCCTGCCTAACAAGATCGGCTATCTGCTGGGACTGCCTACTAAGAAGCTCGACGCAGTGATCTATTATGAGCGTTACGTTGTTATCCAGCCAGGTGCACTGGAAGGAAAGAAGGACGGTGAGGGTAATGACCTCAATGGTTCAAACAAGTTCGACCTTCTTTCTGAGGAGGAGTACAACGATCTACTCGACAATTATATCTCTCCTGAGAATGACTATCTCGATGACAGCGATCCTAATAAGTTCATCGCAAAGATGGGTGCAGAGGCTATCTATGACCTTCTTACAAAGATTGATCTCGACTCATTGTCGTACGAGCTTCGCGACCGTGCAAACAGCGACTCTTCAATGCAGCGTAAGAACGAGGCTTTGAAGCGTCTGCAGGTTGTTGAGTCGTTCCGTCAGAGTGTTGAGAAGGGTATCAACCGTCCTGAGTGGATGATTATGAAGATAATCCCTGTGACTCCTCCTGAGCTTCGTCCTCTTGTACCACTGGATGGTGGACGTTTTGCTACATCAGACCTCAACGACCTCTATCGTCGTGTTATCATCCGTAACAACCGTCTGAAGCGTCTGATGGAGATTAAGGCTCCTGAGGTGATCCTCCGTAATGAGAAGCGTATGCTTCAGGAGGCTGTCGACTCTCTCTTCGACAACAGCCGTAAGTCATCAGCTGTGAAGAGCGACTCTAATCGTCCTCTGAAGTCACTCTCTGACTCGTTGAAAGGTAAACAGGGTCGCTTCCGTCAGAACCTCCTCGGTAAGCGTGTTGACTACTCTGCACGTTCGGTAATCGTTGTGGGTCCTGAGTTGAAGATGGGTGAGTGCGGTCTGCCAAAACTGATGGCAGCAGAGCTCTATAAGCCATTCATCATCCGTAAGCTTATCGAGCGCGGTATTGTAAAGACTGTAAAGAGCGCTAAGAAGATCGTTGACCGTCGTGAGCCAGTAATCTGGGACATCCTCGAGAATGTGATGAAGGGTCATCCCGTTCTTCTGAACCGTGCACCAACACTTCACCGTTTGGGTATCCAGGCCTTCCAGCCTAAACTCATCGAGGGTAAGGCTATACAGCTGCACCCACTGGCATGTACAGCGTTCAACGCCGACTTCGACGGTGACCAGATGGCTGTTCACCTCCCATTGTCAAACGAGGCTATCCTCGAGGCACAGTTGCTGATGCTCCAGAGCCATAACATTCTTAATCCTGCCAACGGTGCTCCTATCACAGTGCCTTCACAGGATATGGTGCTTGGTCTCTATTATATCTCAAAGATCCGTCCGGGGGCAAAGGGTGAGGGACTCTCATTCTATGGTCCTGAGGAGGCTATCATTGCCCACAACGAGGGCAAGTGTGACCTGCACGCTTTGGTGAAGGTGGTAGTAGAGGATCGCGACGAGAACGGTAATAAGTTCAAACATACCGTTGAGACCTCTGTAGGTCGTGTTATCGTAAATGGAATCATTCCTCCTGAGGTTGGTTATGTAAATAAGGTTATCTCTAAGAAGTCTCTCCGCGACATTATCGCTTCTGTTATCAAGAACGTAGGTTTCGCTGAGGCTTGTGAGTTCCTTGATGGTATTAAGAACCTTGGTTACCGCATGGCATATGAGGCAGGTCTGTCGTTCAACCTCGATGATATCATCATTCCAAAGGAGAAGACTGACCTTATTGAGAAGGGTAATGCCGAGGTACAGCAGATTACAGACAACTATAACATGGGATTCATCACTGATAACGAGCGTTACAACCAGGTTATCGATACATGGACCCACGTCAACAACGATATTGGTAACATCCTGTTGAAGCAGATGACTGAGGCTGACCAGGGCTTCAATGCCGTATTCATGATGCTTGACTCTGGTGCCCGTGGATCTAAGGATCAGATCAAACAGCTCTCTGGTATCCGTGGTCTGATGGCTAAGCCTCAGAAGGCCGGTGCAGAAGGTCACCAGATCATTGAGAACCCAATCCTTTCTAACTTTAAGGAAGGTATGTCAGTGCTAGAGTACTTTATCTCTACTCACGGTGCCCGCAAGGGTCTAGCCGACACCGCCATGAAGACTGCCGACGCAGGATATCTTACACGTCGTCTTGTTGACGTTTCTCACGATGTTATCATCAATGAGGAAGACTGTGGAACACTCCGCGGACTGGTATGTACAGCTTTGAAGAATGGCGATGAGGTTATCTCAAGCCTCTCTGAGCGTATCCTCGGACGTGTGTCTGTTCACGATGTTGTTAATCCAAAGACTGGTGAGATTATCGTTGCTGCAGGTGAGGAGATTACAGAATCTCTTGCAGAGGCCATCGAGAAGGCTGACATCGAGAGTGTGGAGATCCGTTCTGTGCTCACTTGTGAGTCGAAGAAAGGTGTCTGCATGAAGTGTTACGGACGTAACCTCGCAACTCGTCGTATGGTTCAGAAGGGTGAGGCCGTTGGTGTGATTGCCGCTCAGGCTATCGGTGAGCCGGGTACTCAGCTTACTCTGCGTACGTTCCACGCCGGTGGTGTGGCTGCCAACGCAGCCGCCAATGCAAGTATCGTATGTAAGTACGACTCTGCAAAGATCGAGTTAGAGGAGGTTCGTACCGTTCCATTTGATGAGGACGGACGTGAGTGTGAGATGGTTGTTAGCCGACTGGGTGAGCTCCGTTTTGTTGATCCTAACACAAAGATTGTCCTTTCTACAGTTAACGTGCCTTATGGTGCTTCACTCTATTTCAACAATGGTGATGTAGTGAAGAAGGGTGACAAGATTGCCCAGTGGGATCCATTCAATGCCGTTATCGTAACAGAATATGCTGGTCGTCTGAAGTTCAATGATGTCATCGAGGGTGTTACCTTCCGTGCTGAGACTGACGAGACCACTGGTCTTACAGAAAAGATCGTTACCGAGTCTCGTGACCGTACAAAGGTTCCTACCTGTGACGTTCTCGATGCCGATGGTGAGATTATCGGAACATACAGCTTCCCTGTGGGAGGTCACGTAGTAGTAGAGGATGGCCAGACAGTTGCTACTGGTGAGACACTCGTTAAGATTCCACGTGCTGCTGCCAAGGGTGGTGATATCACCGGAGGTCTTCCTCGTGTAACAGAGCTCTTCGAGGCTCGTAACCCATCTAACCCTGCTATCGTATCTGAGATCGACGGTGAGGTCACTATGGGTAAGGTAAAGCGTGGTAACCGCGAGATTATCGTGACTTCTAAGACTGGTGAGCAGCGCCGTTATCTGGTATCACTGTCTAAGCAGATCCTTGTTCAGGAACATGATGCCGTACGTGCTGGTACTCCACTCTCTGATGGTGTTATCACTCCAGCTGACATCCTTGCTATTAAGGGTCCTACAGCCGTTCAGGAGTATATCGTTAATGAGGTACAGGACGTATATCGTCTGCAGGGTGTAAAGATCAACGACAAGCATTTCGAGATTATCGTTCGTCAGATGATGCGTAAGGTTCAGATCAATGAGCCTGGTGATACATCGTTCCTCGAGCAGGAGATTGTCGATAAGCTTGACTTTGCTGAGGAGAACGACCGTATCTGGGGTAAGAAGGTTGTCATCGATGCTGGTGATTCTGAGAACCTTCAGAAGGGTCAGATCGTTACAGCTCGTAAGCTGCGCGATGAGAACTCAATGCTGAAGCGCCGTGACTTGAAACTCGTTCAGGTTCGCGATGCAGTGCCAGCAACGTCAACTCAGATCCTGCAGGGTATCACCCGTGCTGCTCTTCAGACCAAGTCGTTCATGTCTGCTGCTTCGTTCCAGGAGACAACGAAGGTGCTCAACGAGGCTGCCATCCGCGGTAAGGTTGACTATCTGGAGGGAATGAAGGAGAACGTTATCTGTGGTCACCTCATTCCTGCCGGTACTGGTCTGCGTGAGTTCGAGAAGATCATCGTAGGCTCTAAGGAAGAGTATGAGCGCATGCAGGCAAACCGCAAGAACGTGCTCGACTTCGCTGAGGATGTAGTTCTTGACGAGAAGTAAAATAATAATTCTACTATAATTTAATCCCCGGGTTGTTGATGCAACTCGGGGATTTTATTTTCTAATCGGATTATTTGCAAAAGTTAGAAAGTTGTAGCCAGCTTGCGGATGTTTTGTTGAGCCACCTCCTTGCGCATGGCTTCTTCAAGGGAGATGCCTGGCGGATTGATACAATCTACACGGGCGAAGCCTGCATTCAACAACTCTTCACGGTCACTTATCCTGCCCGCAATCAGAAAAACGGGAACAGATCCGGCTTGTTCAAGTATTCCCATAGGTAATTTTCCCATCAGCGTCTGACGATCGGCAGAACCCTCGCCTGTAATGATGAGGTCGGCTTCTTTAGCCAGCTCTTTGAAATGGATCGTATCAAGCAGCAATTGGATGCCAGACATGCTTTTAGCATCGAGATATTGCAGAAAGGCATAACCTAGTCCGCCAGCGGCACCAGCGCCTGGCATCTGTGAACGGTCAAAGCCGAAATGTTTGGCAGACAGCTCTGCAAATTTTCTGGCTCGTTCGTCTAGGCGAAGCACCATCTCTGGTGTTGCGCCCTTCTGAGGGGCAAAGACATGAGCTGCTCCCTTCTCGCCACAAAGCGGATTCTTTACATCTGAGGCGATGGTGAACGTGACATCCTTGAAGGCTGTGATGTCATCCCACTGGCCATGTTTGGTAAAGGCTGAGATTAGAGCTTTGAGCATGCCTATGCCGGCATCGCTTGTCGCACTGCCACCAAGACCAATGATAATGTGTCTCGCACCCTTGCGCACAGCGTCAGCCACCAGTTGACCAGTACCATAGCTCGTCGCTACCATCGGGTTGCGCTCTTCCTTTGTCAGCAGGGTCAGACCACTGGCCTGGGCAATCTCAATCACAGCCGTCTCGCCTTGCAGCAGATATTTCGCTGTAACGGGGCGCATCAGCGGGTCTCTCACCATCACTTCCTCCAACTTGCCTCCAATAGCAGCGTGGAAAGCTTCCATATACCCCTCACCGCCATCACTTACAGGCACCTTGATAATCTCTGCATCAGGATAAACCTTCCTGATACCCTCTGCCGCAGCCTCGTTAGCTTCCTTTGAACTGAGGCATCCCTTGAATGAATCTATTGCGATAACTATCTTCATGCTGCAAAAATACAAATAATATCTGGCATAATGAGCGAATAAACGAAAGTTCTTGTTAAATCTACCAAAAAGTGCAATCTATATGTAGGTTTTTAGAATAAAAAGTGTAATTTTGCAAAAGATGCAGTTCACATAATCGGTTTTTGATCAATTTTTCTATGACAAGTATTGAACTGGATATGATACAGACTGCCGGCATTGGTGCCTTAGCCCTCCTTGTCGGTATGGTTTTGACGCGAAAGGTTGCTTTTCTGCAGAAATTCTGTGTGCCCTCGCCTGTAAGTGGTGGTATTATCTTTTCATTTATTACCTTGATACTATATGCTTGGTTTGATGTTGAAGTATCATTCGATGGTACACTGAAGGATGTCTTTATGCTGGCTTTCTTTACCAGCGTTGGTTTTCAGAGTGATCTTAAGGTATTAAAGCAAGGTGGCAAACTTCTGGTAATCATGCTTACCCTGTTGGTTGTTATTATTGCCCTGCAGAACTTAATGCCAATGGGAATCACCAAGTTGATGGGTGTTAATCCTTTGATTGGTATGGCTGCCGGTAGTATATCCATGACAGGCGGACACGGTACAGCAGGTGGATTTGCAGGTGTGCTCGAAGGAATGGGGCTGCATGGTGCTGGAACAATCGGCATGGCGGCTGCAACCTTTGGCCTGATTGCAGGTTCGATGATAGGCGGTCCATTGGCAGAGAGGATTATTCGCACAAAACTTACTCATGAACAGATGCAACCACAAGATGAAGAGATTGACCCTGCAATGGCTGGTATCGAGAGTGACGAGGCTTCACCTGCAGGTCGTGAAAAGCGTATCAGCACAAACGAGCAGGAGTTCCAGCAGTATGCAAAGGCTTCGTATTGCATTATTCTTGTCATGGGTGCTGGCACTTTGTTGAGTTGGCTGTTGGCAAAGACTGGTATCACGTTCCCAACATATTTTGGTGCCTTGATCTTAGCCGCCATCGTTCGCAACACGATAGGATTCGTCAGTTACAAGGAAGGTGATAAGTGGGAGAAGGCTGAAAAGTTGCTTGATATGGAGCGAATAATCAGTGTAGGCAACATCTGTCTTTCTTTGTTCCTCGGAATGGCCATGATATCCCTAAGGCTCTGGGAACTTCAAAGTCTGGCCCTTCCATTGATCATTATCTTGGCGTCTCAGGTTCTGATGATGGCATTGTTTGCATACATTGTAGCATTCCCCTTGTTAGGACGCAATTATGATGCCGCAGTCTTGTGTGCAGGCATGTGTGGATTCGGCCTTGGTGCAACTCCCAATGCGATGGCCAACATGAGTGCTGTATGTTACAAATACCGCTATACCGTCAAGCCTTTCCTCATCGTCCCCATCATTGGCGCCATGTTTGCAGACTTCATAAATACGGGAATCATCACCCTCTTCCTGAATATATTGTGAGATTGTGATGCCATGATGACGAGGTGATATATTATTCCCGGATAAACTTATCGAAACAGGCTTTGCCGTCGGTGCCGTAGCAGAAGAGGGCGGTGCGGATTCCCTTCCAGTAGCCCCAGCGCATCGGAAAGGACTCGCCGATGGGGGTAAAGTGCTCGCCGTCAGTACTGTAGGCA
>Ga0256407_10001220_pt1 | contig 55865 bp, 54 predicted proteins | sample RumenRJG_04DNA_FD_193489 | JGI IMG/M metagenome (GOLD analysis project Ga0256407, IMG submission 193489) | Bovine rumen microbial communities from Lethbridge, Alberta, Canada - RJG_04 | ecosystem: Host-associated > Mammals > Digestive system > Stomach > Rumen | place: Canada: Alberta... | reverse complement strand
GCTGAGTCCTTCAACTCTAAAATCAAGACCTTCCGTGCACAACTCAGAGGGGTATCAGATATAAACTACTTCCTCTTCAGGCTACAGAATATCTACGCTTAAACACATACTTTTGGACGTGAGCCCAAATAGTTTTCGGGGTTTCTTGTAAAATCTAACTATGGGCAGGTAGAAAGCACCAGGAAAGCCCATTTCGTGCCTTTGAGCGTTCTATCCTTATGGCGAGAAAATCCCCGTTACGGTTGCAAATACGGGAAATACTGACTACCTTTATACCGGGAAGGAATCCCAGCAATCGCTTCAAAATCATTTTCAGATTTATATGGAAAATGTGGAATATATATTATGCAGGCAAAAAAGCCATTATATTTTGGGGCATGGGGACATGCAACATTATATAATAAGACGGGAGTAATAGGCCATTCATATGATGGCCCTCATGCATATATGTTTAATCTATGGTCTTTCTAATTATGCAAAAGATTTCTTTATTTTTTCTTTTCTTATGCTCTCCGTTCGTTTTATACGGCTCCGGTCCACATTCTTTCAGCAAAAGAGAAAGACGAGACATGATGAAAAACTATTATCTCAATGCTTGCATAATTGAGGTGTATGAAACAAAGACACACGTAGATGACGTTTCAGCAAGTATCTATTTTGAATTAGCGCATTATCATCCTGAGGCTTTTCAGATTGTTAAAGAGAGAGCCAAGACATTCATTGAAAGCATTAACGCTGCACCCTATTACGAGAAAGAAGGCTATCGTCCCTATATGCAGATAATAATAGAATCTTATAAAAGCAAAGAAATCAGCCGTTTTATTCGATCACTGGATCGGTATATGATGCTTGAATGATTTTGAAATTATCATCTTTTTTTGTTGGATGGTCGTTATTCGATTTGTATATAATACTTTCGTTATTTAAGACAGATGCCTAAGTATTCTAAGACTTTTCCAAGTCTTTTTTGAAAAAAGTGAATAGGTTATTTAATGAAGATTAACTAGTAGCATGAATTTGAAAGATTTAGAGAAAAAAATAAAGTACTACTATCGCCAGGATTATATCAAGAAATACTATCATCTTCCCCCTTATCGGAGTTTTCGACGAGTCAAAGGGAAAAAATATCCCTTTATTTACATTCCTACGGATGAAGGTCATGACGTCATTGGTGAGTCAAGATGGCACAACTGGATTTATATAGGAGTTTTGCGTCGTGACAGTATATGTGCGAGAGCGATACGATCGACCGAAGAAGAAATCTGCGAATTGGTTTGGAAACTTTATAAGAATGAATTTGATCGTTTAGCTGGCAAACCGTCTTTTTTCACTCTCAATTTGAATGAAGATAAGTGGATACCATTCGGTCATAATTTAGCTGTCAATGATGATTCAAGCGAAGATGCTACCCCTGTGCATGGGTCGAAATGATCCGGAGAACCTCGAAAGGGTTCTGTCTGTTTTTGACTATCCAAGTGAAAGATGAGTTTTTTTACTGTAAGTGCCCCCGTGGTCTACGTTCGAGACAACAACGCTTCCTGGGTCCTGTACGACATCGTGCGGGACTGGCAGGGCAGCGTCACGCACCTGGTGGACGACAGCGACGGGACCATCGTGGCGGAATACAGCTACGACCCCTGGGGCCGCCTGCGGGACCCGCAGACGCTGGAGATCTACACGCCGGGCTCTTCCACTATGCCGGAGCTGTTGCTCGGCCGCGGTTATACCGCCCACGAGCACCTGGACTGGTTCGGGCTCATCAACATGAACGCCCGGCTGTACGACCCGGCCCTCGGCCGCTTCCTCAGCCCCGACCCCTACGTCCAGGCTCCGGACTTCTCGCAGAACTTCAACCGTTATTCCTACTGCCTTAATAATCCGCTGAAATATACGGTCGGCTGCTTGACATTAACGAACAACAGGACGGTACCTGTCTAAAAAACGGAAGTACTACATTTGCCTCCAGGAAATAAAATGTTCAGATGATGATATTTGAAATTGAAATCTATGAAATAGATCAACCAATGCTAAATAAAAGTTCTTGGATTGAAGATTTTTCAAAGCAGTATTTGATTCCTGCATTTAAGGGAAAGTATTATGGTCAAGATATTTTGAACATAGCTATTGTTATTATTCTTATCCGGCATCTGCCAGGATATGAAGCATGGGATCAACCACGACGGCCAAAATATATTGATTATTATAAGGTTTCATTAATGGGAAGACAGTTAGAATGGAACAAACGATTTGTTATAGAGATTCGTTTCAACAACGATGTTTATGACGAGTTTTTGAAGGCGGACGATGAACAATCCAAACGGATAATAGCCCGGGAAACGTTGAAGGCGTTGGAACTTCTTGATAAAGTTCCTAAGCGCTTGAAAGATTTCGATAAAGAGCGCTTTCGAACCGACGTCGCCAACTACTACCGATCTCAAGGGTGGATTGACTAATAGAAATACTGACTATCTTTATACCGGGAAGGAATCCCAGAACGCGCTCTTTGGCATAAACTGGTACGACAGCGGCGCCCGCTTCCAGACGACCGACGGCATCATTTCTTAAAGCCCTTCTACGACGTCTTCCGGAAGGCCGGAAGCCTGAACAATCTGCGCGATGGGAAGTCCCATCTCTTTAAGTTTCTTGGCGACATCTTTTATCTTTTCCGCTAATTCTGCACGTCCCTCTGCGCGTCCTTCCTCTCGACCTTTTTTCAGGCCGATCTGTTCGTAGGCTTCGCTGATGACCAATTTTTCGTATTCGCTGACCATGGCGTCGTGATATTGATTCTGTTCTTCGGGCGTCAGCGTATCGACCCGGGAGACCTCCATGGCGTGGCGGAACTCGCGGACCGTTTCGGGCTGACCTGCAAATGTAGCAATATTTTGGAACATATATGCCCATTTCTCCGCAGAATCGGTCATTTCATCAAACGGCTTGGTCCGTCCTAGTCGCGGGAGTTCCAATACGCAGATGTTCATCCGGTCGGCGAAGAGGTCGTCGCCGAGGTCCACCTCGCGGAAGCGGTAATCGAACAGGATCTTGCCTTCCGGGACGGGTTCGGTGTGGTCCATTTCGAAGCCGGTGATGCAGAGGACATAGACGGGCGAGAGGAGGTACTCCCTGTCGCCGCGCTTGACCTGGTTGACGACGAGGTGGGAGCCGTAGAAGAAGAGCCGGTCCTGGAGGTCGGCCTCGGCCTTCTTCTGCATTTCGCAGATGAACTTGCGACCGTCGGAAGTGCGGCAGAGGACATCGAACATGGAGCGCTTGTCCTTTTCCGAGACGACGGGGATTTCGTTGGGAAGGTATTCGAGGTCGACGATGTCTTCCCGGAGGATGTCGCGGAGGAGTTTCATCATGACTTCCTTGTCGGCGAAGACTTTTTTGAAAGCCCAATCGACTTTCCAGTCCATGTATTGCGCCGTGAGGCTGGGGGCGGCGGGTTCCGAACTGCTCTGAGGCCGTGCGGAACCGAGGATTTTCGTCTTTTCCATACGGCAAAGATGGGGAGGAATAGCCGTGTAAACTAAATTTACACGGATAATTGTAAAAAGAGGCCACAGAGTGTTGTGTATGGTTGTTTTTTGAAAGGAAAAACCGAAGAGTTTTATATAAAAAACGACGGATAGAACTAGACAGACCGTCCCCGTTACGGTTGCAAATACGGGAAATACTGACTATCTTTACACCGGGATGAATCCTGCAACGCCGTTTCTCAGAGTATTTTATCCTTTGTTGGATTATTGTAATAAAGACAAGGAATTAATTTATGGTAACAAAAGAAATTACAATAGATTTTAATATAACGAATAAATCCCTCTATGAGATTTTGGAAAAGGTATTTTCCTTCCCATCCTGGTGGGGAAAGAACGGGGATGCTGCCATAGATTGTTTATTAAGTATGAGAGCCCCTTGGGAACATATGTCTTCTATAGAATTGGGCAAAGAAGAACAATTGTTAATACACTGCCTTGTAGCTCGCAACTTATCAAAAGAGGTTATTGAATTTTTAGAAATCGTAGCATCTGTCAATTACCGGGAGAAATCATTTGGCTGCTATCCTTCTATTCTTGTGTCTTTAGAAGAAGTTATTGGTGAAGCATGATTTCTACCATTTTTCAGATTCGTTGAACATGGAGCATCAAAACAAGTCTGGCAATGACGACTGGGTCCTGTACGACATCGTGCGGGACGAACAAGGGATTTAGCAAAAATAGTATTATCTTTGTATCCTCAAAAACGGACAGATATGACTTCATCCCTTCTTGCCGTCTCCCCCATCGACGGCCGCTATGCATCCAAGACCGAGGTCCTGGGACCTTATTTCAGCGAGTTTGCCCTTATCCGCTACCGCGTGCGGGTGGAAATCGAATACTTCATCGCCCTGTGCAGCATTCCCCTGCCCCAGCTGAAAGACTTCGACCGCACCCGTTTCGAAGACCTGCGCGCCATTTACCGGAACATGACCCCGGACCAGGCCCAGCGGGTAAAGGACATTGAAAAGGTGACCAACCACGACGTAAAAGCCGTGGAATACTTCATCAAGGAGCAGTTGAAGGAGATGGGCCTGGAGCGGTTCGGCGAGTTCATCCACTTCGGCCTGACCTCGCAGGACATCAACAACACCGCCCAGCCGCTGATGTTCAAGGAAGCCATGGAAGAGGTCTATCTGCCGGTGCTGCAGGAAGTTCTGGACATTCTCAAGGCCGATGCCGAGGCCTGGAAGGATATCCCGATGCTGGCCAAGACGCACGGCCAGCCGGCTACGCCGACCCGCGTGGGCAAGGAATTCCGGGTGTTCGTGGTGCGGCTCGAGGAGCAGCTCCGCCAGCTCGCCGGCCTGACCTATCCCGCCAAGTTCGGCGGCGCCACGGGCAACATGAACGCCCACAAGGTGGCCTATCCCGATATCGACTGGATTGCCTTTGGCAACGCTTTCGTAGCCTCGCTGGGCCTGCAGCGGTCCTTCCCCACCACCCAGATCGAGCACTACGACAACCTGGCCGCCCTGTTCGACTGCCTGCGGCGCATCAACACCATCCTGATTGACCTGTGCCGCGACATCTGGACCTATATTTCCATGGAGTACTTCCGCCAGAAGGTCAACAAGAACGAGGTGGGTTCCTCGGCCATGCCGCACAAGGTGAACCCCATCGATTTCGAGAATGCCGAGGGCAACCTGGGCATGGCAGACGCCGTACTCACCTTCCTGTCCATGAAACTGCCCATTTCCCGTCTGCAGCGTGACCTGACGGATTCCACCGTGCAGCGCAACATCGGCGTGCCGCTGGCCCACGGGCTCATCGCCCTGGCTTCCCTGAAGAAGGGCCTGGGCAAGCTGATCCTCAACGAGACCGCCATCCACGCCGACCTGGAACGCAACTGGGCCGTGGTGGCCGAGGCCATCCAGACCATCCTGCGCCGGGAAGGCTACCCCAACCCGTACGAGACGCTGAAAGCCCTTACGCGCACGGGCGCTGCCATCGATGAAAAGACCATCGAGGACTTCATCGGCACGCTGGAAGTGAGCGAAGCGGTGAAAGCGGAACTGCGGGCCATCACACCCTGGACCTATACGGGCTTTTAATCGTCGATATAGACATCGTCGCCGGGTTCGGCGAAGAGGAAACGCTGGCGAGCGAAGGTCTCCAGCGAGTCTTCGTTATTCTTGAGGGAATTGAGCTGGGCGTCGATCCGGTCGATTTCCTTCTGCAGGAATTCGATCCGTTCCCGCTGGGTGCGGATGGTAACGGTAGAGCGAAACCAGCGGACCAGGTTGTTGCGGTTCACAAAGCCCACCAGCACGATAAAGACAAAGGAAGACAGGATGAAGTACCGCAGGAACGAACGCTGTTCCCGCTTGTCGCCGTCTTTGCTGCTGTCCCAAATATCTCTGAATTTTCCCATGAATTGCGATTCTATGCAAAATTAGTTAAATTTGTGTGATAAATGCATATTGAAATCAAAAAATTATAAAATGATGAAACCTACCCTGCTTGTCCTGGCTGCCGGTATGGGCAGCCGTTATGGTGGCCTGAAACAGATGGATGGCCTGGGCCCCAACGGAGAGACCATTATTGATTATTCCATCTACGACGCCGTAGCCGCCGGTTTCGGCAAGGTGGTCTATATTGTCCGCGAGTCATTCAAGGACCAGATGGAAGCCCACGTGAAGGAGAAATACAAAGGCGTGAAAACCGTGGACGGAACGCCCCTGGAGTTCGTTTTCGTAACCCAGGAACTCACCAAGATTCCCGCCCGTTTCACCCTGAATCCCGAGCGTGTAAAGCCCTGGGGCACCGCCCACGCCGTCCTTATGGCCGCCGATGTGATCCGGGAACCGTTCGCCGTCATCAACGGGGATGATTTCTATGGAAAGGAATCCTTCAAGATCCTGGCCGATTGGTGCCGCGCCCACGCCGCCACCGAGGGGCAGTACTGTATTATCGGATTCGAGCTGGAAAACACGCTTTCCGAAAACGGAAGCGTTTCCCGCGGCATCTGCTCCTATGACGCCAAGGGCAACCTGACCGATATCGCCGAGCACCTGGAGATTGCCAAGGAAGCCGACGGCAAGGTCTATGGCAACAATTCCGTCAACGGCGAGAAGCACGTGGAACTGGACGCCAAGGCCCTCTGCTCTATGAATATGTGGGGCTTCACCCCGGACTATTTCGCCAAGAGCGCCGCTATTTTCGAGACCTTCCTGGAGGCCAACATCAACGAGCCCAAGAAAGAGTTCTACATTCCTTACGCGGTGGATGTGATCATAAAAGGCGGAAAGGGTGCCTGCGAGGTTCTTTCCACTCCGGCCCACTGGTTCGGTGTCACCTATCAGGAAGACCGTCCCGGCGTGGTGGCCCAATTCGCCCGCCTGGTCAGCGAAGGCGTTTATCCTTCCCCGCTGTATTGATATGGCGCGGCCGCACAACAAGAATTACGATTTGTTCGCAACCCATGCCTGGTACATCCCCGGCATGGGTGAATTGCTCATTCTGCTTGCCCTGCTGGTCCTGGGCGGTCTCCTGGGAAGCGGCCTGACGCAGCTCATGCGCCTCTTCTACAGCCCGGCAACGGTGCTGGAATACGGGACGCTGGTCAGCTATCCGGCTATGTTCATTCCCCCTTTCATCTATGTGGGGCTGAAAAGCCGCAATGCAAGCGCCTTCGGAGAGAGCGTTCCGCTGGATAGCGACAACTGGGGCCCCGGGAAGGCCCTGCTGGCCCTGGGCGTTATCCTGGCCACCGTTGCCCTGGGATATATGAGCGACGCCCTCAACTCCCTCCTGCCGCCCATGCCCCAATGGCTCAAAGAGGCCATGGAGCTGGTTACCCAGGGAAACTTCTGGCTTAACTTCCTGTGCGTGAGCATCATGGCTCCCCTCTTCGAAGAATGGCTTTGCCGGGGCATCGTCCTGCGCGGCCTGCTGCATCACACCCGGAAAGACGGGACGGTCCTGAAACCCGCGGCCGCCATCGCCCTTTCGGCCGCCTTCTTCGCCCTCATCCACCTGAATCCCTGGCAGGCGCTGCCCGCCTTCATCCTGGGCTGCCTGTTCGGACTGGTGTATTGGAAAACGGGATCGCTGAAACTCACTATGCTCATGCATTTCACCAACAACACCGTCTCGCTGGTGCTGGCCAACGTTGAATCCTTCCAGGACGCCGAAACGTGGATGGATGTCCTGCCCGCCGGCATCTACTGGGCGGGTTTTGCCGTTGCCGGCGTATTCCTATATTATTTTGTAAGACGGGTATTGGCGCGCTGAACGAAGTCTTCGGCAAGCGTGAGGGTATCCAATTTCCCCACATCTACCATCTCCAGGCCATCCGGCACATAGCCGTAGATGGCCTGTTCCTTACAGGCCGCCAGGAAGAAATCCACCACCGGGAACCGCTTGGAAAAGCCCAGTCCCTCCATAACCGAAAAAACCTTCGGGGAAAGGTGGTAGATGCCCGCGAAGGCATATTTCCGGCAAGCTGCCGGGTCGATATCCGCAAACGGCGAGCGCACTTCCCCGGTGGCCAGGTTGGTCCAGCCGACCAGCCGCATCTGCTCGTTGAAAAGGAAGTACCGCTGCGTCTTCCGGTCGCTCACCACCAGCGTGCCCAGGGATTCGGGCCGATAGGCCGCCCGCAGGGCAGCCAGGTCCAGGTTCGATAAGATATCCACGTTGTGCACCAGGAAGGAGTCCCCCTCCAGGAAGCGTCGCGCCTGCAGGATGCCGCCGCCGGTCTCCAGCGGACCGGCCGGGTCAAGGATGCCCCGCTCGTCGGAAACGTGGACCGCCACCCCGAAATCGTGCGCTGCCACATAGTCCAGCACCTGATCTGCAAAATGGTAGGCGTTTACGGTAATATCGTCATAGCCGGCCGCCACCAGCTTGCGGAGCACATGGCCCAGCAGGGCCTCTCCCCCGATTTCGACCAGCGCCTTGGGGCGGGAATCGGTCAACGGACGGAGCCGGGTTCCCAGGCCGGCGGCAACGACGAAGGCTTTCATTTACAGAATCTTTTCAATATCCAGTTCCCGGTGCGTGACCGTAACCTTGATGTCGTATTTGGAGCTCAGGTGCTCGGCCAGGTGCTCGGCGCAGTAGACAGAGCGGTGCTGGCCGCCGGTGCAGCCGAAGCAGACCTGCAGGTTCGTGAACTTCCGTTCAATGAAGCGTTTCACGTGCGGATCCACCAGTTCATACACATGCTGGAGGAACTTGTCGGCCTCGCCATCGTCCTGGATAAACTTGATAACCTCGGCATCCAGGCCGGTGAACTGGCGGTAATGCTCGTATTTGCCGGGATTGTTGATGGACCGGCAGTCGAACACGTAACCGCCGCCGTTGCCGGTAGGATCCACCGGGATGCCCTTCTTGTAGGCAAAACTGGTAATGCTCACCTTCAGCCGCTTGTCCTCGGCCACGTCATTCAGCTGGCGGAGCGTGGTCAGCTTCGTGAGCACCTCGTTCAGGTAAGGATAATCCGAGAACGGGGTCTTGAGAAGTTTGCGCAGGTTGCTCAGCGCATAGGGCACGCTGGCCAGGAAGTGCGGCTTTTTCTCGAAGAATCCGCGGAAACCGTAGGCGCCCAGCACCTGGATGGTGCGGAACAGCACAAAGAGACGCAGGCGGGTACGGAATTCGGCTTCGTCCACCTGGGTATAACCCTTCAGGGCCCGCAGGTAGGCTTCTACCAGTTCGTTGCGCAGGTCTTCCGGGAAACGGGAGCGGGCCTGCCAGACGAACGAGGCCACATCGTAATAGATGGGACCGCGGCGACCGCCCTGGAAATCAATGAAATAGGGCTCGCCATCCTTCACCATCACGTTGCGGGCCTGGAAGTCCCGGTACATAAAGGTTTCGCCCATGTCGCCCATCAAGTCGTCCCGCAGATGTTCAAAATCCTCCTGCAGCCGGACCTCGTCGAAGTCCAGCCCGGTGGCCTTGAGGAAGCAATATTTGAAGTAGTTCAGGTCAAACATCACCATCCGCTCGTTGAAAGCGGGTTCGGGGAAGCAGACCTTCCAGTCCATACCGTCGCCGCCACGGAACTGGATTTTTGGAAGCTGCTCGATGGTCTTCACCAACAGGGCGCGCTCGTAGGAGCTGTACACGCCGCTGTCACGGCCCTGCGCCACCATATTGTAGAGCATGTCGTCACCCAGGTCTTCCTGAATATAACGCATCCCGTCTTCCGATACCGCCAGCACGCGCGGCACGCGGATTCCCTTATCGATAAAATGCCGGCTGATGCTGATGAAGGCATTGTTTTCGGCCTTGTTGGTGCCAATCACGCCCACAATGGACAGGTTGCCGCCGGTGAGCCGGAAATAGCGCCGGTTACTGCCCGAAGAGGTCAGTTCCACACAGTCCTTGGCGGGCCGGCCGGAGTAGGATTCAAACAGGTTCTTGAGTGCTTCCATATTACTAATTACGTTCAACTTTCAAAGATACGAAATTCTTTCGTATATTTGTATGTTTGCAAACACAAAAAGAGAATGGAACTGAACCATGCCTATTGCTCGGACAAGTACCAGTATACGATGGGAAAGTCTTTTTACGAAACGGGACGGACACAACAGACGGCCGTCTTCAACCTCTTTTACCGCAAAGCCCCGGAGAACAACAACTGGGCGGTGGTCAGCGGCACGGAAGAGGTCATCGAGATGGTCTCCGGTCTGGGCACCGAGCCGGAAAGTTTCTATGAGAAATTCCTGCCGGGCGAAGCCTACCGCGAATTCCGGACCTATCTGGCCGGCATGAAATTCACGGGAAATCTCTATGCTATGCGCGAAGGCGAAATCGTCTTCCCCAACCAGCCCATCATTACGGTAGAAGCCCCGCTCATCGAAGCACAGGTCCTGGAAACGCCCATGCTGTGCATCATGAACCACCAGATGGCCGTGGCCACCAAGGCCTCCCGCGTCTGCCGGGCCACGCAGCGGCCGGTAAGCGAGTTCGGTTCCCGCCGCGCCCACGGGCCCTGGGCGGCCACCTACGGCGCCAAGGCCGCCATCATCGCGGGCTGCGCCAGCACCTCCAACATCCTCACGGGCGTTATGAACGGCGTGCCCTCCACCGGCACCATGGCCCACAGTTTCGTTACCTCCTACGGCAGTTCCGTCGAAGGCGAACACCGGGCCTTCCTGGATTACATCCGCACCCACAAGGGCGAGAACCTCATCTTGCTCATCGACACGTACGATACCCTCAAATGCGGCATCCTCAACGCCATCCGCGCCTTCAAGGAGAGCGGCATCGACAATAGCTATCCCGGCGGATACGGCGTGCGCCTGGACAGCGGCGACCTGGCCTACCTGTCCGTCAAGGTGCGGGAAATCCTGGACCGGCACGGGCTTACCGGCTGCAAGATTTTCGCCACCAATTCCCTGGACGAATACCTCATCTCCGACCTGGAGCGCCAGGGAGCCTGTATTGATTCCTACGGCGTGGGCGACGCCATTGCCACCTCCAAGGAAGCCCCGTGCTTCGGCAATGTCTACAAACTGGTGCAGATGGATGGAGAACCGGTCCTGAAACGCTCCGAAGACCGCATCAAACTCATCAACCCGGGTTTCCAGGCCACCTACCGCATCCTCCAGGAGGGTATGAACGAGGCCGATGTCACCTGCCTGCGGGGCGATTCCCTCAGCAGCCTCATCGAGTCCGGGCAGACCATCACCCTGCGCGACGAACAGGACCGGTTCAAATGCAAGACCTTCGCCGTCGGCACCTATACCGCCCGCATGCTCCAGCAGGAAGCCATCCGCGGCGGTGTCCGCGTAGCCCCCGTCCACAGCCTCCCCGAGAAGAAAGCCTTCTTCGACCAGACGCTCCACCAGTTCAGTCCTTCGGAGCGGCGGCTCATCAACCCGCATTATTATAAGGTGGATATCTCGGACGATTTGTACGACGTCAAGACGGGCATCCTGGACCGCCTGAACCAAGAAATAGCCGATTTCAAGATATGATGAAAGATTCTGCGCTCCTTGTCGTGGACATGATCTACGACTTTATCGACGGGTCCCTGGCCTGCCTCCACGCCAAAGAAGCCATCCAGGCTTCGCTGGCCTTCATAGACAAGGTCACCGCCGATACGGAAACCGATCCCACCGGCGTACACGACACCTTCCCCATCCTGTTCATCTGCGACCATCACCCCGCCAACCACTGCTCCTTCGCGGCGCAGGGCGGTCCCTGGCCGCCGCACTGCGTAGCCGGCACCCGGGGCTGCATCATCCACGAAGCCCTGGCCCCGCACGCCCTGGAAGAACTCACCTTCTACAAAGGCGAGGATCCGGCGCAGGAACAGTATTCCGGCTTTGAAGGCAAGAATATGGCCGGCCAGACGCTGGGCGAAGTCCTGTCCCTGCTGGACATCAAGAACGTCTACATTACCGGCATTGCCACCGAGTATTGCGTCAAAAACACGGCCGAGGACCTGCTGAAGGCCGGTTTCAAGGTTACCGTCCTGACCGACTGCCTGGGTTATGTAGACCATCAGGGGCATCTGGACACCCTGCCCGTACTGGAGTCAGAAGGCATCCGGCTTTTGTGAATCGGAGAATTCTGATTACCTTTGCAAGATGAAGCATTTCTTCCAACGGTTGTGGATACCGCTCCTCGCGGTCCTGCTTGCCGCCGCACAGACGGTGGGTATGGACGTTTCGCGTGCCGTTACCTCCCTGGAACCCGCCGTCAAGGAAGATACCATTATCTACAAGAATAAATTCAAGAAGGGACTCGTCCTGGAGCAGTTCGCCCTGCAAGAAGAGGACTCCCTGGCCACAGCGGACACCCTGCCCCACCTGACGGCCCGCGACACCCTGCACGCTCCCGATTCCCTGAAATACATCGACCCGTTCCGCTACAAATACTATGTAGCCCTGATGGACTCGCTCACCCACATCCAGGTACGCGATTCCCTGAAGGCGGCGGGAGATACCATCGACTGGCCCCGCCTGGATTCGCTCTATTACGCAGACTCCCTGGCCGCCGCCAAAGCCGCCTTTGCCGCGCGCTGGGCCCAGATGAGCAAACTGGAACGGAAGAAATACCTCCTGGAGCAGCGCCTGCCCCTGGAGCGCAAGAAAGCAGACAGCATCCTGGCCCTGAAAGACAGCCTGAAGGCCATCCGGGACAGCATCATCGAAAACACGCCGCGCGTGCTGCAGACCTTCGCCCTGCCGGATTCCATGCAATACAAACGCATTGTCATGTGGACGCACGAGCGACACTTCCACAAGATGGACATCCAGGATATCGACACCACAGCCGACTATCGGTACAACGATTATCCCTTCCTGCGCGAAGACGTGAACGCCACCTGGCTGGGCGTGGCCGGTTCCGCGGTCCAGTCCTATAATTTCTTCCGCCGGAAGCACAACTCCGGTGTTTCCTTCTACCAGCCGTACGAGAGCTGGACCTATTCCCCGGAGACCCTGCCGATGTACAACACCAAGACGCCGTACACCGAGCTCGCCTACTCCGGAACCCTCTTTGCCAATATGCAGACCGAGTCCAACAACCTGCACATCCTTACCACGCAGAACATCTGGCCGGCCTTCAATTTCACGCTGGAATACAATCTCTACAGCGGAAACGGCATCCTCCAGAAGGAATCCACCACCAACAAGACCTTTACCGCCCACGGCAACTACCTGGGCAAGCGATACCTGGCCCACGGCGGCTATATCTACAATATGGTTTCCCGCGAGGAAAACGGCGGTATCCGGGACAATATGTGGATCCGGGATACCACGGTAGACGCCCGCGAAATTGATGTCTTCCTGGCCGAAGCTACCACCAACATCAAGCGGCACACCTTCTTCCTGGACCAGCAGTACCGCATCCCCTTCAACTTTATCGAGAAAATGCGCGCCCGCCGGAACGGGTCCGATACCCTCGCGGCCACGCGCGACTCCCTCCTGGAAGGCCACGAAAAGGTTACCACCGCCTTCATCGGCCACAGCAGCGAGTATTCGGTATACCGGAAGACCTACAACGACAAGATTACCGACGAGTTCGGAAAAGAATTCTACCACGGCATCTTCAACTACCATCCCAACACCTCGGCCGATTCGGTCCGCGTGATGAAACTGGAGAACCGGCTCTTCATCCGGCTGCAACCGTGGGGAGACGAAGATATCATCTCCAAGGTGGACGGCGGTATCGGAAACCGCATCCTCAACTACTACCTGTACCAGCCCAACCTGATTTGGAAACCGGAAAACACGCAGTGGAATTCCTCCTATGTCTATGCCGGTGCACAGGGCCAGCTGCGGAACTTTATCCAATGGGACGCCCAGGGAGAGTACACCTTTGTCGGGCAGGAAGCCAACGACCTGAATATCAGCGCGAACGCGCATTTCAACCTCTATCCGTTCCGCAAGGCGCGCAAGAGCCCGCTGCAGATTGACCTGCACTTCAGCACAGACCTGGACGAGCCCGAATTCTACTACCAGCACTACTATTCCAACCACTTCCGCTGGGAGAACGAATTCGACAAGATTTCCACCACGCGCATCGAAGGACGCATCCGCATCCCGCATTGGAAACTGGAAGCCACCGCCGGGTACGCCTTCCTGAAGAACAACATCTTCTACGATACCCTCGGTGTTGTCCGGCAGAACACCTCGCCTATGAGCGTGTTCTCCGCATCGGTCCGGAAGCATTTCACCCTGTTCGACATGCTGCATTTCGACAACCGGCTCCTCTTCCAGTACTCCTCCAACCAGTATGTCATGCCTATGCCCACGCTGGCCCTCAACCTGCGATACTACATCCAGTTCAATATCCAGCGCGTGCTCCAATTGCAGATTGGTGCAAACGGTTTCTACAATACGCCGTTCTACAGCCCGGCCTGGAATCCCGCCGTGGGCGCCTTCCAGTCCCAGCAGGAAACCGAGTACACCAACGGACCGTACATAGACGCCTTTGTTAACATGCAGTGGAAGCGGGCCTGTATCTTCGTCAAGATAGAGAACATCGGCCAAGGCTGGCCCATGAACAAATACGACTACTTCAGCGCACACCATTATATCCGTACGCAAACGGCTGTCAAAGTGGGCATTTACTGGCCGTTCTACCTGCAGCCGCACCAGCACAAGAAACTCAGCGAGCGCGCCAGCGGCAACCTGGGCGGTGGCTCCGGCAGCGGCCTGGGCGGTATGCTGGGTGGCATGAGCGGCGGCCTGGACGGCATGATGGGAGGTATGGGCGGCAACGACATCCATTAGCAGTCCCCTGCCATGAAAGCCCGTCCCCTGTTGCGATACCTCATCGCCACCGTGCTTGTCCTGGTGGCTATCCCCTTTATCCATCGCAAACCGCCGGTTTCCGCTACGCCCTTTACCGGTTCGCACACCCGCGTGCTCATTTGCACCGGCAAGGAATTCCCCCGCCTGTCCTGCGGCTACGTATACGACCTGGTCCGCCGCTTCTCGGCAGACGCGCGGTTTTCGGCCGATATCGCATTTGTTCCCGATTCTTCCTGGGTGGATTCCCTTCGGACGGGGGCTGCGGACCTGGTTGCCATCGACGGGACCCGGCAGCCGGACGATTCCCTGCAGCTGGCGGTTTCCGTCCCCCTCCCCGGCAACTACGTCCTGGCGGTTCCCGCTTCCGATATCGCCCGTATGCAGGCCATCAACCGCTACCTCCACCGCGAACAGAGCGGGAAGGCTTACCGGACCACCGTGCAACGGTATATGCGTCCCTATTCCCCCACCCGACCCGGCCAGGGGACCTACCTGGGACCCTACGACGATATTTTCCGGCAGGAAGCGGACAAGATTGGCTGGGACTGGCGCCTGCTGGCCTCCGTTGCCTATAAGGAATCCCGTTTCCATATCGAAAACCAGTCCCGCAAAGGGGCGGTGGGCCTGATGCAGCTCCTCCCGGAAACCGCCGCCCGCTTCGGCGCAACGGATCCCATCGACCCGCAGCAAAGCGTGGCCGCCGCGGCCACCTACCTGGCCTATATCGAAAAGTTACTGGTGCGCCGGCACGAAGATATCCAACTGGAACATGCCCTGGTCCTGGCTTCCTACAATGCCGGCGAAGGACAGATTCTCCGCTGCCTGCAAACCATTGATTCCCTGCATGTTTCCGCTTCCGTCTGGGAAAGCGTCATCCAGGCCATCCCCTCCGTAGAAGGGTTCAAGGGGAAAGAAACGGTTGCCTATGTAAAAGAGGTAATGGACCTGTACGAAGACATCAAGCGGTTCTTACCGTCTTCGCAGGATCTACCCGGGCAATGAATAGGGTCGGAATAAGCAAGATGAGCATAATGGCCCCGTACGCGACCGCGTCGGCCAGCAGGATCAGGGGCAGATTCACGTGGACCGGCACCCACGAAACAAAGTAATTCACCGGATTCAGTTTCACCAGATGCCACGCTCCCTGGACCAGGCAGAACAGCAGGGCCAGGCCGTTTCCAATGGCCATCCCCTTGAGTACCAGGTTAGAAGACACGCGCAGGAAAACCTTGCCGATGGCCCGGTCGGTCATCCCCAGGGACTTGAGCGTGCCAATGGTGGAGATGCTGCGGAACAGCAGGATAAGCAGGCCCGAAACCATGTTGAAGCCCGCCACGATGGTCATCAGGATCAGGATGACCCACACATTGAAGTCCAGCAGGTTCAGCCAGTCGAACAGCTGCGGATAGCGGGACACGCAGGACTGCGCAACCAGGGTATCTTCGTCGTCCGATGTATACAGGAGGGCAATCTCGCCCACACCCTGCGTCACCCGTTCAAGGGCAGCCGTTCCCGTCCGGTTCACGGTAATCTCCAAGGCGGAACACGCCTCCTCGTCCCAGCCCGACACGCGGCGCAAATCGGTGTCGCGCACATAGACCACCAGGTTGCCGGTGCCGTCCAGGATTCCGTCATAGACATCGCGGACGGTAAATATGCGCACCCGCACCTTCTCCCCCACGAAATACGCCGTGAGGGCGTCGCCCTCGGCCAGATTCAGTTCCCGCGAGAGCTGGCGGGGAATGGAGCATTGCAGCGCCAGGGTATCCTCGGAAGGGATTCCTTTAAATAAGACGCCGCTAATGCCCGGCCCGTCTTTTACGATTCCGGAACGCCAGATGACCGGGGTAATCGCGCTCACCTCCGGCAGCGAATCTATCTTCTCCCAATAGGAAGGGTGCACCGAAACCGGTTCGTCCTCATTGAGGACATTCATATCCAGGGGCATCAGCTGGATATCTCCGCAGATGTGGCGGATGCCCTGGTGGATTTCCCGGCGGAAGCCCGCCGAAATGGATACAGCCAATATCATCACGAGGAAAGAGATAGCGATGGAAACCACCGCTATCTTTCCTTTAAAATGCAGCTTGCGCGCGATGAAACGGCTCGCGTCCATCTTTTACCAGATATGTACGCGTTCCTCTTCCGGACGGAACATCGCATCGCCTTCCTTGATATCGAAGGCATCGAAGAAGGTCTGGAAGTTCTTCAGCGACACGTTCACGCGATTGATAGACAGGGAATGAGGGTCGATGTTCGTCAGGCGGCGCATCTCCTCTTCGGTGATGTTGCCCGCCCACACGCTCGCATAGGCGATGTAGAAGCGCTGGTCCGGCGTAAAGCCGTCAATCAGGCGCTCCGGCTTGCCGGCGATGGCATTCCGCATAGCCGTGTAGGCAATGGACAGGCCGCCGTGGTCTCCGATATTCTCGCCCAGGGTGTAGGTGCCGTTGCAGTTCAGGCCGGGCAGGATTTCCACCGCATCGAACTGCTTCACCAGGATGGCGCCCTTGGCCTCGAACTTGGCGGCATCTTCATCGGTCCACCAGTTCACCATGTTGCCGTCCTTGTCGAAGTGGCGGCCCTGGTCATCGAAGCCGTGGGACATTTCGTGGCCGATGACCACGCCGATGGCACCGTAGTTCACGGGATCATCCGCATCGGGATTGAAGAACGGCGGTTGCAGGATCGCGGCCGGGAAGCAAATCTCGTTGGTGGTGGGGTTGTAGTAGGCGTTCACCGTCTGAGGCGTCATGCCCCACTCGCTCTTGTCGGTGGGTTTGCCCAGGCGGGACAGGTTGTCGTTCACATACCAGGCCGAGGCATTGGCCAGGTTCTCGTAGTAGCTCTTGGACGGATCGATCTCCAGGGTGGAATAATCTTTCCATTTATCGGGATAACCGATTTTGACCGTAAAGGCGGCCAGTTTCTCCTGGGCACGGACCTTGGTGGAATCGCTCATCCAATCCAGCGAGTCGATGTGCTCGCTCCAGGCAGCCCGCAGGTTCTCCACCAGCGCCATCATCTTGTTCTTGGACGATTCCGGGAAATAGCGGGCCACATACATCTGGCCAACCGCTTCGCCGAGCAAGTTGTTCGGCACCTGCATCGCCCGTTTCCAGCGTGCTTTCTTCTCCTGGATACCCGACAGCTGACGGCTGTAGAAATCGAACGAGGCGTCATAGAAGTCGTCACTCAGGGCGTTGCAGGCTCCGCTCACCACATGGGCGGTCAAATAATCTTTCAGGACGGCCACGTCGGTTTTGCCGAAAAACTCAGCAAAACCCTGGAAGAAGGAAGGTTCGCTCACAATCACCTTCTCCATTTCCGGCAGGCCGATGGCCTGGAACAGGCTGGCAAAGTCAAAGCCCGGATAAGCGGCATAGAGTTGCTCCGGCGTCAGGGGATTGTACTGCGCCTGTACGTCGCGCTCCTGCTCCCGGGTCCAGGAAATCTGGGCCAGGAAGTCTTCCACGGCCAGGGTATTGGCGGCGACAGCCGTGCTGTCGGCCACACCGGCCAGGCTCAGGATCCGCTCCAGGTAGTTGCGGTAACCCGCCTTGATGGCGGCGTTTTCCTCTTTCAGGTAATAGTCGCGGTCGCCGATACCCAGACCGCCCTGGGCCAGATACAGGACCTGGGAATTGCTGTCCATCAGGTCGGCCATGACATAACCGCTGAAGAACATATCCTCGCCATTCTTGAAAAGATCGCCCATCTTCTTCACCAGGGCGGCCTTGTCGTTGAGTGCGGCGATCTCGGCCAGCAAGGGCTGGATCGGAGCAGCGCCGGCCTCGTTGCGGACGGTGGAATCGAGGGCCATCTTATACAGGTCCACAATCTTCTGCTCCACCGATCCCGGAACGGTCTTCATCTGGGACATGCTCTGGAACAGGTCGTTCAGGCGGACCCGGTTGTTTTCGGCCAGCACATCGAAGGCGCCGAAACGGGCATATTCCGGTTTCAGCGGGTTTTTCTGCTGCCAGCCACCATTTACATAATGATAAAAATCCTCTTTCGGAGAAACACTCAAATCAAAGTTGCCCGTATCGATAGCCGGGACTTTCGAAGTGCCACAGGCCGCCAGGGCCAGGGCCGAACTCACAATCATCAAAACTTTTTTCATAAAAAATTAAACAAACTAACTTGCGAAGTTAAGCATTTTTTCTCATCCGCCACAATTCCCAAGAATTGAAAAGGTTGTGCCAGATGGCATACAGGCCGCCCGCAACGGAGGTAACGGGGGTCATGTAGGAGTATCCCAGCCAGATGAGAAAACCGGTGTTCTTCTGTCCCAGGGACTGGCCGGCGGTCACCTTGTCGCCATGGCTGTAGATCCGTCCGACCAGGCGTCCCGTCCCGAACTGAAAGATGCAGCAAATGATCGAAACGGCGACAATCAGCAGGGTACCCAACCATCCGGGTGCGTCCAGCACCAGGGCACGCGTCGCCAGCACCATGGAGAGCGTCAGGGTCACCCCCCAGATGTAAAAAGACCAGTGGGCCCGCGGAAGCAGCCACGCATGCAGACGCGGGAGGGTGTATCGAACCAGCCAGGCCGCCAGACACGGAAGGATGAGAATGGGAAAGATCCTGCCGCCGATGCGCAGGACGCTTCCCATGAAGGTCAGGCCGGCGGAAGGATACAGCAGCGGAATCACGGCGGGAATCAGCAAGGCCGCCACCGTGTTGATGAGGACCGTATAGGTCATCACGCCCGCCAGGCTGCCTCCCAACCGGTCGGTCAGCACCCCCGCAGCCGCCGCAGTGGGGCAGATAAAGCAGAGCATCGCACACTCCAGGGCGATTTTCGCCGCCTCCGACCGCACATGCATGGCCGGCCAGGCAAGGCCGAGGAAAAGCAGCGCCTGGATAAGCAGGAGCCAGATATGCCAGCGATGGAATTTCAGGTCCGAGGGGGCCATCTTCACAAATTGCAGGAAGAGCATAATGCCAATCAGGGTGGGCTGTCCCTTCACGGCCACCGCCTGGCAGACCGGTCCGATTCCGTGCAGGACCGGCAGGAAATGGAAGAGCAGGTACGACGAAGCCCCCGTCACAATGGCGATGGGCAACATCCAATTTTTCAGAAACCGTACCGCAGACTCCATCCGTTACTGTTGACGCTCCAGGAAGCGGCGGAAGACTTTATCCACCTGCGGGTCTGTGATTTTCATACACAGGCCCGTGCAGATGGCCAGGATGAGGGTTCCCTCGCGGATCACCACCGAGTTGCCGTCTCCGGTCAGGTAACCGAAGACAAACCAGGCGAAGGCGGCCGAAAGAATCACACAGAAGATATCGAACAGCACCTTTACCGTGCTGAAACGCGTCTGGGTTACATCGGACAGCACCACCGTGGTCATTTCGCCGGCCAGCATCCACGCGTTGCCGATGACTTCCAGACGGACGCCCACGGCGGTTACGATGATGGTGAGGATGCACAGGAACATCTGGGTTTCATACGAATCTACCTGAATCCAGTCGAAGGCCCAGATGGCGGCATCGCACAGATAGCCGAACACGAAGGCGGCGGGAATCTGCATCAGGTAAGATACCTTGAACCGCCTGCGCAGGATGGCCGCCTGGATGAGAATGAGCACAATGTGCATCATCCAGGTCAGGGTTCCCACAGAGAGGAAGGTCCACTGGAGGTTCATAACAGCGGGCGGGCAGGAAATGGGAGCCGTACCCAGATTGGATTTCAGGGAGAGGGCAACGCCGATTGCCACGAAGATAAGTCCAAGGCTGGCAACGGCATAGCGCGACAGGAGATCTTTGGTGTTGGGTTTCATCGGTTCCGCGGTTTCAGGATTTGCCCGCGAGCGACTTCAACCGAACCTCGTAGCTGGCGCGTTCGGTTTCATCGGTCGTGGCCTTAATCAGTTGGGGAAGAAATTTCTTTTCCAGCTTCACGTCCTTTTCGGAACGGGCAAGCAGGATGATATTTTTCAGGGCGGTATAGTCTCCGGGCTTCATTTTCAGCACCTTGGAGTACTGTTTCATGGCCGCGGCGGGTTTTTTGTGGGCCACCAGTTCCCAGGTTCCCAGGTTTGTCAGGAAGAGGGTGTTCTTGGGCTCGTACTGCAGCATCTTTTCCGAGAGCTCCTTGAAGGCGTCATAGCCGCCGGGGCAACCCAGTTTGAAGAAGGCGAAGCAGTATTCCTGCATAAGGGCGTCAAAGGCTTCCGCGTCCATCTCGATTCCCGGATACGACCATTTGGGATGGTTGTGGAAGTGATAGTCTATCAGGCCTTTCAGGTGGGAAAGGGCCATATCCGGGCTTTCCTTCTCGTAGGAAATGAGGGCGTTGGCCTTCAGCAGACGGTAGTCCAGCTGGTCGGGGGCCAGGGCAATGACCTTATCCAGGGCCTTGGAGGCCTTGCCGTACAATTCGTCGTCGTAGTAACGGACCTCGAAGAAGTTGGTCTTGTTGCCCAGGGAATCCTTCAGGGGCAGGATAGGTGCGGCGCCCAGGTATTTGTCCCGGTCCATTTTCTCCAGTTTGGTCGTCTGGCTTTTCGTGAACCAGTACGAGAACTGGGCCAGGAGCATATTATGGTCTTCCGGATAAGCTTTTTCCCACCGGGTAAGCAGGGTTTCGATGCCAACGCCCGTAGGTCCCAACTTGCTCACCAGCAAATCGTAACGCTTCTGGAAGTCTTCTTGAGTAGGCCCTTCCTGGGCCTTGAGCGGCAGCACGGTCAGGATGGCGGCTGCCAGTAATATCCCTAATTTTTTCATATATCCATTCTGATTCTCCGCCCCACAGGGAGGAGGTTATTGCATCGGGTTCCGATATTCTTTACAAATCCCAGGCCTAAACCGCCATAGGTGATCCGGAGCAGGCCGCGGGGGGCGTCGGGCAGGGCGAAGGAGTCCCGGTGGAGGAATTTGAGGGCCGTGGGGCGGTCTACCTCGGCATCGGGATACTTGTGGTCCCAGTCCAGGGAGAGGGCTTCTTCTTTGGCGCAGGGCCAGGCCGCCCACAGGGCGCCGGTATCGGGTACGCCGGCAGTGGCTTCTCCGTCTTTTTTCAAGACCGCGCAGTACTGGCCTTCGCCCGGAACAAAGCCCGGGACCAGCAGGTGGCCGTGTTCGGTGGGCAGGACCTCGAAGCCTTCCGGCCAGGTCTCCCCCGCCAGCGGATGCAGGACGGTGGCGCCCAGGTTCCGGGCGATCCACGCCACATTGCCGTCGTTCTCGCGCGTATTAAAGGTGCAGGTGGAGAAGACCAGCAGGCCGCCCTCCCTCAGGGCCGGCCAGACATCGGCCACGATCCGGCGGGCGCGTTTTTCGCACAGGTCCACCGTTTCTTCCGACCACTCGCGCACGGCAACGGGGTCTTTGCGGAACATGCCTTCTCCCGAGCAGGGAACATCGGCTACAATCACATCAAAGACGCCTTCCTGCCGGCCGATGACCGCGGGGTCCGCACTGGTTACCGCTACGCGGGGATCGCCCCAAGTGGCCACATTATCGTGCAGCACGCCCACGCGGGCTCGCATCACTTCGTTGGCCACCAGCAGGAAATTGTTTCCGCAGCGTTCCCGGAGCGATGCCGCCAGGTCGGTGGTTTTGCCGCCGGGTGCCGCACACAGGTCCAGAACATTCAGCTGTCCCAGCTGCCTCGTCTGTCCCGGCAGTTCCGGTTCTCCCGGCTGTTCAAAGCCGTTTTCTTCGGCCGCCAGGGCCTTTCGGAAAACATGGCCCACAAACTGCGCCGAGCTGTCCTGGACGTAGTAGGCGCCTGCATGGTACAGCGGATCCAGCGTAAACACCGGACGTTCCTTCAGGATCCTGCCCCATTTGCTCCAAGGGATCTGAATAGCCTTTCCTGTAGCAGTATCCCCTTCTGCACGACTGCATTTCCCCATATTCTCCTGGGAAGTCAGGGTATTCACCACATCACTGGCGGCAGTACCCCCTGCTGCCGAAGAGCATTTTCCCTTATTTCCCTGCGATGAGGTGGCAGGGGGTACTGCCGCCAACTTAAAGGGATTAAGACGAATGGCGGTGGTGGGGGCGGTGAAGAAGGCGGGATACGCCTTCGCAGCCCGCTCCGGGCCAATCGCCCGGTCGAGCAACGCCCGGAAAACACCATCGTCCAACCGCTCCATTACAATCCGAATTCCGATTTATACTTCTCGATATCCTCGGCCGACACCCCCTCGGGCATCCGCCCCTCGGACACCGCCTGCAAACCATCCACCACCTTGTTCAATGCATCCTGTAACTTACTGCCCAGCAGCATCTTCATCATGATGTTCAGCTCGGCGGACAGCTCGATATGGAAATCGGTCTTGGCGGGATCGGCCTCGGGAGTCGCGCTGAAAAAGAGCGACATCGAGAACGGGAACGGTCCCCCGTTGTCCTTAAAATCGATCCGCGAATAGGGTTGGCGGGCGGCTACCGTGACCCCGAGATCGAACCCCTGCACATTCGCATAAATGTTATCAAAATCGGCCCGGATGCCTTCGCGCTTATCGGCAGGAATGAACTGCACGAAATTGCGCATATCCGAGAACATCATATAGATTTCCGCCGGAGCCCGGCCGATGATGGCGTGTTTGCTGATGATATCCGTTGTCATACACTTTGATTTTGGCCCCATTCCGCCGGGGAGCGCCTCCAGGCACGGAGGACTTCTGCCTGTTCCTCGTTCACCAGACCGCGGGAACGGGCCTCGGCAATGAGGGCGTGATAGTTAGACAGGGTGTCAAGCGCCACCTTGCTTTCCGCGAAACGCTCGGCGGCCAGGTCGAACCCATAGGTGAAGATAGCGGTCATGCCCAGGACTTCGGCGCCGGCATCGCGGAGGGCGGCCACAGCAGCCAGGGAACTCATTCCGGTAGAGATAAGGTCTTCTACCACAACGACTTTCGCCCCGGCAGGCAGGACGCCTTCAATCTGGGAGCCCGTGCCATGGTCCTTGGGTTTGGGACGGACGTAGGCAAACGGCTTGCCCAGCCGGTCGGCGGCCAAAACACCCACGGCAATGGCCCCGGTGGCCACACCCGCAATCACATCGGCCTGCGGATATTTCCGGGCGATGAGGGCGGCGAAGGCCTCTCCCACAGCCGACCGCAGGGACGGCGAGGAAAGGATCCGGCGATTGTCACAGTAAATGGGCGAATGCCACCCGGAAGCCCACACAAAGGGCTTTTCCGGACGCAGGAGCACCGCGCCGATGTCCAGCAGGGACCCGGCCAGCGTTTCGGGAGTCAACATATCCGACATTTTCACTATCTTTGTATCGAAAAGACAAAGATAAGTATTTTCGCCCGCATTATGCATAAGATATACTTCGAAAAAAGATGTATTATTATATGCCCGCCCGATGAGCCGGCCCTTTCCGACCCCAATTCGGTGGAATTCCACCTGGGCGAGGACTTCGGCCTGCACGCCCTGGCTACCCTCTTCGAGGGATCGGACACCCTGCAACGGATCTACATCCCCACGCCCGATACGGATCGGACCTATCGTCGCCTGTGCGCGGAATTCCGGGAGGTGAACGCGGCCGGCGGGCTGGTATCGAACCGACGGGGAGATTACCTGCTGATCAGCCGATACGGCCTCTGGGACCTGCCGAAAGGGCATCAGGAACCGGGAGAGGACATCCGCACCACCGCCATCCGGGAGGTGCAGGAAGAGACGGGCGTGGACCAGCTGGAACTGCGGGACCTGATTTGCGTGACCGACCATTGCTATCGCCGCGACGGCATCTGGCACCTGAAACATACCTGGTGGTACGATATGCTCTACACCGACCCGGTGAACCTGACCCCGCAGCGGGACGAGGACATTTCGAAGGCCGCGTGGGTGGCCAAATCGTCCCTGCCGCCCTTCCTGAAAAACACCTATCCGTCCATCCAGGAAGTGTTCCGCGAGGCGAAAGTGTAAGTTTTCTTCCCGATGTGAAACTTTTCGGGTCTTTCTGCCGTATAATTAAAGTATCGCAGAAAGAAAAGATATGAAATTATCTCAATTCCAGTTCATCCTGCCTAAAGATCGGGTAGCCAAGGAGCCCACCCGCTGGCGTGACGAAGCGCGCATGCTCGTCCTCAACAGAAAGACCGGCGAAATCGAACACAAGATTTTCAAGGATATCATCGAGTATTTCGGCAAAGGAGACACCTTTGTGCTGAACGACACCAAGGTTTTCCCCGCCCGTCTCTATGGCAAGAAGGAGAAAACGGGGGCCGATATCATGGTCTTCCTGCTGCGGGAACTTAACCGCGAGCAGCGGCTGTGGGACGTGATTGTAGATCCCGCCCGCAAAATCCGCATCGGCAACAAACTGTATTTCGGCGAGACCGGTTCGCTAGTGGCCGAGGTGATTGACAACACCACCTCCCGTGGCCGCACCCTGCGTTTCCTGTTCGATGGTCCCTACGAGGAGTTCAAGGAGACCCTGTTCCAAATGGGCGAGACACCTGTCCCCCACTGGGTAAAGGATACGGTTACGCCCGAGGATGCCGTGAATTACCAGACCATTTTCGCAGCGCACGAGGGTGCCGTCCAGGCTCCCGCCGCCGGTCTGCACTTCAGCCGCGAGCTCTTTAACCGAATGATTCTGAAGGACATAGACAAGACCTTCATTACCGTTCACATGGGAACGGGCCACTTCAAAAAGGTGGATGTAGAAGACCTGTCGAAGCACCGCATGGACTCCGAGCAGATGATCATCACGCCCGAGAGCGCCGATATCATCAACAAAGCCAAGAAGAGCGGCCACAAGATTTGCGCCGTGGGCGTGACGGTGATGCGGGCCCTGGAGACCTACGTTACCACCAACAAAGAGGTGAAGCCCTACGACGGATGGACCAGCAAGTTCATCTTCCCGCCGTACGAGTATGCCATCCCGGATGCCATCGTATCCAATTTCCACACCCCGGAATCCACCATGCTTATGGCGGTCGCGGCCTTTGGCGGCTTCAAGAATGTGATGCACGCCTATGAGGTTGCCCTGGAGGAAGGTTATCGTTTCGGCCCTTACGGAGACGCGATGTTGATAATCTAGCTGTAAGATTTTTGTTTCCCGGCTTTAAGAATTATCCTTACCGGCTTATATTCTTTTCTCCTGGATTTTTAAGATTCTTCAATTTCTTAAAGAAACATATATTTTTTCGCTGAGAAATCGAAATTTCTGCCCCTTCCGGCCTCCGGGAGGGGTTTCTTTTTGCGTTTTATGCCTATCTTGCGGCCATGGAAAACGCATATGAAGAACATCTGTGCCTGTGTGCACTTCAGAATCTATTCGGATTCGAGCCGAAGATTCCCCTCGCCCTTATCGACCGCCTGGGCAGCGCGGCGGCGGTTTTCTCCCTGGACCACGAATCGCTCCGGGAGATTTTTGGCCCGTACGGCAAGCAGGACCTGATTACGAAACAGGCCTTGGACGATGCCGACAAGGTGCTTTCGACCCTGCCGCCGGACTGCCGCTTCATCGGCTTTGGCGAGCCCGGCTACCCCACCCTCCTGGCGGAATGTCCCGACCCGCCGGCCGGTATCTATTATCGGAGTGCATCGCCGCCGGAAATGGTTTTCCGGGACCTGGAAGCCATCGCCGTCGTAGGCACGCGCAACTGCTCGTCCTATGGGTACGATATGTGCGACAAGGTGGTCCGCGCCTTGGTCAATTCGTCCCGCAGTCCGCTCATTGTGAGCGGTTTAGCTCTCGGGATCGATGGCATCGCGCACCGGGCGGCCCTGGATGCGGGCGGCACCACGGTGGGGGTCATGGCCACAGGAATCGAGGCGGTCTACCCTATCCGGCACAAGGAGCTCGCGCGGAGAATGGTGCAGACGCCCGGCTGCGCCCTGGTGACGGATTACCCGCCGGGGACACAGCCCCTGGCCATCCATTTCCTGCGACGGAACCGGATTATCGCGGGCCTGTCCCGGGCCACCATCCTGGCCGAATCGCGGATCAAGGGCGGGGGTATGATAACGGCGCGCCTGGCCGCTTCATATGACCGGGAGGTATTTGCCATTCCGGGGAACATCGACTGCGCCCAGTCGCAGGGCTGCAACCTGCTCATTCGCGAGAAGGTGGCCGAGCCCATTACCGATGTGGGTGAATTTGTATGTTCGATGGGTTATGCGCCTCCCAGGCTCCAGACAGCCCGGGATGTGGAAGTGGCTGTGCGTGAGACCTTTGAGAAGGAGTTACCACAGGACCAGGCGGAAGAGTTGGCCCAGGTCGCGGCCCTGGTCAAACGCCACCGGGACATCACTGTCGAAGAGCTGGCGCACGCCATCGGGACAGACTACGCCCGGGCCGCGACCCTCCTGGGCCGGCTCGAAGCCGCCGGCTTCGCCCGCCCCGACCTCGTCGGCCGCTACCGCATCCCTCCCCGCTAATCCTTCGTTCTCACCACACTCGTCTTGGGTGCGGGATGAAGCCGGATGGCGCCATCCCGCACCGGGCAGGTGTGGTCCGGCTGGGCAGGGGTGTGCGGTGGACGGGTGTGGGAGTGTGTGAGGGTGAGCAGGAGGATATGTGCGTGGGAATGGAGTGGAGGGGGCCTTGAGTGAGGGTGAGCGGTGGCCGTGGTTGTGGAGGAGCGCGTTTGGGAGGAGGTGGAAGCGAGGACGGCCTTTCCCCAGAGCCGCCCGCAGCTTCCACCAGCCGCCGCAGTTGGCGGGTTCTGCGGCGGCGCCCCCTGCCCCGACGGAATTAACTCTGTTCACCCTGAACTTAACAGGAAAAGTGTCACTAGTCTCGGTTAAAAAAGGGAGACTACGTACAAAATCGGCCATTTTTGATAGTAGTCTCGGTCAAAAAGGGGAGACTACTAACACCCAGACCACCGACTTCCGGGATCTGGGGCTCCTATGTGGATAGTCCCCCACTTGAAACCACCCACTATCCACACCAGAGGCCGTTTTCCCGGACGGTCACCCCTTCCAACTGGGGACCGTCCACGCTGGGACCTGTTTTCCCGGATGGTCACCCCTTCCAACCGGGGACCGTCCACGCTGGGACCTGTTTTCCCGGATGGTCGCCTTTCAAAACCGGGGACCATCCACGCTGGGGGCCATTTTCCCGGACGGTCAACGCTTGGAGCGGGGCGGGACGGTACAAGGCGACATGCCACCCCCGGCTAGGGGGTGCCTGCGAAGCGACCGGCCTTGTGCGGATCGCGCAGGCGGGGGTCGCCGGTGCCGCCCCGCCCGCGACGTAAAGAAAGCTGGCTCTGCAACGCCAACAAGGCCACCCCGGGACGCAGGGAAAACCGGCACCACCGCCGCTCAACGGCCAGGAGCGGCGGCTACGGCTCGGGCGGGATGCGGGGAACTCAACCCAAAAGGTTCTCCTCCCCGCCCGGCCGTTGCCGGGGCGAGTTTTTTTGCGTAACTTTGCAGGTATGTTCGTGGACACGCATACGCATTTCTATGACGAATGGCTACGGCCCGATGCCGAGGCAGCGGTCCAGCGTGCGCTGGACGCCGGCGTAGGGATGATGATCCAGGCCGATGTGGATTCGCATGAGCGACCGGCGATGTGGGAGATTGGGGACCGGTTTCCGGGGGTGATTTTCCAGATGCTGGGGTTTTATCCCGGGTCGGTGACGGCCGACAATTGGCAGCAGGAGCTGGACCTGGTCCACGCTCTGGCAAAAGGCGCAGCTGGCGCCGAGCAAGCGACTAAAGGAGCGGCGAAAGCAGAGCAAGCAGCTGGAGCAGAGCAAGCAACTGGCGCCGAGCAAGCAGCCGTTGCCAGGCCAAGATTTGTTGCCATTGGGGAAATTGGGTTGGATTACCACGAGGGAGAGCAGTTTAAGGAGGAGCAGAAGGAGGTTCTGCGGAGTCAACTGGAGCTGGCGGCGAAACTCAATCTGCCGGTGAATATCCATCTCCGGGATGCGTGGGAGGACCTTTTTACCATCCTTGCGGACTGCCGCCACCTTCATCTGCGGGGCAACCTGCATTGCTTCACGGCCAGCTACGAGATTTACGAGCGGGCCAACCGGTACGGGGATTTCTCGGTGGGAATCGGCGGCGTGGTCACCTTCAAAAACGCCTCCCTGGCCAAGACGCTGGAGCGTATTCCGCTAGAGAAAATCTTGCTGGAAACCGATGCGCCTTACCTGGCGCCCGTGCCGTTCCGGGGGCGTCGGAACGAGAGTGCCTATCTGCCCTACGTCGCCGCCAAGGTGGCGGAGGTCAAAGGGCTTACTATCAGCCAGATAGAAGACATCACCACCCGGAACGCCCTCCAACTTTTCAACCTCACCCAATCCCCGGATTCCAACAAAAAAACGGGAATTATCCAGAACCAAGAAACCAACAAAATCCCGGAAACCATCCAGAACCAAGGAACCAACAAAATCCCGGAAACCACATAATCCCCGGAATCCAACAAAAAACCGGAAACCAAGCAAAAGACACAAAATTATGATTAGAATAAAAGACAAAGGCCGGTCATCGATATTGATGATTTACACCGGGGGAACCATCGGGATGAAACAAGACCCGGAGGATCACGCGCTCAAGCCTTTTGACTTCAGCCAGATTCTGGAAGAGGTGCCGGAACTGGGCAAATTTGCCTTCCGGATCGACTCCTACACCTTTGACCCGCTGATAGATTCTTCCGACGTAGAGCCGTCCCTCTGGCAGCAACTGGCCGCCCTCATCCGGGACCGCTACAACGACTACGACGGTTTCGTGGTCCTGCACGGCACAGACACCATGGCCTTCTCCGCATCGGCCCTCAGTTTTATGCTGGACAACCTGTCCAAACCGGTCATTTTCACCGGCAGCCAATTGCCCATCGGGGTACCGCGGACCGACGGAAAGGAGAACCTCGTATCGGCGGTGGAAATCGCGTCCGCGAAGGACGAAAACGGGCGGGCGATGGTACCGGAAGTGTGCGTTTTCTTCGATTCGCACCTCCTGCGCGGCAACCGTTCCACGAAGGTTAACTCGGAGTATTTCAATGCGTTCCGATCCCCCAACTGGCCGCCACTGGCCGAAGCGGGCGTGACGATCCGATACAATCGCGATATCATCCGCAAACCCACCGTAAGACCGCTGAAGGTCCAGCTCGATCTGGACACGCGGGTGTCCATCGTCAAAATCCATCCGGGCATGACCCCCGAGGTGATGCGCTACCTGCTCTGCGGCACCGAAACGCGGGCCGTCATCCTGGAAACCTACGGCGCCGGAAACGCACCCTCGGCCGAATGGTTCCTGGACATCGTCCGCGACGCCTGCGCCATGGGCAAGCTCATCGTCAATGTCACACAATGCCTCTGGGGCAGCGTAAACATGGATCTGTACGCCACGGGAAAGGCCCTGAAAAGCGCCGGAGCGGTGTCTGCCTTCGACGCCACCACCGAAAGCGCCCTCGCCAAGCTCTTTTTCCTCCTGGGCAAGGGACTCCCGACAGAACAAGTCAAGAAAGCGTTCGAAGAGAATCTTCGGGGAGAAATATCAATTTAATCATTGCCGATTGAAAAAAATTTACTAAATTGCACCGGTTTTCCTGTTTATATCGGCTCGAAAACCGAAGATAGAAAAAAGTAACTATTTAATACATTATTAATTAAAACACACAAAAACGAGTATGAAAAAGTTTTTCATGTTTTTGGCAGCCGTAGCCGTCATGGCTATTTCTGCAAACATTGCAGCTGCCCAGGATCAGAGCGCCGATGAGACCGCCGCTACCGAACAGGTCGCCGCTCCGGCCCAGGAGATGTCCGCAGCCGACCTGTTTAAGGGTTCGGGTGAGGAAGTTCCTCTCCATCAGGCCATTAAGACCAAGTTCATCGAGGGTGGTGCCGGCTTCATGAGCCTCATCATCATCTGCTTGATTATCGGTCTCGCTCTCGCTATCGAGCGCATCCTCTATCTGTCCTTCTCCAAGACCAACACCAAGAAGCTCCTCGAGAGTGTCGAGGCCGCTCTTGCCGAAGGTGGCATTGAGAAAGCCAAGGATGTCTGCCGTGAGACTCGCGGTCCCGTGGCCAGCATTTTCTATCAGGGTCTGCTCCACTACGATCAGGGCATTGACACTGTCGAGAAGACCATCGTTTCCTACGGCGGCGTTCAGTCCAGCCTTATGGAGAACGGCCTTAGCTGGATCGGTCTGTTCATCGCCCTTGCACCGTCCCTCGGATTCCTCGGTACGGTTATCGGTATGGTCCAGGCCTTCGATGCTATCCAGGCTGCGGGTGATATCTCCCCGAACATTGTTGCCGGTGGTATGAAGGTGGCCCTTATCACGACTGTTGCGGGCCTTATCGTCGCTATGATTCTCCAGGTGTTCTACAACTACATCCTCTCCAGGATTGACTCGCTCGCCATCGATATGGAAGACTCTTCCATCTCGTTCATTGACGTGCTCACCAAGTATCAGAACAAGAAATAAGGAATCATTAGAACGATAGCAACAATGTACGCGAAAATTGCAAAATATTGCTCGTGGGCGCTTGCGATCATCGGCGTAATCATCCTCATCTGGGGATCGATGACGGGATTTGAGAGCAATGGCGGAACCCCGGTCGATGTGCTCCTCCGCTGGGGCTACATCCTCCTCGGTCTGGCTGTTGCAGCCGTCCTGTTCGCTGCGATCGTCATTGGCGGCATGAACAACCCGAAAGGCCTTGTGAAGGCCGGTATCGCACTGGTGGCTATCGCCGCAGTCTGCCTCGTGGTTTACCTGATTTCCGCAGGCAATCCCCTCGTGGGCTACATCGGCGAACAGCCTGATCAGCAAACCCTCAAACTGACTGACACCCTGCTGAACCTCACCTATATCCTGGCTGGTGGCGCCATCGTCTCCATCATCGTGGGTGAAGTTATTTCGGCAGTCCGTAACAAATAAGCGCTATGGCCAAAAGAAAAACACCGGGTTTAAATACTCAATCGACCGCTGACATTGCGTTCCTGCTCCTTTGCTACTTCCTTATGACGTCGACAATGGATCAGCAGAACGGTTTGCAGCGCCGTCTTCCCCCTATGCCCGACAAGGACCAGAAGGTGGACGACCAGAAAGTTAATCGCCGTAATATCATTATCGTGAAGATTAACTCTGCTGACAGATTGTTTGCCGGTAATGAAATGTTGGACATCAGCCAGCTCAAAGACAAGATCAAGGAATTCCTTACCAACCCTGCAGACGACCCGAATCTCCCCGAGAAGGAGATCAAGGATATTGAGGGCCTCGGCGAATACCCTGTTTCCAAGGGTGTTATCTCGCTCCAGAATGACCGCGGTACCAGCTACCAGGCTTATATCGCCGTCCAGAACGAGCTTGTGAAGGCCGTCAACGAACTTCGTGACGAATTTGCACGGACCAAGTATGGAAAACCGTTCGCAGCCCTTTCAGAGACCCAGCAGGACATTGCCAAGAAGGCTGTTCCGCAGAACATCTCCGAGGCTGAACCTAAGGATGTTTCCAAGAAATAAAGGAGGACAAGATTATGGCAAAATTCGGTAGAAGCGGCAAGAAAGATATGCCGGAAATCGGAACCAGTTCCGATATCGTCTTCATGTTCCTGTTCTTCTTCATGGTAACCACGCAGCTCCGTAAGAGCGAGAACATGGTTATGGTGAAACTCCCCGAGGCAACGGAAGTCGTCAAGCTCGACCGCAAGGATTTGGCTTCTTACATCAACATCGGTTCCCCGACCCGTTCCTATCAGGCACAGTACGGTACCGATGCCCGTATCCAGCTGAACGATTCCTTCAAGACCGTCGACGATATCCGCGACTTCATCGCCGCCGAACGTGAGTCCAAGAGCGAAGCAGACCGTCAGTTCATGACCGTCAGCCTTAAAGCGGACCAGGATGTCAGGATGGGTATCATTACAGATGTGAAGCAGGAGCTCCGCAGGTGCTCTGCGCTGAAGATCATGTATGCCGCCCGCAAGGGTGAATAATCCCAGACCTGATTAGTTTACAATAGAAAGCCCGGATCACGTGATTCGGGCTTTTCTTTTTTCCCCGTCCATTTTGTTATTATCTGCATTATCCCTATATTTGTACGATATATATATAGAACATGGACACACTCGCTAGAACGAAAGTCAAGGACCTGCTGAAAATGCCGGCAGGGGCCGATGTCCTCGCCAAAGGATGGGTCAGGACAAAGAGAGGCAATAAACAAATCAAATTCATCGCCCTCAACGACGGTTCCACCATCAATAATATCCAAGTCGTGGCCGACATGGCCGTGTTCGACGAGGAACTGATGAAGCGCATCACCACCGGAGCCAGCCTGAAAGTGACCGGCAAACTGGTAGAGTCGGTGGGCAGCGGCCAGGCCGTGGAAATCCAGGCATCGGGCATTGAAGTCTATGGCGAGTGCGACCCCATGCGTTACCCGCTGCAGAAGAAGGATACCTCTCTGGAGTACCTGCGCAGCGTGGCGCATATGCGCCTGCGCACGAACACCTTCGGCGCCGTGCTCCGCATCCGTCACGCCATGGCCTTCGCCATCCATAAGTTCTTCAACGACAAGGGTTTTGTCTATCTGAACACCCCGCTCATCACCGAAAGCGACGCCGAAGGTGCAGGCGATATGTTCCAGGTAACCACCCTGAACCTGGAGAACGTGCCCAAGCACAACGGCAAGGTAGACTTCAGCAAAGACTTCTTCGGCAAGAAGACCTCCCTGACCGTGAGCGGCCAGCTGGAAGGAGAACTGGGAGCCACGGCTGTGGGTGAAATCTACACCTTCGGTCCCACCTTCCGCGCCGAAAACTCCAATACGCCCCGCCACCTGGCCGAGTTCTGGATGATTGAACCGGAAATGGCCTTCTACGAGCTGGAAGAGAACATGGTCCTGGCCGAGGAGTTTGTCAAATACCTGGTCCAGTATGCCCTGGACAACTGCATGGACGACCTGCAGTTCCTGAACGACAAATACGACGACGGCCTCATCGAGCGCCTGCGCAGCGTGCTGGGCATCGCCTTCCAGCGCGTCACCTATACCGAGGCCGTGGATATCCTGGAAGCGGCCGTCAAGAACGGACGCCAGTTCGAATATCCGGTCCATTGGGGCACGGACTTCCAGAGCGAGCACGAACGTTATCTGGTAGAGGAACACTTCCGTAAACCGGTGATCCTCATCAACTTCCCGAAAGACATCAAGGCCTTCTACATGAAGCAGAACGAGGATGGACGCACCGTCCGCGGAATGGATGTCCTCTTCCCGAAGATTGGCGAGATTATCGGCGGCAGCGAGCGGGAAGCTTCGCTGGAGAAATTGGAAAAACGCATCGAGGAACTGGGCATGTCCCGCAAGAACCTCGAATGGTATATAGACACCCGCCGTTTCGGTACGGTGCCTCACAGCGGTTTCGGCCTGGGCTTCGAGCGCCTGCTGCTCTTCGTAACGGGCATGGCCAACATCCGCGACGTCATTCCTTTCCCGAGAACTCCCAAGAACGCAGAATTCTAATATGTTGGTCATTGGTATCGCCGGCGGATCCGGTTCGGGCAAAACCACGGTCGTCAAGGCCATCACCCGTCAGCTGAACGGGCGGGTCGTCGTCATCCCCCAGGATTCCTATTATAAGGATTCCAGCCACCTCCCTATGGAGGAGCGCCACAAAATCAACTTCGATCACCCGGACGCCATCGACTGGAAACTGCTCTGCCAGCAGATCCGCGAACTCAAGCAGGGAAAAACCATCGAGCAGCCGGTCTACTCCTACCTCACCTGTTCCCGCTCGCAAACCGAGACCGTAACGGTGGAACCGGCCGATGTAATCATCGTAGAAGGCATTCTCATCTTCACCTGCAAGGAACTGCGGGACCAGATGAACATCAAAATTTTCGTGGATGCGGACGATGACGACCGCGTGATGCGCATCATCCTGCGGGATATCGCCGAGCGCGGCCGCAACATCGACACGGCCGTTTCCCACTACTGCGAGACCGTGAAACCCATGCACCTGCAGTTCATCGAACCGTCCAAACGGTATGCCGATATCATCGTCCCGCAGGGCGGACACAACCAGGTAGCCATCGATATCATTACCACCACGGTGGAACAGGCCCTCCACCGCAAACAGTAGCACACTATGCGGCTCCCGAAAGAGGACAAAGCAGGATTATATATCACCGTGATTTTTCATCTCGTGGTGATTATCGTCCTGCTAGCTTCGCAAATTGGCGCCGCTCTCAAGAAAGAGAATTCCTTCGTGCTGGACTTCACCAAGCAGGAGCAGGTAGAAAAGCTCCGCAAGCAGGCCACGCTCAAGGAGGAAATCAGCCGGAAACTGGACGATCTCATTGCGTCCCGCACCGGAGAACCCATCCGCAACATCGCGGTAGACCGCGGTTCCATCCTCAAGGACGACCGCAATACCGACGCCGACCAGCTCTACAAAGACGCCGAACGTCTGGCCAAGGAGCTCAAGAGCGGGGTCACGCCCGAGGAACCGGACGATTATGTTCCCCTGCCGGTGAAACAGCCCAAACAAGAAGAAAACCGCAAACAGGAGGCCTATTCCGGTCCTTCCGTGGTTTCCTATGAACTGGAAGGGCGCAAAGCCAGCCACCTCCCCATCCCGGCCTACCGCTGCATGGGAGCCGGCCAGGTAACGGTCATCATCACCGTGGATCCGGCCGGGAAAGTGCTCAACGCAAAGGTCCAGGACGATGTTTCCTCGCCCGACGGCTGCCTGCGGAACTTCGCCGTGCGCGCCGCCCGGCTCTCCCGGTTCTCGGCCGCGCCCGGAGCAGCTCCCAAACAGATTGGCAACATTGTTTACGAATTCATCGCGCAATAATGGAATAAAACCGGATTTTATTCGTAAATTTGTACGAATATGGACAAAAAGAATCTGATCATCTGTATCGTTGCACTTGCCGCGCTGATCGGGGCCATCGCCTTCGGTATTTCCTCCCTGTATTCCAGCAAGGACGGAGACCTGCGCGATGCAGACAACGCCGCCGCCATCGAACGGTTCAGCCTGCTGCAAACCATTCCTTCCGACGCGGCCATGATCCTCTATTTCAAAGACTTGGATCATGCACTCTCCCTGCTGACAGATTCTACCAAAGCCTTCTCCGCCCTGGTCACAGACCCCAAACAGGGCACCTTCGACCGCTTTGTCCGCCACGCCTCGGCCGAACATTATTCCGGTATGAAGGCCGCCATTTCCGTCCATTTCAGCGGGGACCTCATTCCCCTGCTCATCTGCAATACCGGCCGCAACACCGGCGACACCACCGCCAAAGCGTGCAACCTCATCGACTACGCTTCCCTGGCCGGCCTGCACCACAAATTACTGGATTTCGGGAAAGACCAGCTGCTGCTCATTTCCCGGTCCGAAACGCTGATTAATTCATCGGTGCGCCACATTGACAACGGCTCTTCCATCCTGGAAGACCATACCCTTGCCAACCTGGCGTCCACCGTCACCGGAAACGACGTCATCTTCGTTTCCAACAATTACTCCGGAAAAATCATCGGCGCCCACATGGACCGCCGCTTCCTCCGGTATGCCGAATTCTTCAAACGGCTTTCCGGCTGGACCGCCTTCCAGGTGGAAGAAAGCAAGGATAGCCACCTGGGCATCCGCGTGCTTTCCGCTATGAGCGAATCTCCCTCCTGCTGGTTCAATGTAGCCCGCCGGAGCGGCGACGGAGAATCCCGGGTAGCGGAGGTCCTCCCCTACCATACAGACTTTGTCATTAGCCAGAGTGTCAGCGACTTAGAAGGATATTTCGAAGGCTATAAGGGCTATCTGGACGCCTGCAGCAAACTGGACACCTGGAAAAAGAAACCCGAAACCTGGGCCCGCGAACTGCGCATCCGCGAAGTCGCCAAGGCCGAGTTCCACATCGGCACCCACCTGGAGCAGGTCCTGCTGGTCCGCACCGGTTCCAAACAGAACCTGGAAGGCATCGTCCCGAACGAGCATGCCGGCTTTGTCCCCGCCCTCTTCGGTCCGCTCTTCTCCATTGGGGATGACTCCTGCGCCGCCTCTTCCAAAGAGTGGCTGGTGTTTGGCGGAAAAACCGCCCTGGAAGGCATCCTGGACGAGGGTTTCCTGGACATCAACCTGCGTTCCTGGCTGTCCGATTCCGGGCTCTCCTCCCGTTTCCCCGCCAAAGGAAACCGCTTCAGCATCTATTGGTCGGCCGGAGAAGATCCGTCCCAGACCGCCGCAGTGTTCCGCGGAAAGGCCTCCCAGGCTATGCTGGAAGCCATCAAAGGAATCGGCTATGCGCCCTTCTTCCTGACCCTCAGCGACAATCTGGACATCCGGATGGATGCCGACCGCGTGAACGTTACCCGCTCGCAGGTTCCCACCGTTGAGCGCGACACCGTTGTGGTGGTTCCGCAGGGACCGTTCAAGGTACACAACAGCGGCACCAACGCCACCAACCTCTTCTACCAGGCCCCCAACCTGTACCTCTGCCTGAAAGAGGAAGGCGGGAAAGGCATCTGGGGCGTCCCGTTCAAGACCCCCATCTGCGGCAGCGTAGAAACCATCGACTGGTACGCCAACGGCAAGAACCAGTTCCTCTTCGGCGCCGGCAGTTCCCTCTACTTGATAGACCGCCTGGGCCGCTTCGTAAAGGGTTTCCCGGTAGACCTGGGTAAAGAAATCCTCATCGGACCCGCCGCCTACGACTTCTCCGGCGCACACGGCTACTCGGCCGTGGTGCTGCACAAAGACAATACCATCGCTATGTATAACCTTCACGGCAAGAAACCGGACAGCTGGAAGGATATTACCGCCAACGAAACCATCAAGGGCCTGCCCGAGCTCATTACCGTCAAGGGCAAGCGCTACTGGGTGGTGCGGACATCCATCCAGACCCTCTTCTTCCCGTTTATGGGCGGCGATGCACTCAAGACCGGGGAAAAGAATAAAATGGTCCGTCCGGACAGCCCCGTCGAGGTAAGCGACAATACCGTTAAAGTATTGTGCTACGACGGCAAGCAACGGACCCTGAAACTGTAAAATTGATAAGAAAAGATATGGAATTCTATTCGGTTAACAAGCTCTTCCAGAAGAGTTTTCAAGAGAACTGGGAACGCCCTGCGCTCTCGAATTACCAAGGAATCACGCTAGCATATAAAGATGTAGCGCGCCGCGTAGCCAAACTGCACATTGCCTTCGAGCAGTGCGGTCTGGAGAAAGGCGACAAAGTAGCCATCTGCTCCCGCAACCAGGCCAACTGGGGCGTAAGCTTCCTGGCAGCCCTTACCTACGGCGCCGTGCCCGTTCCGCTCCTCCACGAGTTCAAACCCGGCAACATCCACTACCTGGTGAACCACTCGGACGCCAAGGTCCTCTTTGTGGACGAAGTCATCTGGGAAGGCCTTAGCGCCGAGGAAATGCCCGGCCTGCACGTGATTGTCCAGATTAACACCTTCAAGTTCCTGTATGCCAAGAACGACGCCCTCTGGCAGGTCCGCGAGCACCTCAACGAGAGCTTCGGCAAGAAATATCCCAACAACTTCGGCCCCGAAGACCTGGATTACTACGAGGATTCCGCCGACGAGCTGGCCCTCATCAACTACACCTCCGGTACTTCCGGCTTCTCCAAAGGCGTTATGATTCCCTACCGGGCCCTGGCCTCCAACATCGCCTTCGCCCGCCTGGCCGAACCGCATATCAAACCGGGCTGCGAAGTGGTGGCCATGCTGCCTTCGGCCCATATGTACGGTATGATGTTCGAGTTCCTGTTCGAGATGTCCCTCGGCGCCCACGTGCACTTCCTTACGCGCGTCCCCAGCCCGAAAATCATTATGCAGGCCTTCGCAGAGATTCATCCGTGCATCATCATCGCCGTGCCGCTGATTATTGAGAAAGTATACAAATCCAAACTCAAACCCATCCTGGAAAAGAACCGCCTCTTCTTCCGCCTGCCCATCCTGGACAAGGTACTGGAAAAGAAGGTCTGCACCGAACTGGTGAACTCCTTCGGCGGCAATTTCGAAGAAATCATCCTGGGTGGTGCGGCCTTCAACCCCGAGGTAGAAGGCTTCCTGAACAAGATTGGCTTCCCGTTCACCGTAGGTTACGGTATGACGGAATGCGCCCCCATCATCTCCTATGCCCACTGGAACAAGGCCAAACTGGGTTCCTGCGGCATGGCGGCCCCCAATATGGAAATCCGCATCGATTCCGACGACCCGCACAACGTGGCGGGCGAGGTGCAGGTGCGCGGTGCCAACGTGTTCCTGGGCTATTTCAAGAACGATGAGGCCACGGCCAACTCCTTCACGGAGGACGGCTGGTTCCGCACGGGCGATATGGGTGTCATCGACGAAGACGGCTACCTCTTCCTGCGCGGCCGCTCCAAGTGCATGATCCTGGGCCCCTCCGGACAGAACATCTATCCGGAAGAGCTGGAAGCCGTCATCAACAGCCTCACCTACGTGGTGGATTCCCTCGTCATCGAGGACGACGGCGGTCTTACGGCCCTCATCTATCCGGACTACCACCAGGGCGAGCTGGACGGCTTGTCCCGCAGCGACCTGGAGAAACGCTTGAACGACGCCCTGCCGCTCATCAACAAGGAAATCCCCAACTACGCAAAGATCAAGAAGATAGAGTTTATGCCGGAAGACTTCGAGCGCACCCCGAAACGCAGCATCAAACGCTATCTGTACCAACGCAACTAATATGGCCAAATTCGACTCCCGATACCTGGAAATGGCCTCCATCTGGGCCAAGAATTCCTACTGCAAACGCCGCCAGGTGGGCGCCCTCATCGTCAAGGACCGAATGATTATCTCGGACGGATACAACGGTACCCCGTCCGGTTTCGAGAACATCTGCGAAGACGAGAACGGCGTCACCAAGCCCTATGTCCTCCACGCCGAGGCCAACGCCATCTCCAAGGTGGCCAAATCGGGCAACAGCAGCGAGGGCAGCACCCTCTATGTCACGGCTTCCCCCTGCCTGGAATGCGCCAAGCTCATCATCCAGGCCGGCATCAAGCGCGTGGTGTATCGGGACGAATACCGGCTCACAGACGGAATAGACCTGCTCAAACGCGCCGGAGTGGAAGTTGAAAGGATAGACGAATGAACCAGAAGCGGATTTCATCGGTTTGGGTAGCCCTAATGGGCGTATTGATTGGCGTTCTGCTGGCCATCACCTGGCAGTCCGCCCTCCGTTCCCCCACCCGCAAACTCCGCGTTGGAGCGTCCTCCAAGATAGACTTGGTCCTGAACCAGATCCAGCAGCGATACGTAGATACGGTAGATACCGACAAGCTCACGGAAGCGGCCATCGTAGCCGCCCTGGCCGAGCTGGACCCCCATTCGGTCTATATGCCGCCGGTGCTGCTGGAGGAATCCGAAACCGAACTGGCCGGCAATTTCGACGGCATCGGCATCCAATTCAACGTCCCCAACGACACGGCTATCGTCCTGGAAGTGATTCCGGGCGGACCGTCCGAGAAAATCGGCCTCCTGCCGGGCGACCGCATCCTCCGGGTCGATGACAAAACCATCGCCGGTGTCAAATTCCCGCAGGACAGCATGGTGCGGCGGATGAAAGGACCGGCCGGCACCAAGGTGCTCATCACCGTCAAGCGCGATGCGGAAGTGATTCCCTTCGAAATCACCCGCGGGAAGATTCCCGTGCACTGCGTGGATGCCGCCTATATGGTGAACGATACCACCGGCTATATCCGCCTGTCCAAATTCACCCGCACCACCTTCTACGAGGTAAGCCGCGCCACCGCCACCCTTATGGACGAGGGCATGAAGCGGCTCATCTTCGACCTGCGGGACAATACGGGCGGCTATTTCGACCAGAGCATGATGCTCTGCAACCAGTTCCTGTCCAAGGGCGCCGGCATCGTGTATATGGAAGGTCTGCACCAGAAACGGGAAGAATACAAGGCCGATGGAAACGGTATGTTCCAGCAGCTGAACCTGGTGGTGCTCATCAACGAGAACTCCGCATCGTCCAGCGAAATCTTCGCCGGAGCCATCCAGGACAACGACAGAGGCCTCCTCGTGGGGCGTCGCTCCTTTGGCAAAGGCCTGGTCCAGGAACCCATCAATTTCTCTGACGGTTCCGGTATCCGGCTCACCGTTGCCCGCTACTACACGCCGTCCGGCCGCTGCATCCAGAAACCCTACACCAATTCAGACGACTACGCCTACGACATCTACCGCCGCTATACGGCCGGGGAAATGGTCAGTGCAGACAGCATCCGGGTAGATTCCACCCAGATTTTCAAGACCGTGGGCGGACGCACGGTGTACGGCGGAGGCGGCATCACGCCCGATGTCTTTGTCCCCATAGACACCACCCGGGCCACCCGCTACTACCTGGCCTGCAACCGCAAGGCCACGCAGATGCGCTTTGCCTCCGATATCTTCGACCATAACAAAGCAAAACTCTCTGCCATAGACAATTACAAGGATCTGGAAGCCTTCCTGGACCGCCTGGACATCCCGGCGCTGTTCCAGCGTTTCGCCGCACAGAAAGACGGCATCACGGCCCGTCCCGGAGAATGGGCGGCCACCAAGGAATATCTGGTTCCCCAGCTGCGCGCCCTCATCGGCCGCTATTCAAAACTGGGAGACAACGCCTTCTACAAGCTTTATCTCCCAGTGGATACGGTTATGCAGACGGCCATCGCCGCCAACTGATTACATAGATTTCACTTTTGCCAGGAAAGCCCGGACGTGCGCCACGTACTCGGCCGGATGGTCTTTGTACGCCATAGCGTGGGCGGACCCGGGGGCAAGCCACAACTCTTTGTAACCCTGTGTTTTAGCCTCGTAGTTTTTGTATACAAAAGCCGTCGGGACAAAGTCGTCCTGGTCTCCGTGGATAAAGAGCATGGGCTGCTTGCACTTGGCCAGTTGCTTCACGGCGGAAGCCTCTTTGAACGACCATCCGTAGCGGTGCTTGCAGACCGTGCTGGCGCTGTTCAAGACCGGGAAGGCCGGCAGGTGGAACATATCTTTCAGGTTATGGGAGAACTGGTCCCACACCGAGGTATAGCCGCAATCCTCCACAAAGGCCCGGAAATACGGCGGCAGCTCGTCCCCGCTGAGCATCATAGTGGTGGCTCCGCCCATAGACACGCCGTGGACCACCAGGAAATCGTCTCCCCAGATATCGTGGGCCATTTCGCCCCAGCGGCGCACATCCAGGCGGTCCAGCCAACCCATCTGGACGGCCCGGCCCTCGGACAGGCCATGATAATGCAGATCGGGCACCATCACGTTGTAATTCAGGCTGTCCCGGTACATCCGCACCAGGTTCAGGAAGCAGATGTGGTTGTCGGTATACCCATGCACCACCATAGCGGTTCCTTCAGCCTCGGCCGGACGGCACGCGGGCGCGTAGACCGCATGCAGGCGATAGCCGTTCTCCCCTATCATAGTCGTGTCGCGGAAAATCCCGCTCTCGTGCAGGTTGTCGTACCACTCGATGATGCCGGGATAGCGGGACTCGGTCTTGGCCCGGTCTCCTTCCAGGTCATTGCCATGCTCCTCGGGCAGCAGGGAATAATTGCACATATACTTGCCCACCAGGCAGCCGCTCAGGGACAGGGCGGCGGCCACTACCAGGGCAGACCGGAAAAGCGTCTTTACTCCCATTTTGCCAGGTCGTTCTCCGTTAAACTATTCAGGCATGCGCTGCGGATAATCTCCTCTGCCTGAGCAGCATTGTCTGTCCGGAAAATGAGCAGGCCGCGTCCGTGGAAGAGGAAGGAATACATATAGATGACGCTCAGGCTGGCGTCGCTGAACAGCTTGATGGTATCTGCCGCACGGCCCGGCTGGCTGTCCAACTCAATGGCAAACACATCGGACAGGGCCACCGCCACGCCACCTTCCTCCAATTTCTTGTAGGCCAGCGACGGGTCGGAGCACAGGATGCGGAGAATGCCGTACTCGGCCGTATCGGCAATGGCAGAAGCGATAATCTGGATACCGCTTTCTTTCAGGATGTCGAGAACCTTGGTCAGGGTACCGGAACGGTTCTCCAGAAAGATAGATAATTGCTTGACTGTCATAACGTTAAACTAGTTTTCTGTTATCAATTACATGGGAACTCTTGCCTTGGCTGCGCGCAAGGGTGCCGGGGGCTTTCAGCTGCACGTCGGCGCCAATGCTCAGCACACTCTTGATCTTGGCGGAAAGCCGCTTGCGCAGGTCTTCGATGGCCGCCGGCGTATCGAAGGTAGCCGTAAAGTATTCCTGGCGCAACTCCACCTGGATCTGCAGGGTGTCCAAGTTGTTTACGCGGTCTACGATGAGCAGATACTGCGGGGCGAACTCCTTCATACCCAGCACCACGCTCTCCACCTGCGAAGGGAAGACATTGATACCGCGAATGATGAGCATATCGTCGCTGCGGCCGTTCACCGGGCTCATACGCACATTGGTACGTCCGCACTCGCACTCGCCCGCCATAAGCGAGCAAAGGTCGCGGGTCCGATACCGGATAACCGGCATACCCTCTTTGGTAAGGGTGGTGAACACCAATTCACCCTGCTGCCCCTTCGGCAGGGGTTCCAGGGTAACCGGGTTGATGATTTCCGGATAAAAATGGTCCTCGTTGATGTGGGAGCCGTGCTGCAGCTGGCATTCGTAGCTCACGCTGGGGCCCATCACCTCGCTCAGGCCATAGATATTGAAGCCCTTCAGGCCCAGGCGCTCCTCAATCTCCTCACGCATCTTCTCTGTCCAGGGCTCGGCTCCGAAAGCGCCCACACGCAGCTTGATCTGGTCTTTGGTAATGCCAATCTTTTCCATAGTCTCTGCCAGGTAAAGGGCATAGGAAGGGGTACAGGCAATACCGGTAATCCCCAGGTCGCGAATCAGTTTGGCGTGCTTCTCCGTATTGCCGGTAGAGGCCGGGACCACCGAAGCGCCCACCATCTCCACGCCGTTGTGCGCACCCAGGCCGCCCGTAAACAGGCCGTAACCGTAGGCCACGGAGAAAATGTCGTCGCGGCCCACGCCGTAAGCGGTAAGGCAGCGCGCCATACACTCGCTCCAAACGCCGATATCCTTGCGGGTGTAACCCACAATGGTGGGGTTGCCCGTGGTGCCCGACGAGGCGTGGATGCGGATAATCTCGCTCTGGGGAGCCGCCTGCAGGCCAAAGGGATAGTTGTCCCGAAGGTCCTTCTTGGTGGTGAAAGGCAGTTTTACAATGTCATCGATGGTGCGGATATCGTCCGGCGTCAAATCCATCTCCTGCAGCTTGTGGCGGTAGAAGGGTACGTTGTGGTAAACATACTCCACAATCTTGTGAAGGCGTTTGCCCTGGAGCGCGCTCATCTCGTCGCGACTCATACATTCTTTGTTGGGATTCCAAATCATATCTGTCGTTCGTTTTATTATAGGGGATGGTCCTCGTGGAAGGCCTTCATACGCTCTTCCAAGAGAGGATACAGGCGCTCCTCCATACGGCTCGTGCAAGCCCGCACGCCGCCCTGGTCGCTGCCGGTGGTGGCCAGCGAAATGGAACTCACGCCATAGGAAAGCAGTTCACGCAGCAGCTCTCCCCCACTCATACGGCCGTAGCCCAGGGTAAAGAAGAAGCCGTTGCCCACCGGAAGGCTCACATCGTGGTCGTACACCACGTGGAAGCCGTTCTCGCAGAAGATGCGTTTCATCCGCTCGGCCCGCTGCTCGTATACGCGGGTATCTTCCACAAAGTTGATGCTGCCCTCGCAGGCCAGCTCCATCATACGGGCGTAGGCGTACTGGGTCGATGCCGTACAGCCGCTGGTAATCATATAAAGGATGGAAGCCGTGAGGGTGGGGCCGAAGATACCGGCATCATGGTAACGCGCCGCCAGGGCGGGATAATGCCGCTCGAACAGGTTGTCGCCAATGGCGATGAATGCCATCCGCTGCCCGGCGTAGCTGAAAATCTTGGACGATGACATCATCAAGATGTAATTGTCTGTATACCGGGCCACCGTGGGCACGAAAGGCGGCTGCCAGGGATGCCCCAGGTCCCGCCGATAATCCATACAGAAATAGGCCAGGTCTTCCATCACAATCACGTCGTAACGGGTAGCCAGCTCGCCGATAATGGCCAGCTCACTCTCTTCCAGGCAGGTCCAGGCCGGGTTGTTGGGGTTGGAATAGACGATGGCCGCCACGTCGCCGGGGGCGAGTTCCTCCTCCAGCCGCGCGCGCAGTTTCTCTCCCCGCCAGGGGTAGATGTCGAAGGATTTCCAACCGATCCCCAGCACCCGCAGCTGCGACTTCTGGATGGGGAAACCCGGATCCAGGAAGAGGACCTTGTCCTTGCCGGGAAGGCGCTGGCAGCAGGCGGCGAAAGAACCGAAGGAACCGGCCACGGAACCCACGGTAGGGATGCAGCCGCGCGGCTGCACATCCACGTCTATAAAGGCCTTCACGAAACGGCTGGCGGCCTGTTTCAGCTCCGGAATGCCGTCGGCGGCCGGATACTGCGAACCCACGCCGCTCTCCAGCGCCACAATCTCCGCCTCTACGCCGAAACGGTTGGGCGGCAGACCCGGCGAGCCCTGGTCCATACGGATGAACGGGATGCCCGTCTGCGCTTCCAGCCAGCGAGCTACCAGCAAGACCTCGCCAATGGTGGCACCGGCCAGGTCGGCCACGTGACAGGCCTGGCAGGCCTGCTCCAGCTGGGTTTCGCTAAACACCTTCATATCCTGCGTCAAATGCTTTCAGGTTATCTTCCACCACCTTCTCTCCCTTGCGGGCAAAGATGGTGCGGATGGCCTCACGAAGGGCCTCGGGCGGAAGGATGGCCAGGTGGCGGGCCGTCATGCCCAGCAGCACCATATTGGCACTCTTCGGGGCGCCCTGGGCGCGGGCCACGCCCTCAATATCCAGCAGGGCCACGCTGGGCAGCGCCTGCAAATCGGCCTGCAGGACCTCTGCGGTCGGATAATCCGGAATATTCACAAAGGGAGCGGAAGAGGTGACCACCGTTCCCTTCGGGCCCAGGTAGGGCAGGTAACGGAGGGCCTCCATCGGCTCCATAGACACAATGAGGTCGGCCGTTCCCAGGCCAATCTGGTCACTATAAATGGCTTCGTCCGAAAGGCGCAGGTCGCTCTCTACGGCCCCGCCCCGCTGGCTCATTCCGTGCACCTCGGCCTGCTTGAGCTGCAGCCCGGCGGCCGTGGCGGCCTGTCCAATGACGGTGGCGATGGTCAGGATGCCTTGTCCTCCCACGCCGGCGAGTTTGATATCCGTTTTCATTTCGCCGCTTGTTTTTTACGTTGTTTACGGGCCAGCGTCTGCATACACTCGCGCTGGGGAATAATCACCGACACACCCTTGTAGGCCAGTTCCTCGCGGATAATGCGGCCAATCTCTGCCCGGTTCGCAGGCAGCGGCACCACTACGTGCAGATGCTCCCGCTCCACGCCCAGGGCCAGGCAGATAGCCTCGAACTTGTGCGTTCCCGCGGAATCCTGTCCGCCCGTCATAGCGGTGGTAAGGTTGTCGGAAATGATGACCGTAATGGGAGAGCCGTCATTCACGGCGTCCAGCAGGCTGGTCATGCCACTATGGGTAAAGGTAGAATCGCCAATCACCGCCACGGCCGGGAAAACGCCCGCATCCGCGGCACCCTTTGCCATGGTAATGGAAGCACCCATATCCACGCAGGTATCAATGGCGCGGAAGGGCGGCAGGGCGCCCAGGGTGTAACAGCCGATATCGCCAAAGACCCGGGCCGAGGGGAAGTCTGCCAGGACCTCGTTCAGCACGGCATACACGTCCCGATGGCCGCAGCCCTGGCACAGCTGGGGCGGGCGGGCCGCCAGGTGGAGGGCCGGCGGGAAGGGGGCGGCCTGCGCCTTGCCAAAGGCGGCGGCCAGGTGGTCAGGGTTCAGCTCCCCGGTTCGGGGCAGGCGCCCGGTCAGGCGTCCGGTAACGGGATAATCGGCCCCCAGCAGGGACTTGATGCGTGTTTCAATGAAGGGCTGGCCGTCTTCCACCACCAGAATTTCACTGCTCTGCGCCGCCAGGGCCAGGATCTGCTCCTGCGGCAGCGGGTACTGGGAAACCTTCAGGATGGACACGCCCTCCGGATGGCATTCGCACACATAATTGTATCCGATACCGGCCGCCACCACGCCCAGGCCCTTCTTGGGGCCCAGCGTAAGCGAGGAAAAGGCCGATTGCTCCGCGCGGCGCAGCACCTCGGGGGCCTTTGCCACCAGCGAAGCGTACTGCCGTTTGGCATTGCCCGGCAGCAGGACCCAGCGGGTGCGCTCCTGATCCGGGGCCATCGGATTCTCTTCCCGGCAGTCCCCCACCGCCACCGCGGCACGCGAGTGCGCCAGGCGGGTCACCAGCCGCATCAGCACCGGCAGGCGGAGTTCTTCCGACAGGTCGAAGGCGTAAGCCATCATATCGTAGCATTCCTGCTGCGTAGAGGGTTCCAGCACCGGAACCATAGCAAATTCACCATAAAAGCGGGAATCCTGCTCGTTCTGGGAGGAGTGCATGGACGGATCGTCCGCCGCCACTACCACCAGACCGCCCTTCACCCCCGTGATGGCGGAGTTGATGAAGGCATCGGCACAAACATTCATCCCCACGTGTTTCATACAGACCAGGGCGCGTTTTCCGGCGAAAGACATACCCAGCGCCGCTTCCATTGCGGTTTTTTCGTTGGTGCACCAACGGCTGTGCAGGCCGCGCTCGCGGGAAATCGGGTCCGTCTGGATGAACTCGGTTATCTCTGTAGAAGGCGTGCCGGGATAGGCATACACCCCGGACAATCCGGCGTGGATGGCTCCCAGCGCAAGGGCTTCATCGCCCAACAACAATCTTTTCATCTTCAAGCAATTCAATCAAAGTAAACAAAAATACAAAGTTTTTTTTATTTTTGTACTATGTTAGTCGCATTGATTCAACCTGATATCCGCTGGCAGGACTGCAAAGGCAATCTCGCCGCCCTGGAAAGCCTGCTGGACCGTGCCCGTGGGGCAGACCTGGCCGTCCTTCCCGAAATGTTCGCCTATGGATTTGTCACGCAGCCCGAAGGCGTGGCGGAAGGGCCCGACGGCCCCGCCCTTCAGTGGATGAAGGAGCAGGCCGCCGCCCGTGGCCTGGCCCTGGCCGGAAGCATCCCCACCCAGCTGGAAGGCCCGTCCTGGCGCAACCGGTTCCACTTTGTCACGCCCGACGGAACCGACACCTTCTACGACAAACACCACCTCTTTACCTATGGGGGCGAGCACCTTCGCTACTCCCCCGGAAACGAGCGCGTTGTGGTAGAATGGCGCGGGGTGCGCATCCTCCTGCAAGTCTGCTACGACCTGCGCTTCCCCACCTTCAGCCGCAACCGGGCCGATACACCCTACGACCTGGCCCTCTACGTGGCCAGCTGGCCGGCCGTGCGCGGCCAGGCCTGGAGCACCCTGCTGCAGGCCCGAGCCATTGAGAATCAATGCTATGTGGCGGGCGTGAACCGGGTTGGCAGCGACCCTACGGCCGCCTACGACGGCTGCTCCGTCCTGCTGGACCCGCTGGGTTCCCCCCTGGCGGCCTGCGAACTTTCGCGTGAGGACGTGCGCATCGCCCCTATCGACCTGGAACGCCTGGCGCAGATGCGCCGTTCCTTCCCCGTACTGCACGACGCCGACCAATGAACCGCGAGCAACAAATCTGCCGGGTGACCCTTGTGGGAGCCCTGGGGAACCTGCTGCTGGTAGCGTTTAAATTTGCCGCCGGCATCCTGGGCCGAAGCAGCGCCATGGTTGCCGATGCGGTGCATTCCCTTTCCGACTTCCTTACGGACATCGTGGTGATGATTTTCGTGGGCATCAGCGCCAAGCCGCAGGATGCCTCGCACGATTACGGTCATGGGAAATACGAGACCCTGGCCACGCTTTTCATCGGCATCGCCCTTGTGGGAGCCGCCGTGGGCATCATCGTCTCCGGCCTCACGAAAATCCTTGCCGCCCTGCACGGGCAGGCCCTTGCCGTTCCCGGCCGACTGGCCCTGTGGGCGGCCCTGCTGTCTATCCTGGTAAAAGAGATCCTGTACCGCTATACCGCCGCACGGGCCCGTAAGCTGGACTCCCCCGCCATGCTGGCCAATGCCTGGCACCACCGGAGCGACGCCCTGTCCTCCATCGGCGCGGCCCTGGGTATTGGCGGCGCCATTCTCCTGGGAGAGAAGTGGGCCCTGCTGGACCCCCTGGCTTCCATTGTGGTGGGCGCTATGCTGGTAAAAGTGTCCTGGGACCTGCTCAACGGCTGTTTCAGTGAACTCACAGACCACTCCCTCTCGGACGAAACCGAGCAGGAAATAGAGGCCATCATCCACTCCACGCCCGGCGTGAGCGAGCCGCACAACCTGCGCACCCGCCGCATTGGCAACCGCATTGCCATAGAGGCGCACATCCGCATGGACGGAGACGTGCCCCTGCGCCAGGCCCACGAACAGGCCACCGCCATCGAACGCCGCCTGCGCGAACGCTTCGGCCCCAACACCCTCGTCACCCTCCACATGGAGCCGGTGAAAAAATAAAATATTCCCCGGCCGGCCGCTGCCGTTTGTGCAGGATAAATGATTGATTTATAGTTACTTATAAAAAGTTGGTTCTTAAAATCAAAGAACCAACTTTCAGGATCTTGCTGATAGTGAACCACTTACCCTGCACAAATAGAAGGTGCATTCGTATGCGCTTGATACTCAGACATATCCTGTCTCGTTATTGCGGGAGATCAAATCGTTGATTATCTAAAAAAAGCAACCACTCCATCAGCGGAGTGGTTTTAGAACTTGAAGGTTTTAGGGGACAGGGCCGGAGGAACCGGTTGCTTATCCCCTCGAAATCGAGGGATTGGGATGATTGTTTATAATGGTTCATCCCGGAGTACAACTGGCTGGCCGACTGCCTGTACGAAGCCGCCAATTTGATGCTTTCAAAGTGGTCGAATATGACCAGTTTGAAATGAGATCAGACCAATGTTGGAAGCCAGAAGAAAGCTAATACCCTCGTAGATGACTCGAAGATGGAAGAAGAAAGAGCGTATTATAATCGAGAAAGAAGGATCTCCGGGGCTGTCTCTGACATAAGGGCAACGGCGAACCATTTCTTGCCAAGGTCTTTGAGGGATGCGCCGATGAGATATACCTGATTGTCCAGAATAAAGAATCGGTCATGGAACTTTGTAAACTCTTTCACGTCAATAGCAGGATATTGGGCGTTGTGCTTGGTTATATCAAGCTGCAATTGTGACGATATCTTTTGCGTGTAGATAGTTGCAGTAACTCCCGCCTCACGTTTGTCCAGCATGGTCAGGACGGTTTCATCCACATAATTGTCGATAAGGATAATACGCGTCTTTGCACTCTTGATGAGACCGCAGATGAACTCGTAGGCATCGTAGATTTGGCCATCAAAGAAGATGCCCTCGACAGGAGGCAACGCTGTCTTTACAAAGAAATCAATCTTCTCCTCGGTCTTTGCCACACGCTGTTCCAGTTGTTCCAATCTGGGGTTGATTGCGTAACCGCGAATCAGATACTCTTTTAAAACAGCATTTGCCCATTGCCTAAAACGAGTACCGCGAACGGACTTTACACGATAGCCTACAGATATGATCACGTCTAAATTGTAGAAATCTACATCTTTGGTTTGAGTATAGCCAGCCGCACGTCCATATTCTCCGGTATGTGCAAATTTTGCACACACCAAGGACGGGTCCAATTCTCCCTCAGAAAAGATATTCTTGATGTGTCTTCCGATAACAGTCCTGTCGCGGTTAAACAACAATGCCAACTGTCTGATAGTCAACCACACAGTTTCTTTCGTCATCCTTACATTGAGTTTAATGGAATCATCTAGGTTGTAAATTGCCACTTCACCAACCTCATCAGGGGATGGTACCAGCAACTGCCGCATTTTTAGCGTCTGTTGCTCTACTTGGCTTAACTGGTTGCAATCTGCAACCGGTTCCGACGTCTGAATATTATTCTTCTTTGCCATAACATTAAGGTGCAAATGATTATTAATCAGTGGAAATAAACTTGAGGCCGCATTTTGAGACCGCAAGTTCGTGTGAAATATGTCTTGTGAAGGGAGCCGCCTCCAGACCGGAGGACTTACCTTACTCCTGATTTCGTTACCGGCCGATTCGACGACCGTCTGCAAGGCCAAAGTTAATCATTCGGGCCGAAAGGAACAAGGGATAATAGTTTGCGATTTCAAGAAAAAGGGTTACTTTTGCATTAGGATTCGTCGAAGAGGAACTTCGTTTGAAGGGATGACAACCCTCTCAAGGTAACTTGATCCGAGCCCCATTTCAAAAGTCGCTACCTGGCGGCTTTTATTTTTTGTCCTCTGCTGATGTAGTAGGTGTTGTCCGACGGTTATATCACAATAAAAAAGCGGTAGGGAGCCTTGGCTCCCCGCGCAGCACGAATCCGTAGAATCGCTTTAGTTTCTTTTGCAAACTTCTTTTTTGAATCGCAAGTCTTTGGGAAGAAATCTTATCCCCTCGAAATGAGATCAGACCAATGTTGGAAGCCAGAAGAAAGCTAATACCCTCGTAGATGACTCGAAGATGTAAGAAGAAAGAGCGTATTATAATCGAGAAAGAAGGATCTCCGGGGCTGTCTCTGACATAAGGGTTTGTCCAGCATGGTCAGGACGGTTTCATCCACATAATTGTCGATAAGGATAATACGCGTCTTTGCACTCTTGATGAGACCACAGATGAACTCGTAGGCATCGTAGATTTGGCCATCGAAGAAGATGCCCTGGTTTGGTGTAATCGAACGCTCATCAATCTTTCTGAAGAGCTCTTCAATCCGATGATCCGATTCAATCTGCTTATACTCAATTCGATCAAGGCGTTGAAATACCTGAGCATTCGCGAGAAGGAAATGTCGCATTGCTACAAACGCATCCATAATTCGAATGCTTATTTCGATTGCTTCATCGCTATGAAGAACCGAGGATAGCATGGCAACGCCCTGCTCGGTAAAAGCATAGGGTTTAGAAGGATTATACTGTAAAGAGGACAACCTATCGCAATTTGCGATAACTTCATTTACTTCATCTGTCGTAAGTTGGAATCGGAAATGTTCAGGGAATCGTTTCTTATTTCGCTTGCTCTGTTCATTTAGCCTTGATGTTGGTACACCATAGAGCTCTGCCAAGTCCCTGTCTAACATGACTTGAATACCTCGAATTGTAAGAATTCTCGTTTCTAGGGCGCTCTGAGGCAGGTTATCGCAATTTGCGATAACCCCATTGGGGCTTTCCATGCCAGCAGTTACCTTGTTTGATAACTGGTTGCAGTCTGCAACCGGTTCAGTCGTTTGAGTATTATTCTTTGCCATAACAATAAGGTGTAAATGATTATTAATCAGTGGAAATAAACTTGAGGCCGCATTTTGAGACCGCAAGTTCGTGTGAAATATGTCTTGTGAAGGGAGCCGCCTCAAGACCTGAGGACTTACCTTACTCCTGATTTCATTACCGGCCGATTCGACGACCGCTCGCTTGTGGCAAAGATAGGAAATAATCTCTGATGAATCAAGACATAACCAGAGATTATAGACCATTTTCGTAGCATCACGAAAATGGTCTACGGGCATGTATAATAGCGATTTCGAATGTAAACGACAGTATCTTCCCCGACGTGGATGCCTACGACTACTGGAAGGAGAAATTCAAGGCCAGGCCCAAGCTGGAAATCTACATCTCCGACTACCTACAGAAGAATTCCACCAAGGAAGACCGCGATGCCCATATCGATATCGCCGACTGGCTCCTGCGCTACATGTTCGGGCCGGCGCCGGCGGAGGCCGATAAATGGCACCAGGAATTCGTGAAGGCGGCCAAGTTCATCTCTCCGGATAAGCACGAGGAGGTTAAGGCCCTCATCCGCGACCTGGGGCTGGAGTTTATGGGGGCGGAGAAGGTGAGGGAGAGGGGGAAACGTAAGCAGCCCAAATCGTTATTGATTTCCCCAATTCCGGAAGGAGTTGGGGCTTTTTAGACGTTACCATGTTGTAACTATTCTTAAAATATGCTAAATTTGTCTTCATTAGAATCATCCATAAAACACCATTTTTACTGTATGAGTACTAGTTTAGATAAAACTCGTTCAGAGCTTGTATGTGAAATCAATCAGCGAGTTACTGATAAAGTTCTTGAGCGTAGTAACGCAGATCTACTTATTAAATTGATTGATAAGGCCGAAACTGTTAATGAGGCAATTTCGATAGCCCAGTTAGGTACGACCTATAAAAGAACTGGATTCCATTACGATAAACGCTTGGAAAAAACGGATAGCGATATCCGTTATTTTAAAAGGAACAAGGATCTTAGTTTTCATTCAGAAGATGGGGGCCCAATCCACAAACTTATTATTGGAGACAACTATCCAGCTCTACAGAATCTACTTATTCAATATGAGAAGAAAGTTGATGTGATTTATATTGATCCTCCGTATGGTAAAGATAAAATGGGAGCCTTTGCGCAAACGAATTACGACAACTCTTTGACTCGCGATAATCTTTTGTCCATGCTATATCCTCGTTTGTTGCTGGCTCGCCAGCTCCTTTCTCCGGACGGAGTCATTTTTTGTAGCATAGACGATAGAAACCAGTCTTACGTAAAGTGTTTATTTGACGAGGTTTTCGGTGAAAGCGCTTTTCTTTTCTGTGTTGCTAGGATTACTAAGAAAGGCGGGAAAACCACACAAACCATTGCAAAAAACAATGACTACGTGCTCGCTTACACATTATCACGAGATATAGTATTCAGTCAAGAGGAGAAAGAAGATTTATCTAAATATAAATACTCAGACCAATATGAGGCCGAGCGTGGGAAATATGCATTGACTCAACCCCTTGATTATAATTCATTGCAGTATGGAGATTCTATGGACTATCCTTTAGTGTATCAAGGGAAGACTTACTATCCCGGGGGAGATTTTGAAAAGTATAAATCGAGAAAGAATGGCAACCATGGACATTATGACTGGACTTGGAGATGGAGCGAAAGCGCTGTTAAGTGGGGTATAGATAATGGCATGCTTGAACTTCGCGGAGATCGGATTTATACCAAGTCTTATTTAAAGTGCCGAAAGAAAACAGGAGCGAATGAGATTGAATTTATAGATTCTACGAAAGCATATACGACTTTATCTTTTGTTGATAACATATACTCAAACGACAACGCAAAAAAAGAGCTAAATAAAATCTTTGTGAACGGGAATGAGTTATTTAGCAATCCAAAACCGACTTCTTTGATTAAGACGCTTATAAAAATGGTGTGTTCAAAAGAAAATGCTGTTGTTTTGGACTTTTTTGCCGGTTCTGGAACCACTGGTCATGCTGTGCTAGATCTGAATCAAGATGGTGGGAAAAGGGTATTTCTTTTATGTCAAATAAATGAAATCACAGATACTACCCCTAATGGAATTGTGTTTGATGCAACAGCACCTCGTTTGAAACGAATTATGACCGGAGAGGGATATCACGGAGAAAAAGACTTTGAGTGGATTCAGGATAACAAACCGTACGGTGGGAATTTGGATGTATATGATTTAGAATCTGTCGCTGATTTTGAAGCGACGCCAAATAAAACTGCGTTTGATGTAATTGACGAGACCCTATACGGGAAAGAGAAGTTTACAGCTCTCAAAGACAAAATCTCCTGGGTTTGCTCGAATTTTGAACGCACACAAAAGTTTTTGTCATCTGAGGAATAAGTCCGGTGGCTTAATATACTTTGAATAATATGTTACAGGAAGTTATTGAACTGCAAGACTCTGCTGTCAGTTCCTTAGTGGCGAAAATTGAAGGTCGGCAAGAGATTACGTTTCGTGCTCCTACAGGGAGCGGGAAAACGTATATGATGGCTGACTTTATGAACCGCATTCTGTCTACACATAGCGATGTCGTTTTTTTAGTTTCATCCCTCTCGAAAGGTGATTTAGCCAAACAGAACTACGAGAAATTCATTTCTTATTCTATGAGGGGTGAATTTAAGGAATTAAATCCATTCCTCATTAATACAGATGTCTCAGATGAGGAAAGGTTATTTATTCCTGATCAGTATAATGTATACGTTCTTCCCCGCGACCTATATAAAGAAGATAGCCTTCTTATGCGTGGGGCAATGACCGATTTTTTGCAGCGTATTACATTCAACATCTTTGGTAGCGGAATGAATAAAAGAATATACGTTATCAAGGATGAATGCCATCAGGCAACTCGAAATTTGGATTCCTTATCATCGACCTTCTTTTCAAAGATAATCAATTTTTCTGCTACACCAAATTTAAAAAGGGGACAAGCTCCAGATGTCCAAATTACAGACGAGGAGGCGGTGAATGCTAAACTGATTAAGCGCGTTGAAATTGGTAATGAGGAAGATACAGTAGAAGACGCTATTATAAAGTTTGAGGAAATCAAAAAAGACTATCGTAACCTTTTAGGCGTTAACCCATGTTTAATCATTCAGATCTCTAATGCTTCAAAGGCGGAAGAAGAGATTAATAACTCCATTCTTCCCATCCTGGATAAGGCTGAGCATCAGGAACTTAAATGGATGATAATTGTCGATTCGGAAAAAAAGAAAGGTACTAAAGATCCTTTACTCAGAAAGACAAATGATAGTGTAGGGGAAAAGCTTCCGATACAACGTTGGAAGGATTATGCAAAAGAGAACCTATCAACGATTGACATTATCATCTTTAAAATGGTTATCTCAGAGGGTTGGGATATTCCACGTGCATGCATGCTTTATCAGGTCAGAGACACCCAAAGTAAACAGCTTGATGAGCAAGTTATGGGGCGTGTGAGACGAAATCCGCGTTTGTTGGATTTCGAATCATTATCAGAGCAGGCGAAGGAATTAGCCACAACAGCATGGGTTTGGGGAATCGTTCCCGAATCACAGAAAAGAACATATCGAGTTGTTTTGGCTGGACAGATGTATACTATACCACAGCTTCAGATTAAGATCACTCGATTAAAACCCTTTGATAAGAAGAAAGATTTTGATATTGAATCATTTATTTAAGTTTCGCAAGTAGCTAAAAAACGAAAAATGCTAAGGTTGATTTCTTTGAGAAATATTGCATATCTCATTGATAATCACTATATTAGTGTCGCCAAACAACTCAATATAGCCACCCTTAGCA
>Ga0256407_10001219_pt1 | contig 55878 bp, 52 predicted proteins | sample RumenRJG_04DNA_FD_193489 | JGI IMG/M metagenome (GOLD analysis project Ga0256407, IMG submission 193489) | Bovine rumen microbial communities from Lethbridge, Alberta, Canada - RJG_04 | ecosystem: Host-associated > Mammals > Digestive system > Stomach > Rumen | place: Canada: Alberta... | reverse complement strand
TATGTCGGGTAAGCTTAAGAGTTCGCACTACTGCGCCGTTATTTGCTATAATATATCCATAGCGACTGTTATTTCCCTTACCCGATTCCGGAGGACTCCCCCATGACAAAAAACGAACTGTTGGAACGAATTCAGTTTCTGGAGAAAGAAAACAAAGAGCTCAAAGATCTTCTGGCAAAGGCCGGTGTGCAAACTGAGGAGAAGATGCAGTCTGAGACAGATGCATCGCCCACTCCGTTTCTTCCCGTAATAGACCGACAGATGGCTCGTGTGTTTTTCTCGTATTTTTGGGGGCGGGAGGATGTGTTTGCCAGGCGATTTGTCAGCAAGCGTACCGGGAAAACGGGGTATTCGCCACAATGTGTTAACCTATGGTCCCGTGGTATCTGTCCAAAAGTGGAAAACAACCAGTACCCCTGTGCGAAATGTTCTAACAGAAAGTACACGCCGCTGAAGGTGGAGGACATTACCGCCCATATTGAGGGTCAGAAGGAGGACGGTTCGGATGTCATCGGCATTTATCCGCTATACCCCAACGGGACCTGTCGCTTCCTTGTTTTTGACTTTGACAGCCACACAGACCTCAATGATGACTGGAAAAACGAAGTGGACGCGCTTCGTACAATATGCCATTCTCTGCATGTCCCGATTCTGGTCGAACGCTCTCGTTCCGGCCAGGGTGCACATGTCTGGGTGTTCTTTGACAAACCTGTTTCTGCACGCAAAGCTCGCCATTTTGCCTTCCGGGTTTTGCAAAAAGGTGCGGAAACGGTAAGTCTGACTTCTTTTCGCTATTATGACCGAATTATTCCCACTCAGGATGAACTCCCAAAAGGTGGTCTTGGCAATCTGATTGCATTGCCGTTACAGGGACAGGCCCTAAAGAGCGGGAACAGTTGCTTCGTGGATGAACACTGGGACGCCATACCGGACCAGTGGAACGCATTGCGGCAAACCCGTAAGCTGAGCGAAGCAGAGCTCGACCGGCTTTTTGAGGAATGGGCTGAAGACACGCACTCCGCGGAAACAGATGCGTCTCCTTGGGAATCTCAAAAACCATTTTCGAAGTCAGACGCAAGAAACCCCATTCAAATCGTACTTGCTGACAGGGTATATGTTTCAACAGAATATATCGCTCCACGGTTGCAAAATCAGCTCCGAAGGCTGGCTGCTGTAAGCAACCCAAAGTATTTTCAGAATGTACGAATGAAGTATTCGAACTTCAACACTCCCCGCTATGTGTACCTGGGCGAGGACGTCGAAGGGTACATCGCCCTCCCAAGGGGGCTCTTTCCAAAACTGGAGAAAGGGTTCCAACAGGCTGGAATCCACTTTCGGGTGGAAGACAAGCGGAGCACCGGTCGGGCGATTGACGTCTCATTTCTTGGAGAACTACGCCCGGAACAGAAAAAAGCAGCCGATGCATTGCTGGCCGAGGACACTGGAGTTCTCTGGGCTGCACCGGGGTTTGGGAAAACCGTAGTCGGCAGTTACCTGATAGCCGGGCTGAAATGCAGCACCCTCATCATTCTGGAAAACTCTAGCCTCATGGAACAATGGCAGAGTTCGTTTGCCCGGTTTTTGGAGATCCATGAGCCAAACCCTGTTTATTTCACCAAAACCGGACGGAAGAAAACACGAAATAGTGTTATTGGAGAGATTCGTGGAGTAAAAGATACGTCGAATGGCATCATCGATATCGCCATGGCAGGTTCGCTCTTCCCTGAGGGAAAGCCGCATCCACGTTTAAAAGAGTATGGACTTGTCATTGTGGACGAAAGCCACCACACCGCGTCCGAGACTGTAACAAAAGTGCTTCAGGTAGTTTCTGCAAAAAATGTTTACGGGGTCACCGCAACCAAAGACCGAAGCGACGGCCTCCAACCGGTCAACGAAATGCTTCTGGGCCCGGTTCGTTTTCGCTATACGTCCAAATCTCAGGCAGAAGCACAGTCTTTTCCACACTATGTCTACCCGAGATTCACCCATGTCGTCACACCCTATGGGCTTCAGGACAAACATATCAATGCTTTTTATGAGCTGCTGCGGGATAGCGATCAACGGAATCAGCAAATTGTAAAAGATATTGAGGAATGCATCGCCAACAAGCGTACGCCGGTGGTCCTAACCCGTTATACCGAGCACGCAAGACTCCTTGCGAGCCAACTGGAATCGGTTGCTGACCACCTGTTTCTGATGGTCGGTGCACTTGGAAAGAAAAGGCTCCAGGAAGTCCGTGCAGAGATGGAGTCGGTGCCTGACCACGAGACCCTCATTCTGGTTGCAACCGGGAAGCTACTTGGAGAGGGGTTCGACTTTCCCCGCCTCGACACACTGATCATGGCAACACCGGTTTCCTGGAAAGGCATTGTTGAGCAGTATGCCGGCCGGCTGAACCGGGAACACGCCGGAAAGGAGAGCGTTGTCATCTATGATTATGTGGACACGCATATCCCGGTTTTCTCGGCGATGTACGCCAAGCGCTTGAAAGCGTACCGTCAGATTGGATATACGGTCACTTCAGAGAGCGTGCCAACGCCACAGGTCGGCAATGCGATTTTTGATGTAGACACCTACCGGTCTACCTATGAGAAGGATCTGCAGGCTGCGCAAAAGCGGATCATTATCTCTTCTCCGGAACTGCGAAGGGGCAAAATCGAACTGTTTTTGAGAACGGTCCAAGCAGCACAGGAAAACGGAGTGGACATCCTTGTTGTCACGTTGCATCCGGATGCTTGTCATTATGGGAAAGCAGAAACCCGCTTTTCGCTACTCGAGCAACTCAGAAACGTCGGAGTCACCGTCAAATTGCATTACGAGCTGTATGAACGATTCACAATAGTCGACGACAGTCTGGTTTGGTATGGAAGTTTGAATTACCTTGGCAAAGAGGACCAGGACGACGTAGTGATGCGGCTGCAAAGCACGGCTATAGCAGAAGAACTTCTGGAACTCACTTTTCGTGAGTCAGCCAAGCTTTCTTCGTTCCCGGAAATTTGATATTTTGGCGAAGCTGTATGGGGTGGAAACAAAGCGAATCAATGAAGCTGTAAGCAGAAATAAAACACACTTTCCGAATAGATATTGCTTTCAATTAAACGAAAAAGAATGGGAGCTTTTGAGGTCGCAATTTGCGACCTCAAAAGGAAAAGGTGGACGAAGGTACTTCCCGTTCGTATTTACCGAGCAAGGGGTTGCTATGCTCTCTTCAGTATTGAAAAGCAACATGGCCATAGAAGTTTCTATCAGAATTATGGATGCTTTTGTCGAAATGCGGAAGTTCATCGCCAACAACGCTGCTCTGTTCGAGCGTATCAGCAGCGTAGAGCTCAAGCAGCTGGAGTAGCAGAAGCAGACAGATGAAGAGTTGCTGCCGGGGTTGTTAAGCAATTTGTAGATGAGTCTTTGGTTTGTCCTGGAAGCCTCCAACAGGGATGTTGACATTGACGCCGACAGTGTTATAATGCAGTTGCATTTGAGCTGGTCCTTTGTGACCCGGGTTCAACCTGATCGGTGGGGAGACTCCCCGCCACTTTGTTGTAAATAAACCTCCCCCTCCTGAGATGATTCGAACTCAGGAGAGGGAGGTTTTATGTCTTCTTATACTGCGTCGCTTTCGCTTCACCGTATTTCTCTATCAGACCTTTTTCAATCAAAGAATTCAGAGTTCGGATTGCCTTGCTACGTTCCATACCAGTCAGGGCCTGGACTTCATTGCGGTTAAGTGACATACTGCTGTTCATAGCTCCTAATACCGCCTTTTCGTCCAATGACAAATCCATCGGGATGTCAATGACAGGCAATGTGATCGTCAGGTAGTGTTCTGTTTGTTCGAAGCGAGGCTGTTGGAGGTACTCCTCATAAGCCTCTTTGATTCTCAGAGTACCTGTCCCAAACCGTTCAATGATGTGCAGTTTAAGGAATACATCTGCCAATACCGGGTTTCGGCAAATAGACACTCGTCGGTTCCAGTATTCTTCTTCGGAGAGTTCTTCTGGCAGAGGTCCGGGAGACGTAATTTCAATTCTGTCTTCAAACATGGAGACTTGTACATCGCCTGCAACATCCCAAAGACGGTGGATCAGGCTGTTGGCCAACGCTTCTCGAAATGCTGTGATGGGGAGACGCTCATGTGCTTCCCTGCGAGCTCCTTCAACGACTTCATATTGGTAGTACTTACGAAACGTCTCCATAAAAAATGTAAAGTGTGGTTGAAAACTCATTATAAAAAGTGTAACGGCTTGATGATTCGACACTTTTACAAAGGAATATTCAATGCATTTGGACACTTTTGCAAAGGAATATCGCCTGCTCTTGTCCACTTTTGCAAAGGAATGTCACCTTGGGCTCGGGCCTCTATATAATGCGAAGCCCCGTTGGACAGCCGAACAAACTTTTGGTATAATAGCTTTAGTATTGGACGGAGGTATGCCTCATGGACGAAAACCTTTATATTAGAAGCAGTGCGGCAGAGTACCTGATCTTCTCTTCTCAGGCTGGCGAGAACGGCATTGAGGTGCGGTTTGAAGATGGGACCGCCTGGTTGACGCAAAAGGCGATGGCGGAACTGTTTGGTGTTGATCGGTCCGTCATCGGGAAGCACTTGAAAAACGTTTTTGCCGAAGGTGAATTAGAGGAAAAAGTGGTATGTGCATTATTTGCACATACCACTCAACACGGTGCAATCAAAAGAATAATAGAAATGACCGCTCTCCTGTTGGAGAGCGGTTTTGCTTACCTTTATTCCAGCAGGTCCAGCGTCGCGGCAACTTCCCGTGCCGCGTCCGCCTTCGTGCGGTCCAGGACATCCGTATAGCGCATTGTGGGCTGCCGCACTGTGGAGGGAGCGGTCCTATTGGGAGGACCGCTCCTTGTCTTTTTCGCCTTTCCGTCCTTCTCGCAGACACCATATGTGTTCCGCTAAGACTTCTGATAGTGCCGGATCATGGCCTGGTGGAGCTTTTTCACACATGAGCCGTGAAATGCTCCACCTGAGCCGATGATATGCTGCTCCTGTAAATGCCATGGTGGAGTATATCGAAAGAGGTGGATGATTTTGTTCCACCTCTTTCTCTTTAATCTCCGTTTTGCCGGCTTACTGGCTTATTGAAACGTAAAGCTGGTGGAGCAATTGAACCGCTTTTCTGTTCAATGCTCCACCAGCAATAAAGTCCCATCGCTCATAACGGAAAACCGGTGGAGCAAATAGCTGGCACAGATGTTTTTTGCTCCACCAACGCCACTTTTCCTATCAAAACCAGCACCCTGACAAAGGCGTTCTTAAATCGCCCTTAAAGAAATATGGAAAGACTGTAAATTAGCGCTTTTGGGTGGTTAACCCAGTAGCTATTTGGCCGTGTACAAGTGTATACTTTAAGTGTAAAAGTTTAACTTTTGTTATGTGCTCTTTCTGGGCATTCTGCATGCTCTGAAGAACGTTCTACCAATACGATTTTGAAGGAAACAGGTATCCCCATGAAGAAGAGAACCAAGAAATTACTGGCAGGGTTGTTAGCGGTCATTATGCTGCTCACCCTGTTGCCGATGGCCATCATCGGACCCTTTGCAGAAGAAGTCGAGGAGGCCACATACGCCGGACCTGCCTTGAATGAGACCATCGTCGGGACGGTGAACTTCCAGTCGTTCAATTTCCTCGGCAAGAACGAGACTGGTGATGACGGCGTCGACTACAAGGCCACTTTCTACTATACGGACGACTACTTCAGCCATTCGGCGATCAATGAGAATGTGACATCGAAGTCTGTTCCGTGGACCGAGCTGGATGATGCTTCTCTGGCGACCGCATCCATGGACCTGGCCGCTGCTTCTTATGCCACCGGTGCAGGTGATGTCGTGAAGGCTAGCACAAAAACCTGGGCGAACACGGATTATTCCGACCGAGCCGCAAACGCGCGGGAGTTCCTGACCACCTGTGGCTTCGATGGCTTTGAAGCGGTCGACTATGACCATGCACCGACGCGTGACTCGATCGCCTATGTTCTTGCGAACAAAAAGATCCACGTCTGGGACGAGGAGTCTCAGACCAACAAGGACTACACGCTGGTCGCCGTTGGCGTCCGCGGTGCTGGTTACGGCTCCGAGTGGGCAAGCAATGTCGAGGTTGGAGACCCGTCCTCTCCCGCCGCAAAAAACACGCCTCACCAGGGGTTCCACAAGAGTGCTCTCAAGGTCGTTGAGGGTGTCAAGCAGTACATCGCCGACGAAAACATTTCGGGCGATGTAAAATACTGGGTCTCCGGTTTCTCCCGTGCTGCCGCTGTCGCGAACCTGACTGCAGCTTACATCACAGACCGCGCCGAAGAGTTCAGCTCGGCACAGAAAGACATTTACGGCTACACCTATGAGTGCCCGCAGGCGGCTCCCACTGCTACGGATGCACTGCAGTACAAAAACATCCATAACATCGTCAACGCGATGGACGTGGTCCCCATGGTTTCTCCCTCTGTCTTTGAACACCAGAGACTGGGCATCGACTACGTTATGCCGTACTACAAGAACACGACGTCTTCCGAGAACACCATGTACTATAACCGTATGTACGACGTCCTGAAGACCATCGCCGTTGGTACGACGTACAAAGACGGGACCTATGAAGCAGACCGGCTGATCGCCGACCTGGACCCCTCGGTCTATCCGTACAACCGCCCGGTGCCGATCTACACGATCAAACCCAGTCAGCTGATTTCTGACGCAATCAATGACAACCTGATGGACAACTTCGGAACGGTCCAAGTCAGTGGCAGCGATAATAAACTCGGCAACGTTTACCTGGATGAGTTCCTGAACAACGTTCTGAAGGTCTGCCTGCGCTCCGGTGCCTGGGACCGCAACTATTCCACCAAGTACACCACGGATACCGCCAACACCTACCTGAAGCACAAAGAGCGTTATGCTGCGAAGTATCAAACTGCATTCATGAATGCGTTTGACTATCTTCTCGATTTCTCCGGCCCTGCTTTCCTCGACATGATCGATGCCATTATGGGCGCTATCGGGGACCAGCTTGCGTTGTCCAATACGGCTGCAAATGCCGGTTTTGGCCTGGCGTTCCTGAACTTCTACGAGTACCCGCAGAGCACTTATAAATGGGGAGTGCCTCCCTTCATTGACCCGTGGGTCGGCAAACCATCGTGGGCCGGAAACACCAGAAAAGACGTCCTCATTTCTGAAGCTCAGCCGGTTGTCAGAAACGTTGTCCACAACATGGTCAGCGAGTATGAGAAAGACGGTGGCAACCCCAGAGTTTCTCTGGCTGAGCTGGACAATGCCATGAACCTTCTCGTGGAAGTCCTCATCGACCTCTACGCAGACGAGCTGTCCCAGTACAACTCCAACTACTTCGGCACGACGCTCCACTATCTGTTCAACATCCTCTCGATGCACGAGCAGGAGACCGTCCTGTCCTGGATCACGGCCCTGGACGACAACCACATCAACCGCGGCTACCGCACCCTGACCCTGCCCGCGAACACGAATATCAAGCTCCTCCAGTTCCGTGAGCAGTTCGAAGGCTCCGCCACATTCGGTGGCGATGCACCGGTCGTCGCCGAATACAACAATGGCGATGAGGTCAAGAACCTTGACCAGCGCATCTACGCTGAGAAGCAGGGTGACAACTTGATCATCCGTTATCCGGCGTCTCTGGACATCCGTGCTGATGTCACTACGAAGGATGATAAAACTACTGTTGACCATTTCGTATGCAGAGCAGCGGACTTCCAGACAAAGGCAATCACTACTGGTGTTGAAGATGCTTCTCAGTATGAAAAGCTGAGTGATAATAATCTTTACACGGAAATCACCAACACCAACCAAACCAACGCTAATGAGGCGGTCAACAGCCAGTCGGATGAACTCCCTCTGATTCCCGGTGAGACCTACCAGATTATCGCCAACGGCACCTCCACCTTTGACAACTCTGCGAAAGGCGATTCGGATGTCTACAGCACAAACAAGAAAGTCCGTGTAACCTGGGCCAACGATGATGGTTCCGTTCTCAAGACCGAGAACGTCGACCTTAACACAGTCCCCGAGTTTGGCGAGGAAAATCCGAAAGCCTCCCAGGCTGCTCCTGCAAAGCAGGAATATGTCTTTACGGGCTGGACTCCTGAAGTTGGTGCAGTAACAACACCTACGACCTTCACTGCGACGTATGAACTGCAGGAGAAGTTGAGAACAGGTCATCACTTGTCTCTCAAGGGTGATATTGGCGTCAATTTCAACTACTATATTCCAAGTCGTTACGAGGGTGAATTAGGAATTAAATTCACCTACAGAGGCGAAGAATATGAAGGCGAGTTGTTAGAATCTACACTCTCTGGATATAATTACAAAGCTGTTTACAACGTTGCAGCGAAAGAGATGTCTGAACCAATCCTTGCAACTCTTACTTGTGACGGAGAGGTCATTAATGAGCATAGTTACACTGTAATGCGTTATGCGAATGCTGTAATTGCCAATCCCGGGCTTTTTAAACCAGAACTTGTTGACCTGGCTAAATCCATGCTTTATTATGGTGCATGTGCCCAGAAGCAATTTAATTACAATATCGATTCGCTGGCAAATGAAGGGGTTGACTATATAGCCCCAACAATTGCTCCTGATACCCTTCCTGTTGTTCAACTCGATAAGGCTAGTATCAATCAGCAACTCTCCGCCTATGGTCTAGAGTATTATTCATCTAACCTTACTTTAAAAAGTGAAACCACATTGAGACTGTTCTTCAAAGTGAAGGATAATTATAGTGGGAATCTCTCCGTTAAAGTGGATGGTAAGCCAGCTGAATTGGCTGCAAAAGATAATTATCTTTGCCTTGAAGTACCATATATCTCTGCAAAGAATATTGGGGATACACATTCTTTCACAATTGAAGATGTCACCTTCCAATATAGTGTCTTGAATTACATTAATAATGCTCTCAAGAGCGACAGTCAGACGCTTGTAGATGTGGTTGCAGCGCTTCATGATTATTACGTAAAAGCAAAAACTTATTTTGATAGTATCAAATAAAGGAGATTAATTATGGAAAAGCACATTTATGAAAATACCGAAATGGAAATCATCGAATTCGAATCGGAAGACATTATCGTTGCCAGCCCTGGAGAAGATGATCTCCCTGACATTCCCGACCCTTATTCCAGCTCTTATTGATTTCCAAAAATGGCACGGCGAATGCCGTGCCATTTAGTCTATCTACAGGTTTTACGGTATAATTAGAACTGGATAACAAATGATAAACGGGAGGCGAAGAAGTGCCACAATTCAGCATTCAGTTGGCAGAAAACAGAATACTGGTGGACGCACTTTTCGACTCCACGAAAGAGTTCTGCAGAGTGTATCTGTGCGGAGATGACGAGGCAGACATCACGGTCACCATTACTCCGGAAGACATCGAGTACGAGAAGCAGAAGTCTGCCGAAGAGGATGCCGCAATGGGCGTCCCGACGCGACCCCTCAAAGACGAGTACCTGGAGACGCTGGCGGTGTACCGGAAAATCTGTGACCGGATGCCGGAGCGGGACACGTTCCTGTTCCACTGCTCGGCGGTAGCGGTAGACGGTAAAGCATATCTCTTCACCGCGCCGAGTGGTACAGGGAAGTCCACGCATACGCGCCTCTGGAGGGAAATGTTTGGCGAACGTGCGGTCATGATCAACGACGACAAGCCCTTGCTGAAAGTGGTGCGTTGCGCTACAGAGTCTTGCAATGGCACGCCCGTCGAAGGGAGTACGTGCGACAGCGCAACCAACACAGCAACCGTCCTCGTCTACGGAACCCCCTGGGACGGCAAGCACCGGCTCAGCACCAATACCGTGGCCCCGGTAGCAGGCATCTGCCTGCTGGAGCGGGGCGAGGAGAATTGCGTGGAGCGAATCGCCAAAGAAGATGCCTTCCCACGGTTGCTGCAGCAGACGTACCGGCCGCAGAGTCCGGTGGAGCTCATGAAGACCATGGAGTTGCTGGACGCAGTTGCGAGCAACGTGCCTCTGTGCCGGCTTCGGTGCAACATGGAACCGGAGGCGGCGCGCGTAGCTTTCGAAGGCATGAACACAGAAGACAAAGGAGAAGTCCTATGAAACTGAAGGACGGGTTCATCACCCACGAAATGGATGGCAAGCAGCTGCTGGTCGGCACCGGGCGGACCGGGTTTGCCGGCATGGTCAAAAGCAACCAGACAGCGGCGTTCCTAGTGGACCTGTTGAAGACCGAAACCAGCCGGGAGCAGCTTTTGGCCGCCATGCTGGAGAAGTACGACGTGGCCGAAGACGTGGCCTCCCGCGACCTCGACAAGGTGCTGGAGACGCTGCGGAGCATTGGAGCGCTGGATGAATAAGACGAACATCCCGCAGTACCTCGCGGAGCATGGGGAACTCACGTACCGCATTGTCGGGGTGAGCATGAACCCGCTGCTGCGGCAGGATCGCGATTTGATCACACTCCTTCGCAGTGACCTCGCAGAAAAGGACGAAAATGGTCGCTTCCACAACCACGAGGTCGTTCTGTACAAGCGCCACTCCGATGGGGCGTATGTCCTGCACCGCATTGTGGAAGTCCGGGAGAAAGATTACGTCATTCTTGGGGACAACTGCGTGAAGCGGGAGTATGGCATTACGGATGAGGACATCCTCGGTGTCATGACGAGCTTCGTACGAGACGGCAAGACCATTCAAGTCACAGACCCGCTGTACAAAGCATACATGGAACTCTGGTGTGCACTCGAGCCGTTCCGCGGACCTGCAAAACTTACACACACCGGCGCACGGCATGTACAAAAGGTCGTCAAAGGTGATGAGACACCGGCAGAGTTTGCCGGGAAAGTGGGCCGGACGGTCGGCAGAATGCTGATGTCCGCCACGGCAAACAGCACCTTTCTGCGCAGTTCCCTGAGACTGCTCCCGGAGCCTGTCTCCAAAGTGCTGGGTCTCAACCAGACCAACCTTACCAAAGAAGAACAACAGCAGGCACTGCTGGCGACCGGCAACTATCTGGTTGCTCTGCTTCGCTCTGTCCTGCTCGACATAGAGCCGCCGGAAAAACCGGCGAACGTATCCTGGAATGCTGTCTATACGCTGGCGAAACGCCACACGGTGGATACGATGGCGTACGAAGCTGTGCGCCGGTTGGTGAAGACTGCTGAAGCCGAGTCGGCTAAAGAGGATGCTTCGCATGAGCCTGCTGCAGCCAAGTCGGCCGCAGAGGCTGCCTCACTTGAACCAACTGAAAATAGTGCGCCGGAGCTTCCTTCCTCACAACTCCTGACCGCCTGGTCTCACCGCAAAGACGCCAACGTTGCCAAGAACCTCGTGCAGGTCAGTGAGCGGGACAAGCTGATCTGCCTTCTGACCGAAGACGGAATTGACGTGCTGCCCCTCAAGGGTTCGGTCCTCATCGACATGTACCCAAGCCCGTCGTGGCGCCAGATGGCAGACCTCGACATGCTCATCCGAGCTGACCAGAACCACAATGTCCGGGCGCACATGGAGCGCCTGGGTTATACCACAAAAATCTTCGACTCCGGCAAGGATGACTGCTACGACCTGCCGCCTTTCCTGCACGTTGAAATGCACCGACAACTGGTACCGGAGAGTTCACCCCTTCCGGGGCTCTCCGACTACTACGTCGACCCCTGGCGGAGAGCGGTGGCCGGCGCGGCTTCGGACGCAAAGACAGGCACAGCAAGCAGCCAGCCGGGCTCCGCAAACGAGCAACCCGCGCACCTCTACCATTTCTCCTGGGACGACTACTACCTCTTCCTGCTGGCCCACTTCTACCGCCACTTTCAGGTCGGCGGCAGCGGCATCCGGAACGTCATGGACATCCATGTGTTCCTGCAGAACCACAAGCAGGACTTGCACGAAGAGTACCTCGCCGCCGAGCTCGAGAAGCTCTACATGACAGACTTCCGGACCGACATGGAAGCTCGCGCGGAACGCTGGTTTGGCACGTATGAACAAACACTCGTGAATCGCCACAGGGAGGACATCGACTACCTCCTCTTCTCGTCCGGCGCCTACGGGCTCGTCTCATATTCCATGGACTTTGCCCTGAACCGACAGGCCGAGGAACACCGCAGCAAGCTGACGACGGGGTTGTCGTACCTGCAGAAGATCGTGTTCCCGAACTACGACTACATGATGCTCTCCTACCCCTGGATGACCGGCGCGCCCCGGGCCAGCCTGCCGCTGCTCTGGGTGTACCGCATTGTGCACCGGGGCTGGACGAGCCGCACGAAGATCCCCCACGTTTTCCTCGCGCTGAAACGCTTCCGCCGAGGGGAAGGACGAAACCAATGAACAACTCGAAACTCGATGTCCCGGTCCTCCGCTGGATGCTGACCATTGCCGGACATTCCAAACTGCATATTGTCCTCCTGGCGGTCGTGCAGACGGTGCTGGGCGTGAGCGTCATCGGGTATGCGTTCTTCCTGCGAGGCCTCATCGACGGCGCTGTAGCGGGCGATGTACGGGTCTTCACTCGTTACGCCATCCTGCTGGTCGCGCTGGTGCTCTTCCTCGTCGCTCTGCGAACGGTGAAGCGCCACGTGCTCGAACTGGCACGCTCCACCATGGAGAACCGGTTCAAGGCGAACCTGTTCTCCCATGTGCTCCGCAAGGACTATGGAGCCGTGTCCGCCGTCCACTCCGCCGAGTGGATGAACCGCCTCACCAACGATACCCGCGTCGTTGCGGACGGCATGGCTCAGGTGCTTCCGGACCTGTGCGAGATGCTTGCACGGCTGGTGGCGGCACTGGTGTCGTTGCTAATCATCGAGCCCCGGTTTGCGTACATCCTGATTCCGGGTGGTCTGTTACTGATCCTCCTGACCTACGTCTTCCGGACCCGGCTGAAGAAGCTCCACAAGACCATTCAGGAGAAAGACGGCGACCTGCGTGTCTTCTACCAGGAACGGCTGAACTCCCAGATGGTGCTTCGCGTCTTCGGGAAAGAAGACCAGACGGAAGACGAGCAGCAGGCGTTCCTCGCGGCGCACAAAGCGGCCCGCATGAAACGGAATGCCTTCTCCAACTTCTGTAACGCCGGCTTCGGCCTGACCATGAACGGAGCCTATGTACTGGGCGCCATCTACTGTGGCCTTGGAATTCTCCATGGCACGATGACCTATGGTACGTTCACCGCTGTGTTGCAGCTGGTTGGCCAGGTGCAGACTCCCTTCGCCAACTTCTCCCGCGCGTTCCCACAGTACTTCGCCATGGTGGCAAGTGCGGAACGGCTGATGGAGGTGGAGGCGTTTGAGGAGGATGATGCGGGTTTGGTGAAGGGCGCGGTTGACGAGGCTGAGAATAGCAAAACCCTCGCTGCCCCCGCTGACCAATCTAAAGCAGGTTTTGATTCAAGAGAGTGTGTTACTACTAGTGGCAGCAAAACTTTTGCCTCTTTCAAGTCCCTTGGCTTGAAAGACGTCACCTTCTCTTACGAGGAAACCGTCCCTGTTCTGGAACACTTTTCCGTCGACGTTCCCCGTGGTTCTATTATTGCTTTCACCGGACCTTCCGGGTGCGGGAAGAGTACGGCACTAAAGCTGTTGTTGGGTCTCTACAAGCTGGACGCGGGGAATGGATATGTTGAGTTGAACGGAGTTGACGCTGACCAAACCGGCACTGACAAACCTGGCGCGTACCAGTCGAGCCACGAAACGCTCCCACTCTCTTCTAGAACCCGTTCTCTGTTCGCTTACGTTCCGCAGGGCAACGACCTCATCCGCGGCACCATCCGTGAAGTCGTCGCGTTCGGTGACCCGGATGCCATGCAACAGGACGACCGCATCTGGAACGCCCTGACGGTTGCCTGCGGAGCGGACTTTGTGAGAGAATTAGAAGAAGGGTTAGACACCCTTCTCGGCGAACAAGGCACCGGCCTTTCCGAAGGCCAGATGCAACGCTTGTCCATTGCACGGGCCGTCTTCGCAGACCGTCCCGTTCTGCTGTTGGACGAAGCCACCAGTGCGCTGGATGCCGAGACCGAAGCACTACTTCTGAAGAACCTGAAAGCACTGAAAGACAAGACGATTATCATCGTCACCCACCGGCCCGCCGCGTTGGAGATTGCGGACCAGGTCGTTGAGTTTGAGTAAGGCACTGCACTCTGCATCAACTATTCAAGAAAGAATTTCAGAGGAAAGGAACCTCTTTATGAAATACCGGAACATTTCGAAACATAACACTCGAGCAGCGGTGCTCACGCTTGTGCTGGCCGTCACACTTTTGCTGACCACAACCTTCAGCGTTGCGTTCCTGCACGGAAATGCCGCATCCCTGCAAGAGAAGAAGACCGGCTGGTATGCCATGCAGAAGGATGCGGTTGACCTCGGGTTCAACGGTGTTCTGCAAAACAAGTTCGGCTCCTGGTTCGTGGAAGACGGCAAAGTGAACTTCGGCTACACCGGCTGGCTGGTCTGCGAAGGCACGTACTACTACGTCACATCTGGCAAAGCGGACAAGCCCGCTTCGCTTCCGACGTTCGCGATTCCGAAAACGAAGAGCAGCACCGCCGGGACCAACAGTGCAACCACAGCCAAGGCAGGAACCAATTCTGTGAATGGCACAAACTCCGGTTCTCAGACTTCCAACAGCGCTGGCAACGGCTCTGCTTCTAGTGGCACAAAAAACTCTAATTCCGGTTCTGCTTCTAATGAAACGAACGGCTCCAACTCTTCCGGCAACGCAACGAAGGCGGCCAGCAAGCAAACCACAAAGGCTCCGGCCACTACAAAAGCTGCGGCTACCACAAAGAAAGCTTCGACGACGAAAAAGGCCAATACGAAACCTACAACGAAGAAGCCCTCAACTAAGGCTCCCACGCAGCCTCAGACGCAGCCTCAGACGCAGCCCGCAACTTCCGATATTCCCGTCACAATGGATGAAGACGAACTTCCCATCATCGCAGACTAACAGCCAAGCGGCTGAACTAGGCCATGTCTAGACGAAAGACCCAGACTCTTGCAGTCTGGGTCTCATTTGTTAAAGGTTTAGCTACGCGCAAGCTTAGCTTTTTTCTTGGTGGAACAAATCTGCATGTGGAGAGTGAATTGTTCCACTGTGAAGCAACAGGACATAATGCCCGAAGGCAGAGGTGGAACAAATTGCTCTATGCAAAGCATTTTGTTCCACCTCTGCCGAGCTTGAAAGCCATCAACCAATCTGATAGTGACGAAAAGCGTTCACATGGTGGAACAAAGAGAGATCTTTCTCTCTATTTGTTCCACCAACGGTATTTCAGAATAACTGCCTCTCATACTTCGGTGGTACAGAACGCGCAACAGGAAGTGTTTTGTTCCACCAGCACACGGAAATGCGTCCTGCACAAAGGCCAGCCTCTTCCACAAGCCTTCTTCTACAATCAAATTCCCTCCGCATAGGGCAGAGGGAATTTGCTCGATGTCCTTTTCTGATTTTTAGTAGAGCTACTCATAAAGGTTTCACAGCAGGTAGTGGCGGAAGAGGTCCGCCACCTCGTCCGGATCCATCGGATGCAAGGAAGATTCCATAGTAATAATCAGGTTTTTACCTTCATAGTACCCATTCCGATGATAGTCATTCAGCTTGGCCAGCGCCTTGGCACAGTAACCCGGGTCATCCATTATACCAAAGTGTTCATGGTAGAACGTCCTTCGAGTTCGGACGTTCAAGACAACGAAGTCTGGGCGCACGGTTCCATACCCATCCAAATGGAGTGCTGGTTCATAGACAAATGGCACCTGTAACTCTCTGTAAGTCATGGCATGAATACGCTCTGACTTAGACTTGAAAGAGTCACCACTGGCAGTGTTCTGATGGTCGGCCAGCCATTGTTCTATGAACATATCATCTGGAAGCACATGAGGTTCTACGAACGGCTTCCATAGTTCCGGCAAGCCGTCATAAACTGCAGCAAGGTTCTGGAACGCCAGAAGCTTTCCTGCCTGAAGCTGCTTTAACTCCAACTCGATGGCGCCACACAGAAGCGTGTCGTACCGCTTCTGTGCCAAGCGGCAAATAAGGCTGGTTTCACTATGCTTTATGTAGGTTGCCCCAGCCTGACCCGGGAACCGCCGTCGATACCAGGTCCGGCCGCCCTGTTTGGCAATACTCAGGGAACCTTCCGGAGCATGTGAAAGCTCCTTTCTCACAATCTTCAGAAGCTTTCGCAGCTCGCGTTCCTCTTCTGTCAGCTGTGCCTGCCACAGTTGATGGTCTTCATAGTAGTTTTGCATAATAAAAAACCTCCCAACGAAATGCATTGCAACAAGACCATGCGGTCGCATCACATCGCGACCGGCTGGTCTTTTGTTTCCGGATATAAGCACTTGTTGTTCGGTTAAGTGGGCGAATGCCCACTTAAGCGTAGCGCTGCCAAGAGTAAAAGTCAAATATGATCCAGGAACAGCATCATTCCGCATGCTGAGCCTCCCTCTCGGAAAAGAGTGAGATAATCTACCTGAGTGGCGGGAGAAAAGTTCTAACCGGTGCAGAGTTCTCAGCGTTCTGCACCGACCAAGCCGCCAGCTACTGGTTGCAAACGCCTGAACGGAGCGGCCCGTTAAGAGGGCGCGCTCCTTGGCCGTTTCGCCTTTCGCCCACGCTGGTAGCACAGTAAATTGCAGATGAACAACACGCAGAAAGTGGCATGCCAATAGGTGTGCATGCCACTCAACGTTGTATTCAGTGATATCATTCTTCAAAGCAAATGGGCGTTGTTTTTCGGAAGCTTTTATCAAATGCCAAATAGCCAGGCTAAGTAATTGCTACGTCCATCTATGATATACAGGACCTCGACTATTTGCCCAACCACCCGATAAACAATCAGGTAGTTTGAATCGGAAACGAGGTATTGCAAATCAGTTGGAACGTTAAACTTCTTTTCAAAAGAAATGCCTGTTCCGGGAGTTGTCTCCAAAAGATCCAAGCTTGTTTTTATGGCTTTCAAATGCTTTTCGGCGGCATTTGAATAGCCAAGGGACAGATGTTTATCTCGAATCTCTTGCAGGTTTCGTACTGCTTCCGGGGAAAGGTAGACGTTCATCGTTGTCACTCTCCCTTCTCAGAGAGAAGTTCAGCCAAGACATCATCTTTTGAGCGCCACCCGACCGCATTGGCTTCTTCAATTGCTCGATTCGCTTTGTCGATAAGGTCCTGTAAAACCTGTTGCCTTAACTCCTCAAGACCAATCAGGCGGTCATACATCTCATTCGAGATGAGAACAGTGTCACCTTTTCCATTCTTTGTTATGAAGACCGGTTCATTCGTCTGGTTCACGAACTCGGATAGATGGTTATAATTGTTTCGCAGGTCTGTGCTTGGTCTGATCATAGGCATTCCTTTCACCTCCTTCACGTTGAATCTATCATAATAATACAAGAATTCTGATAGATTTTCAATGGAGGCAAAACTATTGTAAGTCTGGACGTACTTGATTTCTATTGGCAGGAATGCTGAAGATTTTTGGCGGGAAGCGATTTTCATCTAATAAAGAATCGATCATTCTTACGTCGCAAGTTCGATAGCAGACAAACCATACCAAGCTTTTTCGACCATAACGACCGTTCGCCTTTGAAAAACGACCGCTCATCTCAAAACCTGTAAAGATATCCTCTTTCGTCAAGATGACGGATTGATCCCCAGCATCACCGCCACGTCCCCTGCCACTTCCGCATTCGGGTTAGCCTAACGTAATTCCGCCATGCTATGTTACAATAAACATGAGGCGGTGAAACCGCCAAGTTTCCGGCTATAAGGAGGTTGAACAACCATGAAAGACAACAAGTACAAAGGCACACAGACCGAGAAAAACCTGGAGGCCGCGTTTGCCGGGGAGTCTCAGGCAAGAAATAAGTACACCTACTTTGCGTCGAAGGCCAAGAAGGAAGGCTATGAGCAGATCGCAGCCCTGTTCCTGAAGACCGCAGACAACGAAAAAGAACACGCCAAAATGTGGTTCAAAGAACTGAACGGCCTTGGCGATACAGCAGAAAACCTTCTGGACGCCGCCGAAGGCGAGAACTACGAGTGGACCGACATGTATGAAGGTTTTGCAAAGACTGCAGAGGAAGAAGGATTCCCGGTCCTTGCCAAGAAGTTCCGCATGGTCGCCGAGATCGAGAAGCACCACGAGGAGCGCTACAGAGCTCTCCTGAAGAATGTCGAGATGCAGGAAGTCTTCAAAAAGAGCGAAGTCAAGGTGTGGGAATGCCGCAACTGCGGACACATTGTAGTCGGCACTGCAGCCCCGGAGATCTGCCCGGTCTGCGCCCATCCACAGAGCTACTTTGAAGTGCACGCAGAGAACTATTAAACCTTAAAGCACATTTTGATTCAAAACGAAAGAAGCCCCTGGCGTGTAGCCAGGGGCTGTGATTATGTTTACAGGACTTTACCGTTCTTTATGGTTTTCCCCTGATATGTGCCGTTGAAGTTGAAGTTGACCTTGGAGTTTTCAACTTTCCAGGTGCCGTATTGGTTCTTGAAGAGGCCGTTCTCCTTGAAGGTGACCTTACCGTTCGTGGTCTTCCACCAGCCAAACTTGTTCTGGTAGATGCTCTGAGCGTTGAAGTCGACCTTGGAATCTTTGCACTTCCACCAGCCGAACTGGTTTTGATAGATGCTGTTCTCCTTGAAGGTGACTTTACCGTTGGTCGTTTTCCACCAGCCAAGGCCGTTCTGATAGATGCCCTGAGCGTTGAAGTTGACCTTACCATTTTCGACTCTCCACCAGCCATACTTGTTCTGGTCGACGCCGTTATGGGTCTTGTCAATCTTACCGTCTTTGTAGAACCACCAGTTGCCGTTCTTGTCTGCCGAATCAGCAAGGCCGTTCTGCTTGACTACCGGAGTCGGAGTCGGGGTCGGAGTCGGGGTGGGATCAGGTGTAGTATTTTTCTCCCAAACGGCATACAAAGTGACGTCTTTGGAAACCACATAATCCTTTAACTGGAATGCATTTTTGCCGTCCTTGCTTTCGGACCAGCCTATTAAAGTATATCCCTCTCGAGTGGGTTTCTCTAAAGAGGTGTCATCAACTTTGATGAACGGAGCTTGCATCGATTTCTTTGTTCCACCGACTCCTCCATTAGCATCATATGTCATTGTATAACCGTCTGCCCAATAAGCATAGAGCGTAACGTCTTGATCAGCTTGGAACTCTAAATCGATTACATAGTATGGCCACACAAATTCCTCATATCCACCATAAGCCTCTTCGCGATACACTACCGCTGGAGTGACCAGGGTCCCCTCGCCATTCGGTTTAGTGTAATATCCCCCGAACAGTTTGCCTTCGTCACTTTCTTTCTCGGGTCCATATACCAGTTCCTCAATGTGGACCGGTTTCCCTTTTTCGCCATAGTATGTATTCTCAGTGTAAACTCGACCCTCAGGGACAATAACTGCATTTGTTACAGTGACATTGTAGCCATATGCCCAGCGTGCATAAATAGTGGTATCACCTTTTTCGCGCAAAATTTTCTCTGCGTAGGGATCGCTGGCTCGATTATTATGCACTTCATCGCGGTACTCAATCAGTTTTCCTTCTTCGGAATAGTCTTTATCAAGGTACCAACCGAAAATGCGCATGCCGTCTTTTGGCGCCTTTCCAAACTCATCGGAAAGTGTAAAGTTCTGACCTCCGTTTGTAGTCCGCTCGGTTGGATTCCCTTTTGGCGATGTACCTCCACAATAATCATACGTCACGTAGAACCAGTCCGCTGCCTTCGTCTGTAATAGACCGCCAGACAACAATGTGACAAGCAAGGCAAACGCCAGAACAAACGAAACTAAGGCGATCCGGTTTTTCTTTGCATTTTCCATATTCTCAACTCCTTATTCTTGAACTTTTCCGGTTTTTATAATGTAGGTGCGGTTGTTGAAAATAACTTTCCCATTCTTAGAGAAGTCAACCTTGCCATTCTTGATATACCACTTTCCGTACTTGTTGGAAGCAATACCGGTAACCAAAAAAGCCGCCTGGACCCACTGTGTACTTCACAATAAGTTCAGGCGGCACTTTAACCGTCAGTATTCAATTCACTTCTCCCTAGTAATTATTTTACCATAGGGGGCCTTTCCATAGTATATACATTTGTTAAACATTCGTCTGATTTTTCTTGTATTTATGGGCTTTTAGTAGTTTGCCCCAACTGCATACTGAGTTTCATTGCCGCTTCCGCCTTCGTGCTGTCCAGCACCTCCGTGTACAGGTTCGCTGTGGTGGCGATGGACGAGTGTCCGAGCAGAGCTGAGACAACCTTCAGGTCTACACCCGCGGCAAGCATCAGCGTTGCATTGGCATGCCGTAACGAGTGCAACGTGATGTCTGAGAAAGAAGTTCCAGCCACAAACTGTTTGAACTTTCTCTCGGTGTAGTTGTGGTCGATGAAGTTGCCCTTGGGGGTGGTGAATACCATCTCGGGGTGGGGGAATGCCTCGGTTCCCGTGAACTGGCCCGAACCGGGTTCGGTTCGGAGTTCGACGCCTGCATGAAGCATCCAGATAGCCTGCTCACGCCGTTGCATGAGAAGCAGGCGTGACACCTCGGAACTCATCGCGATCTGTCGGATGCTCCCTCGGGTCTTCGGGGTGTCGAGAATGAACTGCCCCTGTACCTTTGCCAGATTCCGGCGGATGTGGATCATCTGGTGTTCAAAGTCCACGTCTTCCCAGCGCAGGCCGAAGGCCTCGCCGGAGCGGACGCCGGTGAGCAGCAGGAAGCGGACGACGGAAGTGAACCAGGAGAACTCTTCGGTCATGTCGAAGAGTTCTTTGGCCTGTGCTTCCGTCAGGCGCGGACTGCGCTCTTCCGCGTCGACGGGACGGCGAGGGAGCACGACGTAGTCGCAGGGGTGGGTGGGTATGAAGCCGTGGTGGATCGCCAATGTGAACATGCTGCGAAGGGCGGTGTAGATGTTTTTGCAATAGGACGGGGACACAGGAAGGTCCGCGAACCACCGGGTCAGCATGAGGTTGTTGAATGCGGAAAGGGGAATTGCTCCAAAGGCCGGGAGCAGGAACCGGTCCGCTATGTAGCGGTAGTTGGCCCGCGTGGAGGCCTTGAGGTTCTGCTCCGCGTAGTGTGTGAAGTACAGCTCTGCGAGGTCTGCGAATGGCATGTTCGGTCGAGACTGATCTTCAAAAAAACTGAGTTGCTCCAAGAGGGTCCCTCCTTTCACCGTCATTATTGCATACGTAACAAAAGTCAAACATAAGCTGTGAAAACGCGGTGTAGCGGAAATTGCAACGGGTCCTCTGTACGATTAATCGGAGAATGCACACTTCTAAGCGATTTTCCCGCCTTTTTCGCATTGCGACACCAATTTATTTGTGATAAATAGTAACTAGACAAATGTAAAAAGGCTGAAAACTGGCATATGGCCATCAGCACAGCTCTGGCTCACTCTTGGGAGAGAATGAGAATGACCCTGCAAGAACTTTCCGACTGGTACTTCACCTACTACGCCCCCAACAACCTCAAGGAAATCACCATTTACAACTACACGAACATCGCGAAACGCTTTTTGCTGCCCGCATTGGGCGATTTACCCCTCGAGGAGTTCAACAACATGCAACTCACCGAGTTCTTTGGCGATCTACCGATCTCGCCTGAGTACTGCCGGAGCGTGTACATTGTGCTCCGAAGCATGTTCACGGTTGCACTGCAGAACGGTCTCGTGGACCGGCACCCGTGCGACCATGTCATCCTGCCTCGTAAGCCCATCGAAGCAGAAGAACAAAAACCGCGCCTGACGGAGGATCAGGCACGGGAGCTTTACCGCATGACGGAGAAGTATTCCTGGTTCACGTCTGTAGTGCGGTTCTTGTTGTTGACTGGCATGCGGTCTGGTGAGGCATTTGGTTTGAAATGGGAGGATGTTGACTTTGAGAATGGCGTCATCTACATCCGGCATAACCTGACGAACGTAGCCTCGAAACACTGGCTTTCGACCCCGAAGACGCGAAACAGCATTCGTCAGTTGCTGATGAGCGAAGACGTGCGGGAACTCTTACTGAAGCAGCAGGAGGAACAGACGAAGGCATGGCACCGACGCCTCGGCAATGGGAAAGAGTTTCCCCACCGGGAGATGGTCTTCACGTCCAAAAACGGAGACTACGTTGACCACAATTACACGGAACGCAAATTCAAAGCGTTCATTGCGGACACTTCGTTCCCGGACATTACTCTCCACTCCCTCCGCCATGCCAACGCCACCTTCATGCTGGCTGGCGGCGTCGACCTCAAGGTGGTCTCCGCCCTCCTCGGCCACAGTTCGATCACGGTGACCGCGAACATCTACACCGACGTCCTGGACCGCTGCAAACTGGCTGCTGCGGAGGTGGTGGCGGAGCAGTTGAAAAGGGAATGAACTGAAAGGCGGGACAACCCCGCCTTTTTATTTTCCTCCGTTTTACATAACATTTATAGATTCATCACTCCTTGCCCTTCTTCAGGAGTTTGCTAACTCGTTCGACGACGATGTCGATGTGGTTCATCGCCTCCGTTACACCTTCGCCGTTGTCCGCCCGGTTGACCAGCCCAGCTCCGCCGACGGCAACGAACCCGCCCGTCGGCGCGACAAAGGCGCAGCCATTGACGAGGTGTGCACGGTGCAGAAGTGAATATGTGAATCGCCAAGTGAAGACGGAACCGCCCTCTGAAAAGAGAGCGGTTTTGTAACACTAATCATCAAATTTTACGTTGAATTTGGCGTCTAATTTGCTATACTATTGATGGAGAGGAGGCTGCGTTATGCCAAACATCAAACCGATTTCGGACTTGCGAAACTATTCCGCAGTATTAGAAGAAGTTGCGGTGGGAAACCCTGTCTATTTAACGAAAAACGGGCGCGGCAAATATGCCGTAGTTGATATCTCAGAGCATGAGGAATTCGAGCGGATCAAGGCAGAACTGAAGCTCATCAAAGGATTGACCGCCGGTCGGATCGAAGGGGAAGATAAGGGGTGGCTCTCTTCCGATGAGGTGAGAGACCATTTCAGGAGAAAAGCAAATGGCGAAGTATAATGTTCACTATTCGCCGGCAGCACTGAGAGACCTCGACAATATTTGGGCGTATATCGCCTATGACCTGGAGAACCCAATCGCTGCGAACAACACAGTGTCTCGACTTTTGGGTGCGGCTGATTCATTGAACGACAATGCCAACCGAGGAAAGCAGTTGTTTCTTTCAGATGGTTATTACACCGGATACCGGTGGATTCTGAACGGGAACCACTTCATTTTTTACCATGTTCAGGAGAACGATGTTTTTATTATCAGAGTGCTCTACTCTCGAAGTGATTATATGACCATTTTATTCCCCGAAGTATGAGATCCCGCTTGCAGGAAGTTAAAGTAGAAAGAAGGAGCCCTGGACTCTTAGGAGTCCGGGTCTTGTTGTATATAAGGGTCACTTTTGCTCTCTGCCAGGCAACCCATCCTGTCGTGGACGAAATCCGCCTTTTTCAGAATGATCACGATGACGATCACTCCTTGCTATCCATTGATAATTCCTTGGTCAAATTGTGTACCGCATACAACGGTAACTCTGTAATTGGATCATCCTCATGATAGTCGTGCAAAGAACACCGGACCGCCTTTCTTGGCTCATAGTCCTTGCAGTAAGCAAGCAAACTTTTAGACTGTAAGACATTCCCAGCTTTCACTTCAATCGGAACAATATCCAACTCTCCCTGCACCAGGAAATCGATTTCGTTATGTTGTGTTTTTCGGAAAAAGAATGGTTCAAAATCTGTATCTGAAACCAGTTGCTGCATAACATACTGCTCAGTGAGAGCGCCCTTGAACTCTACAAAGATATCACTGCCTTCCAATAGCGTCCGAGCAGGCAACTTGACTCGAGCGCTCAACAGCCCCACATCCAGTAAATATAATTTGAAATTGTTATAAACCTCGTAAGCCCTAAGTGGCATTCTGGGCGCTGAAACATTATGTAATTTGTAGACTAATCCATTATCACAAAGCCATTGCACAGCATTTTCGTAAACAGCAGCTCTGCCACCTTCAGCTACGTCAGCAAATACAAATTTTTTATTATCTTTACCCAGCTGTATGGCGATAGATGTCCACACCATACGCAGTTTTGCCAATTCTTTGTCTGAAGCATGTTTTCCAAAATCCTGCTCGTACATAGAGAGAATCCTGTTCTGAATATCCCTGACAGAGGTAAAGTCATGATATTCAATATAGTCTGCAACCACTTCCGGCATGCCGCCAACATAAAGATATTCTTTTAACCATCGTTTATACTCGTCTGCAAATGGTTGGATCAAACTATAGTTTCCTTCGTTTATAAACTCCAGGAAGTGTTCATGTCCCTCCGCAAGCATAAATTCTCGGAAACTCATGGGATAAAGCGTCATGATGTCAACTTTCCCGACTGGGTAAGAGATACCCGCATGCATAGCTATCCCCAAATAGGAGCCTGAAGCGATGACAGCGTATTCCCGAGCATTCTCGCAAAAGTACTTGAGAGATGAAATGGCTCGCGGAGCTTCCTGCACCTCATCGAAGATGATAAGAGTTTTCTCGGGTTCAATCCGCACTCCAGTAAAAGCGTTGATGGCTCCTAGAATACGTTGAATGTTATAGTCCACATCAAAAACGGCCTTCATGGTTTCATTACCGTCAAAATTGATGTATGCTACATTTTCAAAATACTGCGCTCCAAATTCTCTCATCAACCAAGTCTTTCCGACTTGTCTTGCGCCTTGAAGAAGAAGCGGCTTTCTTTTACTACTGTTTTTCCATTTCACCATATCATCCATAAGAAAGCGTTTCACTTTTATCACCTCTTTCCATTTTCAGTTTACACTTTCTATAATGAGTTTTCAACCACGCTTTGCAATTTTTATAAGGAGTTTTTCGAATGATTCTGCAGTTTTTATAAGGAGATTTCAGTCTAAGATTGCATTTTTTATAAGGAAGCCCCATAAAAAACCGACCTCGATCATACTCGAGGTCGTTCTTTCTGTAACTCCTTGGCTTATCCGCAAATCTCCATATTCAGAGGAAAACTTACGTAGTATTAAACAAATATCACGAGAACCTCTGCACCGGCAGAGGTTCCATGAGAATAGTATGAAAGCTCAGCTTTAGTTAGCAGGAATCATTTCTGGAGAAGGCTCTAATATAGGGTTTTCCAGTTTGAATAGACGTTTTACTGTTGGGGTTGTCCAAAATTCGATAGACTTTGATTGGCGATGAGTAGCCTCTGCTCAGATATCGGCGTTGAAAGGTTTTAGCGTTTCGCGCCGCTTTGTCCAATAGCAGGTCAGCATCCAGAAGGTCTTCCCGGTCAAAACAAAGACAGCGGTTGTCTAACAGAAGGTCTATGATAGCACGTTCCGCGCCACCCTCCACAATGCAGGCGATGAGTTCCTTGCTCATTCTGCGCCACCGCCTTCAATTGCCTTGGCGATATATCGCTTCAACGCAATATATGAGTCGTAAAGCGGAGCTGTTCCGCCCAGATAGTCGCTCATATAAGCATCGCTCTTTTTCAAATCATTCCTTTTTAGGATATCTGTAAGGTTCTGAACCGAAATACCTTCCGTATTTCTCGTAATGTTGATGCAATCATTTCGGTCAAATTCATCTAACAGCTCCGGATAATGTGTAGTAAAGATCAGCACACCACCATTTTTGTTGAGCCTGGCATCCAGAAAGAAACGAATAAGGGATGCAACAATTTCTGTATTGAAATGGTTCTCGATTTCATCCAAAAGCAGGTAGCCGCCATGACGAAGGACAGCAATTGCCCATAGAAATACGTTGATTCCTTTAATCGTGCCGGAGGAAAGATAGGTTCTCAATTCGAAGGTGTCGGCAAGAATCAGTTCGTTACGCCCATAGAATTTCAAATGAGAAACGGGTTTCCCATCTCGAAGTTCTATATAGAAACGTTCTATGGTTGCATCGAGAAAATGAAGCAGCTCAGACGGCACATCGACATCAGAAACAGCAAGTGTATTAAAATCGGTTATAGGCTCCAGACTTGCAACCAGCACCGTGCTGTCATATTGTTTATTGACAGCAATCATTATGCTGACATCGTCTGATAAGAAGTCACCGGACTCAGATCGACGGATGTAGATTTGTCGGTCTGAAAACTCAAACAGAGCCTTTTTGACTATCGGCGTATTTTGGGGAAGCGTTTTTTTCCATAGAGTTTCATCAGAAATGGAACAATGCACCCCACCGTTCGGACGAATGGTAGTAGTAATGGTCGTTTCCAATTTGAACAGGACATTCGGCTCTATGAAAATATAAGATGTAACAGTTACGGTTGGCGAATTGGCAAGCGCTTCCTTGCCGATAGCATGGTTCAATGGTCTGTTGTTGAGCATATCCAAAACCAAATTGGTCACTCTGAGCAATGTCGTTTTACCGGAAGCGTTGATACCAATAAACGCATTGGCAGTATTCAAATAAATATTAGAGACCAAATGATGAAGCAGGACCTTGTCATCTTCACGTACCTGCTGGCGAGCATAAAAATCTACTGCGATGGGCTCCTTCATCAGGTCAAGCCCCTCAACCTCAAAACGAAGCAATTTCATGAGAAAAACTCCTTTCTGAAGCAATTATAATTCAAAAATAGCAAGATTTCAACGCAGAACGCGTTGAAATCTTGCTAAACCTATGCTTTAGTTTACTTTGCTACCGTGCACTCCTCATCAATAGCAGCCACTTTCTCCCGCCGGCGGACATACTTCTCCGCGGTCAGCGGGTCGGTGCTCATCCAGACTTCGACGATACGCATCGCCAAAACGCTGCCGATGATCTTACCTCCTATGCAAAGCACGTTCGCGTCGTTGTGCTCTCTGGCGAGCTCCGCGCACAGCGGGTCCTGGCACACGCATGCGAAGACGCCACGGAGCTTGTTAGCGATCATCGCGCTGCCGTACCCCACGCCATCCACAAAGATGCCGCGCTCGCACTCACCCTTCGACACGGCCTGCGCCGCCGGGTACACGAAGTCGGAAAGGTCGCACCCTTCCTCGTCGTACGTGCCGAAGTCCACGACCTCGTGGCCCTGGCCCTCCAGCCATTCCTTGATTTGATTCTTCAACGCCGTTCCGGCATGGTCGTTTGCCATTGCAATCTTCATGATGAAATCCTCCTTTACACCTTCATTGTACCGTCCGGGCGATGTGTTCCGCAAGTACAAATCCCCGGGCCTATGAGTCCGGGGGTCTTTCGTTACTGTGTTTTAGTCGTTACCATTTTTATTGGGTGTCTTCCGGGTTAAATACATGATTTCCCAGTAACGTCCATTCAGTTCTTTTTCGATTGGCTTGTAAAACTTGTTTTGAGTACGTGAGACTTGGACTATGTCTTCTCCGGTCATTACATCGCGCTCATCAATACTCATTATCATCTTCGTTGCTTTTTTAACCATTTCTCTCATGACAGCTTCATTATTTGTAATACCGTCTTTATAAAGAGAAAAGTGATAGCAGATTTCCGTTAAATCATTTCGAAGTTGGAGGATGGGATGATAAATTGCGTCATAAATGTATTTTTTTGTTCTCTTGTCGAAGAAAAAGAAGCATATTGAACCATAAGTTGCATCAAGTACACTATAGTCATAATGCTTTATCGATAGAATCCTATCGATAGCAATATTCAAGTCCAAGTCTCTTCTGTACTGATTAGTGGTATGAAGTGCACCGTGTGCGGAAGTGTAGAACGTCTCTAATGTGCTTCTGCGCTTATTAGCATATTCGATAATGGAAACCAGCATTGCAAGAAAGCCGCTGGAGAAAACGCCAACCATAATGTTGGCTTCAAATTCTTTATTCTCACAGTGATACACGACTGCAAGGACCAACGCAATAACAGAAACAGAAGATGTAATGATTGTAATATACTTATGACTTTTCATATTTGTGATACCATCTCCTATGTATTTGTTTGACGCCTCAAATTGAGTTCAAAGGCTCAACTTGAGGCGTTTCTCTTTTCCCGTTTAAACTTTTACGGTTTGCGTGAATAATTATCTTTATGTGCCGACGTATTATTTGTTTTCTAAAAGTATCTCATGCCAGTTTTCCGGAAAACCCATGGTAGAAATGTCAACATGGGGGTACTTTTCAAACAGAGATGCAAGGGTGTCCACATACTCTTTCCAATGCTCATCGCTTGGCAATAGATGTTTCATACAACAAAGGATACCGAAGACGCGGATGTTGCTGATGTTTTGTTTCCGATACTTCTTAAATAACCGTGGGGTCTTCGTCAACTTTGCGTTATATAACCTTCCATAGTGAGCGCAGACGTTCCGTACATAGGAAAGACTTTCGATCCAACTTTCAAAAAACGTGTATGGTATACCGTACAGTTTTGCCAGTGCTGTTTTATCATCCGGTTTCATGTTCTTCAAGAACTTGGAAAGCGTTCCGAAGCTAAAGACTTCTACAAGCGCATAAAACGGAATCTGCCCATCAATATAGTTGTCTTGAAAGTTCTTTATATAAGGTGCTCTCCTATTGTTGTTTATTTCTCGTTCTATTTCTTGTAAAAACTTTGCGTAATACTTCTGATCAGCAAAATTGCCGCTGTCTAAATAACCAAGAACCCCATATTTCGTTGAAAAATAATTTGACAAACGGCTTCGAAGGTTGACTTCGATTTTCTCGATTTGTGCAAACGTCAACTGCCGGAAATTGGCGTTAAACAAATATAGTTCAACCAACTGCTCAAATGTTACTCCTTCGTAATAGCATCCATTCTTCTCTTTCAGACCAATGCTGTATGCCTTGACCAGCCGAAAATATGAAATATCATCCAACATGGAAGAAGCGTATTTTTCATCTTCTATGATGAGCCCAATACTCTTCAAATTTGCAATTTGATCATTGATATCAAGTGGCTCCGGTAAAGACTTTTTCTCCATACTTTTCTCCATATAAATTAAATGACCCGACGTGGTCCGCATTGTTAAGAGGCGTGTCGGGTTCTGTTGTACTTATTATACACAGCTTTTCTATGGATTGCAAGAACATGATCAAAGTCCTTATTCCATAACAAATTGCCGTTTCGTCTCTAAATACATTATACCAAAAATTTGTTCGGTTGTCGAGTCTCCTACGACCTAATACTTGCAATTATCAAATCGAGAACATCAATCTTTCGCCCAAGCCAATTTCATTTACCAACTGTTCGAATCGTGCCTGGTTATAACCCACATATTGATCACAAAAGGCTTCACACGGAGCAGGGAGCTCTAATGCTCTTAACTATGCACGATTCTCTTCTTTCGAATCGTTTTGTTTACCACGACCTCGTGGCCCTGGGCATCCAGCCATTCCTTGATCTGATTCTTCAACGCCGTTCCGGCGTGGTCGTTTGCCATTGCTATCTTCATGATGCAACCCTCCTGTTCTACCACCATTGTACCGTTTCCGCGACGCACCGCACAATAGGCAAAATAATTATCCTTGGTGTTATTCTTTAGTTGATTGAGTTTGGTATTAATGGATGAAACAAATCTAGGGTTGTCTCGTTTTTTTGCCAGTGAGTTTGAACAATAATTGCTTTGCCAAATCAATTCGATGCCGAGATTAGTCAAGGCAAGTTGGATTCAGCGAGCTTTTAACGATTGATGCGAAAGGATTATACTTTCTTACTATGGAATACAATGCCTCTTTAGCATCACCTGTAATAACAGGACTCATAGTGATTTGCATACTTGAAAAAGCTACTTTATCAATAATCAGGTCAATGTATTTTTCTGTGTCATACATATCAATAGTTCGATCTCTGTGAACTACACCAGGTACTGCCCGATATGACATGATCCTATATCGCCATTCTTCTTGCCATTCCCATGATTTGTTTTTATATAAACCATAATCAGAGAAATTGTTTGCAACACGACCTTCAAGCCAATAATGTGTCATCGGGAATAATAACCTCGCCTCATTTGTATACTTAACCTTCTTTAGTAGGCGGTCGTCTATTTTGTCTGGGTAATGAATAATATGCTTTCGATAAAAAGGCTTTCCATATTCCACACATTCTTTAGCCAATTCGCTGTCATCATAACAGTTCAGCAATCCAAGAAGGGGAGAGTCAAATCCTTTACTCGCAAAAAAGGGAGATAACCGATTCTTCAAGTCCTCTCCAACATCTTTTTCTGAACTAAGATGGTTTTCTTCTTTTGAAAAAGGCAACGACCTCATTCGAATTCTTACCCCTTCCTCAGCGGAAGGCCTACAGTATTCTCTCCACATTCTAGGATTCTCTTCAACACTCTCAGTCCAAGAGCTGATAAACATCAATTTGCCAAGTTGAGTGCCCCCGGACGCAATTTTCTCTTCTTGATCATCCATGCCTAACAAAGGCATCAGCCGTATTGTTCGATTTGCAAGTATTTTTTCAAGCGACTCAACAGTAGTGTAATGATATAAATAAGTAGGAATCATAAAGTTTTTGCACCATCACTAATCTTACAACCAGTTTTTATCAGATGAATAGATGTTCTGGGTTGATACATACATTATACATTCAATCTTGTCCCGAAGCAGTTTCATTGCTCACTTTTATTGTTTTTTAAACACAAAGTAAATCTCCCACACCCTTGACTATGAACTTTTGCTTATCAAGTAATGTGGGAGATTCGGTTTATATTCGGTTGCTCATTACCCCGAGTCGGGACATCAGGGTTCGGTTTGATCACCGTGGCTAGTCACTACCCCACGAATTCGTCTTTCTTGCGGTAGACATAGGCTATGCCAGCCCCGCCACACACAATCAAGACTATCGCTATCAACAGGGTGACAGACCCTCCTGTATCCTCCAAAATGCCGGTGGGTGGTGGCAGATAGTAAAGGTTTTGGATGGTGACTGCCATATCTCCAGAAACCACCAATGATGCAGTTTCGCCTTCAACGATAGATGCAGTTCCTCCAGTTGGGGTGATGGTGTACTTTTGTGTCAAGTAGCCATTTGAAGATGGTTGGCTCAACGTCAAAGTCCAACCCTCAGGAAGGACCAGGAAAGACACGCTTCCGTCTGCAGGGAGGTTCTCCAGTGTGGTATTGGGACCGAAGTGAAGCGTAGTGTCATTATAAAAGACATCCAGTCCGTCCTCCGGCATAGAGGCCCCTGCAGGTGGTGTGAGCGTAAGGTTTAACGTGAAGTTCGCATCAGCAGTTCCTTCCAGATCCTCCAGCGTTTCCTCAATGGTAACTACATGGTATCTTTCCACTTTGACAGTATACACATTCTCATCTCCGGCGTTGTGGTTGTCGAAGGAAGTGCTGCCGTTCGCCATGATTTGTAATGTGTCATATGGTCCAAGAGCTACTGCCTCTGTTGCAGAAGCGGAATTGATGGCGGCCGCGTTCGTGCGCGATGTATTGGTAATATCCGTGTAACGTGCACTGTTGTTCAGAGTTTGGAACTGAGAGACGCCCACCGACACATCGGTAGTATCCAGTTTCGTTTGGAAGTCTGCCACACGGTAGTCCAAGTCGGCAACAGCCGAGTTTCCAGGTGCCAGCATAACATCCGAGCGGATATTCAGACTTGCAGGATAACGAATGGTCATCGTCGCACCATTCGACTCCATATAGATACGCTGGTCCAAGCTGGAAACCTGTGAGCCGTTCGTGAACTCCGCCACCAGCGGTGCCACACCATCCGCAGACAGTGTCTCGCCATACTGCTCTCTGAACTCATACAGCTTCACGTTTGTGCCCACGGGGACGGTCAGTGTCCGATAGGAACGGTTCATGTGGTTGTCGTCGAGAGAGGTGATCCAGGACAGAACAGTCTCCTGCTCATGGGTGGAGAGAATGGTGTTGAGGTAGTGGAGCGTCGTGCCGAAATAGTTGGAGTTGTACTGGGACAGCTCATCAGCATAAAGGTCGATGACCACTTCAACGATGAGGTCCAGTGCAGCATCCAGCTGGCTCAACGTGACGGTATCACATCCGCCGTCCGCCTCGTAGTCAGAGACCATGTTGTGGACGACGTTTCGGACAACAGGTTGCGCTTCCTCGATGAGGACCTCTTTGCGGGTCTTTCCGACCCAGGACGTGCTGCCGACCCAGGGTCTGAACCCGGACTGCCAGGCCCATCGGTAAGTATTGTCCGGATAATTATAAAAGTTCGTAAACGCCAGCGCCAGTCCGCCGTTGGTCAGCGCATTTGACAATCGCAGCTGCTCCTGGATGCCACCCATGACGGCATCCACCATGTCCATGAATGCCGGACCGGAGAAGTCAAGGAAGTAAGCAAAGGCATCCTGGAACGCAGACTGGTACTGGTCGATATAAGTCCTCTTGTGTGTCATGTACGTCGACGCGGTGTCCGACGTGCAGGTGTCCGATGTATGCCGGTTCCAGGCGCCGGAGCGAAGGCAGACCTTCAGGACGTTCTCGAGGAACTGGTCCATGTATACGGAGCCGAGTTTGTTGTCGCTCCCTGTCGCAAGTTTTGTTCCGAAGTTGGTCATCATATCGCCACTGATGGCATCGGAAATGAGCTGGCCTGCAGTCAGCGTGTAGATGGGTACGGGACGGTTATATGGGTAATTGTCCGGGTCCACGGCGGCGATCAACGGGTCCTCCTCATAGGTCCCGTCCTTGAATGTCGTCCCGACGGCGATGGAATTCAGCACGCGGTACATACGCTCATAGTACTCAGTATTCTCGGAAGACGTCGTGTTCCCGTAGTACGGCATGACGTAGTCCACGCCGAGCCGCTGGTGTTCGAACACGCTCGGCGACACCATGGGCACGACGTCCATGGCGTTGACGATGTTGTGGATGTTCTTGTAGTTCAGTGCGTTCTCGCTGGCGGCAGCGCCCTGCGGACACTCCCAGGTGTAGCCGTAGACATCGTCCTGCGTCGTATAGAAGTTCGCAGCTTCGTCCGTCAGGTAGCCGGCAGTCAGGTTCGCGACCGCGGCGGCGCGGGAAAAGCCGGAGACCCAGTATTTTACATCGCCCGAGATGCCCTGCTCCTGCAGGTAGGTTTTTACACCATCGCGGACCTTCCGGGCGCTTCCGTCGAAACCCTCGTGCCGCACATTGGAAGCTCCGTTCCCGGGCGTGCCGATCTCCACATTGCTCGCCCACTCGGCGCCATAGCCCGCTCCGCGGACGCCGACGGCGATGAGCGTGAAGTCCTTGTTTTGCTGCGTGACTTCGTCGTAGATGTGGATTTGTTTGCTTGCAATGACATAGGCGACGCCGTCCCGTTCCGGAGCGTGGTCATAGTCGTAGTTTTCGAAGTTCGAAAATCCGCAGGCGGTCAGGAACTCCCGCGCGTTTGCGGCGCGGTCGGAGTAGTCGGTGTTGTCCCAGGTGCGGGAACTGGCCGAGACGACATCGCCTGCGGCAGTGGCATAGGATGCGACCGCAAGGTCCATGGAACAGGCGGCAAGCGACACATCGTCCAGAGCCGTCCAGGGCATTTTCTGCGCCGTGGCGGCGTCGTTGACGGCTGAGTGCGCAAAGTAGTCGTCTGTATAGTAGAATGTGGCGCTGTAGTCGACTCCATCGTCCCCGGATGCATTTTTGCCTAAAAAGTTGAACGACTGAAACCTGACCGTTCCAACGACAGTTTCATTGAGGACTGGCACTTCGCTCGCGAGTTCTGCCACCGGCCGCAACATCGCGGCCGGCACCAGCGCCAACACCATAATGGCTGCCAGCAACGCTGCAACCGTCTTCCAAAATACGTTTTTTGATGAACGTGTCATGTGTATATCCTCTAGCTTGCTTAGTTGCCACACCTTGCGAAAGAGGTTCCTTTTGTGAGGAATAGAGTTTTTATTGAATCGTTTCTTCTACGGCAGATTCCAACCCCTTGATTATGGCTGCAGGAACAAATAATAATCCATCCCAGTCTTTTATGACAGTACTTTCCGAAAAAACTAATTGGGGATTCAGGTTGGCATTATGAACGAGCCCACACCTGATTACGTGATATAGTATCTGCTCCAAATCAACATAGCTGTTTTGATCGGGCTTTGATTCTTCGGTCTTTCTGGTTACATGAATTTTTATATTAGTAACGTCTGTTCCTGGAATCCCATAGTGACAAATCGTTCCAAAATGTTTAGTGAGATATTTTTTATATCGCATGCCATTCCTTTTTTCTGATGGAAACTCGATGTCTGCGCAGGCATCGACGGCTATGCAAACAAGGCATAAAGCTTCGTTATAATATTCGTTATCATACAGTACATTTGCTGCTTCTATAAAAGATTCAATACTCATATGTATGCTCCATGCAATATAGTCATATTTGTACATGGCTTTATTTGTTGACAATCTCCCACACCCTTGACTATGTACTTTTGCCAATCAAGCAGTGTGGGAGATTCGGTTTATATTTGGTTGCTCTTCACCCCGAGCCGGGACATTAGGTTTTCCGTTTGCTCACAGGGGCGATTTACTGTTCTACGAACTCATCTTTCTTCTTCCAGAGGAAGATGCCTGCGCCGATGGCCGCAAGGCCACCAAGGGCTGCGAGGATGTAGATGAGCCAGTTATGATTAGAACTATCATTTACACCAGTCACAGGGATGTTGTCTCGCGTGTTAGTGATGGTGATGGTCAGATTGTCGGTGATTTCTACACCAGCAGGCGGAATGACTGTTGAGGTGCCAGAAGTGCCGAGTACGTACTTTTTGGCCGTGACTTCGTAGTAATTATCATCCGTCTGCTCGACTATCAGCTTCCAGTTTGCAGGGACTGTCAGAGAAATACTGTCGGTGTTGTTGCCCCGGATTCCCTGCTGCGGGGTGTATCTCAGGCAATTGTTCGTTCCATCTTTGTCCCATTTGACGCCGTCATAGGTGGCACCTCCTTCTGGCACTTGCTGGCCTGTGGGCGGCACCAGGCAGAGCGTCGGGGTGAACTCGTCGTTGTTGTTGGCGAAACTTCCGTCGACGGTTTCTCTGATCGTTACACTCCGTGTGTTAGCTACTGATGTAATGTGCAGAATGCTATCCTCGTAGTTTAGTGTTCGATCGGTAGCAGCGTCTGTTCTCAATTCCGAGGTGTTACCAGTGTCGTCATTTGCATACATGGTGTATGTATATTTGTTATCTTGAGCTGTAACAGAAGTCTTGACCTTATAGTCGTCCGGGACATTTTCATAGTAGAAAACCGCTCCTTTTCCGACATCCGTAAACGTTTGCATACTCGAGTACTTTACTCGAGTCCTGTCCGGCTTCACCAATATCACATTATCCAGCGGAGAATTGCCGTCAGTAAGCTCGGTTGTGACCGTAAACTTGCCATTCTCGTCGGCAGCCCCGACATCAAGTGTGTAACTATGGCGGGAAATGGACGGCGTTGGGAAGTCTGTAACAATCTCTGGATCAGCTGTAGAGTCATCGGGATCCAGACTATAAATTCCAGACTCGGTACCATTCGAATAGATTGGTACTCCTCCTTCAGATGTTCCGGCGTTGTCATTCGGATAGATGTTTGTAATCGTTACAACCAATTTTTTTCCGGGTGTTCCGTCGTCTGCAATTGCATTCTCGGTATAGTTGAATCCACTGTAATCTAACACTTTGTTTGAGAAAGCAGGCGCTGGATTCGGTGTGATGTTTTCGCGATCTTCAGGCTGCGTGCTAAATGTTACTACTCCAGTAGAGGTGTTCATTTGCCCTACAACGGTTTCACATGTTACAGATGTGTTGTCAGAGGTTGAAAAACCCGAAGAAAGAACATCACGTAAGATGGAGGTTTCATCTAATGCGATGGGGGTGTTATGCTCCGTGTTGTTCATAGATACTGCCTGCAAGAAAGCAGCAACAAGTGTGTCCTGGTTCGACGCCATACGGTAGTACTTGTTGGTAGCCTCCGCCTTCTCCTTATGCCGTACTCCATCAGTCGCGCCGGTATATCCATTCGCGCCAGTATAGTTTCCACTCAACCAGGTAGGAGCGATGAACTGCTCCGCATCCGGGTAGTTGGAGGACACAACGGACATATAATCGAAAATCGTGTCGTTCGGGGCTGCGGTGTAGTTGTCTGACGCGCTTGCGCTGTTGGGACGCCACTGGCGGCGCAGACAGTACCAGGAATACGGATAATACTGATCATGATAACTCTCCATCCAGCCGCCGAGATATTTCCAGGCTTTATCTTCACCCTGGCTATTTGTTCTTGTTGCATATGAATACGTCAGAGGGTTTGCATCGGATTCACCGAACACACCGATTGAGAAGATGCTTGTGCCAGGATTCAGGGTTTTACCGTAGTCTTTGATCTGCTTCGCCTGTGCAATCACTTCATTGGCCTCTGTATACTGGTCGCTATAGTGATAATCCCCAGGCTGGCCATCGGTAAAGAAGATGACAACGGTGTTGCGGTCGACTGTCTTGTCCTTTTGGGTACCACTTCGTATAGTATATGTGGTGTTGCTACGGTTCGTGAGCACCTGATAAGCCATATTCAGGCCGTCCTCGGGCTGGGTGCCACCGTTGGCCGTGATGGCGTTGATCGCGTTGATGATTTTTGGGTTCACGGTGCCGACATTGCCGTCCGTGGAGCCAACAAGGGCTTTGCCGTAGTACTCGGAAACGTTATTGTCGCAAGTACCCTTCTGCCAGCCGTTGGTGCTGCCGGAGCTGATGTCGCGCTCGGTGTGGGTCAGCAGCTCGGTGTTGCTGTAGTTGGGGCTGGAGAAGCCAACGATGGAAATACGGTTATCCACTGCGCCGAAGTCGTCTGTCTCATTGGCGACCGCGCCTGCGAATTCGTTGAGTGCTGCTTTCAAAGCAGTGATACGGTCAGTTGTGCCTGGGAAAGTATAAAGGTCATTATAGGTCGGCCGGGCTGATGTCACGCTGTCCGTGGTGCGGGCAATGCCGTTGTCATCGCAGTACTCCCAGACGGTCTGTCCGCTCTGGTTGGAGGGCAGTGTGTGCTCCACGCCGTCCACGTCGCGGTAGCAGAGCTTCGTGTATGAGAGATGGCGGCCGTACATCGGGTAGTTGATGTACATACCGGTTCTGGGTTTCGCAAGCAGCAGTTTGATCGTGGAGTAGGTGTAGGCGTCGTCACTCGGATACAGCGTCTGAACCGCAGCGTTAGCAGCACTCCAGAGCGCACCGCTCGTCATAACGTCACCGTTCAAGACGTTCTTGTACCAAGGGGAATTGCCGTTGGAAGAATAGGTCGTAACCTTGCGGTTAAACACATAGGTGCTGCCGGTCTTCTTGCTGGGGTAGGAAAAGCGCATGTAATACGTACCGATTTTACCCTCGATGGTGGTTCTGATTGGGATGTAATACGTCTGATCACCAACTACCTCACGGAAATAGAAGGCATTGTCGATGTCTGTCGTGGCGTCGGTCTCGCCCATGAACCAACCAATATCTGTTCCAAGGTGCTCAACGATATCACCGGTAAACCAGTAGTTGGCCGGATAGTAACGATATAGATAGTCCTTTACGCCGTAGACGCGGTAGTAGTTATCACCATCTTTGTAATAATACTGACCGTTCGCGATGTCTTCCAGATACTTGTTGTTCTGGACAGTAGGATCCCCGGTGGGCATGTCCTTGGTGTCCATCGAGCCAGACTGGTCGACAACAATGACAAAGTCGGTGGGCACTTTTTCTGTGATTTCCTGAACTTCTGACGTTGAATAGGCTTCCAACGTCAAATCATATTTTCCATTACTATTGGCAGTCAGATATTTGTTTACGACCATCTTGCTTGCAGGATCAAGTTCCCCGTCTATTCCCGCAGGTCGCAAGTCAGCATTTTCCGATTCGGCTCGTGTTGTAATATTCACTCCGATGACCATTGTCGTCAAAGCAAACACTAGTGCCATAAATGCGGCAATGAAACGCCGATTCAGGTCAGTTCCACGAGCAAGGGCATACTCAGCACCGCCGTCAGCGCTATAGACTGCGCGACGGTGCTCCATTTTCGCATGTTTTTTGCTGAATAGAATCTCTCTGCGCTCGTCTTTCGTCTTGCGAGACAGTTTGCGCGCGGTATTCTGAGAGGAACGCGCCGTATTATGTTTGTTGGTTTTCTTGCTGTTATCTTTCATTTACGACGCCTCCTTTCAGCTGTTTTCTTCGTCCTTTTCCTTTTTCCTTCGAACAATTAAGATGGCAATCAACGCTACTGCAGAAGCAAGTGCCATGCCACTCCACAGAAGAATATGGCTCGGGTCGCCAGTGTTGATGGCTTTGCCTACCGTCTGAGTGATCGTCTTAACAGTCGAGGTTCCGTTTGTACCGTTGGTGCCGTTGCGGCCATCGGTTCCATTCTTGCCGTTCGTTCCATTGGAACCATTCTTGCCATCAGTGCCTTTGTCACCCTGGTCACCTTTATCTCCCTGGTCACCTTTGTCGCCCTGATCGCCTTTGTCACCCTTGTCGCCTTTGCTACCGACGATCTTATTTTCTTCCAGGGTCACATCGGTTGGGTTTCCTTCTTCATCAACGGAGATCTTAAACTCATTGTTGTAGCAGGTGTACGGAATGATGACCATTTTGCCGGTTTCATCCGTCTTGACCCAATATCCGAAGATGTGCTTATCGGGTGTAACGGTGTCGCCCGCCGGGACTTCACCTTGACGAACCAGCTCGTACTTATAGTCCTTCTCAACGTCGGCCGGGAAGTACAGTTTGAGGTCGACCTTTGCATCGCCATCCATCTCGAAGTCAAAATACTTCGCGTCCTTTCCGGCTTCTTCCGGAAGAGGACCTTCGTTCAGCGGAGTCAGACGGTAGGTGTACTTCGTCTTGAGGGCATTGCCTGTCACACTCTGCTTGACATGCAAAGTTTGCTCAAAGGGCTCCGCCTCTGCTGCCATTGAGATGCATGAGAGGCAAATCGCCAAAATGAGCGTGACAACCAGGGCCCACGTTGCGCGAGCAAAGCCTTTTTTAGTCTTCATGTTCGTCATGTGCATCCGTCTCCTTTTGTGAGTTTCTGCGTTGAGTGATTTTCCGGTCCCTGCGCCGAGAGAGCCGGTATAAGATAAACGTGACAATGATTAACAGAATTAGGATGGCAAGCCAGATCCAAAGTGGAAGTGCGCCATAGCGGTTGAACAGGGTGAATGTGTCGATACGTTCGCCGTTATTACGAATCTTGAGTTCTGTTTCCTCGTACGGGTTCGGCACTGTGTGGTCCAGCAGTTTTGCCACGACGATGTACCGCCCGTTTGTTTCGGTCAGGTTACAGGTGCTAAAAACAATCAGCGTATCTCGCGGGGTCAGCGGCGATGTAATGCCTTGCTGAAGCAACTGTCGTTCCCGTTCAGACTGCTCTTTGTTGGTGAGGTCTACACCTCGAATGAGGACCGCTTTCTGGTAGATGTAGTTGATGAGTTTGACTTTCTCGTCATCTGTCCGAACGCCAGTGTTATAGATGTTTGCGTCATAGCCGTCCGTGAGGATGGTTGCGATGATCTGGAGTCCGTTATCTTTGCCGTTGTAGAACAGGTTTCCAAACTCGTGTTTCTGGAAAAAGTCTTCTTTGGAGAAGAGGTCCAGGTCTCCGAACATCTTGTGCTCTGCCATGTGGTGACCATGCAGGATGTTGTTAAAGTCTGACAGGTCTGGGTTATTTCGGTAGTCCAGGAAGATGGAACCAGAGGACTCGGGTTCTTTCAGCGAGTTATGGTTCAGGTAGTAGTTGTTGTCTTCTGGGCTGTAGAGGACAGGGTAGTCGATGTTGGTTCCGTAAACTGTCAGCCAGCCCTGGACGTCCGGGTTCTTCTTTTGCAGGTCTTCGAATGAAACGACATCTTCTGGAAAATCCGGCTTGTACTGGATCCATCGTTTCGGATCTGCCCCCTGATACACACTGTCTGAGTCCAGCTTGATGTAGATAGCAACCAGTAGCAGGAAGAGCATGAGCACAACGAACAATCCATCAATGACATGGTCTACGAATCGAACGGCCGGTCGGCCAGGATAATTCTTACTCGTCTTTTTCGTTATCTTGAGGCTTTGCTGTGGAGTTTTCATTGGCAAGCATCTTTTCTTTTTCCAGTTTTCTCAGTTTCTTTTTGAGTAATCTTCTGCGCTCCAGCCAGTAGAGGAGTCCAAGCAGAAGGATGAGGACGATGAGCAACAGGAGCCACTGCCAGAGCGGTCGTTTTGCGAAGTTGTTAAAGAGATTGAAGATGTCCAGCCGGTCCCCAAGTCTGACTTCTTCCTCTTCTTTCGGGAAGGGGTCCGGGACTTCGTGGTCCAGTATTTTCCCGCAGAGGACGAATCGCCCATTGGTTATGTCTGCGGAGCAGGTACTGAGGAGCACGATGCGGTCATTTTCAGTAATGCCGAAAAACTCGGGACCTACACTGCCGGTTTTAGTGGGTGCTGCGGCGCCAGCTTTGCCGAGCTGTCTGGTCTCTCCGGTGTTTAGGTTGCGTGCCATGATTGCGTAATCAGCAATTTTCTGGAGCGTTTGCTGTTTGGCTTCCGTAGTTGTGGCCGGAACGTGGTAGATGGACATGTCATGGCCATCCGCCTGGATCATGGCGAAGAACTGAACACCATGGTTAGTGCCGTTGTAAGTGACGAACTCTTCATAAGAGCCATCCTGCTTGATGGCGCCGGGGTTGGTGTTGCCTCCCTGGACAAGCTGCAGGCCCGTTTCTGAATAGAAGAGGTTTCCGTACTCGTGCTTGTCGAAAAAGCTTTTGTTCAAAAACTCGTCGAGTTCGCCAAACATGGCGGGGCCTGACATATGGTGGCCAAAAATAATGGTATTGAAGTCAGAAAAGTCCGCTTTGTTGTGATGATCCAGGAAAAGGCTTCCGGAACCTTCCCAGTTTCCTTCGGGGTTCTTGGAAAGGTAGTCGTCATTGCTTTTTGGGGAGCGGACCACCGGGTAATCAATAGTGCTGTCATAAATCGTCAGCCAACCGATGACATCATTATTCATGGCCCGGAATTCTTCGAAGGACTTCGTTTCTTCGTTTGTGGGTTTGTAGGTCTGGTAGTTGTTGGCATCCGCAGCGGCAAGCATCTGGTGAGTGTCCCAAAGCGCATAAGCTGCAAACATGAGGCAAACAAGCAGCGTGAGCAGAACCGCGTTGTCCACGGTCCTGCTGAGAGTCCGAACTATACGTTTTCCATTATTTCGAGGACTCGACATAGTTCGGACTCCTCTCACGTGCAAGTTTTATTTCTTCAAGAAAGACAGATAGGGGAAATAGTTGGGGCTCAGGCTCCGCCCGAGCCCCGGGTTTCAATTAACTGGTGAGGCGATATGCCTCAGGGGACTCATGGTGAGTCCGAATAGACCTAAAACTTAGGCTTCGTCAGCGTTGCGACGACGGACAACAACATAAGCAACCAGGCCACCGATTGCTACGAGAGCAAGGGCGATGTACGGAAGGTTGTTGACGAGGATGCCGGTCGGGGTGACGTCAGTATCTTCAAGGGTGTTGGTGTACTTGACAGCGTCCTTTTCGGAAAGCGTCTGCTGCGTGGTGGAGTGGTCTGCACCGGGTTCGGAAGCGCCTGCGTCGTATTTGTCGACAGTGGCCTGATACTTCTCATGGTTCTGAAGGTCAGTGGCCTTCGAAAGGTTTTCGGTAGTGCTCCACTTGATACCCTGAGGAGCCTTGGTGATGATGAGCTTTTCACCGTCAGCAAGTTTTACGTTGATGGGGGAACCGGTAGCTTTGACTGCAGTGATACCGGAAGCGTCAGTGGTTCCTTTCGGGAGAACCTTGTAGTAGACATCGCTCTCATTGGCTGCGGGAAGTTCATATGCAAGATCGAAGTTGAACTTGTAAGTCTTGTCAGCATAAGTGCCTTCAACCTTTTTCTCAAGGTCGATCAGACCAGATGCGTCGTTGTCATTGTCATCAGACAGGTCCTTTTTGAAGGTGTTGGTGAAGGAGAAACCGATGTTTTTGCCGTTTTCATCCTGACCGTCATCAGCCTTCTCTTTGATTTCGGTGGGATCCTGTTTGTCAGTGCCGTCAGAAACAGTGACTTTGTCGATGGCAGTGCCATTTTCAGTGTTCTTTACGTACAGATGGACTTCAAAAGTGTCCTGGTCTTCCACGAGAGTTTCGCCTTCAGCTGCGGTCCAGCCAGTGGTTGCAACTTCGTCTGCGGTGAATTTGTATTCGCCGGCTTTGGCGAAAGTAACACCAGTGAAGATCTCTTCGATGGTCTTGGAACCGATGTAATCGCCATTGGCATCTTTCGTCATGCCAGAGAACGGAATGGCGACTTCGACAGTGTCAACCTCTGCGGGGTTACCTGCGAGCGGGGTAAGGGTGAAGTTGAAGGTCATACCTTCCGGTACTTCGACGCCATCGCCAGCCTGCAGGTATTTGACCATTTTTGCAGTCTTATCTGTTCCGGTCGGAACTTCGTCAGCTGCAAACGCCATAGAGACGCACAGCGTAGCCATCATTGCGAGTGCAACAAGCACAGCAAAGAATTTGTTAAGTTTCTTCATTATTAAATCCTCCTCGATTAATAATTTTTACGTACTTTCATGAAGAAATAGTGAGTATAAGAAAAAAGCACCTTATCTCACCGCGAGATAAAGTGCTTATATTGGAAAGAAAGTGTTTCGTTTTTGCTAAGCTGGATTTAAACAAACAACGTAAAGTCTAAAAACTTTCAGTTTTTCATTTAAATCCGCAGAATCGTATAGTTCTGGGTTTTCGTTATAAAAAATGCAAGTTTAACCGCAATACTCCTTATAAAAAGTGTAAGCGCCTTATCTCGACTGAGAGATAAAGTGCTTAATTCTATCAATATAAATGATATAATTACTCAATATTTGGAGTGGTTTTATCATTTCAGATGATAAAATTATTCAATATTCGGAGTGGTTTTATCATTTCAGATGATAAAATTATTCATTATTCGGAGTAGTTTTATCATTTCAGATGATATAATTACTTCGATTTAGAGCATCGGGCCGCGCCAGGCCGGCTGTACCAGTTGGGTTTTTGAAGCGCTCCTGAGTGCTTCGGGGGAATAATAGATAAAAACCGCTCTTCAAGAGAAGAACGGTTTTAATTATAGCTTTTTATAGGCTTTTCGTTAGCAGCTCAATCAACTCGGGAACATCGTTCTTAATTGTTGCATATACAACGGATAAATCAACATGCCCATAATCATGAACGATCCTATTTCTAAAACCATAAATAGCTTTCCATGGAATGTTAGAATGAGCTTCTTTGAAAGACTCACTTAGCCTTTTTGAATTCTCTGAAACTTGAATCAGCCGAAACATCATGGAATCGAGTAAGACTTCGTTTAAACCAAGTTCCTCGGATTCAATATTGTTTGTGTGCTTCTGGATAAATGAAAGATCAGCGAGAATCCTATCAAGATAATAGTTGTCGTTTTTGGCGTTATCCATAGATTTTTATTCCTTCTTTCAAGACTTCGTTTACTAGTCCCTCATTATCGATGAGCTGCTTTGTATCTAACAAATCGACTTTTTTATGCAGCTCTTCTCGTAAGGTCTCAGTGAGTTCATAGAACTGGAGGCCACTTGCTGTGGTGGAGACCAGCAAATCCACATCACTTTCTTCAGTGGCATTGTTTTTAGCATAGGAACCAAACAAATAGCAATAGTCTACGGAATAGCGTTCGAATACATTCGCACAAACTTCTTTTATTGTATCGATATCTAAGAGACCATGGCTTTCGTCCAATCGATTCATTTGACTCAGCTCGTGCAGGAATAGCCGATATTTAGGAGAGTTTTCTTTCTTTTCATCGTTTTCATAGGATACATAGGAGCGTAATGATACTCCGATTGCATCGGCAACTTCCTTTTGCGTCAGCTTTTTTTGGAGTCTTAATTCTTTTAGGGCATTCATTATTTGCACCTTCTTTCAAATATATTATGCAATATTTGCGCTTAAAAAGCAATAGTATATGCAAAATTTGCATATATAGAGAAGAATGGTGTGCAATTTTGGGAAAATGTGTTTACTCGTCAATTTGATGAAAGGTGGTCCCTTTACAGGTTTTTGGATGAGCGGTTGGTTTTTTCGGGTGAACGGTAGACCAAAGTGGAGACTTTGTTGGATATCGGATTCTATGATGGATTTGTCTGATTGCCTGAGTGTTAAAAAGTGTGAACGTATCGCCAAAAATCAGCATTTTGTCAATAGACGCTGTGCCACCTGCCAGAGTACAATGACCTCAATGGGCTCTCTGGAACCGCAAGGTTCTGGAGGGCCCGATTGTCTTCATGGAGGTATTATGAGAGATAAAGAGGTAAATCGCCAAATGGGGAAATGGCAGTATCAGGACTATTCAGAGCGGTATGAGAAGGCCGGGGAGATGACGTTTCGCGAGCTGGCCGACTGGTACTTTGACCACTATGCACAGCACCGCTTGAAGGCGTCCACCGTCTACAACTATCGGTATTCGGTGGAGCGGTTCATGTTGCCGGAGCTCGGGGAGATCCCGCTGAAGCTTTTCAACAACCTTATGCTGACAGACTGGTTTGCGCACCTCGATGTGAGCCCGGAATACTGCCGTATCCTGTTCATTACGATGCGCAGCATATTCAGCGAGGCAGTGCGGGCGGGCCTGGTGGAACGGCACCCCTGCGATTACGTCGTGTTGCCCCAGAAAAAGAAGTCTGCGGAGGAAAAGGAACCTCTTTTGACAGAGGCCCAGGCAAGGGAACTGTACCGTATGTGCTGTGAGGACTACTGGCTTCATTATGTAGTACGCTTTCTGCTCCTGACCGGTGTTCGCTCCGGAGAGGCATTTGGGTTACGTTGGGAGGACGTCGACTTCCGGACCCACATCATCCACGTCCGACATAACCTGGCCAATGTCGCAAGCCGCCACTGGCTGGATAAGCCGAAGACGAAGAACAGCGTGCGGAGGATCCCGATGAGCCCAACGGTGGAGACGCTCCTGATCAAACAGAAAAAAGCTCAGCTCTGGTACTTGAAACAACGCGGGCCAGACCGTTTTCCGCATCCGGAGATGGTGTTCACCACCAAGACCGGGAAGTACATGGACCACACATATGTGGAACGGACGTTCAAGGCGATGATCAAAGACACGGACTTCCCGGACATCACCCTGCACAGCTTGCGCCATGCTTATGCGACCTTCATGCTGGCGCAAGGAGTAGACCTGAAGGTGGTTTCATCGCTACTCGGGCACAGTTCCATTTCCACGACAGCGAACCTGTACACGGATGTTCTGGACCGCTCCCGGGCGGAGGCGGCGGAGAAGCTGGAACTGGAGTTGTTTGGAAAGGCTCCTGATAAATGGGAATAACATGTCGATAGCAAATTTGCTATTGAGCGTTGAACGCAATTATGCTATCATACAGATGGAGAAAGGGCTGATGGCATGGTCAATAATTGGGATGAATATAAAGATAAAATTCGAAACTCTGATGATGAGCAACTCAAACAAGACCTCCAGGAAATGGAAGAGTTGACAGCGCTAATGGCGACCATCATTCGACGTCGCCAGGAACTCGGGTGGTCGCAAAGGGAGCTTGCGAAACGCTGTGGCATGCCGCAGTCTTCCATTGCTCGGATGGAGACAGGGGTCAACTTTCCGCGCGTTGATACCTTGGCAAGGGTGCTTCGAGAATTAGGTATGACGCTGGTCGTGCAGCCGGCAAATTGAAAGCAGAGAAATAGGAATTAGAGTTGTTTGGGAAGTGAAAAAGCATTTTGAGGTACAAGGTGCTTTTGGATAACTCTTATTAGTTCTCTTAGTTCAGAAACTGTTCCAGTGGTATCACTTGATCGTAAAGAATGTGTATATTGTCAGACAGGTCCTTGTCTACATGGTGATGTCCGCAAAACCAATGCTTGTATTCCAGACGTTTTCGTATACCATTGAGCCAATCGGTCAAGGCGTATGGCTCATAGTATGGCGCCAGTTCCAGTAACTGCTTAGTAGGAAGGTCGTGGGTGAGAACATAGTCGACGTGCCAATTGTGGGTGTCGAGGCTTCTGATTGCTTCCGAATACTCTTCTTCGGACGGGAGTTCTTCGGGCCACCAGGATATTCCGGGCCTGCGGTACATGATATCGGTAGAATGAGCTCCACCCATCGTGAAAAAGGTATACCCTTCAATTTCGAAAACCTGTCCTCTCGTCAGGTGGTAAACGCTTTCTGAAATGCGATGGGTACGTCCTTTGTGCCAGATTTCTTCCGGGAACTCCGCCAGACGAGGGTGGTTCTCGTGGTTCCCGTCAATAAACAGTGTTGTCCAGGGCAGGTCGTCAAACCATTTCAACCAGTTTCGTTCACGAGTGTCTTGTATACGATTCCAAATAAACCCAAAGTCTCCAAGGATGATGACATAATCCTTTTTTGTCAAGTTTTTGAAAGGGAAGAACTCCGGCATGAGTTTGTCGATGTCTAATGCTCCGTGAGTGTCGCCCGTTAAAATGATCATGGATTTATCCCTCCTAAAAGTGGGCTGGAAACGTCCGCTTGAATATTAGTGGAAAATAGATATAATGTAAATGGAGGAACAACCGCCACAAAGTGGTTGACCTCAGTTGATTGTTAGCAGATCGCCACTCCAACAGGGTCAAAGTTTTGGAGTGGCGTTGCTATTTTCGGCTCAGTTTACATATGTAAAAACAAATGTAAGGAGCGCCAGAACAAATAGGCCAAAGCCTATTACGTCCGAAAAATCATATTGATTTTTCATAGCACCACCTCCATTCCATTTGGAATAGGAGGTCAGCCACCCTGCAACACAGTTGCTCCTCTGATGAGGTTTGCGCCGCTTGACGCGTGCCTCGATTTTAATTATACTATAGATGTCAAGAATTTAAAAAGACGACATTTTAGCGAGGGCGAAATACATGGAAGTGGACTATAAAGAACTGTGTCAGAGGTTGTTTGGCACGACCGATGTCGAAGAACTGGAGAAAATTGCAGAAAAATACCAGGCAAAAAACGACAGAGGCGCGGGTAGAAAACCGAAGTTCTCCAAGGCGGAATATTATTTCATGAATTTGCTTCACAAGCACGGTATTCCTGTTAAAACAATTGCGAACGAGTTTGGAACTTCGAGACAAACCGTCTATAAGTACTTAGATGACTCATCGGAAATGGCAGACATTTCTGTTGAGGAGGCCATTGCCACAGCAGAAGCAGAATGGAACGCCGGACTTCTACAAAAGAAAGATTATCATTTGCTACAGAGGGTCCAGAAGCAATACCTCTGAGAAGAACTATGCAGGAACAACCGCCACAAAGTGGTTGACCTCATTTAATGGTTAAGCAAAAAGCCACTCCATCAAACTGGGCAAAGTTTTGGAGTGGCTTTTGCCATTTTTTGGCTCAGTTTACATATGTGAAAACAAAAGAAAGGTCCCCTGGAGCATCAACGCTTCAGGGGACCTTTCTTATTTTGCTTGTTTTATTTCACCCCAGCAATATCTTCGTTGTCACTGTATCCTCATGCTGGTAGTCTGCGCGGGGGACCATAGTCCGCGCGCCGGAAGGGCAGGTGGTCACGCAGAGACCGCAGCCCATGCAGGCGGAGAGGTCCACGGTGGCTTTGCCGTCGGGACCAATGGCGTTCGCGCCGAACATGCAACGGTCGATGCACTTGCCGCAGGTGGCACAGCCTTCGCACCTGGAGGGGTCCATCGCCACGATTTCCGGGCCGGCCAGCACCTGGTCCCGGCGTCCGAGCAGGTACGCTTTCATCGGCACACAGATGGTGTCGTCACAGTTGCAGACGACGAAGGTCCACCGGCCGTTGCCGTGGCAGTACATGATGGTGTGGACGAGACGGTCTTCGTCGAACTTGCGGATCATCTTCTTCGCTTCTTCCGCGGTCTCGATGATGTGGTACGGTTCGCCGATCGCCGTATGCTTCACGGTCGTGTACAGGTTCGCCGTGTAGAGGAGCGCCATGTCCTTCCACACGTGCTCGGCATACGTGTCGGTCGCGGTCTGACAGACGCACTTGGTGACTGCCATACGCGGGCAGTCGTTGTCCGCCTCCGCACTGTAGATGAAGTCGATGAACCGGCACACCGCGTCCGTCGAACAGACCACTTCGCGCGGCAGCGCTTTCGGCGTGGCCAGCTTGTTGTACAGCTTCGTGCGCACCGGGTCGTTGTACATGAAGTCCGTCACTTTCAGGATGGCGGGCTCCACTGCGCCGTAGATCCACTGCTGGATGTAATGGTTCCGATCTACCGGCTGCAGCGACGCGCTCGCCGGGTCCATGACGAGCCCCTTGCGGTACTTTTTGTTCATCGGTATTTTCATAGTATGCCTCCTCTCAAAAACAGAATCTCTTTCCCACTTCCACTATAGCACGGAAGCAGGGCGTTTGTAAGCCACGCGATGGGTTACACAGTTCTCCACGTCAAGGCATTGCGAGAGGTTCGTGCACATGGTACAATATCTTGTGGAAATTTCGAGTTAGGAGAAACTTTTCATGAGAGTTCTGATCATCGCCTTCTGGGTGCTCGAACTGGTGGCGCTGGCGGTCTATGTCCGCTTCAGCTGGCCGGAACGGACCCGGAAAGGCTTTTACCTGAAGCTGCTGTGCTCGACGGTGTTCCTCGCCTACGGCATCACGCTTGCGGTGCTCATCCGGTACGGCATCAACGTGTCCTTCGCCGGGTCGAACACGGGTGAGCTGAGTGCCGGCGCCAACACCTTCCTCGAGTTTACGGGAGGCGGTCTCACGGACCGCGCCGTGCAGCTCATCATCGCGGCCCTGGCCTATGGCTGGCTCGGCGACCTGTTCCTCGGGTACGCTCACCGCGCCGGCACCCCTGCGGACCCGGACCTGAAGGATGACGCGACCCTGCTGGAACAGCTCGCGGACAAGAAGACTGCCGCCAACACGCTGGGCATCCTCGCCTTCATCCTCGGCAACGGCCTCTACTGTGTGGCCTTCGGTCGGGCGATCTACGGCTACGAGTTCGCCATCCACGGCTGGTCTGTCATCTTCTTCGCACTGCCCATCCTGGTGTTCGCGCTGCTCGCGGTCAAACTGGACTTCGGGAAGCACATCGTGCCCGTCGGCATCTACTTCGTGGCGCTGGCCGCCATGCTTGGCCTTGCCATGACGCTGGGCATCCAGCTCTGGCCCCTGCACCGGCTCTTCGGCCTGTGCCTCATGGTCGGTTCCGGCCTCTTCACGGTCGCTAATATCGGCCTGGCCCTCGAGAGCTACGGCGGCGACCGGTTCCATAAACTGGGCCTGCGCGTGGGACGGCAGATCGCCTACTTCTTCGGGCAGATGTCCCTCGCCACCACCATCCTGTATTTCTATACGGTTTGAACAAAACGAAAAAAGGGAGCCATGTCACTAATTTAGCTTAGTGACATGGCCCCTTTTTGTTGATTCCTGTTACATGCAGGTGTAGCCGCCGTCGACGGGCAGGTTCACGCCGGTGACGTAGGAGGAGGCGGGGGAGGCCAGGAAGATGGCTGCTGTGTCGAGCTCACCTTCGTTGCCGTAACGCTCTTCGGGGATCATGGTCCGGGCGTTGGCCTGGAAGAAGTCGGAGTCGAGGGTCTCTTTGGTCAGCGGGGTGTAGAAGTAACCCGGGCAGATGGCGTTGACGGTGATGCCGTACTTGCCCCACTCTGCCGCGAGGGCACGGGTCAGGTTGACGACGCCGCCCTTGGCTGCGTGGTACGGTGCGGAACCGGCGACTTTGTTGCCGACGAGGCCGTACATGGACGCGATGTTGATGATGCGGCCGTACTTCGCGGGGATCATCGCGGTCTTCGCGACAGCGCGGGCCACTTTGAAGGTGCCGAAGAGGTCGATCTCCATCTCGTTCGCGAACTGATCATCGGTGATGTCCTCCGCGGGAGCGACCGCGCCGGTACCGGCATTGTTGATGAGGATGTCGATGCGGCCGAAGTGGTCATAAGCTTCCTTCACGACACGGTCCACGGCTTCGGTGTCTGTGATGTCGAGGCGAAGGGGCAGGCACTCAACGCCGTACTCCTCGGAGATCTCCTTGGCGATCTCTTCGAGCTTGTCGAGTCTGCGGGCGACAGGGACGATGTTGCAACCCTGGTTCGCGAGGGCTTTGGCCATCTGGACGCCCAGTCCGCCGGAACAACCGGTGACGATGGCGACCTGTCCTTTGAGGTCGAAATACTGTTTCATGATATCCACTCCTTGGGTGTTAATTGCAAAACAGAAAGTGCTAATCTGTGTTGCGTTCAATTTATTTGAGTCCGCATACAGTTTAGCACTTTTTAACAATCTTTTCCATTGGATGGATATCCAAAAGGATTTTTTTTCTTTGTAAGATGTTCACAAAAACAAAACTTTAACGAACGGTCACCAGAGTTTAAGAGGCAGCGACGACTGGTTGGATCTGGCTAAGCTCGTCAGCTAATCGCTGTTTTTCGTTACGGATGTCTATGTCGTTTTGAAGATTGAGGAAGTACATGTCGGAAACACCAAAGTATTTTCCCAGTCGAAGGGAGGTGTCGACCGTAATGGCACGACGATCATGGAGGATAACCTGGATGCGGGAGACTGGCACATTGATGTCTTTCGCAAGACGGTAGGCGGAGATGCCAAACGGTTCCATGAATTCTTCCAGTAAAATCTCGCTGACTTTCGGAGTCTCAATTCTTTTCTTGGACATGTGGTTCACCTCTCAAGTGCGGATGGTAGTTCCGACTATATTCTACCTTCTTTCCATGTACACGTCAAACAGATATACAGGTGAGGAGTTGGTATCACTTGGGTGGTGGGCTGACGCGTGGCGGATGTTTCCTTTTTCTTGTGATGAGAAAGGCCTCTGCGTGATGGGTACGCAGAGGCCTTTTGATGTGTATGTTGGTTTTAGTTGTTACCACAGCTTTTCGAACTGGTCCATCGAGATGATCTCGAGGAGTTCGTCGTTGTCTGTGAGCAGGTCGTAGATGGCGTCTTCCGTGAGGACGCCGCGCTTCAGGTAGGATGGGAGGAGTCCGGCTTCGTCGTCTTCGAAGTCCTTCTTCCAGCAACCGCCTTCGTAGTAGTGCTCGAGGGCGATGATCTTCTTCTGCGCCTCCATGAAGTCCTCGAGCGCGCTCGAGACGTTCTTCACGGCCTCCTTCGCGTCGTCCAGGTACTTCTCCATCTGCTCGATGCGGGCGATCTGCTGGTCGCTCTCGCCGGGTCTGGTCTTGCCGCCGTTGATGACTTCCATGGGGTGTCCTCCTTGAAAAAGCGTTGAAACATTGGAATGGATCTCTCTGCTACCAATTATAGTATATTCTGTTTGCCCGGGCAACAAGCGATAGGTCAAGGTGGCAAATCGCCCAAAAATTCGGCGCGGTTTTCGGCGTTTGTTATGTCTTTGCAACCTTGACCTTGGAGGACGACCGTTCTATAATAATGAATGTTTTATGAATAGAAGGGGCACATCGCCCCGGCACACACAAGCAATGTATGAAAAACAGAAGGGACAATTGAACATGAAAAAGACCACGAAGAAACTTCTTGCGGTCCTTGTCGCCATGGTCATGATGGTCAGCTGCGTCAGCGTAGCGGCCTTCGCGAGATGGGGACGCGGCCCGCAGCAGAACCTTACCGCAGACACCATGGTCGTCCTCGGCGACTCCATTCCGTCCGGTTACGGCATGCACGGCGACCCCGGCAACGCCTACACCCTCGGCAACCAGTTCACGTTCGGCCACGGCTCCTTCGTCGAAGGGACCTACCCGCAGCTGGTCGCGGATACTCTCGGTGTCACCAACCGCTACAACTACTCCCGCGACGCGTTCCGCTCCGTCGAGCTGCGCCGTCTGATCGACCCCGAGTACGAAGCCTGGATCGAGCAGACCGAGAACGCACAGGAGCACTTCATCTCTGACGCCATCATGCTCATCGCGAACGTCGGCCTCGACGAGCGCGCAGCCATGGCCGCTGAGATGCAGCAGACCATCCGCAACGCGGACATCATCGTCCTGAACTTCGGCAACAACGACGGCGGCACCTACGGCTTCCTCGCTCCGTTCCTGAAGACCATGTACTACAGCTTCGGCCTCGGCCTCGAGACCGCGATCGGCGCCCTTCAGGGTCAGCTGCAGATGATCACCACCATGGACCAGTTCGTCAAGGTCATGGGCGGCTATGCGGACTTCATGACGGAAATGGAAGTCGGCAAGCAGCGCTTCTTCGAGAACTATGACGCCATCCTCGCAAAGATCAACGAGATGAACCCGACCGCTGAGATCTACTACATGGGCATGTACGACTGCTTCAAGGACCTGAACCCGCAGGACAACGACCTGCGTAAGTGGGCCTCCGAACAGGCATGGGCGATGGACTCCGCCATCAACACCTATGTCTCCCAGCAGAGCCCCTGGGCCGGCCGCGTCCACTTCGTCGACTGCCACGAGACCACCATGTGGCAGACCGCAGACTTCCTGACCCCGATGTACTTCGTGAACTTCCTCATCTCCGTCCACCCGGATGAGGCAGGCCACAACTACATGGCACGTCAGCTGCTGCAGGCGATCTACAACACCGTTCAGGCGTAAGGTCCTGCTCGGGGAGAGCTTCGCAAGCTTTCCGAAAAACAAACCAAAAAAGAAAGCCCGCTCGTATGAGCGGGCTGTTTTGATGTCTTGTGCTGTGCCGGCAGCTCGGCAGAGCGCCTCAGGCGGAGATGGCTTTCTTTTCTCTGTACGTGCAGAGGTCCAGGATGAGGGCGTCGCGTTTGATGACGACCGGCTCGGTGGGGCTGGACGCGATGGCCTTGCAACCGTAGTTGTTTTCGGACACGGTCAGGGCGCGCTTCACCTCGTCCTGCCAGTCGGACAGGGCGGTCAGTGAGCTGAAGAAATCTCTCAGTTTGTTCATAACGGCACCTCCGGGTGCGCAGGGCACGTTCACAGTTGTCATTTCATTTCCTACTTATACAATACAGGGGCGCGTATGAACTTAACAGTTCAATTCGTACAGATATTGTGGTTAACGGTCACTCACCCTCGAAATTGTCTTAAATTAAGCTGAAAGAATTGACCGGACATTCGGTTATACGTCAGAAAACCGGGATCCTGACAGGACCCCGGTTTTCAAGGTTTAACAAATGTTAAAGTTATGCGGTTTTTACTGGTTCACGTTGGCCTCGAGGAAGTCCGCGATGTACCCCGTAAATTTACATAGAATAGCATTTGTAACATGTTATACTGTAGAACAATAGTGTTGTTCACCATTTGCAAGGAACGCGCCTGTTTTGGCAATTAAGCAAAGATACCAATTCGGTTATACTGAATAGTGCAAGCCGGGAGGTTTTGTCAATGCTGATGGGCCATAACTCTTTCGCTGATCTACAAGCCAATTGCACCCGGTAAGCAACCTCGAGGACCATGGTGCGCGGCCCCAAGCGTGTGCCAGAGGATTGCCGCAGAGGTCCTATACTTTTGCGGCAGTTCTTTTATACAGGAGGTGAATCGCCCGATGAGTAACCCTCAATTGATTGATATGGCGGATGTGCCCAGAATCAGGAAATTCCCGTCCGATGTTTTCTTCTCCGAGTACCGCAGCATGACGGCACCGGAACTGGAAGTCTACCACTACCTTGACCTCAGTTACGAAAAGGTCCTGCCTCGCGTCCACGACCACTATGAATTCTATTTCTTCCTCAATGGCGATGTGCGCTATACGGTCGGGGACAAGAGCTACGAGCTGGAGGCTGGAGACTTTCTGGTTATACAGCCTGGACAGATCCACTATCCGATCATTGAAAGCAAGTCTCAGGACTACGTTTATGAACGGGTGATTTTCTGGCTGAGTTGCGACTATTACAGGCACCTCATGGAGGTGGACCCCTCCCTCCACGCTATTTTTAACCTGGTAGAAAGAACCGGAACATGCCACTTCCGGCCACGGGTAGAGGCCTTTGAGAAAATCAATTCTCTGCTTCGTTCCGCCTGGTATGAATCCCGGTCAAATCAGCTCGGACATGCCATTGTTGTGAAGTCACTGTTTGCCCAACTGTTCGTGCTGCTGAACCGGATCGCTGAAGCGGAAGACCTTTTTCCAATGCAGTCTGACGCAACAGAGGACCTGTATGTCCAGCTTGTGCAGTATGTCCACACGCATGTAAAAGAACGCATCACCCTGAAGGATTTGTCCCGAGCTCTGTTTGTTTCGGAAAGCTACCTGTCGCGTGTTTTCCGGCAACATCTCGGGATGTCCGTCCACCGGTACATTTTGCGCCTCAAACTGGACCGGATCATTCACGAGGCAATCACTCACGGATGCCAGCTCGCACCGCTGGTTTACGAGTACGGGTTCCAGAGCTACTCTTCATTCTATCGTGCCTTCCAGAGAGAATATGGTGTGTCTCCAACGGAGTATCTGGGACAAAAATGAAAAACCGAACGTTCCTCGGAACGTTCGGTTTTTTTGTTAAGGATTCAACGTGAATCGTCCACGCGGTCTCAGACGTTTTCGAGGTTGTCGAGACGCTTGAAGATCTCGTAGAAGAAGACGCCGAAGTCTTCCTTCGTCTCCTTGGAACCCATGTAGGACATGTGGTCCTTATCCTCGACGGGCATGTCGTACCAGATGCCGGGTTTCAGGTCGGTGTCGTCGACATACTTGGTCCAGGGCTTGGTGCGCGGTGCGCGGCCGGACATGACGTTGACGAGACCGTCGTTCTCCTGCCACTCTTTGGTGACTTCCGCATGGTTCGCGTCCGCGGGGTTGCCCTGATAGCGGCCGACGATGTAGGAGAAGGCCTTCATGAGGATGACCATGTCCTTCTTCGGCAGGTGGACGCCGTTCTTCTCATAGGACTTCGTCGCATAGTACGCGAAGTAGTAGGTGTTCGGATGGCAGGTCCAGCTCTCGCTGGTCTTGCGGAACTTGTGGATGGTGAGGTCGTCGAGGACGCAGTCGCCATCAGAATAGTAGTAGTCGCGAAGACGCTGCTTCCAGTTCGGGTCTCTCGGCTCGCCGGTCTGCGTGTTCATCGTGATGCCCCACTCGTCGAGCTCGGGGTCATAGAACTTTGCGGAGGGCTTGAAAGCACCGAGCCAGGAGAGTGCGGAAAGGACCGCCAGCGCGATCTTGTCTTTCGGCTTCTCGATGGCATACAGGAAGGAGATACCGTCGTTGGCGCCTGCCAGTGTGGTGCAGGAGGCGATCCAGTCTTCGTGTCCGCCTTCGAACAGTCCGGAGAGTTCGTTCGCCGGTGTCACAGCGCGTTCTTCTTCACTGCCGGCCGCCATCATGTGCACGAAGCAGCGGACGGTGGGACCGCCGTAGCTGTGGCCCATGACGTGGATCTTTTTGAGCTTGCCGTCGGCGTCGAGTTTGCCCCAGTCCGGGACACAGCCCTTGTAGGTGCGGCCATAGCGCTTGTGGCCGTACTTCTCAGAGTGTGCCTTGCCGTAGTCAACGGTACCGCCGACGATCTGCGCGTACATTTCGCAGCAACGGTCCCACATACTGGAGAAACCGGAGATGGACGGAACGTAGAACTCTTTGTCATACTTCGCCGCGTACTTCTTGATGTTGATATTGTTGTACCAGCCGAAGTACGGAATGAATTTGTTCATGAGCTCATCTTCGCCAAAGCCCGCAAAGCCGTGGAACACAACGATGGGGTAGTTGTGCTTGCGTTCATACGCATTGTTCATTTGCATAGTGGTTTTCGCTCCCTTTCATTCATTCTATCGTTTTGGGACGACTGTTTCGTATGTGGTCGAAACAGCCCTCCGCGCCAATTTTTGTCCGCACGCCTAATTGTACGAACAACTTTCACTTATCATTATACAAAAGAAAAGGGGCCATGTCACTAAGCTAAATTAGTGACATGGCTCCCTTTTTTTGAAATAACGTCGGCCGCCCCTATGAAAGAGACGGCCAACGGCTTATAATTTAGTTATGACTTTCAAAAACAAGCAGATTG